>Ga0307406_10000465_pt1 | contig 23432 bp, 17 predicted proteins | sample 322Cmetagenome_3_FD_203706 | JGI IMG/M metagenome (GOLD analysis project Ga0307406, IMG submission 203706) | Maize rhizosphere microbial communities from greenhouse at UC Davis, California, United States - 322HYB-C-2 | ecosystem: Host-associated > Plants > Roots > Rhizosphere > Soil | place...
CGCCCATCTCTGTGCTCACTGGCCCAAGGTCTTGCCATTGGATTGGGATCAAATGTTTTTTGCAGTGCATGATTACCGGATCGTCCAGGTAATAGGCATTTTCAAAATAATGTGTCAGCCACGAATCCGGATAACCTTTAATGGTAATAATGCGTGCTTCGGCAAAGCTGGTGGGTACGCGCAGCGCGTAAATAAAATTATCAAAACCCATTTTGGCGCAGTGAGTAACGCAAAGGCGGGTGATGTCTTCGGTGGTTTCGGCTTGCGCAAACTGGAATACCAATTCATTAAAGTCGCTGAGTTTCATCTGCTGCTATTTTCCCTGAGTGTAATACCCATAAACCAAAACTAATCGTTAAGTATTTATTGCTTTTGCTGCGATAGCGTCAATTAAAAAACTGTAGCGAAATGTAATTGTGGGAGGAATGGGGCAAGAAGTTGGCAGCAACAAAAAAGCCACCTGTAATTTTTTACAGATGGCTTTATGGGCAGTGATGTGCAGGGCGATTTTTATGCGCGTTGATGTCTGCGCCGGATATTTTTATCCCGATAAAATTACTGGTTAAACAAAAATTCCATCAAAGCATTTTGCGCATGCATGCGGTTCTCTGCCTCTTCCCATACCACTGAGTCGGGTGCGTCGAGAACATCGGCACTCACTTCTTTGCCGCGATAGGCGGGCAAGCAGTGCATAAACAATGCATCGCGTTGGGCGAGGCTCATCAGCTCTTTGTTGACTTGATAACCGCTGAAGATTTTTTCGCGCTGTTTCTTTTCATCTTCCTGGCCCATAGAAGCCCAGGTATCAGTCACCACCAAATCGGCACCGGCAACGGCAGTGCGTGGGTCATTGCTCAGGCTGACGCGATGCTGATAGGGGGTGACAAATTCGTCTTCCGGCTCAAAGCCTTTGGGGGTGGCAATGCGCAATTCAAAGTCGCACAGCTCGGCGGCTTGAATGTAGCTGTTGCACATATTGTTGCCATCGCCCACCCACGCCACGGTTTTGCCCGCGAGGGAGCCGCGTTGTTCAACGTAGGTTTGAATGTCTGCCAGTAATTGGCAGGGGTGATATTCATCGGTCAGGCCGTTGATGACCGGCACGCGTGAATATTCGGCAAAACGTTGCACGGTGCTATGTGCATAGGTGCGGATCATCACCATGTCGACCATGCTGGCGATGCAGCGTGCAGCATCTTCAATGGGTTCGCCACGGCCTAATTGCGAGTCCTTGGTGGACAGGAAAATGGCGTGACCGCCCAGTTTGGCCATACCGGATTCAAAAGAGACGCGGGTGCGGGTGGAGTTTTTCTCAAAAATCATCGCCAGCACTTTGTTGTTAAAAGGCTCAGGGGCAGTGCCCTGGCGCAACATGGCTTTGAGTTCGATGGCGCGCGCAATAATTTGTTGCAGTTCGGCGCGGTTAATGTCGTTGAGAGTCAGGAAGTGTCTCGGTGCCTTTGAGGGAACCATAATCGATGCTCTTTCATTTATAGCGCGCGCTTTATTGCGCGCGCCCACTTAAAACGCATTACTAATTGGGAGAGAACTCTGTCACTAGCGTTACCACTTTACTGACCAGCTCGTCGGCTTCTGCATCGCTGAGGATGAAGGTTGGCAACAAACGAATGGTATTCATGGCAGTTACGTTGATCAGTATCCCCAGGTCGCGACCTTTTTGTACCAGCTCGGCACAGGGCGCATTGAGTTCGATACCAATCATTAAGCCCTTGCCGCGAATATCAACTACCTTGGGGTTATCGCCCAGGGCTTCTTTAAAACCCGTGAGCATTCTATTGCCCAGTGTGGTTACCCGTTCCATCAGTTTGTCGGCGAGCAGGGTTTCAATCACCGCGATACCGGCACTGCAGGCGAGGGGGTTACCACCAAAGGTAGTGCCATGGTTGCCTGCTTGTAATACTTCTGCGGCTTTACCGCGTGCAAGGCAGGCGCCGATAGGCATGCCATTACCCAGACCTTTAGCGGTGGTTACTACGTCCGGCAATATGCCGTTGTGCTGATAGGCGAAGAAAGTGCCGGTACGGCCGTTGCCGGTTTGGATTTCATCGGTCATCAACAGCAAGGCGTGTTCATCACACAGGGTGCGCAACTGGTTTAAATAGTCGGCCGCCGGTACCCGCACACCGCCTTCGCCTTGTACGGGTTCAACCAAAATAGCGACGATATTCTTGTGCTCAGCGATGGCGGCTTTCACTGCAGCAACATCGTTGTAAGGCACACGAATAAAACCTTCCACCAGCGGTTCAAAGCCGATCTGTACTTTTACGTTGCCAGTAGCGCTCAATGTCGCCAGGGTTCTGCCGTGGAAACTGTTGGCCATAACGATCACAGCGGGATTTTTCACGCCTTTTTCGTTGCCATATTTCCGCGCGATTTTAATCGCGGCTTCGTTGGCTTCGGCGCCGGAATTGGAGAAAAACACTTTGTCCATGCCTGAGACCTGAATCAGCAAATCGCCCAAACGTTGTTGCTGGGGAATGTTGTACAGGTTGGATACGTGCAACAAAGTTGCTGCTTGTTCAGAGATGGCTTTGGTCAGGGCAGGGTGCGAATGGCCCAAACCGCACACGGCGATACCGGCAATCGCATCGATATAGGAGTTGCCCTGATCATCCCACACGCGGCTGCCCGCGCCCTTGGTCAGGGTCAGGGTTCTGGTGCCGTAAGTGTTCATTAGACTGGACATGGTGTTCTCCAAAAACAAAGCCGAGGCTTTAAAAAGGTCAGTTCCCGATAGCTGAAAAAACGAAACCAACTCAGCCTATCGCGTGCGGGCTGGCGGGTGATTCATTAAGGGGATTTTTCGCTAACTCAACACGGCGAGCCGGAACGGCGCAGTGGGTGCGCCTAAGGCGCGCAGCAAAAACAGGCGGTAAATATATAAGTTATTGCGATTATTGGCAAATTTGCCCATTTTTGTGGCAGTTACACGCAGGTCGCCACCGGTTTATTGGCTAAAGCCATTTCCCTGCACAAACTCCTTGGCAAAAATAATATCGTTTTGCAGGTGGAAACCTTCGTCCGGTGGCTGGATAAAAAATCCTTCAAATAACCGCACCCCTTGTAGCCACAAACTGGACAGGTTGCGTGAGTTTTCAATTTGTGTCGCGATGACCTTGACCCCGCGTTGGGTTGCCGTGCTGACCAGGCTCTCCAGAAGTGCCGGATTTGTCCCGGTATTCGACAACTTGGGGCACAGACGCAAATAGTCCAGCGGCAGTTGGTCGATTATCTCCACAATACCGGGGTTTTCTCCCGCCCGGGTCAGGCAAATACCGCACTGGATATCATGCAGCGCCCGCGCAATTTCGCGGGTTTGATGCAGGTGATTGAGCACCCAGTTTTCCTCCAGCATAAATACCAGGCGCTCGCTGCCGCGCAGGCGGGAGGAGCGCAGCACATTGGCGGCAAAAGAAAAGAAGGTGCTTTGTTGCAGCGTGTCTTCGGCCAAATGGATAAACAGAGTGGCCTGCTCACGGGTGGCGCTGTTATTGGCGATAGCGCTCACCGCTTGTTGCAATACCCAGCGATCCAATTCAATACGCTGTGACGGTTTATTGATCCGGCTGAGAAATTGTTTAGCGGCGATGGGTTCGCCGTCTTCACCCTGTAAGCGCAGCAATACCGAGAAGTGCTCTATGCGCGCATCTTCCAGGCTAATGATGGGCTGGAAGGCGAGGGACAAATCGCGGCTGAAGACGATTTGGGAAAAGTCCGGCTCGACTTTGGTGAGTACCGGAATAGTCACAATATCGACAGTGTCTGCTGTTGGCGCATGGTTGGGTTTGGGAGCCAGGCTGGCCTCAAATGCTTGTTCCGCACACAAGAGTGCCTGATTGGCTGTGCCCAGGTTGGCGGTTAAGAGGGCGATACCGGTGTTTACCGTCAGGGATATTGCCTGCTCGTGGGCCAGGTATGTACGTGCGGCCAAATGGCGCCGCAATTGTTCGCAACGTTGGCGGTGAAATTCGGCACTGCGTTTACCGGCTAATACGCAAGTCACCATGTTGGATAAATCGATCCACTGTTCGTCGCTGCCAATGGCATCATCCAGATGGCGGCAGAACTGGTCGTGTAGTTTGATCAGCTCCACCATGCCTAATTGCTGGCTCAATTCACTGAGATTATCGACACTAATATAGTAGAGCGCGCTGGTGTGTTGCCCTTGTGCACCGCTATTGATTTCGTCTTCCAGCACTGAAAAAAAGTAACTGCGATTAACCTTTTGTGGCAATTGGGTGTGGCGCGTCACCCGTGCAACCCGGCTTTTGAGGACTGAGGTTTGGTTGAGTGCCTGTTCGCAAATACCAATCAGTTCAGTCGCTTCAAAGGGTTTGGTGAGTACAGCGTTAACTCCCAGCGCTTTGATAGTGTTGTGCAGCTTGGTATCGGTATCGGCAGTGACAAATACGATGGGCAAGAGCAAAAAACGTGGATCCTGACGCAAGAGCACGGCCAGCTCCATGCCGTTGATGTCGGGCATGTGCATATCCAGGATCACCAGGTCCGGGTTGAACTGTGCCGCTTGTTGCAAGCTATGCAATGGCTGCTTGACGCTAATGACCTCCATACCGGCATAGCGCAGAATCTCACTTTCCAGTGCTGCCATGTCGGGGTCGTCGTCCACTACCATCACTTTATAGGTGCGATTGTGCTGGGTAATGATTTGCAGCAGCCGCTCGATCAGCAGGCCCATATCCAATGGTTTGATTAAATAGTCGCTGCTACCGGCGCGCAGGGCGCGCAGTTTAGCGTTGACATCGGTGCGCCCGGACAAGAGCACAATCGGGGTGGTAGGTGGAGCCAATGCTTTGATCTGATGGAGGCTGCCCAGTGCTTGCAGTCCGGCGCGCTCAAAATCGGGATCCATCAAAATTGCATCGGGCGATTCCTCGTACAGCCGCTGCATACACTGTTGCACGGTTTCAAAGTATTCAACGCTAAACCCCACACGGCGCAAATAAGCACTACACATAGCCGCGAGGGTGCGATCCGGGTCGATTAAAAACAACACCTTGCCTTCCGCATCCGGGTAGGCCTGTTTCTCAATGGGAGCGGGTAAGTTGTCTTTTGTGGTAATGCCTTGGGCCGTTGCCATCATCACTTGGCTCAGGCGTTTGACGTGCTCTTCCAGCTGGGTATATTCCTGCCCACCAAAGCTGCGTCCCAACTCCTGCAGTTCGTTTAAGAAGTTTTCCAATTGGCTCGCGCTGGCGCGCAGCTCTGGCAATCCGTAGCTGGCACCGGCCTCGTTTTGCTTCTGCACAAACTGCTGCAGGGCGGCAAAACCCTGTGCGCTCCAGTTTAAGTGGCGCAGGTAACCCCAGATGTTTTCCAAATGCCGCGCACGTTCTGGCAGGCTGGTAATAAAACGCTGGCGCAGGGCTTCAAGCTGTTTACGAAATTCTTGCGTCATAGGCTCGGTCCACTGTTGCTTACTTCAGTATAGAGGCTGTTATGCAAAGTGTTATTTAAGTACGAATGCTTACTCATCGCCGATGTAAAAAACCGTTTTAGCAGATGAGAGTTCAGCAGCCTTTGCGCACAATGGCGCCTGTCATTTCTTTCTTACCGTCGCACCCGGTTACCGGGTTAAGAGATTCCACTGCAATGTCTAATCGATTCAACCGTTTTACCGGCCTCTGCTTTATGTCATCCACAATCCTGATGACGCTACCGCTTGCAGTTCAGGCGCAACAAGTGCTGGAGACGCTGGTGGTTAGCGGCGAGCGCCCGGCGTCGGTTTTGTCATCCCAAGTGATGTTAAAAACCGCCGGCGATTTCCCGCCCGGTGCGCGCCTTGATCCTGCTGAACTGCTGCAAACCCTGCCTGGCGTACAGGTGGATTCACGCAGCAATTACGCCCAGGACACACGCATCAGTTTGCGCGGTTTTGGCGCCCGCTCGGCGTTTGGGGTGCGCGGTATAGATCTGCAGGTAGATGGCGTCCCCATGTCCACCCCCGATGGGCAAGGGCAACTATCCAGCGTGATGTTCGATAACATCGACAGCGTGCAGGTGCTACGTGGCCCTATCGCTGCGCTTTATGGCAATGGCGCTGGAGGGGTGATTGCCTTGCAAACCACCGCGCCCGTCGAAAATCAGGTGAATTTAGGCGTGATGGGCGGCGACCCCGGCTTACAGCGCCAAACGGTGCAAGGCGATTGGCGGCAAGGGGCAATGGCGGCGCGGGTGCAGCTGGCGAATACCGAGGTGGATGGCGAGCGTCCGCATTCCAGCGCGGAGCGCCAGCAGGGTGCGGCCCAGTTTTACTACACCACCAGCAATCAGCTGGACATCACCCTGAAACACGAGCGTAGCCATGACCCGCTGCTGCAAGACCCGCTTTCGCTGCGACCGGAAGAGTGGCGCGCTAACCCGCGTCAGACCAATCAACTCGCCGAAGACTTTAATACCCGCAAATCTGTTGACCATGAGCAGACCTCGCTCAGCCTGCGCGACAGTGAGGGTGCGACCCGCTGGCAAACCTCGTTCTGGCACGGCGAGCGCGCCATCACCCAATACTTGGGTTTTAGCGGTGAGGGGATTTCTGGCAGCGGTGGCGTCGTGGATTTAGTGCGCGATTTCGCCGGTGCCAGCGCGAATATCACCCAAAGTTTTAACCTGCTGAATATGCCCGCCGATATGAGTGTTGGTATCGAACTGGCGCAAACGGAAGATCGCCGGCGCGGTTTTGTAAACAATAACGGCAGCGCGGGCGATTTACGCCGCAACGAATTAGGCAAGGTGGATAGCCGCGATATTTATGCGCTGCTGCAATTAACGCCGACAGCGGATTTGTCGCTCTACACCGGTGTGCGTCAAAGCCGGTTGGATATGGAAGTGGACGATTATTTTGTGGTTACCGGTAACCCCGATGACAGCGGCACGCGTGACTATCGTGAAAACGCCTATGCGTTTGGCGCGAATTATCAGCTCAGTGACCAGTGGGAGTTATTTGCCAGCCGTGGGCGCGGTTACGAAACACCTACACTCACCGAGATGGCTTATCGCCGTGAGGGTAGCGGGTTAAATATCGCCTTGGAAGCCGCGCTGAATAATCAGCAGGAATGGGGTATTCATTATCGCCCCCTGGCTAGTGCCGAATTAAGCGTCACCCAGTTTATGATCGACAGCAAAAACGAATTAGTAGTGGATCAGTCGGTTGGCGGTCGCACCAGCTATCGCAATGCGGCAGCGACTGAGCGCGAAGGTGTGGAGGTGTTAGGTCGCTACAGTGTTAACGATCAATGGCGCCTGCAATCCAGCGCCCAATTTATTGATGCGATTTATTCCGCGGGTGAATTGGATGGCAACCAATTACCCGGTGTAGCGCGCGAGCAATATCAACTCGGTTTACAATGGCTGCCCTTCGGTAGCGAAGCGTTGCAATTAGGCGCCAGCCTGCAACAGCGCACGCGGGTATTTAGCGCCGATGATAATGCCGTGTCTGCACCGGGTTATCGCACCTTTGATGTGAGTGCCCAGGGCGATGTGGTAATTAATCAACTGCGTGTTGGTTGGTGGTTAAAAGTCGCAAATGTGAGCGATGAAAATTACGTTGGCTCAGTGGTAGTGAATCAAGCCAATGGTCGCGCATTTGAGCCAGCGCTGGGGCGTAACATGACGGCCGGAATGAACATAGTGTTTTAATAATAGCCATTAGGTTTCAACAATAGAGAGCAGCATGCAACAGCAGAGTTCACGGCCATTGGTTCCATTGCATAGCGATTTTAAGTATCGGGTTGATTACGTTGGCCTTGAACGTCAACCGGTATTGGTCATTGATAATTTTTTGGTTCATGCTGAAACCCTGGTTGAATTTGCGCAGCAGCAAGGGCAATTTAATAATGCCGATGCTCATTACCCCGGTGTTCGTCTGCCTGCTCCGGAACTTTATTTGTATTCCTTTCAACGGCACCTGCATCGATTAGTGAGTGACACTTTTGGAATGCGTGACGAGTGGGTTACTGGCGTAAAAGCAGATTTTTCCATGGTCGTCACACCGCCTGCCGAGTTGCGCCCGGCGCAGTGTTTACCGCACTTTGATTCAACCAATGGCCGTGAATTGGCGGCAGTACATTATTTGTGTGACAGTAAACAGGGCGGCACTTCGCTCTATCGTCATCGCTCAACAAATTATGAAACTATCGATGCTGAGCGCAAGCCAATCTATCGCCGCAGTTTGCAACAAGAACTGCCGGATCATTTGGTGCCGCGTAGGTACATGAATGGTAGCGATAATTTTTTTGAACAAATTGCCAGTTACGAAGCACGTTTCAATCGCCTTATTATCTATCGCTGCAATAATTTACACTCCGGCAATATCGCGCCGGATTTTACTTTTGACCCCAGTCCGCGCACTGGCCGGTTAACATTAAATACTTTTATCTATGCGCGCGCGTAAACTGAGTCAAATTGGTTTTGGTAGATGGGGGCTTTGTGATTAATCCACTAAACGATACCGCGACCGAAAGGTTGCCCCAGCTGCATAAACACCAGCAGCTTAGTTTTCGCGTTGACTATATCGGCGATGAACGTCAGCCGGTATTAGTGGTAGATAATTTTCTCGCCAATGCTGAACAGCTTATTGATTACTGCGCGCAGCACAGTAAGTTTAATACTGCAGATTTATCTTACCCCGGTGTGCGCATGCCTGCGCCCAGCACTTATCTGCGCGCTATGTTGCGCGATTTAGGTGAAATTATTTATTCAACCTTTGCTATAAAATCCACCATGATTCAGGGTTTGCGCAGCGATTATTCAATGGTGGTGACACCTCCGGCACAATTGCGCCCGCCACAATGTGTACCTCATGTGGATTCGACTGGTTTAAATAATCTCGCCTGCGTGCATTATTTGTGTGATGAAACCATGGGCGGTACTTCTCTGTATCGTCACCGTACCACCGGTTATCAAACAATCAGTGACGCGCGTAAGCAACTTTATTTGGTGGAACTGACGGCGCAATTGCAGCAGCGCGAATTACCCAAAGCTTATATCAATGGTTCAACCGATCTATTCGAACAGCTTGCCAGTTATGACGCCGGTTTTAATCGCCTGGTTATGTATCGCAGTAATCACTTACATTCCGGCAATATTGCACCGACATTTAAGTTTGATCCCAATCCGCGCACCGGCAGGCTTACGCTAAATACCTTTGTGCATTGTCAGGAGTAATGCGTGAGCATTGAGCTAAATCCGCAGGCGAAAAACGCTGCCATTCATCTGCCTGAATTACCCTTAAGCGCACTGCGCAGTGAATTTGTCGCCGCACTTGCACACACGCCTTTGTTATTGGAAGCGGAGCCGGGCGCTGGGAAATCCACCCTCGCACCGCTGTGGGTTTTGCAACAAGCACCCGCAGGGCAACAAGTGTGGTTGGTGCAGCCGCGTGTATTAGCCGCACAAGCGCTTGCACAACGGCTCGCCCAGCTATTGGGTGAAACCCCGGGGCAGCAAGTGGGTTATCAAGTGCCCTACGATTCGCGCATGAGTGCGGATACCCGTTTAGTATTAATGACCCCTGGTATTTTGCTGCAGCATTTACTGCAAAACCCCACGCTCGATAATGTTGCCTGTGTGATGTTGGACGAGATTCACGAGCGCAGTGTCAATCAGGATATGGCGTGGGCATTTTTGCAGGAAGTACAAATTCTGCGTGAGGATTTGCAGCTTGTGCTAATGAGTGCAACACCAGATCCTGCGTTGCAACAACAAATTTCCCAACGGATTTTTGCGCCGGGTCGCTGCTTTCCCGTCACCGTGCAGCATCAACCAGCCAAACAAAATGCGCGCGGTTATCCGGAAAAAGTGGATGAACAATTACTGCGCGCCTTGCAGTCTTATCCTGCATGGCAAGCCAGCTGTTGTCTGGTGTTTTTACCGGGTTGGCGTGAAATAGAAGATTGCGCGCAATTGCTCGCCAGCTATTTTCCCGCACATAAAGTCTGTCGCTTACACAGCCGCGTTAACGCTGCCGAGCAATTAATGGCGCTCGACCCAGCGCAGGGGCCGCGTATTATTTTAGCGACCAATATTGCTGAAACCTCCTTGACGATTGCTGATGTCACACTGGTGATTGATTCTGGCTTGGCGCGCCGCGCCGATTACGAACAGCGCACTGGCGTTACTCGCTTACGCACTACGCGCATCAGCATGGCCAGCGCCGAACAGCGGCGCGGTCGTGCGGGGCGCGTGCAAACCGGCCACTGTATTCGTCTCTGGTCGCAAGACCAGCCGCTCGCCGCTGCGGATTTACCGGAAATTCGCGCGACGGATTACCTTCCGCTGATGTTGCGCATCGCCCACTGGGGCAGCCCCGCCCAATCCTTACCTTGGCTTGAAGCACCGAATGCGCTGGCATTAGCTTTTGCGCAGCAACAATTGCAAAAAATGCAGCTGCTGGATGAACAGGGCGCAATTACCCCTACGGGTGAAAAAGTCAGCGCACTGGGTACTCACCCGCGCATTGCCGCGTTTTTGTTGCTGCATAAAAATGTGATCGCCACTTCATCTCTATTGCTCGCTTTGGCGTTACATTTTGAATTGGCGGGCGATCAGGATTTGGAGCAGTGGCTTGCGGATGCAGCGCAAGAATTAAAACGCAATCACCACTGGCAGCGACAACAAAAACGCTGGCTTTCGGTATTGGCGCTGCAGGAAGAAAATGCCGCAATCGATTCGTTATTGATTGCGCGGGCGTTCAGTGATCGTATCGGTTTTAAACAGGAGTCTGGCCGCTACCGTTTAAATTCGGGCATGAGTGTGGAGCCGCAAGGAAAATTGGAATCCAATTGGGCGGTGTTTTTGCTCATCAATACCAAGCCCAAAAGTCACTCCGGTATTGGTCTCGCCTTATCACTTGCGCAGGCGCAACAGCGCGAGTTGAGTCAGTTAAACCAAAGCATGGTTTTCAAACAGCAGCGCTGGCAAGAGTACAGCTGTTGGACCATGGGCGGTGTGGTTATCGACGAGCAGTTTCAACCCATTGACTCTACAGAGTTGAGCACAAAATTGGTGGCCCATGTTCAACAGCTTGCGCGTGAAAAAAGTTTGGCGCAATTATCATGGAGTGACAGCGCACGCGCCTTACTTGAACGCGCACGATTATTAAGTGCACATCAGTTGTTGGATTGTCTCGCACTGGACGATGCGTCACTTATCGATAATATGCCGCAGTGGCTATCACCCTTTTTAAATGAAAGCACACAACTGGAGCGCTTGCCGCTGCGTGAAGCGTTGGAATTTTATTTGGGATATGAACACTGCCAAAAAATTGCGCAGCTGTTGCCCGATAAAATTACTTTACCCAGCGGGCGCAGTGTAACTATTGAGTTTGCCAGTGAAGGCAGCGCGCAAATCTCTGCCAAGTTGCAGGAGTTTTTTGGCTGCGAACAGTTGCAACTGGGTAATGGCAAAATCCCGCTAAAAATCCATTTGCTTTCACCCAATGGCAGTCCGCTCGCCATTACCACTAATTTGCAAACCTTTTGGCAGCAGGCCTACCCCGAGGTACGCAAAGAAATGCGCGGCCGCTACCCACGCCACCCCTGGCCGGAAAATCCGCTGGAACACGAGGCGACTGCACTAACCAAGCGAAAATTAGCGCAGCAGCAAGTGCCGCAATAAATTTCCCGGGCTGGATGGGTTTCGCTACACCGAGATACCCACTTCCAGCTCCGCAACATAGCCCTCTTCTACACTTCCTGTCACCGTTGCTAATTGATATTCCACTCCATCGCTAAATACATTGTCTGTGGCAAAACTGGTTACGGAAGTATTTTGCCCCTTGGTATAAAGCGAAGAATTATAAACAGCAGTTGTTACCGCAGCGGGAAATGCCATTTGTGAAATGGCGGTGGACTGCGCAGTGCTGCTGTAGGTAGTTAGGAAAATCTGAAAGTGAATATGGGTGATTCGCCCGGCGTACCAACCAGGGTAAATGGTAGTGAAATGGGCCACGCCGCTTGTGTCGGTGTACTGAATACCGCGGCAATAGGTTTGCCCAGCTTGCCCAGCATTATTGTTGGTGGAATACCCTGAGTACAATCCGTCTTTATCACAGTGCCAGATATACACATACGCCGAAACCGGGCTGCAATTGTTATTGACGTTCACCAGTTTTAATTTCACCTGTAAGGGCACACCGGTTTTATCCTCTGCGATATTTTCACGCAGTACCAGTGAATTATTTAGTAGGGTTGATAATGGAAAGGGACCAATGGTTTCGGTGGGAATTAATGTACAACTGCCCGAGCTGCTACTGGTTGCGGCGCTGGTGCTTGTTGAGCTAATACTGGCGGTGGATGCAGTAGAGCTACTGCTGGTGCTGCTATTACTTGAGCCTCCACCACAACTGATTAAACCGGTGGCGCCCATAAGGCTAAATAGTCCAAGTCTACCAAGCGTTTTACGACGGTCGCTATCGACTGTACTTTTCGCTGTATTTGCATTGCTATTTGTATTTCCGTTTCTGTCCTGCTGGTTCGGCTGCTGATGCATAATTATTTTCCTGTGCTGATAAGTAGTGGCTGTTGTTAGTAGTAGCGCTTAATGGCGCAACTGTTATTGACAACAACTATGACCAGATTCCGAAAAGCTTGTTATGGGCAGATTGTGAAAGCAATTTGCATAATTTGTGCAAACTTTATGACTGTGCAAAAACTATGGAACTTGATGGGGCGCGGGAAAAAGAGCAAGAAAAGTCAGTTTTTTACGCAGTTTCTTACCTGGGTTCTTGCGAATGGGAGGGGACATCGCGCCGTCCGTGGCGCCGGTGTATCGTCAACTGTATCAAGGCAGTTGCAGGCGATAGCCAACACCGTAAACCGAATGAATCAAATCGTCGCTGCAAATGGGCAGTAATTTTTTGCGCAATTTGGTGATGTGAGAATCCATGGTTCTATCACTCACAATGCGGTGGTCGGTGTAGGCATTTTTGAGCAATACATCGCGTGAAATAACACGCTGCTTGTTAAGCAGCAATGTTTCCAGAATCCGAAATTCAATGCTGGTTAGTTCAACGCATTTATCACCCACACAGGCGTACTGACGCTCTTTATCCAAACGAAAGCCGGTGTCTTGTTGCTCGTCGGTTTTATTGCTGCGGCGCAATACAGCTTTTACGCGTGCAATTACTTCGCGTGGGCTAAAGGGTTTGCAAATGTAATCGTCGGCGCCCAATTCTAAGCCGAGCAATCGGTCTATTTCTTCTACTTTTGCGGTAGTCATAATAATGGGTACTTGCGAGGTTTTGCGAACCTCTTGGCAAATACTTAAACCATCGCGATTGGGGAGCATTAAATCCAGTAATACCAAATCCCATTTTTCATTGAGTATTTTTTGCAGCGCCACCTCGCCATCACTGACCAGTGTGGCGGTAAAGTTTTCACTGACTAAATAATCTTGCAGTATTTCACCCAGATCAATTTCATCTTCAACAATTAATATATTCATGCGGATTCCTGCAGAGGTAAATAAACAGATACTTTCAGGCCGCCCAACTCGCTGTTGGCAATGTCAATGCGGCCTTCGTGGGCTTCACAAATATTGCGACAAATACTCAGACCTAAACCTGCGCCACCGGTTTCACGGCTGCGTGATGATTCGGCGCGATAGAGTCGCTCAAATAATTTTTCATGTAACGTTGGGTCTACACCCGGTGCCGAATCTTCAATCATAAATACTGCATGGGCTTTATTGTTTTTTACCGCAGTATCGAGTTGCACACGAATAGTGCCGGGACTTTGCGTGTAATTAATGCTGTTGTTAAACAAATTTAAAAACAGCTGATGCAAACGTTCGGGGTCGGCAAAAGCAAGCAGGGGATTTTTGGGTGTTTTTAATTCCAGCGAAAGCCCTTGTTGCGTGGCTTTATCCTGCAGGGAAACCCTGATTTCCTCGATAATTTCTCCTAAATCGCACTCGCGTTTGCGATAACTCATGGCACCTATATCGGTGAGCGAGAGTTGATACAAATCGTTTACCAGATTGGCAAGGCGCTCAGCATGTTTTTGCAGGCGGGTAATCGCTTTTGCATCAAACTTGCGCACGCCGTCTTCCAGTGCTTCTAAATCTGCTTTGAGCACCGCGAGCGGGGTACGCAATTCGTGAGAAATATCCGCAACCCAGCGTTTGCGTGCCTGTTCACTTTGCGCCAGGGTGTGGGCTAAGTGATTAAGGTGTTCGGCTAGCGTGGAAATTTCATCCTGCCCTTTGCTTTGCAGGCGCTGGGTGTAATCGCCACTGCTCAAGCGCTGCACATGAGTCGCTAATTTTTTTACCCGTTGAGTTAATAAATAGGACAGCGGAATAGCGCAGGCGAGTGCAATGGCGAGCGCAACCAGCGCAGTTAATAAAAAATGCTGTTGCTGGCGTTTGGCGAATTCATTGTCGCGCAAGTCGCGCAATGCCGGATTCATCGGCGTACCGAGATAACCTACTACTTTTTTTTCACCATCGATTGTAAGTATCAAGTCGTTAAAAAAATAAGTTTCATTGCGCCACTTTTTACCACTGAGTAAATTTTTGTCGGCATCCAACAAAATAAAACGCTTGAAGGGTTGATGACGCAAAAAATCATCGGGACGCACGGGGCGGTCGCGATCATCACGACGATTTTCCTGGGTGTTGCGACGCAACAGAAAAGATTGCAGCGCATCGGTATTATCGTCTGGTGCGAAGGAGGGATTTATCTCCGGCGGTAGTGGCAGCGGAATAGGGCGCTCATTGCGCTGCCGCCAATTAGTGGAATATTGCCAGACAAACATCTGCCAAAAGTGACGATTATTTTTGAAGCTCTCCCAGTTGCCATAAAGCAGATAATGATGCTCCAGTGCATTGATTAACTTGGCGTTGCGCGCCGCCTCTTTTTGCTCCATGTAATTATTGAAGCTGTGTTCAAAACTCAAGCGTGAGTAAAGGTAAAGCCCGCCGGTTAACAGCAGCGCAAATAGCGCAAAGGCGGCAAATAATTGGACACGTAAATTAAACTTCACAGCAACGAATACCTTCAGAGGGCGGGAGAGACAGCGAACAGACTTATCACAGAATAAGCAAAAACCGCGATTTGGCAATCGCCCCCGATTGGCCTGCAGCGGTCGGCTAGGGTAAAATGGCAATACTTGAGCAAAATACTCGGATATACCGACCTTGCCCAGTTGCCCCTCATTCCCAGAAGACATCCCTAAAGATCATTGAGGTAGTTAAGATGGACGTGTTAGATACAATCAAGCAGCAAATTAGTGACAATGCTGTGATCCTTTACATGAAGGGTTCACCCAGCGCGCCGCAGTGCGGCTTTTCTATGCGTGCGTCACAAGCACTCATGGCCTGCGGCCAGCGCTTCGCTTATGTGGACATTTTGACCAATCCGGATATTCGCTCTGAATTGCCAAAATTTGCTAACTGGCCAACCTTCCCGCAACTGTGGGTTAAGGGTGAGTTGATCGGTGGTTGCGACATCATCACCGAAATGCACGAGAAGGGTGAATTAAAACCTTTGATCGATGCGGCGGTTGCCGCTTAATTAGTTAAGTGGGATTACCCTTGGCCCGGCGACGCACTGCCGGGCTTTGTATTTTGCACCCATTTGCGGTGTGTTATTGCAGGGCAAAATAGACCAGTGCTACTGCGCCTATCAAACTCAGCCCACACATAATCAACCCTGTCATGCGTTGCCGTGCACGGCGTTGATCATCATTATCGTCGCGCAGTTGATGGGCACGCCATGCAATGTCTTTGGACTTGAGCAGCTTGTCGCGTATCTGGTTCAGTGCCGCCATCTCATCCACCAATTGTTGATCTGGTGTCTGTTGATGTTGTTTTTCCAGTTGTTTTAATTGGTGATCCAGCTGCACGAGTTTGGCATCCAGGGCGGCGGATATCTGGCGAATTTGCATAATCAAAGCTCAAAATAGTGGCTGCTCAACCTTAGCAGAATTGTATCGGCTTTGCTGTTAGCGCAAGGCTGTCATCCGGTAAATCGGCTGGTCCCTGAAAAACCTTCAAAAAAATAATCGCATAGGGCGAAAACCTAATAAAATACTTTAACTGTATTGGCGCTGTGCTATAAAGCCGCCCTAAAACCGCTCGCCCGACTATGACGTAGGGGAGATACCTTAGACCTTGAGCTGCAGGAGATGAACAACGATGTTAAGAATGTTTAAAGTTCAAGGTAATACCCTGCGAGAGGATAAGGAGTCGGATGAAAGCCCGCGCTTGGCATTGAATAATGCGCTCTGGATTGATGCCCACGAACCCTCCGACGAAGAGCGCGATGAACTGAACGGCTTCTTACGTGCCGAACTACCTGAGTCAGATGATGTTGAAGAGATTGAGTTCTCGGCGCGCTACTTTCAGGACAGTGTAGGTATTCACGTGCACTCCCTGTTCCTTGCTCCCGGTGAATCTGGCCGCCACAGCACTGCTACGGTTGCATTTATTCTGCAAGAGAAACGTTTGATCAGTGTGCGCGATGGCGACCTGGCGGATTTCCGTCTGTTGCGTATGCGCGCTCGCGCCGGTCAGGTGCAAGTGGCGTCCCCCCAGGATTTGCTGGTGACCATGTTTGAGCAGAAAGTGGAAAACCTCGCTGATGCCCTGGAGGATATCCATCGCAAACTCGAAGATGTGAGCCATATGGTACTGGAGGATGAGGACGCCGAGCTGGAAGATGCCATCGATAAACTGGCAAAACTGGAAGACAGCAACGGTAAGATTCGTCTGTGTTTGATGGATACCCAGCGCTCCATTTCTTTTTTGCAGCGCCATTTGCGCGAGTCGTTTGAGCTGCAGGAAACGGCGCGGGAGATTAAACGCGATGTGGATACCCTGATGTCGCACACCGCGTTTTTGTTCGACAAGATTAACTTCCTGATGGACTCCACCCAGGGTTTTATCAATATTGAACAAAACCAGATTATTAAAATTTTCTCCATTGCCGCCATGGTGTTCCTGCCGCCTACCGTGGTAGCCAGCGCTTATGGGATGAACTTTGAGTACATTCCCCACACTGACTGGAAATACGGTTTTGTAGTCGCAGTAGTATTGATGTTGCTTTCGGCGGTCTTGCCCTATTGGTATTTCAAGCGCAAAGATTGGCTCTGATGAGCCCCATGGTTACCAATAAAAACGCCACAGTGAGTGATCGCTGTGGCGTTTTTTTTTGTGCTATTAGCGCTTAAATTGTTGCGGATGCTTACTCCTCGACCCACTCCCAGCGCAGGGGTTGACCAAAATCGTCGAGAATCACTTTTTTGCGTGGGCGCATTTTTTTTGTTTTTTGTGCCAGTTGCGGTTTTTTGCGCGCCTCGATGGCTGCAACTACTTCCGGCAGTGGTGTGCGATCCTCTTGGCCGCTGCCATCAAAGATACTGATCAATGGTCCATTGGCATCGGCGCGGCCACTTAAACCGCGCGGCACTTCATTGACCTGACCGCCATGGGTCAGAAATTCCTGGATTTGCGCTTCCAGTTCCTGATGCAATTGGCGACGAGTTTTGGTTGGTTTGATCATTGAATTCAGAATATTTCAGTTAATAAACGCGATGGGCGGAAAAAACGGCATCTGCCAGCATAACAGTGCGCCTGACATCAGGGCAAACCTTGCGATGGACTGATCCTCGCATCAGTGGCGGCCTTTGGGGTAAACTGCGCGCCACATTTACTCGCTGAGCCGCCTGGCTGCACTATCCAACCGGTTCGGGCGCTCTAGTTCATCCCGCCAGCACGCCAGCGTGCAGTCACATGACCCAAACCAGCACCATGACCCAAGCCAGTTTAAAAATTACCGAGATTTTCTATTCGCTGCAGGGCGAATCCAACACTGTGGGTTTGCCCACGGTGTTTGTGCGCCTGACCGGCTGCCCGCTGCGTTGCGGTTATTGCGATTCTGAATACGCATTTTATGGTGGCGAGCGATTATCCCTTGATGAAATTCTTGCCAAGGTTGCCAGCTTTAATCCCCGTTACATTTGTGTCACCGGCGGTGAACCGCTCGCCCAGCGTGAATGTTTGACCCTTTTGAGTGCATTGTGTGATGCAGGATACAGCGTATCCCTCGAAACCAGCGGCGCCTTGCCGGTGGATGATGTGGACCCGCGGGTGGTGAAAGTCATGGACTTAAAAACCCCCGGTTCCGGTGAGGTGGGACGCAACCGCTGGGAAAATATCCCACTTCTGAGCAGGCAGGATCAGGTTAAGTTCGTGATTTGCAGCCGGGAAGACTACGAATGGGCTCGTTTCAAGGTTGATGAACACCAGCTGGTTGGCCGTGTTGCTGAGGTGTTGTTCTCCCCCAGTTTTGGTCAAGTAACACCGCTTTCACTTGCGGAGTGGATTCTGGCCGATAATTTGCCTGTGCGTTTCCAACTGCAATTGCACAAGCTGTTGTGGAACGACGTGCCAGGTCACTGATTCCTACAAAGTTTCTCAGGCCTGGCTAATCCTTTATTTGTTTTGGTTGATCGAGTTATGTCGCAAAAAAAAGCAGTAGTTCTTGTCTCCGGTGGCTTGGATTCCACTACCGTGCTCGCCATTGCCCGAAGTGAGGGTTATGCCTGTTATTCCATGAGTTTTGATTATGGCCAGCGCCATCGCTCCGAGCTGTTAGCTGCCGAGCGCACCGCCAAGGCGCTGGGTGCAGTGGAACACAAGGTGATTAAGCTGGATTTACGTGCCATTGGCGGCTCTGCGCTGACTGATGACACTATCGCCGTACCGGAAGAGGAGACCGGCGGTATTCCGGTGACTTATGTACCGGCGCGCAATACGGTGTTTTTATCTATTGCGCTGGGCTGGGCGGAAGTGCTGGGTTGCGATGATATTTTTATCGGCGTGAATGCGGTGGATTTTTCCGGCTACCCGGATTGCCGCCCTGAATACATCGCCGCTTATGAAGTGATGGCTAACCTTGCCACTCGCGCGGGCGCTGAGGGCAATAAACTACATATTCGCACACCACTTATTCATCTGAGTAAGGGCGACATCATCAAGCAAGGTGTAGCGCTGGGTGTGGATTACGGCCTGACGGTATCCTGTTATCAGGCCAATGATGAAGGCGAGGCTTGCGGCAAGTGCGATAGTTGTCGCCTGCGCAAGCAGGGCTTTGTGCAGGCCGGTATTGCTGATCCCACTCGCTATCAATAATTCCGCGCTAGCAATAGCGCGTCTGCATCAACTGTTTTAGGAGCAATAGCCTCGTGCCAGCAACTCACTTTCGAGTTGCTCCAGTGGCATGGGGCGGCCAAAAAAGTACCCCTGAAACAAACGACAACCGTTTTGTTCCAGAAACACTTGCTGCTGGTCTGTTTCAACTCCCTCCGCGATCACTTGCAAATTCATGTTTTGCGCCATGGCGATAATCGTGCGCGCAATAATTGCATCGTTTGGGTCTATGGCGATATCGCGCACAAAGGTTTGGTCAATTTTTAATTGATCCAGCGGCAGACGTTTGAGGTAGGAAAGTGATGAATAGCCTATGCCAAAGTCGTCCATTGAAAAGCCTATACCGCGATCCTGCAGCAGCTGCATTTTAACAATGCTTTGATCGACATTTTTAAGCAGTGAACTCTCTGTCAGCTCCAGCTTAAGCCGGCGGGGATTGACCCCGCAGCTGTCGACAATGGTCAGTACCTCTTCCACAAAGTTGGGTTGGTTGAATTGAATGGGGCTGACATTCACTGCAATGCTCAGGTGTGCAAATTCAGCGCGCTGCTGCCAGCGCTGTAATTGTTGGCATGCCTGGCGAATTACCTCGCGTCCCATGGAGACAATTAACCCGGTTTGTTCCGCAACGGGAATAAAGTCGGCGGGCGAAATCATCCCTTTTTGAGGGTGTTGCCAGCGCAGTAATAACTCCACACCTATGGCTTTGCCTTGTTCATCAACCTGCACTTGATAGTAGGGAATTAACTGTTTGCGCGAGTCGTGGGCACTGCGTAAATCCTCCTCTATGGCTGCGCGTTTCTCCAAATGGGATTGCATGTTGGGGTCAAAAAAACGGATGGCATTGCGGCCACTGTCTTTGGCTTGATACATGGCGGCATCGGCATGGCGTAGCAGGTCATCGATGGAGCGGTTTTGGCCGTTAAACAGGCTTACCCCGATACTGATGGTGCAGTGATAGACCGACTGGCGCAATGCATAGGGCAGACTGACTAACTCGTGTAACTGCTCGGCGCGTTTTTTGGCTTCCTGGGCCGCGTCTTGCGGGTTATCCCCCAGATTATCAAACACCACCACAAACTCATCGCCGCCCAACCGGGCTGCCAGATCAGAGCTGCGGATAATGCTTTCAATGCGCTCGGCCACCTGCACCAAAAGTTGATCGCCAATATGGTGGCCGCGAGTATCATTCAGCAGTTTGAAGTGATCCAGATCGATAAAAAGTAAAGCGCCGTACTGTTGGCTGCGGGTGCTTTGCGAGACAACTAATTTGAGGCGGTCTTGCAGCATGCGACGATTGGGTAAGCGGGTCAGTGGATCAAAAAACGCAAGGTTGTAGATTTTTTCCTGATCCTGCGCGCGGCGCAGCTCGCCGCCAATACGCTCTGCAAAAATTAACAGAAGCGAACTTAATTGCGCAGAAACAGGGGTGGGGTGCTCGGCCATGGCAATCAGGATGCCGATGGGAATCCCTTCCGCATCGCGGATGCCCACACCCAAATAACTCTCAATCTTGTGCTCGCGAAACATTTCATCCAAGGGGTAGTGCGCGGTGGCCGCACTGCTGACAAAACACAGATTTTCATCCATCACATCGGCGCAGGGTGTGTGTTCAAGTGAATAGCTGAAGTTGGGCTGCAACTCACCGCACCGGAGATAGGTGTGGGTGTGCGCTGTCATCGGGTCATCGGGGTCTATAAGGCTGATGAGCACATGCTCCACGCACATTGCATCGCCCAGGGCGCGCAAGATCGTGACAAAAAAATCCGGTGCTGAAGCGGCATCAGCAGCCGCAGCGGTCAGTGCCAAATCGAGGCGCTTGCGCTCGCTGATATCCTGCATTGTGCCCTGCAATACTATGCCTTCTGTGGTGGGTGTTTTATCGGCCTGTAGTTGCAACCAAAAACGTTGATTGCCGCCCGGTTCAAGCCGCAGATCCAGGGACAGCGGTTGTTGTTGGTCAAGTGCTGAGTTGAGTGCGATTTGTAGCAGCAGGCGATCATCCGGGTGGATAAAGGAACCAATAAAATCCTCCATCTTGCCGCTTAACGCCTCTGCTGGCAGCCCGAATAGTTTGCTCATGGATTCGCTGAACTGGTAGTTCCCGGTGTGCGGGTTCCACTGCCAATGAGCCAGGCGTGCCATTAATTGCGCGCGTTTCAGTTGCGCTTGCTGCTGTTCCTGATGAAGGTCTGATTGTGCGAGTTGCTGGTAGCTATGGGTAATCTTGATGTGTGCAGCGGTGATCATAAAACCAATGATCACCATACTTGCGGTATAGAGCCAAATCAGCCAAAAACTCAGCGTCATACTGGGCAACACAAATGGCCCCCATTGGTTCACGGTTGCCCATATGGCTAAAAAACAAAAGCCTATGGTGGTGATCGCGCTGCCAAACAGGCCGAACCAGAGGGCTGCCCATGCAATGCAAATAAAAGTGATAAACACTATGGGCAGGTGCGTACCATTGACAAAATTGTTGAGCGGGAAGCAGATTAATCCAACGATCAGGCTTGTGCTGATCACCAATAAAAAATCCATCCTGCGCGTATTGACCCGGTTCAGATAGTCGCGATTCATATTGACCAAGAACGGCATGGCCAGAAACACGCCCAGACTGTCGCCCATCCACCATGCAAGAGCGATGTAGGCAGCGGTCTCCAGAGATAACTGATGGTAAATACCAATTAAACTTGCGCCCACCAGCGCCGAGAGTGTCATGCCCAGAGCGCTGAGCAGCAAAAAGCCGAGGGTGTGTTTACGATCAAGGCTGGATAGGTCGCAATTAAATCGGCGCAGTAGCCAGACGGTTGCCAGAGGCGAGAGGGTATTACCGGCGGCGAGTAGCAGGTTCATTTGCAGATTGTTGCCGGAGGTCATGTTTATCAGCAGTGCAGCAATAAAAACACTGGGCCAGAGTTTGGGTGTCCAGCGATAAAACGCCGCTGCAGCTATACCACTTGGCAACCAAAATAGTGTGACCTTTTCATTTTCAAACGGAACCAGCAAGCCTAACCAGCCGGTAGAGAAATAAGCCAGTAGCAGTATTAAAAACTGGCTCGGCTTGACCCCTGCAGGCCTTAGTGTGTTTTCTCCGGAGGGCGCAAGCGGCATGCGAGTGTCTCAATAGCAGTCGTTCAGTGAAGAGGCCTATGCAGTGAATAATAGGTCAATTTTTACACGCAGGAGTGGAAAGTTTTATCTTGCTTGCCGTTCAAACCGGTGTTCCAGCGTGAATAGCAGGTGTTTGTGCATTAGAAAAACAAATCGTTTTTTATATAACCGGCCACCGCAGAAATTTGTGGTTCGTTATGAAATGTTTAAAAAAACGCTTGTCTTTTTTTATCAAAACCTTATTATACGCGCCTCGCATTTAGGGTCGTTAGCTCAGTCGGTAGAGCAGTTGGCTTTTAACCAATTGGTCGCTGGTTCGAATCCAGCACGACCCACCACTCAACTCTGTTGTGGTGATGTTTTTGTAAGTGCGACACCTGTGGGTCGTTAGCTCAGTCGGTAGAGCAGTTGGCTTTTAACCAATTGGTCGCTGGTTCGAATCCAGCACGACCCACCACATTAAATGCTGCAGTTAATTCGTGTGGCAGAGTCAAAAAAGGGCGCTTACAGGCGCCCTTTTTTTATTAGATCGAAAACATGTCTGGCGCTGTTTATTCTCCCGTCAACGATTCGGCTCTGTGATAAAATTTCGCGCAAATTTGCTCTTCGCCATCGCGAGTGAGCGTCCAGTGAGGCGATTTTATGTCTGAACTTCTTAATGTGGCCAAGCGCGATGCCAATGCGCAAGATGTTGTAAAACAGCATCTCGCCCGCGCCTGGAGCGCTCCGCAATATACCCCCGAACAAGAGGCTGGCTACAAGGCGCGCATCAAGGCGTTGTTGAAGCAGCATAACGCGGTATTGGTTGCGCACTATTACACCGATCCATTGATTCAGGCGCTTGCCGAAGAAACCGGGGGTTGTGTATCTGATTCGCTGGAAATGGCGCGTTTCGGTAAAAATCATCCGGCAGATACCTTGATTGTTGCCGGTGTGAAATTCATGGGCGAGACCGCCAAAATCCTCACTCCTGAAAAGCGTGTTTTGATGCCGACGTTGGAGGCGACCTGTTCGCTCGATCTCGGTTGTCCTATCGATGAATTTTCTGCGTTTTGCGACCAGCACCCGGATCGCACAGTGGTGGTTTATGCCAATACCTCTGCTGCGGTAAAAGCCCGTGCTGATTGGGT
>Ga0307406_10000466_pt1 | contig 23362 bp, 21 predicted proteins | sample 322Cmetagenome_3_FD_203706 | JGI IMG/M metagenome (GOLD analysis project Ga0307406, IMG submission 203706) | Maize rhizosphere microbial communities from greenhouse at UC Davis, California, United States - 322HYB-C-2 | ecosystem: Host-associated > Plants > Roots > Rhizosphere > Soil | place...
AGCTCGAGCGTCGCCGGCGAGACGGCGAGGAACCGGCTGCCGGGGCGGCGTCCTAGGACCTACACCGCGGGCGCGACCTCGCGATCGAAGGACTCCCGGACGGCGCCTTCGAGCGTCGGATAGCGGAGCTCGAACCCTGCTGTCGTGAGCTTCTCCGGGAGCACCCAGCGGCTCTTGAGGACGAGCTCGGTCTCGGTGCGGATGCCGACGGCCCCGAGCTCCAGCATCCAGCGCGGCGTCGGCACCCCGAAGCGCACCCCGAGCACGCGCCGCACGGTCGCCATGAACTCGACGTTGTCGACCGGATGGGGCGCGGCGGCGTTGACGGGGCCCTCGAGGCCCGGCGTGTGCTCGAGGAAGTCGATGATGCGCGCCACGTCTTCGATGTGCACCCAGCTGAAGCGCTGGCGGCCTCGGCGCGCACCGGGGAAGTGCGCAGTGCCCGCAGCGCGGCGGGCTCTGCTCACCGGCCAGCGGCCGTCGTACTGGGCCCCGCCGAGTCCCAGCCGTGCGAGGTTCCGGATCGGGCCGAGCACGCCGCCGTGGCCGAGGACGATCGCGCTGCGCAGCGCGACCCGGCGCGTGCCGGGGAGGTCGGCGGCGAACAGCGCCTTCTCCCAGGCCTTCGCGACCTCGACCGAGAATCCGCTGCCGAGATCGCCGGTCGACTCGGTCATCGGTCGGTCCTCCGCATGGCGGTAGATCGTGGCGGTCGAGGAGTTCACCCAGAACGCGGGAGGGGCGGAGGCCTTCTCGATGGCGCTGCTCAGCGACGAGGTCGTGTCCAGGCGCGAGCGGAAGATCTCGGCACGGTTCTCCGGCGTGTAGCGGCAGTTGACGCTCTTGCCCGCCAGTCCGATCACGAGAGAGGCGCCGTCGACCGCCTTATCGATGGCCGTCTGATCGCCCCAGCGGATGTCGGCTCCGGAGCGGGAGATCGTGACGACCTCGCGCCCCTCGGACCGCAGGCGCGGGATCAGGTACCGCCCCATGAATCCGGTCGAACCCCCGATGACGACCCTGCCTGCGCTCATCCGGCGGTCTCCTTCGCTGCGTCGATCTCGATGCGGTACTCGAAGTGCCCGCTGTACTCGTACACGCGGCCGAGGAGGGGAGCATCGATGCCCACGCTCACGAACTGGCGGTCACGGTCGTCGTCGAAGCGTTCGGTGAGCCGGACGATAGGGGAGAGGGCCCGGGGGAGGCGCAGGCGCAGGTGTCCGAGCCGGAGCCCGACCGCGCGGCTGGTGAGTTCGAGGGCGCCGTCCCGTACGTCGAGGTCGAAGCAGGCGGCGATCAGGCCGGGCTCTCCGAGCTCGTCGACCACGCGGCCGTGGCGGGTGAGGGCGACCGCGTCGTGCATGACCCACGGCCCGCGCGGCAGGTGGAAGGTGCGTTCGCCGATGGCGCGGGAGGCGATCGTGCGGTTCTCCACGCGGAAGGGGACGTCGCGCCCCCAGCAGGCGGCGACCACGCCGCGGCGCTCCAGCAGGCGGAGGAACGGCCAGAGCAGGCGTCGCGGAGTCCCGACCCGCTCGAAGACCCCCTCGCCGACGCCGACAGCGCCGTCGGGGATCGCCTGGAAGTACGTGCGGAGCCGAGGATGCAGGTCGTCGAGGCGGTCGCCGAGCGCCCTCGCGTAGGGAGACTGCGGCACGGGCGTCACGATTCGAGCCTAGCCCGCGGGCTCGTCGCCGCCCGCCTCAGTCCGCCGGCCTCAGCAGCCGGTCGAGGAGGGCCAGGGCCTCGTGCTGCGGAGCGGCGTCGTCGAGCAGCCACTGGGTCTGCAGACCGTCGGATGCCGCCACGACGAGCGCCGCGACGGCATCCGGGTCGGCGTCCTGACGGAGGCGTCCGCGTTCCTGCTGCTCTCTGACCGTCTCGGCCAGACGCGCTCGGACATCGGCGAACCGTGCCGTCGCGAACTCGCGCGCCACCGGGTGGCCGTCGTCCAGGGCGGTCGCGACCAGCGTCGAGTAGAGCTGGACGAGCCCGGGAACCTCCCGGTTGGTGCGCGCGGAGGCGATCATCCGCTCGACGGGCGTGGCGTCGTCCGCCACGATCTCGTGCCGGTGGGTGGGAGCGTTGCTCTCTTCGTAGACGGCGACGAGGAGCTCCTCCAGTGATCCGAAGTAGTGCGTCAGCGCCGCGTGGGTGACCCCGACCTCCCGTGCGATCGCGCGCAGACTGGTGCGATCGGCGCCGCGCGCGGCGAACACCTCGATGGCGCGGTCCAGGATCTCCTGGCGACGCGCGATCCCCTTGGCGTAGGCGCCGCGCGGGCGGGAGCTCTCGTCATCGTCGGGCATGTCCGGAGTCTAGCGAATGAAAACTTCCGAGTGGAGGTATTTGGTGATAGCGTGCTCAGGTCGGGTCGCGCACCCGCCGTCACCGATGACCGAAGGAGCAAGACCGATGACGATTCAGACCTCCCTCCAGCTGTTCACGATCAAGGACCAGCTGGACGCCGACCTCGAAGGATCGCTCGCCGCTGTCGCCGCGCGCGGCTTCACGGCCGTCGAACCCTACGACTTCGTGCGTCGTGCCGCACCGCTGGCCGAAGCGCTCACGGCAGCGGGACTCACCGCGCCCTCCGGCCACGCCTTCCTCGCGTCCGAGTCCTTCGTCAACCCCGACGGCAGCGGCACCACGGTGCCGGTGCCCTCGCCCGCCGAGGTCTTCGCCGCGGCGAAGGTGCTCGGCATGACGACGGTCATCGACCCGTACACGGCGCCGGCGCGCTGGACCTCGGTCGCCCAGATCGAGGAGACCGCGCGCCTGCTCAACGAGGCCGCTGCCGTCGGAGCCGCCGTCGACGTGCGAGTGGGCTACCACAACCACGCGCACGAGCTGGAAGCCGTGTTCGACGGCGTCACCGGCCTCGAGGTGCTCGCCGGACTGCTCGACGAGCGCGTAGTGCTCGAGGTCGACCTGTACTGGGTCGCCCGCGGAGGTGTCGACCCGGTCGCGCTGCTCGAGCGTCTCGGGAGCCGCGTGATCGCGGTGCACGCCAAAGACGGCACGCTCGACCCCGCGCTCGCGAACGCGTATCCGCCGGCCGACCAGGTGGCCGCGGGCGAAGGCGCCGTGCCGCTCGTCGAGGCGATCGCCGCGGCATCCGCGCTCGAACTCGCGATCGTCGAGTTCGATCACTACGAGGGCGACCTGTTCGACGCGATCGAGCGCAGCCGGGTCTACCTCGACGAGAAGGTCGCGCGCTGATGGCAGGCGGCACCGGTCCCGTCGGCGTCGGCATCATCGGCGCGGGGAACATCAGCGACCAGTATCTGACCCAGCTCACCACATTCCCGGATGTGCGCGTCCTCGCGGTCGCCGATGTGATCGAGGAGCGCGCGAAGGCGCAGGCGGAGAAGTACGGGGTGCCGCGCGCCGGCGGCGTCGACGTCGTGCTCGACGATCCGGAGATCGACATCGTCGTGAACCTCACGATCCCCGCGGTGCACGTCGAGGTCTCCGAGGCGATCATCGCGGCGGGCAAGCACGTCTGGACCGAGAAGCCCATCGGCGTGAGCCGCGAGGAGTCCCGCCGACTGCTGGAGAAGGCGGATGCCGCCGGACTCCGCGTGGGCGTCGCGCCCGACACCGTGCTCGGCCCGGGTGTGCAGACGGCGAAGCGCGCGATCGCCCGTGGCGACATCGGTCGCCCGCTGTTCGCGCAGACGACGTTCCAGTGGCAGGGCCCGGAGATCTTCCACCCGAACCCGGCCTTCCTGTATGCCAAGGGCGGCGGGCCGCTGCTCGACATGGGGCCGTACTACGTCTCCACGCTCGTGCACGTGTTCGGTCCGGTCGCCTCCGTGGCAGCCCTCGGGCTGCAGGGCACGCCGACCAGGCGCGTGCAGGTCGGCGAGCTCGCGGGGCAGGAGTTCCCGGTCGAGATCCCGTCCACGCTCAGCGTGCTGATGGACTTCGAGCAGGGCGGTCAGGCGCAGAGCATCTACAGCACCGATTCGCCCGCCATCCGGCAGGGGATCGTCGAGATCACCGGCAGCGAGGGCACGCTCGTGATCCCCGATCCGAACACGTTCGGCGGAGCGATCTCGATCACCCGGCCGCTTCGGCTCGGGCAGCAGCCGGTCGAGCAGGAGGTCGTCGACGTCGTACAGGAGGGCGTGCTCGCCGGTCGCGGTGTCGGGCTCCTCGACATGGCGCGCTCGATCGCCGCCGGGCGTCCGCACGTCGCGACGGGGGAGTTCGGCTACCACGTGCTCGACACGCTGCTGTCGATCGAGGAGGCCGCGGAATCCCGCAGTTTCGTCTCCGTCGAGAGCTCGCTCGATCGGGTCGGTGCGCTCGACGCCGACTTCGATCCCTTCGCCGCCACGCTCTGAGCGTGTTCCCGTGGCGGTGGAGACGCTCAGCGCGTCTTCGCCGCCACGTAGGCGTCGACGTTCGCGGGTGAGAGCACCTCGCGAGCGACCATGATGGCTGCGCCGAGCACGGCCGCCCTGTCGCCGGCCTGGGACTGCACGATCGCCAGATGCTGCGTCGCCAGCGGGATCGAGCGCCGGTAGACGACTTCGCGGACGCCCGCGAGCAGATGCTCTCCGGCCCGGGCGATGCTGCCGCCGAGCACGATGATCGAGGGGTTCAGCAGGTTGACGACCGTGGCGAGGACCTCGCCGACGTCGCGTCCGGCCTGACGGGTGGCCTCGATCGCGGCGGCGTTGCCCGCGCGGACGAGGTCGACAACGTCCGAGGCGCTCTGCACGTCGTGCCCGTCTTCGCGCAGGGCGGCAGCCAGCGCGGACCCGCTGGCGAGGGCCTCGAGGTCGCGCTCGTCACCCGGTTCGCGTGCGGATCCGGCACCGGTCGGCACCTGGACGTGACCCATGTCGCCGGCGGACCCCTGGGCGCCGCGCTGCAGCTGGCCGCCGGCGATGATGCCCGACCCGATTCCGGTCGACACCTTGACGAAGATGAGGTCGTCGATCTGCGGCCAGCTCGTCGCCTGCTCGCCGAGCGCGAGGATGTTGACGTCGTTGTCGACGAGCACGGGGACGTCGAAGGTCTGCTGCACGTAGCGGGGGACGTCGAAACGATCCCAGCCTGGCATGATCGGCGGATTGGTGGGGCGGCCCGTGGAGTGCTCGACGGGTCCGGGTACGCCGATGCCCACGCCGAGCAGGGGGATGGCCGCGGCGGTCGGCGTCTCGAGCAGCGCCGTACCGTCGGAGAGGATCGTGTCCAGCAGTGCCTCCGGCCCATCGCCGATGTCGATCGTGCGCGTGCGCGCGTCGAGGATGACGCCGGCCAGATCGGCGACGGCCACCGTCGCGTGCGTCGCGCCGAGGTCCACCGCGAGCACGACTCCGGCACGCGGATTGAAAGCGACGCGCGCGGGCGGGCGTCCACCGGTGGACGCCGCTTCGCCGGCGGGGCGCAGCAGATCGGCGGCGAGGAGCGCGTCGACTCGCAGCGCCACGGTCGAGCGGGCGAGACCGGTGAGCGCGGCGAGCTCTGCCTTGGTGCGCGCATGTCCGTCGCGGAGGATCTGGAAGATCTCGCCGGTGCCCGGATTCGTCGCCGCGACGGGTCGCAGAACATCAACCATTGCGTCAGTAAACCACAGGCTTTCGCGTCGTGGCCGATTGACTTCGAATTTCGAAACGACAACTTTTGACGAAGGGCTAGCAAAAGTAGCGCGGCGTGTGTCAGAATCGCCGACATGACAACGGATGTCACAGACACCGGTCTCGGAACGATCCGAGCCGGCATCCTCGGCGGAGGGTTCATGGCCCGCGTGCATCGCACGGCGGCCAGAGACGCAGGAGGCGAACTTCGTGCCGTCGCCACCCGCTCCGCCGCGGGAAGCCGCCACGCGGCCCATGCGCTGGGCGCCGACCGTGCCGAATCCGACGCGATCGCGCTCCTGGAGGCGGCCGACATCGACGTGGTCCACATCTGCACCCCGAACGCGACCCACGCCGAGCTGGCACTGCGCGCTCTGCGGGCCGGCAAGCACGTGGTGTGCGAGAAGCCGCTCGCCACGACCGCCCACGATGCGAAGACGCTCGCCGACGCCGCGGAGGCCTCAGCGCGCGTGGCCGCCGTCCCCTTCATCTACCGCTACCACCCGATGGTGCGCGAGGCGAGGGCACGGGTCGCCCGCGGCGACATCGGCGAGCTCCTCACCCTGGACTGCTCCTACCTGCAGGACTGGATGCTGTTCGCCACCGACGATGACTGGCGGGTGCGCTCGGCTGCGGGCGGCGCGTCCCGCGCGTTCGCGGACATCGGCTCCCACCTGTGCGACCTCATCGAGTTCGTGATCGGCGAGCGGATCCGCGCACTGAGCGCCCGCACGCGCCGGGTGTTCTCCGAGCGCGCCGGCCACGAGGTCGACACCGAGGACATCGTCGCCGTGCTCGTCGAGACCGTCTCGGGGGCCCTGGGCACGCTGCTCATCTCGCAGATGGCAGCGGGGCGGAAGAACGCGCTCACGCTGGAGCTGCACGGCTCGCGGCAGAGCATCCGCTTCGAGCAGGAACGGCCGGAGGAGCTCTGGATCGGCATGCGCGAGGAATCCCGTCTGCTGCTGCGCGATCCGGCCGGCTCCGATCCCGACTCGGCGCGACTGCAGCGTGTCCCCGCGGGGCACTCCATGGGGTATCAGGATGCGTTCAACGGGTTCATCGCCGATGTCTACGCGGCGATGGCGGGTGCGCAGCCGGAGGGCATGCCGACCTTCGCCGACGGATACCGCTCAGCCGTGCTCACCGAGGCGGTCCTGGAGTCGGCGGCGGACGACGGACGATGGGTGGAGGTGACGGCATGAACGCGACCACGACACAGCCGGTGCTCGCAGTGAACGGCATCCGCAAGTCGTTCTTCGGTGTCGAGGTGCTGAAGGGCATCGACTTCGATGTGCGACCGGGCGAGGTGCACGGCCTGGTCGGCGAGAACGGCGCGGGCAAGTCGACCCTGATGAAGATCATCGCCGGAGTGCAGCCGGCCGACGAGGGCGTGGTCGCCTATCGCGGCGAGGAGGTGCGCCATGCGCACCCTCGGCAGGCGATGGACGCCGGCATCGTCACGGTGTTCCAGGAGTTCACCCTCCTGCCGGAGCGCACGGTCGCCCAGAACGTCTACCTCGGACGCGAGCCGCGCCGCGCCGGATTCGTCGACCGGAAGGCGATGATCAGCAGCACCGCCGCACTCCTCGCCGACCTCGGCGTCTCCTTCATCGATCCGCAGGCGCGCGTGGGTTCGCTCACGGTCGCGGAGCAGCAGATCGTCGAGATCGTGAAGGCCCTCTCGTTCGACGCGCAGGTCATCTCGATGGACGAGCCCACCGCGGCGCTCAGCGACCGCGAGGTCGAGCTCCTGTACGCGATCATCCGCCGCCTCACCTCCCGCGGCGTCGCCGTGATCTACGTCTCGCACCGGTTGAAGGAGATCTTCGATCTGTGCGACCGCATCACGATCCTCAAGGACGGCGCTCTCGTCTCCACCGACGAGACGGCCTCCCTCACGACCGACGAACTCGTGCGGCGCATGGTCGGCCGGTCGATCCAGTCGTATTTCCCGGATGCCGTGGACGGCACGACGGTGGGCGAGCCGCGCATCGAGCTCGAGGACTGCGGCAACGCCTATGTCGACGGGGTGTCGCTGACGCTGCGTGCGGGCGAGATCGTCGGGGTCGCGGGGCTCCAGGGCTCGGGGCGCACCGAACTCGTCGAGGGCGTCTTCGGCATCCAGGCGTTCACCCGCGGGATCATGCGGATCGACGGCTCCCCGGTGCGCATCACCAGCGCGCGGGCCGCCGTCCGCGCCGGACTCGCCCTGGTGTCGGAGGACCGCAAGGCGCAGGGTCTCGCTCTCGGGCAGTCGGTGCTGGACAACGCTCTGCTCGTCGTGCGGAGCGTCTTCCCCGGTCGCACCTCCGCCTCGCGTCGCGAGGTGCCCGGCGTGCTCAGCTCGCTCGAGATCAGCTCTCGGGGACTCGACCAGGAGGCCCGTTTCCTCTCCGGCGGCAATCAGCAGAAGGTCGTCCTGGCGAAGTGGCTGCTCACGCAGCCCCAGATCGTGCTCTTCGACGAACCGACCAGAGGCATCGACGTCGGCGCGAAGTACGCCGTCTACCAGCTCATGCGCGAGCTCGCGGCTCAAGGCAAGGCGGTGCTCATGGTGTCCAGCGAGCTGCCAGAGGTGATCGGCATGAGCGACCGCATCCTCGTCATGCACGACGGCGAGCTCGTCGCCGAGCTGCCGGCCGGATCCGCGGAGCACGAGATCCTCGGGGCGGCGACCGGCGCGGTGGATCCCCGGAACTCGACGGACGGAGGTGCGCGATGAAGCGCATCCGGATCGACTCCACGGTCATCGTCCTCGGCATCCTGATCCTCGCCCTCATCGTCGGGGCGATCCTGATCGGGACCGTCGGACGCAACTTCCTCAGCCCCGGGAACATCCGGGACATCCTCACCGGCATGAGCGTGCTCGGCCTCGTCGCGATCGGGCAGACGCTCGTGGTCCTCGGCGCCTCGCTCGACCTGTCCGTCACCTATGTCATCAGCCTCGCCAGCCTGCTGGGGGCGACGATCATGAACGGCAACCCGGGCAACATCCCGGCCGCCGTGGCGATCACGCTGCTCGTCTGCGCCGGGATCGGCCTCGTCAACGGGCTCATCGTGACGGTGCTCAAGGTGAACGGCTTCATCGCGACACTCGGCACAGGGCTCATCCTGCAGGGCATCCTCAACACGAACTTCGAGGGGTCGTCGGGATCCGTGCCGTGGGAGTTCCAGTTGATCGGCGCGACCGGCATCGGACCGGTGCCCGTGTCGACCATCATCATGATCGCGCTGGCTGTGCTCGTCTGGTTCCTGCTGGACCGCACCCGCACCGGTGCCCACCTCTACGCGGTCGGCGGCGACCCCGAGATCGCCCGTCTGTCGGGCGTCCGCACACGTCCGCCGCTCATCGCCGCCCACGTGCTGTGCTCGGTGTTCGCCGGTCTCGCCGGTCTCCTGCTGGCCAGCCGCCTCGGCGTCGGCAGCCCCACGGTCGGACAGCAGGGCGGCTACGCGCTGCTCTCGATCGCCGCGGTCGTCCTCGGCGGCACGCTGCTCCTCGGCGGGCGCGGCTCCGTCTGGGGCACGGTCGGCGGCGTCGCCATCCTGGCGGTCGTCGACAATGTCATGAGCGTGATGCAGGTCAACCCGTTCCTCAAGGACGTCGTCCGCGGCGTGGTCATCGTGGCGGCCGTCGCCGTCTACAGCCGCCGTGCCATCGTGCGTCGTCGTCCGCGCTTCGGCGCCGGCGGCACCCGCACCGGCGGCGACGACGCGGCCAAGGCGGCCGAACACGAGATGGCGGCGGCCGCATCGCAGCTCGCCGATACGACTACCGCAGCGGAAGGAGGGCGCGCATGAACGTCCTGCGCTCGCTCGTCAGCCCTCGAGGCGCGGTCTTCCTGCTCCTCGTGCTGCTGCTGATCGCCGTCATGATCCTCAACCCGAGCTTCGCGGAACCGGGTCAGCTGATGCGCTTCATCCAGCGTGTGGCGCCGATCGCCATCGTCGCGATCGGACAGTACTTCGTCATCATCGCCGGAGAGTTCGACCTCTCGCAGGGCTCGCTCATCACGGCGCAAGTGATCATCGCGGGCAACCTCGTCGGCCAGGACGACTCCCGTACCATCCCGGTGCTGCTGCTCATGGTCGTCTTCGGCGTCGCCGTCGGACTCGTGAACGGGATCATCACCACGCTCCTCAAGGTGCCGTCGTTCATCGTGACGCTGGGCATGATGCTCGCGCTCCTCGGTGGAGTCATGTGGTGGACCGGGGGAGCGGCGACCGGGAACCCGGCCGACAGCTTCCGTGAGATCGGCCGAGGCGGGATCCGCGACGTGCCGTTCCTGGAGTTCATCCCGTGGGCCGTGCTGATCCTCATCGCCTGGCTCGCGCTGGGCATCTGGATCACGAAGCTGCCCCTCGGCAAATCCCTCATCGCGGTGGGCGACAACGCCGGTGCCGTCGACTACGCCGGCGGGCGCCGCGCCTGGGTCACCACGCGGGCGTTCGTCATCTCCTCGCTGTCCGCCTCGCTCTCGGCCGTGCTGCTCGTCGGGTACGCCGGCGTGCACCCCTCGGTCGGCCGCGGCTACGAGTTCATCGCCATCACGGCCGTCGTGCTCGGCGGCGTGGTGCTGGGCGGCGGACGCGGCTGGATCGTCGCCGCCGCCGCCGGGGCCTTCGCCCTCGAGGCGCTCTTCATGCTCTTGAACATCGCCGGCGTCCCCTCGACACTCCGCGACGCCGTCCAGGGCGTCATCATCATCGCGGCCGTCGCCTACTCCGCCGTCGCCTTCCGTGCGCGGCGCAAGCGCGGGCCGCAGCAGACCCCTCCCGACCTCACCACCGCAGAAGCCGTATCGACCAGCACCATCCACACAGAAAAGATCAGAGGAGATTAGCAATGCGACGATCAATGAGGATCGCCACCGCAGGGGTGGCTCTCTTCGGACTCATCGCGCTCGCCGGGTGCACGACCGACCCGTCCGTCGCGCCGGCCGAGTCCGACAGTCCCGACGAGTCCGCGGAGACGACCGAATGGTTCGATCAGGAGCTGTTCGACAAGCAGAACGAGGAGCGCGGTGTCGACCCGCAGGGTCCGGCCGATCAGCCGTACCTGCAGCACATCAACGCCGAGATGGTCGACACGGCCGAGTTCGCGAGCGAGGGGGCCAAGAAGGCCTGCTTCGCGAACGCCTCGATCTCCAACCCGTGGCGTCAGACGGGCTGGATCACGATGAACGAGCAGTTGAAGGCGCTGCAGGCCGATGGCGCGATCAGCGAGATGGAGACGCGCGACGCGCAGGACTCCGATGACACGCAGATCGCCGACATCGACTACTTCATCGCCGAGGGCAACTGCGACGTGTTCCTCATCTCGCCGAACAGCACGGCGGCCATGACTCCGGCGGTCGAGCGGGCGTGCGAGACCGGTAAGCCCGTGATCGTCTTCGACCGCGGCGTGAACACCGACTGCTACGTCTCGTTCATCCACCCGATCGGCGGCTTCGCCTGGGGCATCGACACGGCCGAGTTCCTCATCGACAACCTCGAGAAGGGCGACAAGGTCGTCGCACTCCGCATCCTGCCGGGTGTGGACGTGCTGGAGCACCGCTGGGCGGCTGCCGAGAAGCTCTTCGACGAGGCCGGCATCGAGGCCGTGGACTACTTCACGGGCGCCGATCCTGCCGAGATCAAGAGCATCATCTCGGATGAGCTGGCCAAGGGCGATGTGCAGGGCATCTGGATGGATGCCGGAGACGGCGCCGTCGCGGCCATCGAGGCGTTCGAGGACGCCGGAGCGGACTACCCGGTCATGACCGGAGAGGACGAGATGAGCTTCCTCCGCAAGTGGAAGGACACCGGTCTCACGGGTCTCGCACCGGTGTACTCGAACTTCCAGTGGCGCACGCCGCTCCTCGCCGCGCAGATGGTCTTCGCGGGCCAAGAGGTGCCGAAGGAATGGGTGCTCCCGCAGAAGCCGATCACCGAGGGCGAGCTCGACCAGTACCTCGAGGCCAACGAGGGCATGCCTGACGGCCACTATGCCAAGTTCGGCGGGGAGGACCTTCCGGGATACCCCACCGTGTGGCAGCAGCGACAGATCCCGTAACCTGACGGGACAAGCGCGGGCGTTTCGTCTCGCTTCGCTCGCTCAACGACCGGACCCCCGGTCGTTGAGCGAGGAGCGGAGCGACGAGACGAAACACCCGCCGGCATGATTCAGAGGAGAACGATGCCCCGCACGATCGCCGTCAACACGTGGGTGTGGACATCACCGCTCACGGATGCGACGCTCGAACCGCTCGCGCGGAAGGCCGCGGACCTCGGCTACGACGCGCTGGAGCTCCCGCTCGAGAATGTGGGGGACTGGGATCCGGCGCGGGCGCGCGAGACGCTCGACGGCTTCGGTCTCGGCGCGATCGTCGTGGGCGCGATGGGGCCGAAGCGGTCCCTCATAGACAGCGTCGGCGATGTCGCGGCCACGCAGGACTATCTGCGGGCCTGCATCGCCGCCGCACGGGTGCTCGGATCGGATGCCGTCGCCGGCCCCTTCTATGCGCCGACCGGGGTCGCCTGGCGCATGGACGCCGACGAGCGCGCCGCGGTCGTCCGCGAGCTGCGGGAGAACCTCGCGCCGCTCGCCACCGAGGCCGCGGATCTCGGGATCACCCTCGCCGTCGAGCCGCTCAACCGCTATGAGACGAGCGTGATCAACACCGTCGAGCAGGGGCTCGACGCGCTGGAGCCGCTGATCGGCGCGGGCGTCGGACTGGCTCTCGACACGTACCACCTCAACATCGAGGAGAAGAAGCCCGCCGACGCGATCCGTGCCGCGGGAGCGGCCATCGCGCACGTGCAGGTGTGCGGCAGTGACCGCGGCGCTGTCGGCGACGACCACACCGATTGGCCGGAGATCCTGCGGGCGCTCGACGACGCGGGCTATCGCGGTCCGCTGGGGCTGGAGAGCTTCACCGGCGAGAACGCCACGATCGCGGTCGCCGCGTCGGTCTGGCGCCCGCTCGCGGCGAGCCAGGACGAACTGGCTTCGCGCAGCATCGCAGCCCTTCGCGCATTGGAGCACTCATGAGCGTCCGCCCCGTCACCCTGTTCACCGGTCAGTGGGCCGATCTCCCGTTCGAGGAGGTCGCCCGCCTCGCGGCCGAGTGGGGATACGACGGGCTGGAGGTCGCGGCATCCGGCGATCACCTCGACCTTCAGCGGGCGGACGAGGACGACGCCTACGTGGCCTCGCGCCTCGAGATCCTCGACCGGCACGAGCTGAAGATCTTCGCGATCTCGAACCATCTCGCCGGTCAAGCGGTGTGCGACGCACCGATCGACTTCCGGCACCAGGCGATCCTGCGCGAATACGTGTGGGGCGACGGCGACGCTGAGGGAGTGCGGCAGCGGGCGGCCGAGGACATGAAGCGCGCAGCGCGCGTGGCTCGCAAGCTCGACATCGACACGGTGGTCGGGTTCACCGGCTCATCGATCTGGCCGTATCTGGCCATGTTCCCGCCGGTGCCGGCATCCGTCATCGAGGGCGGCTTCGAGGACTTCGCGGCCCGCTGGAATCCGATCCTCGACGTGTTCGACGGCGAGGGCGTGCGCTTCGCTCACGAGGTGCACCCGGGGGAGATCGCCTACGACTACTGGTCGAGCGTGCGGGCGCTCGAAGCGATCGACCACCGAAAGACGTTCGGCTTCAACTGGGACCCCTCGCACATGATGTGGCAGAACATCGATCCGGTCGGGTTCATCGTCGACTTCGCGGACCGGATCTACCACGTGGACTGCAAGGACACCCGGATGCGCCCGCACAACGGCCGCGCCGGGGTGCTCGGCTCGCATCTGCCGTGGGGTGATCCGCGGCGCGGGTGGGACTTCGTCTCTACCGGCCACGGCGACGTCCCCTGGGAGGACTCGTTCCGCGCGCTCGACGCGATCGGCTACACCGGTCCCATCTCCATCGAATGGGAGGACGCCGGCATGGACCGCCTGCACGGCGCGCCCGAAGCCCTCGCCTACGTGCGATCGCTGCTGTGGCCGAAACCCGAAGCATCGTTCGACGCCGCGTTCAGCAATCAGTGACCACCTCTTCGCACTCAGGAGCCCCATGTCGATCCAGCACACCGTCGTCTTCCGCCTCGTGCATCCGGCGGGTTCCGTCGAGGAACGCGAATTCCTCGCCACGGGTCACGCCGTCCTGACGTCCATCCCCGGGGTCGCCGACTTCGCGATCCGCCGACAGGTCAGCCCGAAGAGCGATCTCCGCCATCAGTTCTCGATGGTGTTCGCGGATCAGGGCGCCTATGACGCGTACAACGCCCACCCCGCGCACACTGCGTTCGTCGCGGAGCGGTGGGTGCCGGAGGTCGAGGACTTCCAGGAGTACGACTTCGCCGAATGAGCGGCGTCGGCTCCTACTGCTCGCGCAGCTTGACGAGGCGCTCGTGCCCCGTCTCCTCGAGCTCCGCGATCTCGTCGCGGGACTTGAGGAAGTCGGAGAACGACCGGTAGCCGAGAGCCTTCTCGCTGAACGACGGATCCATGCGGCGCATGTGCGTCTTGACCGCCGAGCTGTGCAGCCACTCGTCGGCGTCGGTCTTGTCGTGACCGAGTCGCAGCGCGCGTTCCAGCAGCTGCGTCGCCTCGCCCTGTTCGTCGAGCTTCGGCTCCTCGACCTTCGCCGCGGCCTTGGACTTGGCCCTCCGGGGCGCCTTGGCCTTCGGGGCGTCTGCCGGGGTCTCGGCGGCCGGCTCGGCGGCATCCGTCGTCGGCGCCGTCACGACCGGTGCGACGGGCTTCGTCGGACGCACGACGCCGGGGAGCGAGTCGTAGGCCTCGAACTCGTCGCAGGCCGCTGCCAGCGACTTGGCGGTGGAACCGGCGACGCCGACCCCGATCACGTAGCGCCCGAGCCGTTTGCACCGCTGCGCCAGCGGCACGTAGTCGCTGTCGCCCGCCACGATCACGACGTGCGTCAGGTCGGGGAGGCGGAACATGTCCTCGACGGCATCGACCGCGAGCCGGATGTCGGCACCGTTCTTGGCGTACGCCGCCGCGGGGAACAGCTGTACGAGGTCGACAGCACGGGCCACGAGCTGGGAGCGGTACTCCGCGTTCACCGGCGATGACCAGTCCGCGTATGCCCGCGTGAGCACCAGGGTGCCGAACGAGGCGGCGTAGTCGATGATCGCGCCGACCTCGATCATCGCCCGGCTCAGCCGCTCGACGACGTCGGGATCGTTCGGGTTCTCGGTGATCCGCTGGCGGTCCTTGCCGTAGGCGTTGCGTCCGTGGACGCGGTCGTACCAGGAGATGACGATGTTGTCGAAGTCCAGGTAGACCGCGACGCGGGCGTTCGTGGGCTCAGCCATGGTCGGCCTCCTCGCGCGGGTAGCGCACTCCGATCTGCGAGCGGATCTCGTCGAGGGTGCCCATGATCGCCACGGTCTCGGCGATCGGCAGGGTGTCCCCCTCGAGGATGCCCTCGCGCACGAGGCGCTCGGCGTTCAGCGCCTGATACTGCATCCCGCGCCCCTCGACCTCGGAGACGTACTCCTCCTGGACGGTGCCGTCCGGAAGGACGACGCGGAACGAGGTGGGCGAATACCAGACGCGATCGATGTCGATGCGGGCCGCGGTGCCGACGATGCTCGCGGCGTTCGGGCCGGCGCCGCGGGAGGACGACAGCGTGGTCGAGATCGCACCGCCCTCGTGCGTCATGACCGTCGCGACCTCGGCGTCGGCTCCGGTCTCGATGAGGCGCCCGACAGCGCGCACCTCGGTGGGGGCGCCGAGGATGTCGTACACGAACGAGATCGGGTAGATGCCGAGATCGAGCAGCGCGCCGCCGCCCAGCTCGAGGTCGTTGAGCCGGTGCGTCGGGTCGGTCGGGAGCAGCTGGGTGTGGTCGGCGCTCACGACGCGGATCTCACCCAACGTGCCGGCGGCGATGATCTCGCGGATGCGGATCATGTGCGGCAGATACCGCGTCCACATCGCCTCGGTCACCAGCAGGCCCTTCTCGGCGGCCAACCGCTGCAGGTCCTCCGCCTCGGTGCGGTTCAGCGTGAAGGCCTTCTCGGCGATCACGTGCTTGCCGTGCTCGAGTGCGAGACGCGCGTTCTCGTGGTGCATCGGGTGCGGGGTCCCGACGTAGATGATGTCGACATCCGGGTCGGCGACGAGCGCCTCGTACGACGCGTGCGCGTGCGGGATGTCGAAGCGGGCGGCGAAGGCATCCGCCGACTCCTGCGAGCGCGAACCGACGGCCACCAGATCGAGTCCTGCGGTGCGCAGATCGGATGCGAACGAGGCGGCGATGCCGCCGGTCGCGAGGATTCCCCAACGAAGACCAGTCATCATCTCAGCGTAGAGGGTGTCGCGGGTGTGACGGAGTGTGACATCGCGTGACGTCCGGCATCGGCGGCATGGCAGCAGCGCGCACCGCGAATCTACGGTGACGAGCATGACGGAACCTCTCATCATCGGCGCCATGGTGCGCACGCTCGGCGCGTACCCGTCGGGGTGGCGGCAGTCGGGCGCTCATCGCGATCCGGCGGCCGATGCCGACATCCTGCGCCGCATCGCGAGGGAGGGAGAGGATGCCGGACTCGACTACCTCTTCTTCGGAGACTGGCTGGCGACCGGACCCGACCTGGAATTCCGCGATCCGTACCTGCTCGCTCGCATCGATCCGGTCAGCGCCGTGCTGTTCCTCGCCGGCATCACGTCGCGGATCGGACTCATCGCCACGGTCAACACGACCTACGCCGACCCGTACACGACCGCGCGGTCGCTCGCGTCGCTCGACGTGCTCACGCGGGGCCGCGCCGGGGTCAATCTGGTGACCGGCGCCGAGCCGCGTGCTGCGGGCAACCACGGCCGCGACGCGCACGCCGACAATGAGACGCGCTACGACCGCGCCGAGGAGTTCGTCACGGCGCTGCGGCGACTCTGGGACTCCTGGAGCGACGACGCCTGGATCGCGGATGCCGCGCGCGGCGTGCTCATCGACCCGGAGGGCCTTCGAGCCGCCGACCTCGTGGGCGAGCGGGTGCGGGTCACCGGTCCGCTGAACGTCGCCCGCCCGCCGCAGGGGCAGATCCCGATCGTGCACGCCGGCACCTCGCCCCGATCGCGGGCGCTCGCGGCCACCCAGGCCGACCTCGCCCTCATCGCCGCGCCGAACCTCGCCGATGCGATCGCCACACGGGCGGGGCTGCGTGACATCGCCGCGGAGTCCGGGCGCTCGCCGGACGAGGTGAAGGTGATCGCGCCCGTGCTCCCGGTCGTCGCCGACACGGATGCCGAGGCGCACCGCATCGTGGAGCGCCTGCTGGCACTCGTGCCGCTCGCGGAAGGGCATCAGACCACGCGCACGGCGTTCCCGCCGAACCGGACCGTCGATGCGCTCGCCGACGCGCTGGGTGTCGCCGCCGACGATCCGCTCCGCGCGGCCGTCTTCGACCAGCCCGTGACCGCCGACGATGCCGCGCGGCTGGGGGAGGTCGGTGCGGCCCTCGTCGAGAGGGTGTCGCGCATCGCCGGCGTCGGCGTCTCCGCCGGCGACCCGCTCACCTGGCGGCACCTCGTCGCCGCGCACGCCGTGCCGACCGCCTTCGTGGTGGGCGACGCGCACGCGATCGCCGATCACTTCGAGACGTGGCGCGACGAGGGAGCGGCCGACGGCTTCAATGTGCTGTCGGCCTTCCAGCCCGCCCAGTTCGAGGCGTTCACGCGCATCGCGGCCCCGGAACTGCGGCGCCGCGGCCTGCTCGCTCCGGACGCCGACCGCTCCGGCGAGACCCTTCGCGATCGCCTGCGTGTGACCTCCCGTGTCGACGCATGACCGGACGTTTCGTCTCGCGACCGTCGGTGTCCGGCGCTTCGCCGCACGGCATCCGTCTTCCCTAGCGTGATCCTCACCTCGCAGTCCCGCACCACTCCCGCACCCGTGCACCCGAAGCCCAGGAGGCATCTCCCATGAACCGCCGTCTCATCCGTGCAGCCGCCGTGGCGCTCCCGCTCGTCCTCGCGACGAGCCTCGCCGCCTGCGCCTCCTCGCCCGCACCGGCCAACGCTCCGGCCGAGGGGAGCGACCCCGTCACCGGCGGCACGCTCACCTACCTCGAGCACCAGACGTACACGAACCTGTACCCGCCGCAGGCCGGCTTCTACCCCAACGGCGGCGTCGTCAACAACATCGCCGCGCGGCTCACCTGGCAGAACCCGGAGTCGCTCGACATCGAGCCGTGGATCGCCTCCGACTGGACCGTGAACGACGACGCGACCGAGTACACGTTCAATCTGAAGCCCGACGTCACGTTCTCCGACGGCACCCCGCTCGATGCCGCGGCCGTGGCGAAGAACTTCGACACGTACGGGCTCGGCGTCGCCGACCGAGGGCTCACGATCTCCGAGGCGATCAACAACTACGCCAGCAGCGAGGTCGTCGACGAGGACACGGTCACCTTCCGCTTCTCGGCTCCGGCACCCGGTTTCCTGCAGGCGACCTCGACCATCAACTCGGGCCTCCTCTCGCCCGCGACGCTCGACGGCACGATCGAGGACTTCGGCGCCGGCAACGCGGAGGAGATCATCGGCTCCGGCCCCTTCACCGTGACCGACGAGAAGCTGGGCACCGAGTACACGCTCACGGCGCGCGACGACTACGCGTGGGCGCCGGAGAGCGCGGAGAACCAGGGGCGTCCGTACGTCGACGCCGTGCACGTGCTCGTCACGCCCGAGGACTCGGTGCGCATCGGCTCGCTGATCGCCGGACAAGCCGACTACGTGCGGTACGTGCAGGCCTTCGACGAGGACCGTGTCGAGAGCGCGGGCTTCACCCTCTACGCCCCGCAGACCCGGGGTGTGAACAACGCGATCAGCCTGCGTCCGAGCAATCCGCTCCTCACCGACATCCGCGTCCGCCAGGCGCTGGTTGCCGCGGTCGACGCGCAGGAGGTCGTCGACACGCTCTTCACCGAGAACTATCCGGTGGCGACCTCGGTCCTCTCGTCCGAGGCCCTCGGCTACAAGGACGAGTCCGAGCACTACGCGTTCGATCCCGACAAGGCCGAGAAGCTCCTCGACGATGCCGGATGGAAGCCGGGATCCGACGGAATCCGCGAGAAGGACGGCGAGCGCCTCTCCTTCACGGTGTACGAGGCGAAGCCGCAGCCCCTCTCGAAGCAGACCCTCGAGCTCGTCGCGCAGCAGCTGGCGAAGGTCGGTGTCGAGCTGAGCGTCAAGCCGGGAGACGCCGGAAGCGCCGCCGCCGACAACCGCGACCCGCTCAAGACCGGCTTCTACCACTCCATGGTCGGACGCGCGGACCTCGACGTGATCAAGAGCCAGTACTTCACGAAGAACCGCGACACGCTCATCTCGAACGACGCGGAGCTCGACGCTCTGCTGCTCGCCGTGGCATCCGAGCCCGACCCCGACAAGCGCGTCGCCGCCTCCCAGGCCGTGCAGGACTACATCGCCGAGCAGGCGTACGTGATCCCGCTGTTCGAGGAGCCGCAGGTTTACGGCGCGGCGACCTACGTGCAGGGCGTGGCCTTCGAGTCGGTGGGTCGTCCGACCTTCTCCGGCGTGTGGCTCGCCGAGCACTGATGAGCACGGTGCACCGATGAGCTTCGTCCTCCGACGAGCCGGGCAGGCCGCGATCGTTCTGATCGCGGCCTTCACGGCCACCTTCTTCCTCCTGCAGCTGCTGCCGGGCGATGCGATCCTGATCAAGTTCTCGGACCCGAGCCTCGGGCTCTCGCCCGATCAGCTCGACAGCATCCGCGCGACCTACGGCGCCGACCTGCCGTGGTGGGAGCAGTACGTGCACGCGGGGCTGGGCTTCCTGGCCGGAGACTTCGGGTACTCGACGCAGTTCGGGACCCCCGTGCTCACGATGCTGGGCGAGGCGCTGCCGTCGACGCTCCTGCTCGCCTTCCTGGGCCTGGTCGTGGCGCTGGTGATCGCGGTCCTCGTCGCCGGGCTCTCGTCGCTCGCGCGCTTCGCGTGGCTGCGCGACGGTCTGCGTCAGATCCCCGGACTGTTCGTGGCCGTTCCGGTCTTCTGGCTCGGGATCCTGCTCATCCAGGTGTTCTCCTTCGGCCTCGGATGGGTGCCGATCGTCGGCGCCGACCCGGTGTCGGGCCTCATCCTCCCGGTGCTCACGCTCGCCGTGCCGATCTCGGCGCCACTGGCGCAGGTGCTCGTGCGCAGCATCGATCAGATGCAGGCCCAGCCGTTCATCACGGTCGTGCGGGCCAAGGGGGCGCCTCCCGTCTGGGTGCTCACCCGCTCGGTCGCCCGGAACGCGGCGGTGCCGACCCTCACGATCGCGGGTGTGCTGTTCGGCGAGCTCGTCGGCGGCGCGGTGGTGACGGAGACCGTGTTCGGTCGCACCGGCGTCGGACGGCTCACCGAGCAGGCCGTCGCGAACCAGGACATCCCGGTGCTGCAGGGCGTCGTGCTGCTGTCGGCCCTCGGCTTCGTGCTGATCAGCTTCGCCGTCGATCTCGTGACGCCGCTCATCGACCCGCGTCAGCGGAACGTCGCGAGGGCGATCGCGCCCCGCGCACTCCAGGAGGCCCCGGCATGACCGTCCCCGTTCTCACCACGCTTCCCGTCACGGTCGACCCCGAGCCCGAGACGGATGCCGTCGCTCCGGCATCCGTCCGCCCCGGCACGCCGCTCCGGGCGCTGCCGTGGGGCCTGTACCTGGCCATCTCGGTCGTGGCGCTGGCTGTGCTCTGGGCCGTGATCCCCGGAGTCTTCGCCCCGGGCGATCCGCTCACCGGTGCACCGGCCGACAAGCTGCTGCCGCCGAGCGCCGCCCACTGGTTCGGCACGGACACGCTCGGCCGCGATCTGTTCGGCCGCGTCGTGCACGGCGCGGTGCACTCGCTCTCCGGCGCGCTCATCGCCGTGACCGTGGGCTTCGGCCTCGGTACGCTGATCGGCGCGGTCGCCGGTGCCGTCGGCGGCATCCTCGACGACGTGCTGATGCGGATCGTCGATGTGCTGCTCGCGATCCCCGGCCTGCTGCTGTCGCTCTCGGTGATCATCCTGCTCGGCTTCGGCACCGTGAACGCCGCGCTCGCGGTCGGTCTGGGCAGCGTCGCGGCCTTCGCGCGCCTGATGCGCGCCGAGGTCGCCCGGGTGCGGCGCACCGAGTACGTCGAGGCCGCGTACGGCAGCGGGGCGACCTTCTTCGCGGTGCTCCGCCGGCACGTGCTCCCGAACTCGCTCACCCCGATCGTCGCGCTCGCCGCCCTGCAGTTCGGCACCGCGATCCTCGCGATCTCGACGCTCGGGTTCCTCGGCTACGGTGCTCCGCCGCCCACGCCCGAATGGGGCCTCCTGATCGCCGAGGGGCGCAACTACATCGGGACGGCGTGGTGGCTCACGGCCCTCCCCGGTCTCGTCGTCGTCGCGGTGGTGCTCAGCGCCAACCGCATCAGCCACCGACTCGGAAGGAACCCCCGATGAGCGTCCTCGCAGCGAACGATCTGCGGATCTCCTACGCCGGACGCGAGGTCGTCCACGGCATCTCCTTCGAGATCCAGGAGGGCGAGACGCTCGCGCTCGTCGGCGAGTCGGGTTCGGGCAAGTCCACCACCGCACACGCTCTGCTCGGGCTCCTGCCCGCCGGGGGACGCGTGGACGGCGGCAGTGTCCGGCTCGGCGACCTCGACATCTCCGGCTGGTCGGACCGCGCTCTGCGCGGCATCCGCGGGCCGGCGATCGGCCTCGTGCCGCAGGACCCGACGACCTCGCTCGACCCGGTGCGGCCGATCGGCGCGCAGGTGGCGGAGATCCTGCGGCTGCACGGGCACCGGGATCGCCGGACCCGCCGCGCCAGGGTCATCGAGCTGCTCGACCGCGTCGGCATCGACGACCCCGACCTCCGCGCCCGCCAGTACCCGCACGAGCTCTCGGGCGGGATGCGGCAGCGCGTTCTGATCGCCACCGCGATCGCGCTGGGCCCGCGGCTGCTGATCGCCGACGAGCCCACGAGCGCGCTCGACGCCACCGTGCAGCGCAAGGTGCTCGACCTGCTCGACGAGCTGCGCCGCGAGGAGGGCACCAGCATCCTCCTCGTGACGCACGACCTCGGTGTCGCCGCCGATCGTGCCGAGCGGCTCGTCGTGCTGAAGGACGGCCGGATCGTGGAGCAGGGCGCGAGCGCGGATGTGCTCGCGGCGCCGGCCGACGCCTACACGAAGCAGCTCCTCGCCGATGCTCCGGCGTTCGCGACGGGGTTCCGCCGGCCGGACGCCCCGCCGTTCCTGCGCGATGCGGCCGCGGTCGCTGCGGAGAATCCCTATGCGATCGTGGCCGAGGGGCTCGTGAAGGAGTTCCGGGTCGGCGGACGCGAGCGCTTCCGTGCCGTCGACGACGTGTCGTTCCGCGTGCGCAAGGGCACCACGCACGCGCTCGTGGGGGAGTCCGGGTCGGGCAAGACCACGACCGCCCGGCTGGTCACCCGCTTCCAGCAGCCGGATGCCGGCACGATCGAGGTCGCGGGGGCCGACGTGACCCGCGCGTCGCGCGAGCAGCTGCGTGCATTGCGCCGCCGCATCCAGCTGGTCTACCAGAACCCCTTCTCGTCGCTCGATCCGCGCCAGCAGATCGTCGACATCGTCGCAGAACCGCTGCGGAACTTCCGCCAGGGCTCGCGGTCCGACCAGCGTGCACGGGCGCTCGCGCTGATCGACCGGGTGTCGCTTCCCGCCGACGTCGCACGACGCACTCCGCAGGAGCTGTCCGGCGGGCAGCGGCAGCGCGTGGCGATCGCCCGCGCCCTCGCGATCGACCCCGAGATCGTCGTGCTCGACGAGGCGGTCTCCGCTCTCGACGTGACCGTGCAGGCCCGCATCCTCGAGCTGCTCACCTCACTGCAGGCCGAGCTCGGACTCACCTACCTGTTCATCTCGCACGACCTCGCGGTGGTGCGCCGGATCAGCCACACGGTCTCGGTGATGCGCCGTGGTCGGATCGTCGAGGAGGGCCCGACCGAAGAGCTGTTCCACGACCCCCAGCACGACTACACCCGGGAGCTGCTGGCCGCGGTGCCCGGTCGAACGGAGATCCCCGCATGACCGCCCCCACCGTCGCCTTCTTCACCCGCCTGCTCGACGACGCGGCGCCCGCCGAGCGCTACGCCCTCGCCGCTGCGCAGATCCAGCTGGCCGAGAGCGTCGGCATCGGACGAGCGTGGGTCGCGCAGCACCACTTCCGCGCGGCGGAGGGCGGTCTTCCCTCGCCTCTGGTGTTCCTGGCGAATATCGCGGCGCGCACCACGCGCATCCGCCTGGGGACGGGCGTCATCACCCTGCCGCTGGAGGATCCGGTGCGCGTCGGCGAGGACGCGGTGGTCGCCGACCTGCTGTCAGACGGGCGGCTCGACCTGGGGCTGGGCAGCGGCGGCACCCCGTCGTCGTTCGTGCCGTTCGGCGAGGACGTACGCGACAAGGCGCCGACCTACGACCGCAAGCTCGCCGTGCTGCTCGACGCCCTGACCGCTCGCGACATCGGCGCGGGCAACACGCTCTACCCGGATGCCGCTGACCTCGCCGACCGCATCTGGCAGGCGACGTTCTCGGCGCCGGGCGGCCATCGCGCCGGCATCCACGGGCACGGACTGCTGCTGTCCCGTACGCAGCCCCGCCGCGACGACGCGCTGCACGCGCCGCTCGCCGCCCTGCAGGATCCGATCATCGACGCGTACCTCGAGGCTCTGCCCGACGGCGCGACGCCGCGGATCACCGCCTCCCGCACCGTGTTCGTCGCCGACGACCGCGCCG
>Ga0307406_10000470_pt1 | contig 23243 bp, 20 predicted proteins | sample 322Cmetagenome_3_FD_203706 | JGI IMG/M metagenome (GOLD analysis project Ga0307406, IMG submission 203706) | Maize rhizosphere microbial communities from greenhouse at UC Davis, California, United States - 322HYB-C-2 | ecosystem: Host-associated > Plants > Roots > Rhizosphere > Soil | place...
GCCCAGTCCGACGATGCCGTAGATCAGCACGAAGGTCAGCTGCGCGAGCCAGTACTCGTCGATCGCCCAGGGCGCGGCGACGAGGAACGCGGCGAGCAGGCCATACCAGAAAACATGGCCGCCGTGCTTGGCGAGGCGGATGTCCTGGTCGTAGCTGGTCTTGAAGATGAAGCGCATGAATCAGGTCCGTCGCCGGGCCGCCCCAAGGCGGACCTGCGCCCCCTCGGGGGGCAGCGAGTACACGAAGTGACGAGCGTGGGGGCACATGCTTCTACACCTTCTTGCGCAGCTTCTCGCCAAAGAGACCGTTCGGCTTGATCATGAGCATCAGCAGCACCACGATGTACGGCGCCGTGTCCTTGAAGCCGTCGGGCAGGTAGAAGCCCGCGAACGATTCGACGATGCCGATCACCAGCCCGCCGACGATCGCGCCCGGCAGGCTGCCGAAGCCGCCCACCACCGCGGCCGGAAAGGCCTTGAGCCCGATGAAGCCCATGTTCGCGTGCACGAAGGTGATGGGCGCGAGCAGCATGCCGGCAATGGCGGCGACCGCCGCCGCGAGCCCCCACACCAATCCGTTCAGGCGCTTCACCGGAATGCCCATGTAGTACGCCGCGAGCTGGTTCTGCGACGAGGCCTGCATCGCGATGCCGAGCTTGCTGTAGCGGAACATCGCGAACAGCAGGCCGCACAGGATGGCGGTGGCAACGATGATCGCGAGCTGTTCGAGGTTGACCACCAGTTCGCCCAGCTTCCAGATCTGGTCCTTGTAGGGCACGGGCAGCGTGTGGGTGTCGGTGCCGATGCCCGGCACCATGGTGATGAGCCCGCGCGCCACGTAGGCGATGCCGATGGTCAGCATCACGATCGAGAACTGCGGCTGGCCGAGGATCGGGCGGATCACCACCAGCTCGAGCAGCACGCCGAAGGCCGCCATCGCCACCACCGCGAGCAGGGCCGCGAGCCAGAACGGCAGGCCGAACAGCGACATGCCGGCAAACGCACCGAAGGCGCCAAGCATCATCAGGTCACCCTGCGCGAAGCTCACGGTTTCGGTGGCCTTGTAGATCAGCACGAAGCCCAGTGCGATCAGCCCGTAGATGCAACCTTGCGCAATGCCCGACAGCAGGAGTTGGAGGATCTGCATGGGGCCTCTTTTGCGCCTACTGCCTGAAGCCGCCGGCCGCGTCGTGCAGCGCGAGGCGGCGCGAGCCGGCCAGGATGTCGCTGGGCTTCAGGCCGTAGACCTGGCGGATCGAATGGCTGAAGTGCGTCGAATCGGGGTAGCCGGTGTCCAGCGCGATGTCGGTCAGCGTGCTGGCCTGGCGCACGTAGCGCAGCAGGCTGCGCGCGCGCTTCCAGGCGCGGAAGGCGCGAAACGCCATGCCGGTTTCCTGCTTGAACAGATGCAGGAAGCGCGAGAAGGAAAGATGCACCGAGGCCGCGCAGTCTTCCGCCGAGGTGGGTGCGGCCGGGTCGGCGTTGATGGCATCGATCACCTTGCGGATGCGCGCATCGAGCGCACGCGGCGCCAGCGGCTCGCCGAAGAACAGCGCATCGAAGTCGAAGCCGTCGAAGTCGATGCCGCGGCCCGAGGCGGCGAGCAGGTGCACATGGGCATCGCGCATGCGCCGCACGAAGGCCGGCGCGTCGACCGGCCCGCAGTGCTGCATGAAGGCCGGCATGCGCGCGGGATCGACCGATTCCGATTCGATCAGCAGGTTGAGGATGAGCGGATGCGCGCTTTCCACGCGGTGCGGCACCTGCGGCGGCACCACCAGCAGTTCGCCGGTCTGCCAGGCGCCGCCGCCGATGCACAGGCGGTTCGGCGGCGCGCCCGCGGGCGACACGTACACGCCATGCCCGCCCATCGTGCGCTCGGCCGCGGCCCCGAGCAGCCCGGCGTAGAACACGCGCTGGTGCGTGAGCCACATCAGGCGCTCCCCGCGCTGCGCGCCGCCGCTTTCGGGCGGCGCCGTCTTCGTTCGCTGCATGGTGTCTTCTGTCTCCTGCATCGGGCCGCCGCCGGCCCGGGGCCGGCGTTGCGTTGGCTGGATCGTAGCGGCGGGGGCCGGCTGCGCGGCGTGCATTTGCGCGGGGACTTTCCCTAGGGCCTGCCGGCGCTATGGCGCGAGCGCGCGGCGCAGTTCGGCGCTGCACAGCGCAATGGCCGTGTCGGCCTCGTCGAGCACCTTGCCCATGGTGATGAAGCCGTGGATCTGGCGCTCGAAGCAGACGTACGCGGCGCGGTTGCCGACGGCGGTCAATGCCTCGGCGTAGGCCATGCCTTCGTCGCGCAGCGGGTCGTAGCCGGCCGTGAGCACCAGCGCGGGCGGCAGGCCCGAGAGATCGGCATGCAGCAGCGGCGACGCGCGCCAGTCGAGGTCGTGCCGGACATCGTCGATGTAGTGGTCGTGGAAATAGGCCATCGTGTCGCGGGTCAGGAGGTAGCCCTGGCCGTTGGCCTGGTGCGAGGGATGGCCGCGGCGCATGTCGGTGGCCGGATAGACCAGCAGCTGGAAGGCGATCGGCAGGTCGCCGGCATCGCGCGCGGCAATGGCCGCCACCGCCGCGAGGTTGCCGCCCGCGCTGTCGCCGCCCACCGCGAGGCGGCTTGCATCGAGGCCGAGCGAGGCGGCTTCGCGGCGCACCCAGCGGGTGGCGGCCAGCACGTCGTCGACCGCGGCCGGGAAGCGGTGCTCGGGCCCCATGCGGTAGTCGATCGAGGCGACCGCGCAGCCCGCGCCATTGGCGAGCGAGCGGCACAGCACGTCGTGCGTGTCGAGGTCGCCGATGACCCAGCCGCCGCCGTGGAAGTACACGAGCACCGGCAGCGCGGCATGGGCCAGGGAACCCAGCGGGCGGTAGAGCCGCACCGGGATGGTGCCGTGCGGCCCGTCGGCGTTCAGCTCGCGGACTTCGGCGACCGGCGGGGCTTCGGGTTGCGTGGTGGCGCGACGCTCGCGATAGAAGGCGCGCGCCTCGGCCGGCGAAAGCGTGTGGGTCGGCGGGATGCCGCGCGCCTCGATGAAGTCGAGCAAGGCGCGCGCCTGGGGATGCAGCATGGTGTCTCCGGTGGGTCGGACCGGCGGTCGCCCGGTTCCATCCGCACGATGCCCGCGCGCTTCCGGCGCGGCTTGCGAAAACTGGCTGTGCTGGGACTGTGCGGCGGCCCGCGCCGCTCGCTCAGGCCTTGCGCGGCTTCACGCGCGAGGCGGCGTCCTTGGCCAGCCGGCGCGCCGTGCCGGTATCGGCCGCATGCACCAGTGCCACGCCCATGCGGCGCTTGGCAAAGCTCTCGGGCTTGCCGAACAGGCGGATGTCGCTGCCGGGCACCTGCAGCGCGTCGGCCACGCCGTCGAAGGCGATGCCGGCGGCGTCGACGCCGCCATAGATCACGGCGCTCGCGCCCGGGCTCTTGAGCGAGGTGTCCACCGGCAGGCCGAGGATGGCGCGCGCATGCAGCTCGAATTCGTTCTGCCATTGCGTGGCCATGGTCACCATGCCGGTGTCGTGCGGACGCGGGCTCACTTCGCTGAACCAGACCTCGTCGCCCTTCACGAACAGCTCGACGCCGAACAGGCCCTGCCCGCCGAGGTCGGACGTGACGGCCTCGGCAATCTGCTGCGCCTTCTGCAGCGCGGCCGGCGCCATCGGGTGCGGCTGCCAGCTCTCGACGTAGTCGCCGCTCACCTGCACATGGCCGATGGGTTCGCAGAACCGGGTCTCCACCGCGCCGGCCGCGTCCCTGGCGCGCACCGTGAGCAACGTGATCTCGTAGTCGAAGTCGATGAAGCCCTCGACGATCACGCGGCCGTGGCTCACGCGGCCGCCGGCCATCGCGTAGTCCCAGGCCTTCTGCACGTCGGCCGGGCCGTCGATCTTGCTCTGGCCCTTGCCGGAGCTGCTCATCACGGGCTTGACGATGCAGGGGTAGCCGATGCCTGCGTCGATGGCCGCCTGCAGCTCGGCCAGCGAGTCGCAGAACTTGTAGGGGCTGGTGGGCACGCCCAGCGTCTCGGCCGCCAGGCGGCGGATGCCTTCGCGGTCCATCGTGAGGCGGGCGGCACGGGCGGTGGGAATCACGCGCACCACGCCGGCGTCCTCGAGCTGCTGGAGCATCGGCGTGGCGATGGCCTCGATCTCGGGCACCACGAGCTGCGGCTTCTCGGCCTCGATCAGCGCCTTGAGCTGCTCGGGGTCGCTCATGGTGATGGTGCGCGCATGGTGCGCCACCTGCTGGCCCGGCGCGTTCTCGTAGCGGTCGACCGCGATGGTCTCGACGCCCAGGCGCTGCAGCGCAATCAGCACCTCCTTGCCGAGTTCGCCGGAGCCCAGCAGCATCACGCGGGTGGCCGAGGGGGAAAGAGGGGTGCCGAGGGTGGTCATGGTCGGAGTCGAAAAGAGGGAAGAAAAGGCAATCGCCGCACTGTAAGCCACCCGCGGGCCACCGGTGTCACGCGCGGCAACGGCGGCCGGGCGGGGCTGCTTCACAATCGATCTCCTGCCGCGGTGGCGCGTCCACCCGCTCCCTCTTTTTTTCCGCTTTCATTCTTCAAGGAGTTTTCTCATGACGATTCAGACCGTCGGCATCATCGGCGCCGGAACAATGGGCAACGGCATCGCGCAGGCCTGCGCGGTGTCGGGCGTCAACGTGGTGATGATCGATGTCGCGCAGGCGGCGGTCGACAAGGGCCTGGCCACCATCTCGGGCAGCCTCGACCGCCTGATCAAGAAGGAAAAGCTCACGGCCGGGCAGAAGACTGCCGCGCTCGCGCTCATCAAGGGCTCGACCGACTACAACGACCTGAAGGGCGCGCAGCTGGTGATCGAGGCCGCCACCGAGAACCATGCGCTCAAGCTCAAGATCCTGAAGCAGGTCGACGAGCTGCTGGCGCCGGAGGTGATCATCGCCTCCAACACCTCGTCGATCTCGATCACGCAGCTGGCCGCGGCCACCTCGCGTCCCGACCGCTTCATCGGCATGCACTTCTTCAACCCGGTGCCGATGATGGCGCTGGTGGAGCTGATCCGCGGCTACCTCACGAGCGACGCCACGCACGATGCCGTCAAGGCGCTGGCCGAGAAGCTGGGCAAGTCGCCCATCACGGTGAAGAACGCGCCGGGCTTCGTGGTCAACCGCATCCTGGTGCCGATGATCAACGAGGCCTTCTTCGTGCTGTCCGAAGGCATCGCCACGGCCGAGGACATCGACGCCGGCATGAAGCTGGGCTGCAACCAGCCGATCGGCCCGCTGGCGCTGGCCGACATGATCGGCCTCGATGTGTGCCTGGCCGTGATGGAGGTGTACCTCGAGCAGTTCGGCGACTCCAAGTACCGGCCGTGCCCGCTGCTCAAGGAAATGGTGGCTGCGGGCCAGCTCGGGCGCAAGACCGGGCGCGGCGTCTACACCTACTGAGCGCGCAAGCCGGCAACAACAAGGAGACAAGCGCCATGAGCGTGACACCCACCACCCCGCCGGCAGAAGGCTGCATCGACACCCAGGTGATCGACCACGTGCTGCTGATCGGCATCAACCGCCCGGCCAAGCGCAATGGCTGGACGCCGCCGATGTTCCGGCAGCTGGCCGAGGCCTACACGCGGCTGGACGACGACCCCGCGCTGCGCGTGGGCGTGCTGCATGCCTTCGGCGACCACTTCACGGCCGGGCTCGACCTGCCGGCGGTCGCCGAGTACATGAAGCGTGGCGAGAAGGCCATTCCGGCCGGCCTCGTCGAGCCGCACGACTTCGGCCTGCCCGGCTACCGCCGCCGCACCAAGCCGATGGTGGCGGCGGTCAAGGGCATCTGCTTCACGGTGGGCATCGAGCTGATGCTGGGCGCCGACATCGTGGTGGCGGCCGACAACTGCCGCTTCTCGCAGATGGAAGTGCAGCGCGGCATCATGGCCACGGGCGGCGCCACGCTGCGCATGGCCGAACGCGCGGGAGTGGGCAACGCCATGCTGCATTTGCTCACGGCCGACGAGTTCGACAGCGCCGAGGCCTATCGCCTGAACTTCGTGCAGAAGGTGGTGCCGGCCGGGCAGGAGCTCGACGCGGCGCTGGCCATCGCGCAGCGCATCGCGGCGCAGGCCCCGCTGGCCGTGGTGGCCACGCGGCTCAACGTGATCAAGGCCGTGGAACAGGGACCGCTCGCGGCCGTCTCGGAATTCATCGAGACGCAGAAGCGCCTGTCGAATAGCGAGGACGCGGCCGAGGGCGTGCGCTCCTTCGTCGAACGCCGGCCTGCGCGCTTCAGCGGACGCTGACGACGACGATGGCTCTCTTCAAACGCACGGCGCTCGCCGCCGCCTTCACACTGCTCGCCTTGAACACCGCCACCTCCCAAGCCCAGGCGCCCGCCTCCCCTCCCGATCCAGCAGCCACGTCGGTCGAGGCCATGGGCTGGATGAAGGGCTTTCCGCCTCCGCCCGACAGGCTGATCACCTTCGACAACCCGGCCGGCGGCGTGTTTCCGCGCACGCGCTGGAGCTTCTCGCACGTGCGCGAAACCGTGCCCACCGCCAACGTGTGGCGCGGCAGCGGCGCGCCGAGCCCCCTGCCGGCAGGGCTGCGCAGCGACCTCGAGGCCGTGAGCTTCAAGCCCCTGGGCAGCGAGGAGACGGTGAGCTTCGGCCAAATGATCACCCGCACCTACACCGACGGCATCCTGGTGGTGCACCGCGGCCGCGTGGTCTACGAAAAATACTTCGGGGCGCTCACGCCCGAGCGGCCGCACATTGCGATGTCGGTCACCAAGTCCTTCGTCGGCACGCTGGCGGCCATCCTCGCGGACGAGGGCCGGCTCGATCCGTCAGCGCCGGTCACCCGCTACCTGCCCGAACTCGCGGACACGGCCTATGGCGACGCCACGGTGCGCCAGGTGATGGACATGACCATCGGCGTGCACTACTCGGAGAACTACGCCGATCCGAAAGCCGAGGTCTGGGACTACGCGCGCGCCGGCGGCATGCTGGCGCAGGGCCCGAACTACGCGGGCCCGAAGTCGTTCTACGAATTCCTCGCCACGCTCAAGAAGGAAGGCGCGCACGGCGCCGCCTTTGCCTACAAGACGGTGAATGCCGAGGTGCTCGCCTGGATCCTGCGCCGCGCGAGCAACCAGTCGCTGGCCGATCTGCTGAGCGAGAAGATCTGGCGCCGCATCGGCGCCGAGCAGGACGCCTACTTCATGGTCGACCGCATCGGCACCGAGTCCGGCGGCGGCGGGCTCAACACGGTGCTGCGCGACCTCGCGCGCTTCGGCGAGACCATGCGCAACGGCGGCCGCGCGCCCAACGGGCAGCAGGCCATTCCCAAGGCAGTGGTCGATGACATCGCACGCGGGGGCGACCCGGCCAGGTTCGCCAAGGCCGGCTATGCGCTGCTGCCGGGCTGGTCGTACCGCAACATGTGGTGGGTCACGCACAATCCGCACGGCGCCTACATGGCGCGCGGCATCCACGGCCAGAGCATCTATGTCGATCCGAAGGCGGAAATGGTGATCGTGCGCTACGCCGCGCACCCGGTGGCGGCCAATGCAGGCAACGACCCGCTGACCCTGCCGGCGTTCCAGGCGGTTGCCGAAGCGCTCATGCGCCCTTGAGTTCCCAGGCCAGAAACACCGCGGAACCGGCTTTGCCGGGCCGCTGGTGTTGCCCCCTGCAAGGGGGTGGGCGCAGCGACACGAAGTGCGCGAAGACTGGGGGTTAGCCCCGTACTTGGGCAATCACCAGCAGGCCGTCCATGATCAGGCTCTCGACCAGTTCGAAATGCCCGTTCATCACGGGCGCCATCTTCCAGCCCGCGCCGCCGGTCATGTAGCAGGCGGGCTCGGCGCCGCAGTGCGAGCGCACGTGCTGCACCATGCGCTCGACCGCGCCGGCAATGGCATAGGTACCCCCGCTGGTGAGCGCGTCGCTGGTGTTGGTGGGGAATTCGCGCACCTCGCCGGTCGGCACGTGCAGGCCCGCGGTGCCCGACTCCAGCGCGCGCAGCATGATGCCGTGGCCCGGCAGGATCAGGCCGCCCAGGAACTTGCCGCCGGCATCGATGGCCTCGACCGTCACGGCGGTGCCGATCATCACCACCACCATCGGCCGCGCCGGCCCGGCGTCCAGCATCCGGTGGCGCGCGCCGATCATCGCCACCCAGCGGTCGGCGCCCAGCCGCGTCGGATGGTCGTAGCCGTTGACGATGCCGGCCTCGGCCGCGCTCGACACCACCCAGCGCGGGGCGCAATCGAAGCGCTCGACGATCTGCTCCTCGGCGCGGCGGCGCACGGCGTCGCCGGCCACCACGCAGCCCAGCATGGAGCGGGGCGCGGGCAGGTCGGCCCAGGGGCCGTCGGCCAGCCGCTCGATGTGGTCGAGGAACTCCGCGCCATGCGCCTGCAGCGCGGCCCCCGGATGCGCCGCATCGTAGAGCGCCCATTTGAGGCGGGTATTGCCGATGTCGATCGCGAGGAAGGGGGATGCCATGGGCGGGATTATTGCGACTTTGTTGTTATCGATGCTGGCACATCGTTGACACACGCGGCGCGGACCTACGCGGCCACGCCCGGTTTCGCCGCTACATTCGCGATTCCCCCCAACCAAGGCGCAAGGAGAGAACCATGGGTTTGCTTAGTTTCATCAAGGAAGCCGGCGAGAAGCTGTTCGGCGGATCGTCGGCGCAAGCGGCCGAGCCGGACGCCAACGCCAAGGCCGCGGCAGCCATCAAGACCTACATCGAGACGCAGAATCTCGGGCTCACGGGCCTGGAAGTGACCTACACCGCGAGCAGCGGCGTGGTGACGCTGGCCGGCCAGGCGCCTTCGCAGGAAGCCAGCGAAAAAGCCGCGCTGGCCGCGGGCAACGTGGCCAACGTGACGAGCGTCGACAACAACCTGGTCGCCCCGCCCGCCCCGCCGGCGCAGTACCACGACGTGGTGAAGGGCGACACGCTGTCGGCCATCTCCAAGAAGTACTACGGCGACGCCAACAAGTACAACGCGATCTTCGAGGCGAACAAGCCGATGCTGAGCCATCCGGACAAGATCTATCCGGGGCAGAAGCTGCGCATTCCCGTGCTGTGAGCTGATTCACCCAGTTGCAATGAAAAAGGCCCACCGGTTTCGGTGGGCCTTTTTGTTCAGTTCTGCTTCCAGGGCAGCCCGCGCTTGCGCCAGCCGCCGATCTGCCCGCGGTGGCCGCTCTCGTCTGCATTGCCCTCGAAGCCCTCGAGGATGTTGTAGGCCTCCAGCCCCAGCTCGGTGGCGCGCCGGGCAGCGGCGATGGAGCGCACGCCGCTGCGGCACAGCAGCACCAGTTTCTTGTTGCCGTCCTCGCCCGCGGCGCGAATGCCGCCGTCGAAGGCCGGGTTGAGCGTCATGCCGGGCCACTGCTTCCAGGCCAGCGGCACGGCACCGGGCACGTAGCCGACCCATTCGCGCTCGGCGTCGGTGCGCACGTCGACCAGCACGGCCTCGCCGCTCGCCATCCACTGCGCGGCCTGCTCGGGCGTCACGTCGCCCGCATAGCCCTTTTCCCCAATGGGTTCAGTCATTCTGTTCATTCCTTCCAATCGATAGGGTTACTTCACTGGCAACGGCCGTCTTGACGCTGCTCGGCGTCCTCGCCGGATGATGGAATTTTTCACCAGTTCGTGAAAACCCTGTTTGTCACATATTCCAGCGCGCCAAAGATGCGTGTGGGCCTGCCGAACATCACGCCAAGAAGGCGGGCAGGGTTTCTTCGGTCAGAAATTGTATGGAGAGAGACAAGATGACAGACAGCAAATCGCCCCGCCGCCGCAACCTCCTGAAGGGTGCCGCCGTGGCCGCAGGCGCCATGTCGGCGCCGATGGTCAGCATGGCCCAGACCACCTCGCTGCGCTTCCAGAGCACCTGGCCGGCCAAGGACATCTTCCACGAGTATGCGCAGGACTTCGCGAAGAAGGTCAACGACATGGCGGGCAGCCGCCTGAAGATCGAGGTCCTGCCCGCGGGCTCGGTTGTGCCCGCGTTCCAGCTGCTCGACGCGGTGGCCAAGGGCACGCTCGATGGCGGCCATGGCGTGGTGGCCTACTGGTATGGCAAGAACTCGGCGCTTGCGCTCTGGGGCTCGGGGCCCGGCTTCGGCATGGACGCCAACATGGTGCTGGCCTGGCACAACTACGGCGGCGGCAAGGCGCTGATCGAGGAAATCTACAAGAGCCTGAACCTGGACGTGGTGTCCTATCTCTACGGCCCCATGCCCACGCAGCCGCTGGGCTGGTTCAAGAAGCCGGTGGCCAAGGTGGAAGACATGAAGGGGCTGAAGTTCCGCACCGTGGGCCTGGCGGTCGATGTGTTCACCGACATGGGCACGGCCGTGAACCCGCTGCCGGGCGGGGAGATCGTGCCGGCGCTGGACCGCGGGCTGATCGACGCGGCCGAGTTCAACAACGCCTCGAGCGACCGCGTGCTGGGCTTTCCCGACGTGGCCAAGAACTGCATGCTGCAGAGCTTCCACCAGTCGGGCGAGCAGTTCGAGATCCTCTTCAACAAGGGCAAGCTCGCGGCGCTGCCGGCCGAGCTCAAGTCGATCATCGACTATGCGGTGCAGGCCTCCAGCGCCGACATGAGCTGGAAGGCCATCCAGCGCAATTCGCAGGACTACATCGAGCTCAAGAAGGCCGGCATCAAGTTCTACAAGACGCCCGACCCGATCCTGCGCGCGCAGCTGGCATCGTGGGACAAGACCATTGCCAAGAAGGCGGCCGAGAATCCGATGTTCAAGAAAGTGCTCGACTCCCAGCGGGCCTTCGCGGAACGCGCCGGCCAGTGGCAGAACGACTACACGGTCGACTTCAAGATGGCCTACAACCACTATTTCGGTGCGAAGGCCAAGAAGTCCTGAGACCGACCCGGTGACCGAGGGCACCCGTTCGGTGCCCTCTTTCTTGCCCGCCCGTGCTGCGCCGGCCGCAGCGAGGAGTTCTTTCCGATGCAATCTTTCCTGTTGGCCGTCGATCGCTTCTCGACCTGGATCGGCAAGACCTTCGCATGGTGCGCACTGCTGCTCACGCTGCTGATCAGCTGGGAGGTGTTCTCGCGCTACGTGCTGAACCATCCGCATGCGTGGGTGCTCGATGCGCAGATCATGCTGTACGGCGCCATGTTCATGACCGCCGGCGCCTACACGCTCTCCAAGAACGGCCACGTGCGCGGCGACGTGCTCTACGGGTTCTTCCGGCCGCGCACGCAGGCGCTGGTGGACCTGGTGCTCTACATCATCTTCTTCCTGCCGGGCATCGTCGCGCTGACCTGGGCGGGCTGGATCTACGCGGGCGAATCGCTCGCCATCCGCGAGCAGACCTTCTCGGCCGAGCCGCTGCCGCTGTACCCGTTCAAGTACGTCATTCCGCTCGCCGGCTTCACGCTGCTCTTGCAGGGAGTGGTCGAGATCATCCGCTGCGTGCAGTGCATCCAGAGCGGCGCCTGGCCCTCGCGCGAGCAGGACGTGGAAGAGGTCGACGTCGAGAAGCTCAAGGAAATGGTGCACGTGAAGGACGAGGACATCGCCGCGCTCGACCGCGTGGTGGCAACCAGGGAGACCTCGCGATGATCCGCCGCGAACTCTGGTTCGGCCTGTCGTTCATGGCGCTGATCGTGATCGGCGCGGCAGCGGTGCTGGTGAGCGCCGACACCATCACCAACGGCCACCTGGGCCTGTTGATGCTCTCGCTGGTGGTGGTGGCGATCATGCTGGGCTTTCCCACGGCCTTCACGCTGATGGGCATGGGCATGCTCTTCACCTGGCTGGCCTACGAGCGCGACTGGCACCGCACGCTCGACCTGATGGTGCAGGCGGCCTACAAGACCATGGCCAACGACGTGCTCATCGCCGTGCCGCTGTTCGTCTTCATGGGCTACCTGGTGGAACGCGCCAACCTGATCGAGTCGCTGTTCAAGAGCCTGCACCTGGCGCTCGCGCGGCTGCCGGGTGCGCTGGCCGTGGCCACGCTGGTCACCTGCACCATCTTTGCCACCGCCACGGGCATCGTGGGCGCGGTGGTCACGCTGATGGGCCTGCTGGCACTGCCGGCGATGCTGCGCGCGGGCTACAGCGTGCCGCTGGCGGCGGGCGCGATCACCGCGGGCGGATGCCTGGGCATCCTGATCCCGCCCTCGGTGCTGCTGATCGTCTACGGGGCGACGGCGGGCGTCTCGGTGGTGCAGCTGTATGCGGGGGCCTTCTTTCCCGGATTGATGCTCGCCTCGCTCTACGTGGTGTACGTGATCATCATCGCGCGGCTCAAGCCGCAATGGGCGCCGCCGCTGTCGCAGGCCGAGCGCACGGTGCCGCTGCCGCCGCTGTCGCAGCGGCTGGCCGACAGCCCGGCCGCGCATGCGGTGGTCGGGCTGCTCAAGGGCCGGCGCAATGCGGACGTGCCGTTCTCGCACGTGCTGCGGCAGCTGGGCATCGTCGTGCTGCCCGGCCTGATCTTTCTGCTGCTCGCCGGCTTCAGCTACCAGGCCGTGACCACGGTCGAGGCCCAGGCGCGCTACGACATCGAGGAGATCGGCGCCACGCGCAGCGGCGGTGCGGCGCAAGGCGAAAGCGCGGGCGGATTGCAGGAGCCGCCTTCCGCCGGAGGACCGCAGGAACCACCGGCCGAGGGCGGGCTGCAGGAGCCGCCTTCGGAGGACACGCCCTCTTCCGGCCCGCTCGCGGAACCGCCGGGCGCATCTGCCGAATCCGCCGCGCCGGCCGAAGCGGCGCCGGCGCAACCGTCCGCCGCCCAGCCGGCAGCGGAAGGCGCCTCGGTACGCCCGGCACCCACCTGGTGGTGGGTAACCTTCGCCATCCTCGGCGCGATGGTCACGCTGTTCTATCTGTTCCTGAGCTTTGCGCGGCTCGAGATCTTCAAGATGCTGCTGGCCTCGTTCTTCCCGCTGGTGCTGCTGATCCTCTCGGTGCTCGGCTCGATCGTGCTGGGCCTTGCCACGCCCACCGAGGCGGCGGCGATGGGCGCCCTGGGTGGCATGCTGCTGGCCGCGGCCTACCGGCGGCTCAACCTCTCGGTGCTGAAGGAATCGGTCTTCCTCACGGCCAAGACCTCGGCCATGGTGTGCTGGCTGTTCGTGGGCTCGGCCATCTTCTCGGCCGCGTTCGCGCTGCTCGGCGGGCAGGCGCTGGTGGAGGAGTGGGTGCTCGGCATGAACCTCACGAAGGTGCAGTTCCTGGTGCTGAGCCAGGTGATCATCTTCCTTCTGGGCTGGCCGCTGGAGTGGACCGAGATCATCGTGATCTTCATGCCGATCTTCATTCCGCTGCTCGACAACTTCGGCGTCGATCCGCTGTTCTTCGGCCTGCTGGTGGCAATGAACCTGCAGACCGCGTTCCTTTCGCCGCCCGTGGCCATGGCGGCCTTCTACCTGAAGGGCGTGAGCCCGCCGCACGTGACGCTGAACCAGATCTTCCTGGGCATGCTGCCCTTCATGGGCATCCAGGTGCTGGCGATCGTGCTGCTCTACATCTGGCCGCAGATCGGACTGTGGCTGCCGCAGCTGCTCTACAAGTAGCCAGCGGATTCAGCGGCGCCGCTCCACATAGGGCCGCGCCTGCAGCAGCACGATGCGGTCGCCCACGGTGGCCCATTCGATGTCCTGGTCGATGCCGCCGAAGGCGCGCTTCACGGCAGCGCCAACGCCTGCAAGGCGCAGCACCAGGTCGTCCGTCAGCACGGCGCGGCCGGCCTCCACCGGCACTTCCTTCACGCCGCCGTCCTTGTCCAGCTGCAGCGCCGTCTCTTCGGCCGAGCGGCTGAGCACCTGGATGGCCTTGGACCAGCTCGAGTACATCACCTGCTCGGCCACGCGCCGCCCCTCCACCACACGGATGCCGATGCCGCGCTTGGCCGAGATGTAGGTGACGTGCGGATGGCCGGCGTCGAAGGGGTCGCGCGTGATCATCACGCCGGCGTTGGTGGAATCAATGGCGGCCTGCACGAACACGCCCATCAGCACCGACTCGGCGCCGAAGCCCGCGGTGCTGCGCGCCTCCCAGGCCTCGGGGTTGAACACCGAGGCCCAGACCTTCTTCACCGCGAGTTCGAGCGCGTCGCCGGTCTTGACGTTGGGCACCGTGGTGTAGAGCCCCGCGCCGCTGAAGCCCGGCAGGTCTTCCGAATTGGACGAGCTGCGCACGAACACGCCGCCGCCGCCGAGCTGCGCCTGCCATGCGGCCCGCCATGCCGCCGCGCTGGCCGCATCGACGGGCCACTGCACGATCTCGCCCTGCAATTGCGCCAGTGCCTTCTGCCGGACCTGCGGATCGCCCGCGAAGCCGGGCTGCTGCTGCATGCGCGCGATGCGCTCGGCCAATCCGTTCGTTCGCATGAAGCGGTCGTAGTGCGCGAACGGAATGCAGAAGCCGTCGGGCACGGACGTTCCCGGGATGCGCGCGGCCAGCACGGCGCCGAGGTTGGCCGCCTTGGCGCCGCACTGCGCGCTGTTCCGGGCACGCAATGACACCAGCGGCAGCAGGCGCGTCTCGCGCAGGTCGGGCTTCGCGGCCTTGCCGCTGCCTGGCAGTGCGCCGGTGGCCGCCGCACGCACCGCGCGCGGCGGCAGCGCGGCGATCTCTTCCGCCGTGAGGCGGCGCACCTGGTAGCCCGACGCGGCCACCTTGAGCGCCACCCACTGCCCGGCATGCTCGCGCAGCACGGCCGCGGCATCGCGCACATAGGCGTTGGGAATACCCCAGCCCTTGGCAAGCAGGTTGACGTGCGACAGCGCCGTGGACGGCCGCTCGGTCAGCACGCCGGCCACGGGCGGCAGGCTGATCGGCACCTGGCGCAGCACGGCGATGTCGTCGGGCCGCAGCGCGTTCAGCGCATTCGCGCCGGAGGCCTCGTCCACGATGCGCACGCGGCCGGTGGCCGTGCCCAGGTTCATCGGCATGTAGGGCTGCTCGCGGATCAGCGCTTCCTGGCTGACGAAGCCGATGCCCGCCTCGTTCGCGACGCGTTCGTGCAGCGTCGAGTTGGTCTTGAATTTCACGGGTGCGAAGAAGCTGGCCTTCACCTGCGCATCGGCCTCGCGCAGCAGCGCGGGCGTGAGCCTGTCGCCTTCCCAGAACTCGTAGGTGAAGCTGCCGACGTTCTGCTGCCAGCTCAGCGTGCCGAACAGGAAGCGGCGATCGGGCACGAGGTAGTTGCGGTCGATCTCGCGCTTGCCCGCGCGCGGCGCGAGCCCGGTCTCGCGCACGAAGCGCGCATGCAGCTGGTAGCGCGGCGTGTCGACGTAGTAGGTGCGCACGGGCCGGGCCCGGCGGTCGACGGCGAACAGCACGTGGGCCAGCTGCATCGGCGTGCCGGCGTCGTAGACGCGGGCCAGGGTGTCGAAGTCGCCGCGGCTGCGCAGCATTGGCAGCGACGCGGGCGCGACCGGACGCGCGGGAAGCTGCGCGCCTTCCGGGGCCGCGTTGTTGCTGTTCTGCTGCTGGTAGTAGGAAGGCTTGCGCGCAAGCTGCGCGCCTGCGGGCGCCGCGGCAATGGCCATGGCGGCGCACACGAGCCCCGCGGCCCATCGCGCCGCGCTATGGTTCCGGTAGCGCAATTCGCCCGGTGCACAAGCGATCTTGTTGTTTTTCATGCGGAATCCTCGATTACAAGCGGTTGCCGAATGCGCGCGCGCTTCACCAAGCAGGGGACCTGCGCTGACAGCGGCAGCGGATTCTCGCGCGTTACATATCCATCGCTTTCATCCGGCCCCGGGAACCCGAGACAAACCATGAACCGCTCCGCTCTTCTTGATCTTCGCCGGCCATTGCACCGATGGCTGTTCGGCCTCGTGCTGCTGTGCCTCGGCGCGGCGGCCAGCGCGCAGCAGGACCCGCCGGGCCGCGTGGCGCGACTGAACCTGCAGCAGGGCACGGTGAGCTTCGCGCCCGCCGGCGAGGACAGCTGGTACGACGCCCAGCCCAACCGCCCCATCACCACCGGCGACCGGCTCTGGACCGACCGCAATGCGCGCGCCGAAGTCCACATCGGCTCGGCGGCGCTGCGCATGGACGGGCAGACGCATGTCGAATTCTCCGAACTCGACGACGACACCGTGCGCCTCACCGCGAACCAGGGCAACCTGCAGCTGCGCGTGCGCGACGACCTCGCGGGCCAGCGGTTCGAGCTGGACACCGGCAACCTCGCGGTCGTGATCGACGCACCCGGCGAATACCGCGTGGCGGCCGACCCCGCCGCCGGCACCACCTGGATCGCGGTGGCTTCGGGCCGCGTCACGCTGCACGGCGAGAACGGCGAATCGCAATCGCTGGGTGCGCGGCAGCAGCTCACCGTGTCGGGCCGCAACCTTGCCGCGGTGGGCGGCGCGCCGGCACAGAACGGCAGCTTCGACGCGTGGGTGGCCGAGCGCAACCGCATCGAGGACCAGTCGATCTCCGCGCGCTATGTGTCGCGCGAGGTCGTCGGCTACCAGCAGCTCGACGCCTATGGCGACTGGCAGAGCGACCCGAACTATGGCGACGTCTGGTTCCCGCGCAACGTGGACGCCGACTGGGCGCCCTACCGCGACGGCCAGTGGGTCAACATCGCGCCCTGGGGCCTGACCTGGGTCGACGCCGCGCCATGGGGCTTTGCGCCTTTCCACTATGGCCGCTGGACGCGCCTGGGACCGCGCTGGGCCTGGGTGCCGGGACGGCCGGCCGCACGGCCCGTGTATTCGCCCGCGCTGGTCGGCTTCGTGGGCGGCAGCGGCGCCAATGCCGCCTTGCAGATCGGCAACGGCCGCAGCGGCGTGGGCTGGTTCCCGCTGGCCCCCGGCGAGGCATGGCGGCCCGGCTACCGCGCGAGCCAGCGCTACCTCGACCAGGTGAACCGCATGGCGGCCTACCGGAACCGGCAGGCCGAGCTGCGCAACGACTTCTACGCCAACCAGCAGATGGCGGGCGCCGTCACCGTGCTGCCGGCCGACCGCTTCGGCCGCGGCCCCTTCGGCCGGCGCGACCTGGTGCGGCTGCCGGACGACCGCTTCGCGCGCGTGCCCGTGGCGCCGGCGCCGGGCATTCCGATGCACGGCTTCGGCGGCGGCTTCGGCCGGCCGGCCGCGGCGCTGCCGCCGACGCAGCTGATGGCGCGAGAGCAGCAGGAACTGCGCTACGAGCAGGCGCGGCGGACCCAGCAGATGCAGCAGGCGCAACAGGTCCAGGCGATGCAGCAACAACAGCAAATGGAATGGCAGCGTCAGCAGGGCTCGCGCCAGCAGCAGGAGTGGCCGCAGCGCGGCGCACAGGACCAGTGGCAACAGCGCCAACAGCAGCAACAGGCCCTGCGGCAGCAGCAGGAAATGCAGCAGCGCGCGGCCCAGGCGCAAGCCCTGCAGCAACAACAAATGCAGCAGATGCAGCAGCAACAGCGCGCGGCGCAGCAGCAGGCCTTGGCCCAGCAACAGATGCTGCGCCAGCAGCAGGAGATGCAGCAGCGCGCCGTGCAGGCGCAGCAGCAGGCCCAGGCGCAGCAACAGGCGCAGCAGAACGCGATGCGCCAGGCCCAGGAAGCGCAGGTGCGCGCCATCCAGCAGCAGCGCGGCTTCGCGCCTGCACCCTCACCGCAGCCGCCGCAGCTTCAGCCGGGCCAACGCGGCGGCGACGACCGGCGCAGGCTGATGAGCTCTCCGGACCAGCGCTGAACCTGCGGGGCTTGCGCGGCGCCATCGCAGCGCGCAAGCCCCGCCGCAAGCGGCACCCTTGGCCGGCGGCTACAGTCGCCGCCAAGGAGCGTCTTTTCCATGCCCACATTCGACTTCGATCTTTTCGTCATTGGCGGCGGCAGCGGCGGCGTGCGCGCGGCGCGCATGGCGGCCCAGCAGGGCGCGCGCGTGGGCCTGGCCGAGGCGGCCGAGCTCGGCGGCACCTGCGTCAACGTGGGCTGCATTCCGAAGAAGCTCTACAGCTACGCGGCCGGCTATGCCGAATCGTTCGAGGAGGCCGCAGGCTACGGCTGGCAGCTGCCGCAGGCGCCGCAATTCGACTGGGCGCACCTCAAGGCGCAGCGCGCGAAGGAAATCAAGCGGCTCAACGGCGTGTACGCCTCGCTGCTGAAGAATTCCGGCGTCGTGCTGGTCGCCGGCTGGGCGCAGCTGCTCGACGGCCACACGGTCGAGGTCGACGGCAAGCGCCACACCGCGCGCCATCTGCTGGTGGCTACCGGCGGCACCCCCTACCTGCCCGACATTCCGGGCCGCGAGCACATCGTCACCTCCGATGCGATGTTCGACCTCGCACCGTTCCCCAAGCGGCTGCTGGTGGTGGGCGGTGGCTACATCGCCTGCGAGTTCGCATCGATCTTCAACGGCCTGGGCGCCAAGGTGACGCAGCTGCATCGCCGCGCACACCTGCTCACCGGCTTCGACGACGACGTGCGGCAGTTCCTTGCCAACGAGATGGGCAAGGCGGGCGTCGAGGTGCGGCTGAACTGCGAGGCCACCTCGATCACGCGCGGGGCGCACGGGCTCACGGTCACGCTCGCGCGCGGCCAGCAGATCGAAGCCGACACGGTGCTCTTCGCGACCGGCCGCGTGCCCAACACCCAGGGACTCGGCCTCGAAGCGGCGGGCGTCAAGCTCGACGAGCGCGGCGCCATCGCGGTCGATGCGCACTACCGCAGCTCGGTGCCGTCGATCCATGCAGTGGGCGACGTGTCCACGCGCGTGCAGCTCACGCCGGTCGCGCTGGCCGAGGCGATGGTGGTGGTCGACCAACTGTTCGGCAAGGGCCGGCGCCGGCTCGACTACGAGTTCATCCCGACGGCCGTGTTCACGCACCCCAACATCGGCACCTGCGGCTACACCGAACTCGACGCGCGCGCGAAGTTCGGCGACGTGGCGGTGTTCTCGAGCGAATTCAAGTCGCTGCGCCACACGCTGTCGGGCCGCAGCGAGCGCACCTTCATGAAGCTGGTGGTCGACAAGGCCAGCGACCGCGTGGTCGGCCTGCACATGGTGGGGGCCGACGCGGGCGAGGTGGTGCAGGGCTTTGCCGTGGCGATGCGCGCGGGCGCGACCAAGGCGCTGTTCGACAGCACCATCGGCATCCACCCGACGGCGGCCGAAGAGTTCGTGACGATGCGCGAACCCATGCCGGGCTAGCGCTGCTTGCCCTCGAGCAGCTTCACCATCACGAACAGCACGCGGTTGGCGGGCGTGGGCACGCCGAGCGCCTCGCCGCGGCGCACGACGAAGCCGTTGAGGTGATCGATCTCGCTGGGCTTGCCGCGTGCGAGGTCCTGCGCGGTGGATGAGTACTGCGAGGGCATCGACTGCGCAATGCCGCGGATGGCCGCATCGGTATCGCCCGGGATTTCGACGCCGTCGGCCTTGGCCACGGCCAGGCATTCGGCGACCACGTCGCGGATCACCTCGGCCACGCCGGTGCCCTTCACGAGCTCGCCGTAGGGCAGCTGCGACACGGCCGACAGCGCGTTGTAGGCGCAGTTCAGCACCAGCTTGGCCCAGAGCGAGCCGCGCACGTTGCCGGAAATCTGCGTGGGCACACCGGCGGCCGCCAGCTGCTGCGCGACCTGTTCGCTGCGGCGTGAAGGCGCGATCACCAGCTCGCCGCGGCCGTGGTGCTTCACATGGCCGGGGCCGGCCATCTCGGTGGCCACGTAGACCACGGCGGCGGCCACTTCGCTGGACGGCAGCACCGAACGCACGCGCTCGTCGTTGTCGACGCCGTTCTGCAGCGTGAGCACCAGCGCATCGGGCGAGAGATGCGGCCCGATCTGCGCCGCGGCCGCTTCGGTGTCGGTGGACTTCACGCAGAACAGCACAAGCTGGGCGCCCTGCACCGCGCTGGCTTCGGTGCTGGCGGCGAGCCGCACCTGCTCGTCGAAGGCCTTCGTCTCCAGCCGCAGCCCGTTCGCACGAACCGCCTCCACGTGCGAAGGCCGGCCGATCAGCACCACCTCGTGGCCCGCGCGCGCCAGCATGGCGCCGTAGTAGCAGCCGACTGCGCCGGCGCCCATGACTGCGACTTTCATCGGTTCACCTTTCGAGCTTGTTTTCGAGAGCCTCTGAGATTAATCGGTCGGCCGCCGCGCCGCTTCAGATCGCCGAGAAGCGCTCGGCCAGGCGCTCCCGCGCAAAGGCCTCGACCACGAAATCGACGAAGGCGCGGGTCTTGGCCGGCAGCAGCCCCCCGCCGGCGAAGTAGAGCGAAATGGGCCCGCCGTCCGCATACCAGCGCGGCAGCAGCCGCAGCAGCGCGCCGCCTTCCAGGTGCGGCAGCGCATGCGGCATGGCCACCAGCGCCACCCCCAGGCCCAGCAGCGCGGCGCGGCAGAGCGCGTCGGGGTCGCTGAGCACGATGCGCGGCTGCAGTTCGACCGGCGCCTGCGCACCCGCGCGGTCGCGCATCATGCGGTCGCGCAACCGCCCGCTCCGGACCGAGCGCATCACGATGCCATCGAGCGCCGCCAGGTCGGCCGGCTCGCGCGGGGCCCGCCGCCCGGCCATGTAGGCCGGCGAGGCCACGGCCACGATGTGCGCGCGCGCCAGCTCGCGCGCCACCACGCCGGGCGTGAGTTCGGCGCCGCCGCCGATGGCCGCATCGAAGCCCTCCGCGATCAGGTCCACATGCCGGTTGTCGAAGTGCCAGTCGGGTTGCACGCCCGGATGGCGCTGCATGAACCCGGGCAGCAGCGGCACGACGTACTGCACGCCAAAGCCGGGCGACATGCTCACCTTGAGCACGCCGGCCGGCTGGCCCGCATCGGTGGAGACGCCGGCAATGGCGCTCTGGATGTCTTCCAGCCCGCCCGCGACCGACTGCAGGAAGCGTTCGCCCGCCTCGGTGAGCGTCAGCCGCCGGGTGCTGCGCTGGAACAGGCGCACGCCGAGGTTGGCTTCGAGGCGCGCGACGTTGCGGCTCACGGCGGCAGGCGTCAGCCCCAGGCGGCGCGCAGCCTCCGAGAAGCTGCCGGACTCGGCGCTGCGCACGAAGGATTCGAGATTGGCAAGCGTTTCCATGGGCACTCATTTTCAAGCATTGCTTGAAAAAGATTCCATCCATTACGGGCTACCGCCAAAGGAGTCGCGCCCCGACCATTGCGCCATGTCCAACCCCTTCATGCAACGCAAAGGAAACACCATGACCTCTCCCGCTTCTTCCACCCAAGGCAGCGCCACCCTTCCCCTGGCCGGCAAGGTGGCCCTCGTGACCGGCGCCTCGCGCGGCATGGGCGCCGGCATCGCGCGCCGACTGGCCGCCGACGGCGCCGCAGTCGTCATCACCTACGTGGCCTCGCCCGAACCGGCACTGGCCGTGGTGAAGGGCATCGAAGCCGCGGGCGGCCGCGCGCTGGCCATTGCCGCCGACGCCAGCCGTCCCGACGAGGTGCGCGCGGCCGTGGCGCAGGCCGTGGCCACCTTCGGCCGCCTGGACATCCTCGTGAACAACGCCGCCATTGCCATCGGCAAGCCGGTGCAGGACATCGGCCTGGATGACTTCGACCGCATGGTGGACGTCAACCTCAAGGGCCTGTTCGTCGCCACGCAGGAAGCGCTCAGGCACATGGGCGAAGGCGGCCGCGTGGTCAACATCGGCAGCATCAACAGCCAGTACGTACCCTACGCCGGCGGCGCGCTCTACGTGATGACCAAGGCCGCCGTGGCGGGGTTGACCAAGGCGCTGGCGCGCGACCTCGGTGCACGCGGCATCACCGTCAACAACGTGATGCCCGGCCCGACCGACACCGACATGAACCCCGCCACCAGCGAGTTCGCGCAACAGGCGCGCACCTACATCGCGCTGGGCCGCTATGCGCATGTGGACGAGATCGCCAACGCGGTGGCGTGGCTGGCGAGCCCCGCGGCGAGCTTCGTCACGGGCGCGAGCATCGCGGTCGACGGCGGCTATTCGGCCTGACCCCTTTCTCCATTCCTTCATCCATTCACCCAAGGAGTTTCATCATGAAGATCGGTTTCATCGGCGCCGGCAGCATCGGCCTCGCGCTCGCCCAACAGTTTGCCAAGGCGGGGCACGACGTCGTGCTGTCGAACAGCCGCGGCCCCGAATCGCTGGCCGACGCGGTGCGCAGCGCGGGCGGCGCAACGCGGGCCGGCACGCGCGCCGAAGCGGCCCGGGGCGACCTGCTCGTGCTCTCGGTGCCCTGGCAGCACCTGGGCAGCGCCACCGCAGGCCTGCCGGCGCTCGACGGCCGCATCGTGCTGGACACGATGAACCCGGTGGTGATGCCGGGCTTCCGCATCGCCGAACTGGGCGGCCGCACATCGAGCCAGGTGGTGGCCGACCACCTGCCCGGCGCGCGCGTGGTGAAGATCGCCAACACGTTGCCGCCACCGCTGCTCGCGGCCGACCCGCGCACGAACGGCGGGCGCCGCGTGCTCTTCATGTCGGGCGACGATGCATCGGCCAAGGCCGACGTGGCGCGGCTGTTCGAGTCGCTGGGCTTCGCGGTGGTGGACCTCGGCGGCCTGGCCACCGGCGGCGCGATGCAGCAGTTCCCGGGCGGACCGCTGCCGGCGCTGGACCTCGTCAAGCAGGGCTGAGGAAGCCTCGCATCAGGCCTCCGCGCCGCGCGAGGCCGCGCCTTCCTTCAGGAGCCATTCCCGAAACGCCGCGAAGGCCGGCAGGTCGAGCCGGTCCGGCCGATAGCAGAGGTAGTGCCCCTGGTCCACGCGCACCGGCGTGCCGCAGGGGCTCAGCAGCGATCCCTCGGACAGCTCTTCCTGCACCAGCAGCTTCGGCACCAGCCCGATGCCCAGGCCGCTGAGGGCTGCCTGGATCAGCGCCGAATACTGCGCGAAGCGCGGCCCGGCCACGGTCTGCACCTCGGGCACGCCGTGCTGCGAGGCCCACTCGCGCCAGGCGGTGGGCGCGCCCTCGTGATGCAGCAGCGTGTGGGCGACGACGTCGGCCGGCTGCGCGATGCGGTGGCGCTGCTCGACCAGCGCGCGCGCCGCGATCAGCACGAACTCCCTGCCCGCGATGTATTCGGACACCACGCCGGGCCAGCCGTCGGGGCCGTAGCGAATGGCGGCATCGACGCCGGCCGGGATGCCGTCGCTGGGCTCCAGGTGGCGGCTGAAGCTCAGCATCACATGGCGGCTCTTCTGGCTGAAGGCCGGCAGGCGCGGGATCAACCACTTGGTGAGGAAGGTGGGCACGCTCGCGAGCGTGAGCAGGCCGGCGCCGGCATCGCCCGAACGCGCCTCGAAGGTCGCGGTCTCGATGGCGCGCAG
>Ga0307406_10000471_pt1 | contig 23215 bp, 20 predicted proteins | sample 322Cmetagenome_3_FD_203706 | JGI IMG/M metagenome (GOLD analysis project Ga0307406, IMG submission 203706) | Maize rhizosphere microbial communities from greenhouse at UC Davis, California, United States - 322HYB-C-2 | ecosystem: Host-associated > Plants > Roots > Rhizosphere > Soil | place...
GACGTGAGCACCTTCTCCGGTGGCAATTTCGGCGAATCCTCGATGTCGCTCAGCGGGACCCTCAGGACCGTAACGGTCCCCGAGCCCTCAGCCCTGCTAATGGCTGGCGTGCTGCCAGCGACGCTACTGCTTCGGCGTCGACGGCAGACCGTTTGAGAGAGCCAAGGCTCAACGCTCCAACAACTGCCTGAACCTTGGCAGGATCTTTTGGAACAGCGTGTTCTTGCCGCCGCGCGAGAGCTGCTCACCGATCAAGTTGGCCGGCGTGTCGGGATCGATAGGTCCCGGCGCTTCGACGACGTGCCCCGGCGTTTCAATGCGGCGAGTCAGATGGGATGCCCCCGCATCACGCGAAACCGAAACGGTCACACCACCACCGGATAGCTTCACCAAGCCAAGCGGCGCGGAGTTCTCATCGGCGGTCACCGTGACAGAGATAGTCTTGCCGGTCGGCCCTTCGAAGGAGAAGCCCTCCTTGTTGCCATTGCGACGTTGGACTGCGAGATCGAGTTCCATGCCATCGCGCCAGCCAGCCTGTACCGCGAGCCACGCCACCATCTGCAGCGCCGTCTGGCGGTTCGCCGGGTGATGGACGACTTCCACCGTCTCGATCTCCGGCAAGGCGGCAAGCACCAGCGGATCGTCGAACAAGGCTGCCACGGAGACGCGGAACTGAAAGCAGCGTGTCCACGAAAGATCCTGCACCACCATCTCGCGAGTTGCACTGCCGATGGCCTCGCTGATTCGTCCGAATGATTCGCGCGGATCCGCCCAGTCGGCGCTATCGAACACAAAACGATCGACCAAGCTGTAGAGGCGGTCTTCGAAGCGCGGCGAAAGCTCACCCTGCCACCAGAGGATCAGGGGCAGGTCAGACGCGAGGTGAGCGAAAACCGTGTTGCGCAAGCGACCAGTGGCCGTGCCGGTGAGAGCGAAGGCAATCTGCTCACAGCAGACCGACTTCTTGCCATGCGAAAGGTGGCAGTGCGCGGTGATCCACGCGCGGATCGATGCATCAGGCGCGTTGCGGTCGATACCGACAAGGATCGCTCGGCAAGCGTGCTCGGCGGTTAGCTCGCGGATCGCGGCAGAATTCTTCTCCAAGGCGCCGGGCGCTTCGGAATAGATCGCCAGATTCATCAGCGAGGCATTCGTGCGCGCCTCGTCCTCTTCCCAAAGCTTGCGGAGTTCCTTGTCGATGGATCCGACGGAAACCTCGCGGCCGAGTTCGGGATGCATGGAAAGCATGGTCATGGCATTCCTGTTAGAGACGACGCCACACGTTACCGTCCTGCTGAAGAAGCTCGTCGGCTTCCTTCGGGCCCCAGCTGCCGGCGACGTATTCAGCCATCGGCGGCGGGGTGTTGCTCTGGTGCCAGGCTTGCTCGATGTGGTCGATGAAGCGCCATGCCTCCTCCACTTCGTCGCGGCGGGCGAAGAGCGTGGCATCGCCAGCCATCGCATCGAGCAAGAGACGCTCATAGGCTTCCGGGCTGCCCTTGCCGAAGCTCGTGGCATAGTGGAAGTCCATCTTCACCGGCTCCAGACGCAGGCTGGTGCCGGGGATCTTCGAGACCATGCGCAGAGAAATGCCTTCATCCGGCTGGATGCGGAGCACCAGCACGTTCGCGCCGGGCACGCCGCCAGGGAGTGCATTGAAGAGCACGCAGGGCGCATCCTTGAAGTGAATGGAGATCTCGGTCGCCTTCTTCGGCAATTGCTTGCCCATGCGGATGTAGAACGGCACGCCGCTCCAGCGCCAGGTATCGATCATCAAGCGAACCGCGACGTAGCTCTCGGTCATGCTCTCCGGATCCACGCGATCTTCCTCACGGTATCCAGGACGGGGCTGACCGTCGACATGACCGGCAGTGTATTGGGCGCGGACCACGTTCTTGGCGACCTTCTCCGGAGTGTCCCACTGACGCAGCGAGCGAATCACCTTCACTTTCTCATCTCGCACGCCATCGGCGCTGAGATCGGTCGGCGGTTCCATCGTGATCAGGCTGAGAAGCTGGAGAAGGTGGTTCTGCACCATGTCCCGCAGTGCGCCGGACTTGTCGTAGTAACCACCGCGGCCACCTTCCATGCCGAGGTTCTCGGCACAGGTGACCTGCACGTGGGAAATGTAGCGGCTGTTCCAGAGCGGCTCGAAGATCGCGTTGGCGAAGCGCAGCACCATGATGTTCTGCGCGGTCTCTTTTCCGAGGTAGTGGTCGATCCGGTAAGTGTCCTTTTCGTGGAAGGTCCGGTTCACCACCTGATTGAGGTGCTGTGCGGTGGCGAGGTCGGTACCGAAGGGCTTCTCAACGATGACGCGGGCCCAGCAGCCATCCTTGGCCTTGTTCAGACCGGCGGCCTTGAGCTGGGTCAGAATGTCATCAAAGAACTCCGGCGCGGAGGCCACGTAGAACAGACGATTCCCCTTCCCGCCGCGCTCGCGGTCGATCGCATCGAGCCGCTCGGCGAGGCGCTTGTAGCCGTCGGCATCGGTGAACTCGCTCTGGTGGTAGTGGATGCTTTCCTGGAACTTCGCCCAGATCCCGTCGTCATGGCCGGAGCGCGAAACCTTGCGGTTCAGCTCCTCGAGGCCTTTGCGGAACTCCTCGTCACTTTTCTCGCGACGAGCGAAGCCGAGGATCTTCACGCCGGGCGGCAATTCACCGTCGATCGCAAGGTTGTAGATCGCCGGGACCAGCTTGCGGTGGGTGAGGTCTCCAGTGGCACCGAAAATCACAACGGTGCAGGGCTCGGGGCGCGAGCGGGAGACGAGGTCTTCGCGAAACGGATTCGTCATGGGCAGGAGCGCGGTGTCGCTCAAAGTGAGCCTCCGATAAAGAGAAATGGGTATGAATTCTCGTCAACCTCGGGATCAAGGCGGCGATTGGAACGAGATCGCCAACGACGAAACGGGCGAAATTGGCGAAAGGAAAAGGCCGGAAGAGGCCGGAAGAGGCCAGAATTCACCGGCAGCCGCCCTTCTTTGTGGATTCGCCCGTTCCGTCACGATTCCACCTGCGGGTCTTTGCGGCGAATTTGTAGGAAATCACCCATCCGTCCCTTCCGCTGTTTCGGCAAATCAAAGGGGCTTTTGCAGGAGATCCAGGATTCTGCCGGTCGCGCCGTCGTGGACGTGGAGCACTTCCGCAGCGGCATCACAGGTCTTCGCACGAAGCGCAGGATCACCGAGCAGTCGCCCGAGCGCCGATTTCAACTCCCCGGAATCGCGAAAGCGAATCGCGCCGCCGGCAGCTACCAGCGAGGACACGAGTGGCTCGAAGTTCTCCATATGAGGACCGAAGAGCACCGGACGCCGCGCAATGATCGCCTCTGCCGGATTCTGTCCGCCGGTGCCGAGGATGCTCTTGCCAATCACCACCACGGTCGCATGCGCGGTCCAGTCGCGCAGCTCGCCAGTGCTGTCGATGACCAGGCAAGCCCCGGACGGATCGACCGGCGGCCGGAAGGTGGAGCGCAGCACCACCTCAAAGCCCTCCTTTTCCAAATCCGCGCGCACCTCGGCGCGCCGCTCGGCATGGCGCGGCACCACCGCGAAAAGCGCTCCCGCTTCCTGCACCACCTTCCCCAGCCATGCCTCTTCGCCGGGGTGGGTGCTGGCAGCGAGCACAACCGGACGCCCGGAGCCGACAGCATCGAGCATGGCCGAGAACTCGGGGCGCCGCGCCGGTTTCGCCGCCGCACCGGGATCGAACTTCGAGCTTCCGGTCACTTCTACCTTATCCCTCGCCACGCCTAGCGCCTGCCAACGGTCGCGGTCGGCTGGTTCCTGGGCAGCAACCAAATCAAGCAGCCCGAAGATCGGCTTCACCACCGCCGCGAGCTTGCGGTAGCGGCGCTCGGATCGCGGAGACATCCGGGCATTTACCAGCTGCACGGGGATACCGCGTTTGCGACAGGCGAGCATCAGGTGCGGCCACATCTCCCCTTCCACCAGGACAATCTGGGAAGGCTCGAAGCGACTGAGGTATCGGTTCACGCAGAGTCGGAAATCGACCGGCGCATAGGTCACCCGCACTCCGGGTAATGCCGCTTCCACCGCGACCGCGTGGCCAGTGGCGGTACCCACGGCGAGCACGAAGCGCTTCCCGGGCTCTCGCGCCTGCCACGCGCGAAGCAGCTTCACCGCGATCATCGTCTCCCCCACGCTCACCGAATGCAGGTGGACCTCCCCGCAGGGTTCGTCTTCCAGCGGCGGCCGGTAGATTGTAAAGCGCTCCCGCAGTCCGCTGCCAAAGCCTCCACGCTGGCCCATCCGCACCAGCCAGCCCGGCATCGCCACGAACAGGTAGAGAGGCAGCAGCAGGCGATAGAGCGCCAAGACCAGCGGAAACAGCATCGCGCGGAGGCTAGGAAGCCCCCTCCGCAGCGTAAAGCAGGATGGCGCTGCTGCCGTATTCCCGGCGCTCCACCAGTCGCCAGCCCGCACCTTCCGGGCTACGGGTCGAAGTCGAGCACTCTGCGATGAGCAGACCATCATCGGCCAGTCGCTCCAACAAATGCGACTTCGCCAAAAGCTCCTTCAAATGATCGCGCTCCAAGGAAGTCTTCGCATACGGCGGGTCGGCGAAGATCAAATCGTAGCGGCCGGTGTCGCGGGACACCCAAGCATGCACGTCCGCTTTGACCACGCGTCCGCCAGCCAGCTTGGCCTTCTCCAGATTCTCGCGGATCACCATTTCCGCCTGGCGATGCTCATCGACGAACACACAGGAGGCCGCGCCACGACTGAGCGCCTCGAGACCGATCGCCCCGGAACCGGCGAAGAGATCCAGTACCGAAGCCTCCTCAACCCGCGGCCCGAGGATCGAAAAGACCGCCTGCCGCACGAAGTCGGTGGTTGGCCGGGTCACAGCCTTCGGCACCTTGATGGCCAGTCTTCCTGCTTTTCCCGCAATGATGCGCACGCCCGCTTCATGCCAAGCGCGGGGCTCGGGGGCAACTCCCGCCAACAAAAAAGCCTCCCGGTTTCCCGGGAGGCTTCTGGAAAAGGCGGCGTGCGGATCAGCGCAGGACCTTGATCTTGCCGACGCCGTAGACGGCATCGTTGCCCAGCTCTTCCTCGATGCGGAGGAGCTGGTTGTACTTCGCGATACGGTCCGAGCGGCTCATGGAGCCGGTCTTGATCTGGCCGCAGTTGGTCGCGACGGCAATGTCGGCGATGGTGTTGTCCTCGGTCTCGCCCGAGCGGTGCGAAAGCACGGCGGTGTAGGCGTTTTCCTGGGCCATTTCCACGGCGTCGAAGGTCTCGGTGAGCGAACCGATCTGGTTCACCTTCACGAGGATCGAGTTCGCGGTCTGGGTGGCGATACCCTTCGAGAGGAATTCGACGTTGGTGACGAAGAGATCGTCGCCCACGAGCTGGGTGGTCGCACCGAGCTTGTCGGTGAGGATCTTCCAGCCAGCCCAGTCGTTTTCGGCGCAGCCGTCTTCGATCGAGATGATCGGGTACTTGGCCTGCAGGCCGGCGTAGTAGGCGACGAGCTCTTCCGCGCTCTTCACCGACTTGTCGGACTTCTTGAAGACGTAGGCATTCTGCTTGGCATCCCAGAATTCGGAGGAAGCGACGTCGAGCGCGATGGCGATGTCTTCACCGAGCTTGTAGCCAGCCTTCTCGACGGCTTGGGCGATCACGCCGAGGGCATCATCTGCGGAAGCGAGGTTCGGGGCGAAGCCACCTTCGTCACCGACAGCGGTGGAAAGGCCGCGGTCATGCAGCACCTTTTTCAGCGAGTGGAAGATCTCCGCACCGTAGCGCAAGCCTTCGCGGAAGGTCGGCGCGCCGATCGGCATGATCATGAATTCCTGGAAATCGATTGGGGCGTCCGAGTGCGCGCCGCCGTTGATGATGTTCATCATCGGGACAGGCAGCACCTTGGCGTTCGGGCCGCCGAGGTACTTGTAGAGTGGCAGGCCGGTCGCTTGGGCAGCGGCCTTGGCCACGGCCATCGAGACGGCGAGGATGGCATTGGCGCCGATGGACGACTTGTTCTTGGTGCCGTCGATCGCGATCATGGCGGCATCGATCGAGGACTGGTCGGTGGCGAGCATGCCGCAGAGGGCGGGAGCCAGCTTGCCGTTGAGGTTCTCTACGGCGTTCAGCACGCCCTTGCCGAGGTAGCGGGACTTGTCGCCGTCGCGGAGTTCGCAGGCTTCGTGCTCGCCGGTCGAGGCACCGCTGGGCACAGCGGCGCGGCCGACGACGCCGCATTCGAGGATGACGTCGGCTTCGACGGTAGGATTACCGCGGGAGTCGATGACCTCGCGGCCGCGGATTTCAACGATGGTGGTGTGTTCCATGGTAGGTAGGATTGGGAGGCCGATGCGCCATTACGGATTCACCGCGGCGATCGACTGGATAGTGTAGGAATGCATGACCGACTCGTGCTCGTCGCGGACTTGCACGGTTTCACCGGTCTTCTTGTTGAGCAGGGCGGCACCGAGCTCGGACAGGTAGGAAAGCTCGGCCTTCTCGGGATCCGAATCCCATGCGCCAAGCACGGTGTAGGTCGTCTGCTTGCCGCTCTCGTTCACGAGAGTGACGATGGTGCCAATGTTCACCGCGGAGGTGTCGGAACCCTTGAAATCGGTGCCGCGGGCGCGGGAGATATCGCGCTGGAGCTCGGTCTTGCGGTTGTTGAGATACTTCTGATGGTCCTTGGCGGACTTGTATTCGAAGTTCTCGCGCAGATCGCCATACTCGCGGGCGATGGAAATGTCCTTCGTGTTCTGCGGGATGCGGTTGCGGATGATGTCGTCCAGCTCGGCCTTCTTCTTTTCGAGGCTGGGCCAGGAAACAAGCAGCTCCTGTTCCTTCTTCGCGCCGTGGCCGGCGACAAGTTCGCCGGTCTCCGGGCGGGCCTTGATCACGCGGGCCATCAGGCTCTTGCGGTCGAGCTCACTGAAAACCGGACACTCCATCAGACGGCGACCGAAGTTGCGGGCTTCGTTGACATCCATCGAACCGACGATGTCACCGAGCAGTTCCTTGTCGTCGGAGAGCATCGACTGGAGCCGCGTGGTCTTGCGCGGGCCATCACTGAGGTGGTCGGTTTCGAGCAGGTTCAGGATGCAGGCGCCCACTTCACTGCTGAAGACGCCGGCCGCGGTCGTGTCGCGTTCCCGGCAAACCCAAATCAGGGCATCGGTGCCGAGCGAGCGGCGAGCCAGAGCGGAGACCAGATGAGCAGCGAGTCGCTTCATTTCACCACGCTCCTCAAGCAGCTTGGCGATTTCGGCGACGCCGCGGGTGCCCACCTTGTCGAAGATGAACGTGAGCACGTCCACCCAGCGATCACCGAAGGCAGCCGGGAATTCCTCGTAGATCGCGCGCTGGCGACCCGAGGCGAGGCCATTGAGCGCATCGGCGAGGCGGTTTTCCTCGGACGCGAGAAGATCGGAAAGTCGGAGCGACTCGGCAGGCAGTTCGATGTCATCGAAGGCGCGGACCATTTCGTCGCGGGCCGACAGGAGTTCCAAGGCGGGCCCAAGCGAGATGCGGACGTTCTTGGCTGCGGTCTCGTTAATACCGGCTAGCAAGCGCTGAAGGGCTGCGGTGTCGGCCTTGAAGAGCGCCAGGTCGCCGGTGATGGCTTCAAGCGCCTTGGCCATTGTCTTGAGGTCACGTGCTTGCTCGAAGTCGGACACGAGCGCCTGCGCCGGGCTGAGGTCGCCGGAGCGAAGCATCAGCGGATCGGTGCGGCGGGACGGGACGACCACGCGCTTGCTGTCGCGCAGGGAGCGCTTGGCGGATTCCCACCACTTGCGGAAATCATCGGCCGGGATGACCGCGCCGGAGAGTTCCTTTTCGAGAGCATCGACGGTCATGGTGCCGCCATGGCTGGCGAGCAGGTGGACGACCAGTTCGACCGGATCACTCTTGGAAAGTGCGCGGAGTTCCTCAAGCTGCTCGACCTTCTTCGCACGGAAGTCGCCGGAGTCGAGAGGTTCGGTCCGCTGGATCGCGAACTGCAGGTCCATGGTCTGGCCGCTGCTTTGTTCAAAGTCGATCGTGACCTTCTTTCCGGGAAGGTCCCAGCCAATCACTTTTCCAGCTCCCCAAGCCTTGTGAAGGCAGAATTTTCCAGGGGCAAGCTGGTCGAGACGGTTTGCAACGGCTTGGTTGATTCTTCCGGCCTCGAGCAGTTTCGCCAAATCGGGATGCATGCCGGGGCAAAATGGGAACCGTCACCCGATTGTGCAAGGCTTCATGCAGACCAAATCCGCAGGAATTTCATTGTCGGGCCTTTATTCCCGATTTTGCCGGGCCGTAGCCACCTGCTATGAGGTCGGCTTTCGCGCCAACGCGTCGGACTGCTTCACGAAGTCATCGCCATCCCACTCGGCGTCGCTTTTCACCATTCCGGCGCGCTCCTTGGCTGCCGCTTCCTCAGCTTTTCGAGCGAGTTGCATGCGAACCAGTTCGGCGTGGGTGGTGAAATACGGCAGGCTGAGGCCCTTGAAATCATCGATCGAGTCGAAGCCCTTGCCCTCCATGAAGGCGAGCAGGCCCTCGCAGAGATCCTTCACCATTCCGTAGCCAAATTTCATAACGCCGGTGCAAACCTGCACGGTATCACTGCCCAGCAGGATGAACTGGGCGGCATCCGCACCGGTCTCGACCCCGCCAAGGCCGGATAGCGTCCGGCTGGGGAAATCCTTCTTAATAAGCTGGGCGATCTCCATGACCATCCGCAGGGCGATTGGCTTCACCGCCTTCGAAGAATAGCCGCCGGGCGTGGTGTAACCCTCCACCGTTGGCTCGGGGCGGAGAGTATCGAGATTCACCCCCATCACGCTGCGGATCGTATTGATCGCGGAAATGCCCTGGCACCCGGCGCGCAGGGCGGCGGCGCTCGGCTCTTCGATATGAGTGACGTTCGGCGTCATCTTGGCCCACACGGGGATCTTCGCCGCTCCCACGACCCAACCGCAGACTTCCTCGAGAATTGCCGGGTCCTGGCCCATCGCCGCCCCCATCTTCCGCTCGGGCAGGCCATGCGGGCAGGAAAAGTTCAATTCGAAGGCATCGACACCGGCATCCTGACAACGCTCGACGATCTCGCACCACGCGTCCTTATGATACTCCTCCATGATGGAGGCGATCAGGATGCCATCGGGATACTCGTCCTTGGCCTCCTTGAATTCATCCAGCCAGATCTCGAACTTCCGGTCGCTGATCAGCTCGATGTTCTCCCAGCCGATGACCTCCTTGCCGTCACCCGCCATCAGCTTGGCGTAGCGCGGGCCGACATTGACGACCTTCGACGCGTCCAAGCTGACGGTTTTCGCGATGACCCCGCCCCAGCCTTCCTTGAAGGCGCGCTTGATGACCTTCACGTTGGTTCCCGGAGGACCGGAGCCGATGATGAAAGGATTCGCGAGTTTCAGTCCATCGACAGTCGTTTCCAGAGAGGCCATGGTTCATACCCAACACCTTTGGGTGCGGATCGAAAAGCTCGATTCATGCCCGGTGGGAAAATTCCTGATAGTTCCTGCGTTGAAAAACGGCTTTTTCGACTAGCGCGCCGCGGCGGGAAAATCCAAGTTCGCGCCGTGGCCGCACGTGCACCCGCGGCCAGCAGATTTTTCTCCCGATCATGAATCTCACGCTGAAGGTCTGGCGCCAGAACGGTCCGAACGACAACGGCCGCATCGAAACCTACCCCGCCAACAACATCCCCGAGGAAGCATCCTTCCTGGAGATGCTGGATATCGTGAACGAGAAGATCGTCATGGACGGTGGCGAGCCGATCCACTTCGACCACGACTGCCGCGAAGGCATCTGTGGGACGTGCTCGCTGACCATCAACGGCGTCCCCCACGGCAAGGAAGGTGGCATTACCACCTGCCAGGTTCACATGCGGAAGTTCCGCGACGGCGACACCATCTGGATCGAGCCTTTCCGCGCCAAGGCTTTTCCGATCATCCGCGACCTGATCGTGGACCGCGCGGCCATGGACCGCATCATCGCGGCGGGCGGCTACATCGACATCCGCACCGGCTCGGCAGTGGACGCGAATTCGCTCCCGATTTCAAAGGCGGACGCCGACGCAGCGTTCGACGCAGCTGCCTGTATCGGCTGTGGCGCCTGCGTGGCAGCCTGCCCGAATGCCAGCGCCATGCTTTTCGTTTCCGCCAAGGTTTCCCACCTCGGCCACCTGCCGCAGGGCCAACCGGAGCGCAACAAGCGCGTGCTTGCAATGGTCCGCCAGATGGACGGCGAGGGCTTCGGCAACTGCACCAACCACTACGAGTGTGAGGCCGCCTGCCCGAAGGAAATCAGCGTGGATCACATCGCGCGGATGAACCGCGACTACGCCAAGGCCATCTTGGTGGAGCAGTTCTGTTCCTGATGATCCTACCACTCGGTCTCGCGCTCACGTTGGCGTCCGGAATCGCTCCGGCGACGGCGCGGTGGGCGCAAGAGCAGGAGCGGCGGATTTTAAAGGAAGGTGTGCCGCTGGCGGCAGACGGACTGGCATTCGCCGCTGAGCTGAAGATCGAAAAGCCGGAGGAAGTCCGGGTGCTGGAGGTAAAGCCGATCCCCCTACCCCTTCCCCGGCCGCTGGTAAAACTGGCCGCGCGTTGGGGGTTGCCGCTTTTTGAACCGGGCGGCATGACGCTCGGGAGAGGTATCTATATTCTCAAGGGGAACTGGGAGGTGGTGCGACATGAACTCGTCCACGTGGCCCAGTACCAGCAACTGGGCGGCATCGGGCCGTTCATGCAGCGCTATTTGGTAGAATGCATGACCTGCGGCTACTTCGATGCCCCGCTTGAGGTGGAGGCGCGGGAGAAGGAGTAGTCCGGCAAAGAGGCTACGAAAGGGGCTGGAATCCGCTTGGCTCTAGCAGCCTTGCCACTTGGCAGGCCCTGTGCTCTCCTCCGCCGCGAAAGGTAGTTAACCTACCTTAACCAAACTGAAAGCCTCCTCGCGCGGTTTTCGTAGTTTTCGCAGGCAAGAAGATGATCACCCGGCTCACACTCGCAATTCTGACCCTGCTCACGGCAGCGGTCGCCGGGCAGACAGCGCCCGATCCGGGCGAGATCACGATGGCGAGTTGGCCGTCCCTGTCGCCAGACGGCAAAACCATCGCCTTCGAATGGCGTGACGACCTTTGGTCGGTTCCCGTCACCGGGGGCATGGCCGAGCGACTGACCGCCCACCCGGCCCGCGATTCCTTCCCGGTCTATGCGCCGGACGGCAAGACGATCTACTTTTGCTCCACCCGCGCGGGCTTCCTCCAGTTGTTCTCGATGCCGGCCGGCGGTGGTCCGGCGACGCAGCACACCTTCCACTCCGAGGGTGCGAGTCTTGAGGATATCACGCCCGATGGCACCCGCGCGCTAGTGCGTGGCTTGCGGGATGAGCCCGGCTTCCGCCCCGAGCGGCTGATGGAAATCGATCTCCGCCGCGAGACGCCTGAGACCTGCCTCTTCAATGAAAAGGGCCAGTCGGCCCGCTACTCGCCGGATGGCAAGCAGGTCCTCTTCTGCCGCGAGGGCGAGCAACTCTATCGCAAGGGCTACCACGGCCCCCGCGCGTCCTCGATCTGGCGCTACGACATCGCCTCGAAAACCTTCACCGCGATTGTGAAGGAAGAGACCGAAGCCCGCTCGCCCCTGTGGTGGCCGGACGGCAAGGGCTTCTACCACGTCTCCGGACGCGACGGCACCTTCAACCTCTGGAGCCGCGAGTTCGCCACCGGCAAGGATGAGCAACTCACCACCTTCAAGGACGACGGCGTTATCCGGCCTAACATTTCCGAAGACGGCTCGGTGATCCTCTTCCGCCGTGGCTTTGATCTTTGGACACTCAAGCCTGGCGGCAAGCCGGAGCAATTGAAGATCCGCCAGCAGGAAGACCTGCCGGACACGACCAAGGAGCTGCGAAAGATCACCGGCACGGTCGATGCCGACTTCACCGCCAGCGGACTCGAATACGCCTTCTGCGCCGAGGGCGAGCTATGGGTCTCGGACACCGTGCTGCGCGAGCCGAATCGCATCACTCACACCGATGGCCGCGAGCAGGACGCCGTCTTTTCGCCGGACGGCCAATGGATCTATTACCTGAAAGACGACGGCATCGACTGCAATGTCTGGCGCGTCGGCCGGAAGCAGGAGACGGAATTCTGGTGGCGCGCCGGAAGCTTCGAACACGAGCAAGTGACTCAAGGCAATGAGCCGAAGCGTCGGATGAAGCTCAGCCCCGATGGCACTCGCATCGGCTACATCTCCGGCGGAGGTGACCTGTGGGTGGCGAACTCCGATGGATCCTCGCCCGAGCTGCTCTTCAAGTGCTGGGACGCACCGACTTTCGATTGGTCACCGGACTCCGGCTGGCTGGTCTTCGCCGCGCAGGATCAGAACTTCAATCGCGACATCTATATCACGCCAGCGGACGGCTCGATCGAGCCCTTCAATGTCTCGCGCCATCCGGACTTCGAAGGCTCACCGAAATGGTCGCCCAATGGCCGCCGCATCGCCTTCACCGGCCGCCGCTTGAACAACGAGATGGGCCTCTTCTACGTCGATCTCAAGATCGAGGAAGCCGTGCGCTCGACCCGCGACCGCCGCGAAATCGACGCTGAGTCGGCGATGCGCGATGACCCGCTCTATCGCCAGGAAGAAGGCGGTGACGATGAAGCCGACGAGCGGGAGGAAAAGACAGCCACGGAGTCGATTCCCAAGACCGTGGTCCCCGAAGAAACACCCTTGCCTGAGAAGCCGAAGCGCAAGCGCATGCGCATCGATTTCGAGGGACTGAGCGACCGGATTGTTAGACTCAACACCCGCGGCATCGAGCCCGAGCGCCTGATGTGGTCGGGCGACTCGAAGACGATCTTCTTCCAGAGCAAGAACAGCACGACGGACAAGCTGTTCCGCATCGAGGCGCGCGATGGTGCCTCGATGGCGGACGAAGCCGACTTCCGAGGCTCGCCCATCCGCATCGAGAAGGACGGCACGCTCTACTGGATCGTTGATCGCACGCCGGCAATCTTGAAGAAGGGCAAGCTCACCCGCTACCCGATCGCCGCCCGCTTGGTGCGAGACCGCGTGTCGCACCAGCGGCTGTGGTTCCGCTCGGTGTGGCGCACGCTGCGCGACCGCTTCTACGATCCGTCCATGAACGGGCGGGAGTGGGAGAAGATGCTCGCCAAGTATGAGGAAGCCGCCGCCCACGCCCCGGATTCGCCGACCTTCGATGGCATCGTCGGCATGATGCTCGGCGAACTTAATGCGTCCCACCTTACCTTCGTCTCCGCCGTCTGGCCAAAGCCTTGGGAGAACGAGGGCGCGGAGTTCCTTTCCACCCGCCATCTCGGCATCCGTTTCGAGCGCCATGGAGCGGGAGATCCCCTCACCGTGGCTTCCGTCATCACCGGCAGCCCCGCCGCCCTGTGCAAGCCACCGGTCCAAGCCGGCGATACCATCGTGAAGATCAATGGCCGCGCCATCGATGGCTCGATGCCTGTGCACCGCTTCATGAATGGCCGCCTTGACCGCGACGTCTCGCTGATCGTGCGCGACAAGCAGGGCAAGGAGCATACTCACGAACTCAATCCGATCAGCTACGAGCGCGCCCGCGAACTGGCGGAATCTCAGGTCGTGTTAGACAACCGCAAGCGCGTCGAGGAGATCTCCCAAGGCCGTCTCGGCTACGTCCACATCGCACGGATGTATTGGGACGAGTTCGAGCAATTCGAGCGCGAGATCTACGCCGCCGGTCACGGCAAGGAAGGCCTTGTCATCGACATCCGCGACAACGGCGGCGGCTTCATCACTGATCACCTGCTGACCGTCCTCTGCCAGCCACGCCACGCCGTCACCATCCCGCGCGGCGGTGGCCCGGGCTACCCGCAGGACCGCAAGGTCTATGCTTCTTGGCACAAGCCACTCGTGGTCGTCTGCAACCAGAACTCCTTCTCCAACGCCGAGATCTTCGCCCACGCCATCAAGACCCTGAAACGCGGCCCGCTGGTCGGCGTGACGACGGCCGGCGGGGTCATTTCCGCCTCCCGCGACAAGATCCTCGATGCAGGCACCCTGCGCATTCCCTTCCGCGGCTGGTTCTCCCCGGACACCGGTGCAGATATGGAAATGAACGGTGCCGTGCCGGACCACGTTGTCTGGCCGGAACCGGGGCAATTGGTCTCGGGAGAGGATCCGCAGCTTCAGAAAGCCGTCGAAGTCCTGATCAAGGACGTGGATGCCGCGGAGAAGGACGATTTCAAGCCCCACTACCGCAGCGGCTACTCGCCGGTGGAAGGCGAACCGGTGAAGTGAGCTCCCGGCCAAGGCACGGAATCCGCTTCCGCCACGCCATGCCTGCGCTACCCTCCGGCGTCATGACCGACCGCCGCCGATTCCTTGCCCTCTCCGCCTCGGCTTTGGCCTTGGCAGCTTGTTCCGAGAAATCCTCCTCGGCTGGTGGCGGGAATGAACTCCGCATCGGCATGGATCTCACCTACCCGCCCTTCGAGATGCAGGACAAGGCCGGCAAGCCCGATGGCGTCGGCGTGAAGATCGCTGAAGCACTGGCAGCAAAGCTCGGCCGACCGCTCAAGATCGTGCCGATGCAATTCACCGGTCTGATTCCCGCACTCCAGACGGGAAGCATCGATCTTATCCTTTCCTCGATGACCGCCACGGATGAACGGCGTAAATCGATCGATTTCTCCGAGCCCTACGCATTCACCGGTCTCGCCATCTTGGTGCAGAAGAACTCGGATATCCAATCGATCGAGGACTTGAAAAAGCCCGGTCGATCCTTGACCGCCAAGGCAGCCACTACCGGCCAGATCTGGATCACCGATCACCTCCCTTCGGCCAAGCTGGTCGTCTTCGAGGACGAGGCCTCTTGCGTGCAGGAGGTCGCCCAAGGCCGAGCGGACGCCTTCATCTACGACCAGCTCAGCATCTACCGCTACAGCAAGGAAAACGCCGAAACCACCCGCGGCTTGCTCAAGGCCTTCGTGGAGGAATCCTGGGCGCTCGGCGTGGCCAAGGGCAATGACACCCTCCGCGAGCAGGTGAACGAATTCGTCAAATCCTTCCGTGCCGAGGGTGGCTTCGAAAAACTAGGAGCGCAGTACTTGCAGGAAGAGAAGAAGTTCCTCGAAAGCCAAGGCATCCCCTTTATCATTCGCTGAGGATTCGTGACCCGCCGCCAGCAGATCGCCAATATCCTCGTCGCCGTTGCCATGGCGGCAGGGTTCGCGTGGCTGTGCGTCACCATCTTCGGACGCATTGGCAACCGGACCAACTGGGCGAAGGCGTGGGAATACCGCGAGTCGCTGTGGGCTGGCTGGAAGCTCACGCTCGTTCTTTCGCTGGCGTCACTGTTAGGCAGTGTCGTATTCGGGATGTTGTTTTTGTTGGGCCAGCGCTCACCCTTGCCGGTGATCCGGAAAACCTGCCGGGGCTTCCTTGAGTTTGTCCGCGACACGCCGCTGCTCGTACACTTGCTGTTCGGCTACTTCGTGATCTTCGCGCCGCTGCTTTCCCGGCCGCTTGCTGGATGGGGACTCGAGGACAAGATCATCATCGGCGGGCTATTGCTCTCTCTCTTTGGCGGTGCCTACCTCGGCGAGATCCTGCGGGGCGGTGTCGACAGCATCCCAAAGACTCAGTGGGACTCGGCCCGCGCTGTCGGCTTCAATCCGGTGCAGGTCTATCGATACGTGATCTTCCCGCAGGCCCTGCGCCGCGTGCTGCCAGCAATCGCCGGCCTTTTCGTTTCGCTGATCAAGGACTCGTCACTACTGAGCGTGATCGGGGTCTCGGAATACTTCTACAATACCAAGAACTTCATCTCCCGCTCCTACGCCGGGCTCGAGGGCTACCTGCCGCTCGCCATCGGCTATCTCATCCTCACCCTGCCGGTCGCGTGGCTGTCGCACTGGCTGGAAAAACGCTTCCGCGATGAAACTTGAAGTCGATCGCGTGACCAAACGCTACGGCGCGACCACCGCGCTTGATGAGCTGTCGCTGAATCTCGCATCGGCGCGGGTGCTGGTGCTGATCGGTCCATCCGGCGGAGGGAAGAGCACGCTGCTGCGTCTGTTAGGCGGGCTTGAGACCGCCGACGCGGGCACGGTTCAAGTCAACGAGCACCGCCTCGTCGCCAACCCAGCTGCGCTTCAAGCCTATCGCCGGCAGAACGGCTTCCTATTCCAGGCGTTTAATCTCTTCCCGCACCTCAGTGCGCGGCGGAACATCACCCTCCCTCTTGAGAAGGTCCACGGACACCCGCCGGCCAAAGCCCGCGAACTCGCGGAGCAAGCACTCGGCCGCTTCGGCCTGCTGAAGCACGCGGAGAAACTGCCCGCGCAGCTTTCCGGTGGCCAGCAGCAGCGGGTCGGCATCGCCCGTGCGGTGGCCTTTTCACCGGAAATCCTGTTTCTCGACGAACCGACGTCGGCGCTCGACCCCGAGATGACCGCGGAGGTGCTGGAGTTGATTCAGGAGCTCGCCGAGGCAGGACAGGACATCATCCTGAGCACCCACGAAATGGGCTTCGCCCGTGCGGTGGCGGATCAAGTTGCCTTCGTCGCCGCAGGCAAGATCGAGGAATGCCGCCCGCCCGCCGAGCTGTTCGAGGCGCCCGCGTCTGCCATTTGTCAGCGTTTCCTGTCGAAAGTCATGCGCTACTAAACCACTGTTCAAATGCGCTATTTCCTGCTTGCCAAGCGAAGTGTTCTCACGAACAGTTTTCGCGAAGTCATGAACACGGAAACCACTCTCGACCCGCAACGTCTTCCCCAGCTTCCGATCTACAAACCCAACAGCCGCGGCACCGGCGGGGTGATCCGCTTCGGCCTCAATCCCGCCAAATCGGCGTTGTTTGTGGATGCTGCCACACAGGTTGGCGACAAGCAGTTCGATTGGGAGCGGAAGCTGACCATGAAATGGAGCCTCACCGACATCGGCTCCGCGCTATCCGTGCTGCAGGGCCGGCAAAGCGAGGCGAAGCTCTTCCACCAATCGGAAAAGTCGAACAGCGCCTTCGAAATCGTGGCGCGCAATGATCCCGACCGAGCACCTTACTTGCTCAGTCTTTCCCGTCAGGATGCCGCGGACAAGTCGGTGCGAAAGGTAGCCATCCCGGTAACGCACGCGGAAGCCGCGACACTTGAGGCCGCTCTCCGCGCCGCCATCGGCCGCCTATTGGCGTGGTAAAAGGTGACCATCTTCAGGCGTGCGCCCGGGTGCCTTATCGAGCAGGAAAGTCGCCATGGAAATTCACCGAGCAGGTTCCCGTCCGTCCAGCAAAGGTCCCGAAGACTGGTTCACCGGCACCGTGCGCATCGACCCGGTGATCCAGACAGGTGCTCCGGCGCGCGTTGCCTCCGCCACGGTCACTTTCGAACCTGGCGCTCGTACGGCGTGGCATACCCACCCGCTGGGCCAGACCCTGATCGTCACCGCCGGTTGCGGCCGGGTGCAGCGCGAAGGCGGCCCGATCGAGGAAATCCGTCCCGGTGATGTCGTCTGGTTCCCGCCGGGCGAGAAGCACTGGCACGGGGCCGCTCCCTCCACGGCGATGACTCACATCGCCATTCAGGAGCAGCTCGACGGCAAGGCGGTCGATTGGCTTGAGAAGGTCAGCGACGGGGAATACGGCGGCTGATCGCCTGGGATCCAAACGGATACAGCTACTTTCAGGCAAAGATGATTACCATTCTCCCGTTGTCCAAAGCCGAGCACTATCTGAAAATCGGCGAGGCTCACAATCCACCGGACGACACGACATCCGAAGACGAATTTGACAGAGAGTATTATCGGCTCTTCGAAGAGGTGGAAAAGATCATGGCTCGTTACGGCGACAACGACCCTTACGAGCAAGGAGACTACTCTTTGGAGCCACATATCAGCCAATCCCGAGGACTCGGATTGGTGATCACGAATCCCGGCATTCCTTCACCTGCTCTCCTCGATGAGCTGAGCGAGGCCATTCGACGAACGGATCCTCGTTGGGAGGTCTATTTGGGATCCGGGGAGTTTGAGTTCGGGATTTTCATCAGCGCGGAGAAAGCACTGGTGTGGAGGTCTAAAGGCTTCGGCTTCTCCCAACCCGAGCTCAATCGCTAGTCTCGCAGCGCGGTCATCACTCGGGAACAGAATTGCCACGATGAAATTGGAACTTGGCACTTCTGCCTTGGAACTTCCTCCTCTCCGCGTGGCCTCGTTCGTCATCTCCATCGCTGCGCTGAAGCGCAACACCGCCATCCTTCGCGAAACCGCCGATGCCGCGGGCTGTAAGATCGTGCTCGCGCTGAAAGGGTTCTCCTGTTGGAAGGCCTTCCCGCACTTCCGCGATCAGCTGGACGGCTGCTGCGCCTCAGGCCTGTGGGAAGCGCTATTGGCGCGCGATTACTTCGGCAAGCACGTCGTCACCTACTCGCCCGGCTATCAGGAGGATGAAATCCGCCAGCTCTGCGAATTCACTCATCACCTCGATTTCAATTCGCTGTCACAGTGGTTTCGCTTCCGCGACATGGTAATGGCGCATCCGCGCTTCAAGAACGGCGAGCTGCACTGCGGCCTTCGCGTGAACCCACAGTGCTCGACCGGCCACACTCCGCTCTACGATCCCTGCGTCGCCGGCTCGCGGCTTGGCATCACGGCAGACCAGCTCGAAGGCGCGGATTTGACCGGCCTGTCCGGCATTCATTTCCACACCCTGTGCGAGCAGAACTCGGACGACCTCGAAAAGACCCTCGCCGCGATCGATGAGAAGTTCGGCCACCTACTACGCTCACCGCAGTTCACGTATCTGAACATGGGCGGCGGCCACTGGATCACCAAGCCCTTCTACGATCGCGACCGGCTGATCCGTCTCGTCCGCGAGGCGAAGGCAAAGTACGACGTGGAAGTCTGGCTCGAACCCGGTGAAGCCGCGGCAATCCACACCGGCGTCCTACGCGCTGAGGTGCTCGATGTCTTCGAATCCGCCGGCCACAAGCTGGCGATCCTCGATGTCTCCGCCACGGCGCACATGCCGGACGTGCTTGAGATGCCTTACCGGCCGGATGTTTACCTTGTTGAGAAACAAGAGGCCGAAGACCAGACGACCGAAGAAACAAAGCCCGCCGTCACCTTCGAAGGCGAGTCCTATGAACTCTCGACCGAATCCGGCGAACACGTCTACCGCATCGGCGGCCCGACTTGCTTGGCCGGTGATGTGACCGGCGACTTCGCCTTTCCACGCGCGTTGCAAGCCGGTGACGTGCTTGTCTTCGACGACATGGCGCACTACACGATGGTGAAGACGACCACCTTCAATGGCGTCCCCCACCCTTCCATTGTCTTGCAACATGAGGATGGCTCGCTGGAGACAATCCGCGAGTTCGGGTATGCGGATTTCAGGGACCGGTTGTCGTAAGGAGCGTGAACATCCTGTTCACGCCGTGTCGACGGAACGTCGACACCCCTTACAGGTGAAGCCCGGGTGAATTCGCCATGAACCGGTCGAGCGAATTTGACCTCAGCCGGTTAGAGAGGCCATACCGGACGGAAAGGCCATGCTGCTCCGTCTCGCTTTCATTCTTTTCACTTCAGCGTTCGTCTCACTCGTCGTCCTCGCAGATCGCGGGCAGATTGGACGGATCTGGGAGTTCATTGCTCTGGTTCCCTTCGGCGACAAACTCGGTCACTTGGGATTGGTCGGCACGCTCACCGTCCTGCTGAACCTGCAACTGAAGCGCCGCAAGGCCGGCCCGCTGATGCTTGGCAGCCTGATCGTCCTCACCGGCATGATACTGGAGGAAGGCAGCCAATACTTCATCCCGGCCCGCAGCTTCGATGGCTATGACGCCTTGGCAAATCTCGTCGGCGTCCTCTGCGGAGAAGGCTTGGTGCGAATGCTCCCCCGCGGCATCACGAGACGGGATCAGCTGCCGTTGCCACGAGCGACGAAGGCACCGGCGTCCTGTGGCGCGCCTTGAGTAGGAAGACCACGGTCGCCACGGCGTGCAGCGACCGTGGGAGAGTGCGAGTCAGCGCGCCTCGATGGCTTTCTTTACCTCTTCGATCAGATCCCCGAGGTGAGTCTCGGTCAATTCGATCCTGACCGTGAGCTTCTTCTCCTCGGCAGTGACGGTAACAGGTGGAAGCCTCGAACCGACATCCTATCAGCGGCCAATTCCGCCTTGAAGCCCTCTAGAAGCGATTTGGCAGTCTCGGCGAGTTCCTTGCTCTCGAGGCCCGCGCTCAGGTCGATGGCAATGCCCTCTCCGGAACTTGATGCGGAGAAACTGAGGCTCTGCGGCAATTTCAGCGTGTTCGATTCCAGTTCCTCGATCTCTGAGGCCTTGGCCGTCGGGTTTCGCCTCCGCCTCGATCTCCTTCATCAGCGCTGCGGGATCGGCGAGGTCGTGCACCTCGGCGACCCAGTCTTCCTCCGGCGTGGCCTCGTTGTCGAAGCCGGCGATGCGGAACACGGCCTTGTCACCAATCATGGCGGTCGAACCGTCCTTGGCGAAGAGCTCCTTGATCCAGCCGTTCAACCGCGGGTTTTTCCCGCCATCGAGGCGAGCTTGGACCTCCCAGAGGGCTTTTTCCTCGGCGAATCCCGCCAGCGGCAGCAGCGCTGCGGCGAGGGTGATGAGCGTTTTGCGTTTCATGTTCACCGGGACTCCGGGAAAAGCGCAGGAAAGGTCACGCGCCCGGCAAATTTTTTCCATACCGGCCGGGCGAACCCGCGGAAGCGCCCCTCCCCGTCATTTCCCTTTCATTTTCCGGAAAAAGCCTTTTCTTCCCGCGCATGGTTCCGCCCGCCACCGACAAGGTCGCCAAGCCCAAGAAAGAGAACGCCTGGTCTCCCGCCCAGTCCGCCGAGTTGTACGGCGTCGACCAGTGGGGACACGGCTTCTTCGGCGTGAACAAAAAGGGCCACGTGACCGTGAAGCTTCAGGACGACAACGGCGGCTCCGATGTCTCCCTCCACGACATTATCGAAGGCCTGCGCGACCGCGGCACGGACCTGCCCGTGCTGCTACGCTTCCGCGACCTCCTGCACTCGCGCATCCGTGAGCTCAACGAATCCTTCCGCCAGGCGATCAAGGACACCGGCTATCGCGGCGAATACCGCGGCGTCTATCCGATCAAGGTGAACCAGCAGCGACAGGTGATCGAGGAGATCTCCGAATTCGGGAAGCAATACCACTACGGCCTCGAAGCCGGCTCCAAGCCGGAGTTGATCGCCGCGCTGGCCCACATGCATGACACCGAGGCCTACATCGTCTGCAACGGCTACAAGGACGAGGAGTTCATCGACCTCGCCCTGCATGCCCAGAAGATGGGCCTCAAGGTCATGCTGGTGTTGGAGATGCCGACCGAGCTCGATCTGATCCTTGAGCGCTCCCGGAAACTGGGCGTGCTGCCAAACCTCGGCGTGCGCGTCCGGCTTTCCACCCGCGGCTCCGGCCACTGGGCGGAAAGCGCTGGCGACAAGTCGGTCTTCGGCCTGAGCGCCACCCAGGTCATCGAAGTGGTGGACCGTCTCAAGGAGGCAGGTTACCTCGGCTGCCTGCGCATGCTCCACTACCATCAGGGCAGCCAGATCCCGAACATCGCGGCGATCCGTGAGGGTGCGACCGAAGTGGCGCGGATGTATTGCGATCTGGTCAAGGAAGGCGCACCCATGGGTGTGCTCGACATCGGCGGCGGCATGGCGGTCGACTACGATGGCTCGCACACCAATTTCCACTCCTCCTGCAACTACTCGATCCTCGAGTACTGCACCGACGTCATCGAGACGATCATGCAGATCTGCGACAAGGCCGGCGTGACACATCCGAACCTGATCTCGGAGTCCGGTCGCGCGATCGTCGCCTACTACTCGGTGCTCGTCTTCAACGTGCTCGACGTTTCTACCGTGCAGACGACGGAGAATGCGCCGCCCGTGCCGGAACAGGCGCCGCAAAACCTCTTCAACCTGATCGCGGTCAACAAGGACCTCAGCAAGCGCAACCTCCAGGAGTGCTTCAACGACGCGGTCTACTACCGCGACCAGGTCCGCGCCCAGTTCTTCTACGGCGCCGCCACACTGCGCGAGCGCGGGCTCGCCGAGGCGTGGTTCTGGCACATCATGACCCGCATTTCCAAGCTGATCCTGGAGCTGGAAATCGTGCCGGAAGACCTGCGCGAACTTTCCGACACGCTGGTCGATTTCTATTACTGCAACTTCAGCTTGTTCCAGAGTCTGCCCGACTCGTGGGCGATCAAGCAGCTCTTCCCGGTCCTTCCGATCCATCGTCTCGACGAGCGACCGCGCCAGCGTGGCGTGATCGCCGACATCACCTGTGACTGCGACGGCAAGATCGACCGCTTCATCGACCGCGAGGACGAAAAGAAGGTGCTGCCGCTCCACGACATCAAGCCGGGCGAGCCCTATTACATCGCGACCTTCCTGGTCGGAGCTTATCAGGAGACCCTGGGCGACCTGCACAACCTGCTCGGCGACACGAACGTGGTCGGAGTCCACCTTGAGGACGGCAAGCCGGTCTACACCCACGAGGTCGAGGGCGACACCGTGGCGGACGTGCTTTCCTACGTGGAATACGACCCGAAGGAACTGGTCGGCCGCTTCCGCGCCTTCGCCGAGAAAGCCGTGGCGCAGGGCCGGATCTCGCCGAAGGAGCGCCGCGAGGTGCTAGACCTCTACCGCACCGGCTTGGCGGGCTACACTTACTTCGAGGGCTGAGCGAGCGCTTGCCCCCGGCGGTAGCGGCGGCTAACACCCGTGGATGCTGCCATCGATTCAAGCGCTGCTGGTGCTCCAAGACCGCGACCGCCGCCTGCGTACCCTCGCCGAAGACCTCGCCAAGATCCCCAAGGACGAGACCCGGGCGAAGGACAAGCTCGCCGGCGACAACGCCGCCGTGGCCAAGGCCAAGGAGGGAGTACAGGCGAACGAGATCGAGATCAAGAAGGTCGAACTCGATGTCGGCACCCGCAAGACCACCATCATCCGCCTCAAGACCCAGCAGTTCGAGACTCGCAAGAACGACGAATTCACCGCACTCGGCAATGAAATCGTCCGCTACGAGAAGGAAGTGGACGGGCTCGAAACCAAGGAGCTGGAGCTGATGGAGCGCGCCGACGTCCTCCGCGCCACCCTTTCCGCAGCCGAAGCCGCACTCGCCAAGACCAAGAAGCTCGTGGACGAGGACCTGGTGGCACTCGCCGA
>Ga0307406_10000472_pt1 | contig 23202 bp, 21 predicted proteins | sample 322Cmetagenome_3_FD_203706 | JGI IMG/M metagenome (GOLD analysis project Ga0307406, IMG submission 203706) | Maize rhizosphere microbial communities from greenhouse at UC Davis, California, United States - 322HYB-C-2 | ecosystem: Host-associated > Plants > Roots > Rhizosphere > Soil | place...
CCGCAGCACAGGCCATTCTCGTGCGCGAGGACTCGCCGCTCAGGTCGGTGGCCGATCTCAAGGGAAAGAAGGTCGGCTTCGCCAAGGCGGCCGGCGCGCACTACCTGCTGATCGCGGCGCTGGAGAAGGCCGGCCTGTCCTTCAGGGACATCGATCCTGCCTACCTGACACCGGCCGACGGCCGTGCCGCCTTCGAGCGCGGCGCCATCGACGCCTGGGTCGTGTGGGATCCGTTCCTGGCGGCTGCGCAGCGCCAGGCCAGGGTGCGCGTGCTGGCCGATGGCACGGGCATCGCCTCATACCAGCGCTACTACCTCGCCAGCACCAAGTTCGCGAAGGCGCGCCCGGACGTGCTGCGCGTGGTCTATGCCGAGCTCGAGAAAACCGGCCGTTGGGTCAAGCAGAACCCGAAGGAAGCCGCGGCGCTGCTGTCGCCCGTCTGGGGCCTGGACGCGGCAACGATCGAGCAGGCCAACGCCCGCCGCAGCTACGCGGTGCGCCCGGTGGTGGCCGAGGCGCTGGCCGAACAGCAGCGCATCGCCGATGCCTTCTTCGCGGAAAAGCTGCTGCCGAGAAAGATCAACGCGCTCGACGTGGCGCTCTTCCAACCGGGCCTCAAATCATCATGAATACCGTTCTGAAAGACTCACGGCCGCTGGCGATCTCGGGCGGCGTGCGCCTGGAGGCGCGCGGCCTGCACAAGCGCTATGGCGGGCGCGAGGTGCTGCGCAACACGCAGCTCGCCATCGAGCCGGGACAGTTCATCGCCATCGTCGGGCGCAGCGGCTGCGGCAAGAGCACGCTGCTGCGGCTGGTTGCCGGGCTCGAGAAGGCCAGCGCCGGCGGGCTCTACACGGACGGCAAGGCCATCGACGGCCTGCACGGCGACACCCGGATCATGTTCCAGGAGGCACGCCTCCTGCCGTGGCGCCGCGTGCTCGACAACGTGACGCTCGGCCTGCCCGACGAAGCCAAGGCACGGGGCAAGGAGGTGCTCGCGCAGGTGGGACTGGCCGACCGCGAGAACGAATGGCCGGCGCGCCTGTCGGGCGGCCAGCGCCAGCGCGTGGCGCTCGCACGGGCGCTGGTGCACCACCCGCGCCTCTTGCTGCTCGACGAGCCGCTGGGTGCGCTGGACGCGCTCACGCGCATCGAGATGCATCGCCTCATCGAGAACCTCTGGCAGCGCCACCGCTTCACCGCGCTCTTGGTGACGCATGACGTGCAGGAGGCCGTGGCGCTCGCGGACCGCGTGATCCTGATCGAGGACGGGCGCATCGCGCTCGACGAGAACATTGCGCTCGCCAGGCCGCGCTCGCAGGGCGACCCGGCGTTCGCGGCCATCGAGAAACGCATTCTCGACCGCGTGCTGCAGAAGGCCGGGGAAGCCGAGCCCGCGGCCGCGGACGCCAGCTGGCTGCAGCCCTCCGCGCACACGCTGCGCTGGGCGATCTGACGCCGTCGTTCATCCACAGAAAGGAAAGGCAGTCGCATGTCGCAGAACTGGAAATTCGAAACCCTGTCGGTGCACGCCGGCTATTCGCCCGAACCGACCACGCGCGCCGTGGCGCCGCCGATCTATCAAACGGTGGCCTATGCCTTCGACAGCGCCCAGCACGGCGCCGACCTGTTCGACCTGAAGGTGCCGGGCAACATTTACACCCGCATCAACAACCCGACGCAGGACGTGCTCGAACAGCGCGTGGCCGCGCTCGAGGGCGGCATCGCGGCGCTCGCGCTGGCTTCCGGCCAGGCGGCCGTGACCTATGCGATCCAGACCATTGCCGAGGCGGGCGACAACATCGTCAGCAGCACCGCGCTGTATGGCGGCACCTACAACCTGTTCGCTCACACGCTGCCGCAGTTCGGCATCACCACGCGCTTCGCGGACCACCGCGACCCGGCGAGCTTCGAGAAGCTCTTCGACGAGAAGACCAAGGCGGTGTTCGTCGAATCGCTCGGCAATCCGGCCGGCAACGTGACCGACATCGCGGCCATCGCCGAGATCGCGCACCGCCACGGCGTGCCGCTGATCGTGGACAACACCGTGCCTTCGCCGTACCTGAGCCGGCCCATCGAGCATGGCGCCGACATCGTGGTGCACTCGCTCACCAAGTACCTGGGCGGCCACGGCACCAGCATCGGCGGCGCCATCGTCGATTCGGGCAAGTTCCCGTGGGCCGAGCACAAGCAGCGCTTCAGGCGCCTGAACGAGCCCGACGTGAGCTACCACGGCGTGGTCTACACCGAGGCGCTGGGCCCGGCCGCCTACATCGGCCGTGCGCGCGTGGTGCCGCTGCGCAACACCGGCGCGGCGATCTCGCCGTTCAACGCCTTCCTGATCCTGCAGGGCATCGAGACGCTGGCGCTGCGCATGGACCGCATCAGCAGCAATGCGCTCTCCGTGGCCCAGCACCTGAAGACGCACAAGGCCGTCAACTGGGTCAACTACGCGGCGCTCGAAGACCATCCCGACCATGCGTTGGCGAAGAAGTACTTCGGCGGCCGCTCCAGCGGCGTGCTGACCTTCGGCATCGGTGCCGGCCGCGAGGGCGGGGCGAAGTTCCTCGATGCGCTCAAGCTCTTCACGCGGCTCGTGAACATCGGCGACGTGCGCTCGCTCGCCACGCACCCGGCCTCCACCACGCACCGGCAGCTCTCGCCAGAAGAGCTGGCGCGGGCCGGCGTCACGGAAGACACCGTGCGCCTGTCGGTCGGCATCGAGCACATCGACGACCTCGTCGCCGACCTCGACCAGGCGCTGGCTGCTGCCGGCGGGTGAGTGCGTTGTCCCTGTTCCTCCTGTCCGAACCCTTCCTTCAACCTCAAAGAGAAAGAAACACCATGTCCATCCAAGCCATCAACGTGCGCAACCAGTTCAAGGGCAAGGTCCGCGAGATCATCCGCGGCGACGTCGTCTCCGAAGTCGACGTCGAAACCGCCTGGGGCATCGTGACCTCGGTCATCACCACGCGCTCGGTCGACGAGTTGCAGCTCAAGGTGGGCTCCGACGTGGTCGCGCTGGTGAAGTCGACGGAGGTTTCGATCGCCAAGCTCTGACGATCCCCCGGGCTTGGCGAACAACCGGGGCGCCGTCGTGGCGCCGGGTTTTCAGTTCTTGGCACATCGGCCGCGGGCTTCTACAGTGTGATCTGCACAACGCCCGGAGAGAAAGCCATGGCCAATTTCGAAGTAGGCGACATCGTGCGCGCGCTGCACGCCGCGCGCGACGAGTGGCGCGATTCGCAGCGCCGCTCGCGCGAGCCCGGTACGCGCGAGTTTCCGTCGCGCGATGCGCTGGCGCAGGTCATCGAATCGCTCAAGGGCGCGCTGTTTCCGATGCGGCTCGGCCCGCCCGACCTGCGCCACGAGAGCGAGGATTTCTACGTCGGCCACACGCTGAACACCGCCCTGCAGGCGCTGCTGGTGCAGGCGCGGCTGGAGCTCAACTACAACGCGCGCCACGAGCCGCGCCCCGCGAGCGAGGTCGACAGCCTCGCCACAGAGGCCATCCGCCAGTTCGCGAACACGCTGCCGCAACTGCGCCGCCAGCTCGACACCGACGTGCTCGCCGCCTACCAGGGCGACCCGGCGGCGCGCAGCGTGGACGAGGTGCTGCTGTGCTACCCGGGCGTGCTCGCGATGATCCACCACCGGCTGGCGCACGAGCTCTACAGGCTCGGGCTGCCGCTCCTGGCGCGCATCGTGGCCGAACTCGCGCATGCGCAGACCGGCATCGACATCCACCCCGGCGCGCAGATCGATGCGGGCTTCTTCATGGACCACGGCACGGGCGTGGTGATCGGCGAGACGGCGGTCATCGGCAAGCGTGTGCGCCTGTACCAGGCCGTGACGCTGGGGGCCAAGCGCTTTCCGACCGATGCCGAGGGCAACCTGCAGAAAGGCCTGCCGCGCCACCCGGTGGTGGAGGACGACGTGGTGATCTATGCCGGTGCCACCATCCTCGGGCGCGTGACGCTGGGCAAGGGTGCGGTCATCGGCGGCAATGTGTGGATCACCGACGACGTGCCCGCGGGCGCGAGCGTGACGCAGGCCAGCCTGCAGAACGCGCCGAAGGCGAACGCGTCATAGGAACGGCACCGAGGAGCGGCGGCTTCGGCCGCGCTATGCTTGGCCGTTGTCAACTATGTAGCTTGCCTTCGCATGTCATTGCCTCAAGCCACTCCCTCCATTTCTTCCGCGCCCCCGGCGGCCGACGCGTCCTGCGACGTGCTCGTGATCGGCGGTGGCCCCGCAGGCTCCACGATCTCCGCGCTGCTCGCGCAGCAGGGCCGAAAGGTGGTGCTGCTCGAGAAGGAGCACCACCCGCGCTTTCACATCGGCGAATCGCTGCTGCCCGGGAACGTCGAGCTGTTCGACAGGCTCGGCGTGCGCGACCAGGTCGACAAAATCGGCATGCCCAAGTTCGGCATCGAATTCGTCTCGCCGGAGCACGAGCACCGCAGTTATGTGGAATTTGCCGAAGGCATGGACAAGTCGCTCGATTCCGCCTGGCAGGTGCGCCGCTCGGAACTCGACGAACTGCTGTTCCGCAATGCCGCCACGCGCGGCGCGCAGACGCTCGAGGGCTGCAAGGTGCGCGACGTGGCCTTCGACGCGGATGGCGCCACGGTGCAGGCCCAGATGGACGACGGCACCAGGCGCAGCTGGCGCGCCCGCTTCGTGGTCGATGCCACGGGGCGCGACACGCTGCTGGCCAACAAATTCCGCTGCAAGGAAAAGAACCCCGACCACAACAGCACGGCACTGTTCGGCCACTTCACCAACGCCGAGCGGCTGGAGGGCAAGAAGGAAGGCAACATCAGCATCTGCTGGTTTGCGCATGGCTGGTTCTGGTTCATTCCGCTGGCCGACGGAACCACCAGCGTGGGCGCCGTCTGCTGGCCGTACTACCTGAAGACGCGCGACAAGCCGCTCAAGGAGTTCTTCTACGACACTATCGCGCTGTGCCCGGTGCTGGTGGACCGGCTGAAGCACGCCACGCTGGTGGACGATGCGGTGCATGCCACCGGCAACTTCTCCTATTCGAGCACGCACGCCACGGGCGACCGCTACCTGATGCTGGGCGATGCCTTCACCTTCATCGACCCGATGTTCTCGTCGGGCGTGTACCTGGCGATGCACAGCGCCTTCGACGGCGCCGAGCTGGTGGCCACCGCGCTCGACCGGCCGGCCGAACTGGCGCCCGTGCGCGAGAGCTTCGAGGCCATGATGCGCAAGGGACCGCGGGAGTATTCGTGGTTCATCTACCGCGTGACCAACCCGACCATCCGCGACATGTTCATGCACCCGGGCAATCCGTTCCGCGTGAAGGAGGGGCTGATGTCGCTGCTGGCCGGCGACATCTACCGCGGCACGCCGATATGGCGCGCGCTCGGCATGTTCAAGTTTCTCTACTACTTCATCTCGATCACCCACCTGCGCCGCACGTGGGCCGGCTGGAAGCGGCATCGCTTCAACATCCGGGACATGGGCGCATTGAAGGGCGAGACGATCCTCAAGTCGGAGTAGCCGGGGTCGTGCCCCACGGCGCCCACGCCGAGCGCGAGGCGCGCAGCGTGGCCACGGCATGCGCCACGCCCGGCGCGGGGCTGCCGAGCACCTCGATGCCGAGGTCTGCCAGTTCGTCCGCGACGGGGGCCATCGAGGCCTGCGCCAGAACCACCACGTCGGCGCCGGCGGCGGCGCTGCGGATCGCGCCGGCCAGCATCCCGATGTAGCGGGCGCTGTCGCCGGCCTCGAAGTGCGGCCAGGCCTCGGCGACCAGGAGCGCGCTCGGCCTGACACCGACGCCGGCCTGCGCGGCGGCCGAAAGAACCAGCGCGGTGGTCGGCTCCAGCGTGCTTACGAGCGCGGCCGCAATCAGCACGCGCGGACCCGCGCGCACGGCGCGATCGGCCATCGCGCGGTCGATGCGCTGGGCCGCGAAGGCGCCGCCGGTGGGGGTCTTTTCCGCGATGCCCCCGATGGTGGAGCAGGTGCAGGCCACCACGGCGGCGCCCTCGGATGCCGCCTCGCGCATGGCTTCGTGCACGCGCGCGGCCAGCATCGGGTTGTCGATGCCCGCGGCGCGTGCCTCGTGCAGCAGTTCCTCCATCACCAGGTGGCGCACCTCCAGCCCGGGCGCGATCTCGCGGGTCAGGCGCTCGAAGGTCGGCACATGGACCTGCGCCGTGTGGAGGAAGGCGATGGCGTCGTTCATCGGGAAGAAAACCTCAGGCCGCTTCGCGGGCGCGCCGCGCTTCGTAGGCCTTCAGGTGGACGTAGGCCGTGCGCAGCACCGAAGGCACGGACGAGGAAGAGGCGGCAGGCGCGCGGCCCAGCAGGTTGCCGACGATGTGGTCGGCCTCGATCGGCGCGCCGCGCACGATGTCCTTGTACATGGAGGCGGTCATCGGGGAGCCCGGCGCCGTCATCATGGCGCGGCCGCGCTCGACGGCGGCCGGGCGAGGCGCGAAGCCGTTGTGCGCGGCAATGGCGCAGCACTCGTCGAAGATCGCGAGCGCCACGTCCTGTCCGCCCGCGCTCGCGATGTCGCCGATGGACGCGCGCATCAGGCTCGTGAGGCCCGCCGCGGAGGCGATGAAGACCCACTTCTCCCACATGTCCTGCGAGATGTTCTCGCTCAGCGTGGCGTCGAACTTCGCGCCCGCGAACTGGGCGGCAATGGCATCGACCCGCGCCGAGCGTCCGCCCGTGCGCTCGCCGAAGACGAGGCCGTGCATGTCGTTGAGGTGCAGCACGCGGCCCTCGTCGTCCAGCGTGGCGGAGATCATGCACAGGCCGCCGAGCACGCGTTCGCTGCCGAAGCGCCCGGCCAGGCGGTCGATGTGGCTCATGCCGTTGAGCAGGGGAAGAATGACCGTGTCCGGGCCGACGGCCGGCGCGAACGAATCCATGGTCGCGTCGAGGTCGTAGGCCTTGCTGCCGACCACGACCACGTCGAACGGCGCCTGGATGTCCTCGGCCAGCACGTGCGCAGGCGAGGGCAGCCGCAGGTTGCCGAACGGGCTCTGCACCACCAGCCCGCTCTGCGCGATCTGCGCCGCGCGCCGCGGGCGCAGCAGGAAGGTCACGTCGCGCCCCGCCTCCAGCAGCCGGCCGCCGAAATAACCACCGAGTGCACCGGCACCCACCACCAGAAATCGCATCGTGAACTGCTCCAGAGCCGAAGGGAATCGCGCGATGATGCCCGCGATCGGGCTGGGCTGCCGGGCGTGCCGAAAAGGCAGCGGGACGGAAGAGCTTTTGGGGAAAAGGTCATGGGCGCTTCGCATAATCTCCCGATTTCCCCAACCTCAAAGGAGCTGCATCCATGAGCCAGACCCGAATTGCCGTGATCGTCGGCAGCCTTCGCAAGGATTCGTTCAACCAGAAGCTGGCCCTTGCGCTGGCGCACCTCGCGCCATCGGACTTCACGTTCGAGCATCTGCGCATCGACGATCTGCCCCTGTACAACCAGGACGACGACGGCAACCAGGCGCCTTCGGTGAAGCGGCTCAAGACCGAGATCGCGGCGGCCCAGGGCCTGCTGTTCGTCACGCCCGAATACAACCGTTCGTTCCCCGGCGTATTGAAGAACGCGATCGATCACGCTTCGCGTCCCTATGGTCAGAGCGCCTGGGCTGGCAAGCCGGCGGGCGTGCTGGGCATTTCGGTAGGCGCCATCGGTACCGCGGTGGCGCAGCAGCATTTGCGCACCGTGCTGGCGTACCTCGATGTCCCCACGCTCGGGCAGCCGGAGGCGTTCCTTCAGGCCAAGGAAGGCCTGTTCGACGACACGGGCCACATCGGCAATGAAGGCACGAAGAAGTTCCTGCAGGGCTGGATGGACAAGTACGTGGCTTGGATCAAGAGCCACGCGGCCGCCTGAGGCAGCCGAATCCGCCAATGAAAAATGCCGCCCTTGGAGGCGGCATTTTTTTCATCGGGGTGGAACCGAGGCTCAGGCCGCCTGCGCCACGTCCTTCTGGTTGGCGGCTTCGGCCGTGGCCGCCCGGATGTCGACGCGTGCCGCGGCCAGTGCGGCGGCCTTGGTGGCATCGCCCATGGCCACGCCTTCGGCACGCACGAAGCGCACGTCGGTGATGCCGAAGAAGCCGAACACCACCTTCAGGTAGCTCTCCTGGTGCTCCGCGGCCTGGCCGCCTTCGGTGGTCGAGTAGATGCCGCCGCGGCTGGACGCCACGATCACGGTCTTGCCGCCGGCCAGGCCCACGGGGCCCTTGTCGGTGTACTTGAAGGTGCGGCCGATCTGCGCGAGCCGGTCGATCCAGGCCTTCAGCTGGGTCGGCACCGAGAAGTTGTACAGCGGCGCGCCCACCACGATGACGTCGGAAGCCAGGAACTGGCTCACCAGCTGTTCCGAGAGCGCGTTCTCGCGCTGCTGGGCTTCGGTGGGCTGGGCCTGCACGCCGGTCTTGATGCCCAGGGCATCGGCGCCGAAGTGCGACGGGGCGTTGGCGGCGAGGTCGAGGTACTCGACCGTGGTGTCGGGATGCGCGGCTTTCCAGGCTGCCACGATCTCGGCCGTGAGGAGGCGGGAGGTCGAATTGGTACTCAGGATGCTGGAGTCGATGTGGAGCAGCTTCATGGTCGATGGCTTTCGTGTGGAGGTCGGCGCTCAAAGGTGGCCGGCGATGGCGTAATTCTATTTTTGGTGCGAGTGGGTGATAAGTAGCCAAATTTTGACTACATCGTTCCACATGCAGGACAATCGCTGCATGCAAGACCTCAACGACATGGTTTTCTTCGCCGAAGTGGCAGAGCGCGGCGGCTTTGCCGCGGCCAGCCGCGCGCTCGGCATTCCCAAGTCGCGCCTCTCGCGCCGCGTGGCGGAGCTGGAAGACCGGCTCGGCGTGCAGCTGATGCAGCGCAGCACGCGGCGGCTGTCGCTCACGCCGGCGGGCGAGATCTTCCTGCGGCATTCGGCTGCCGTGCGGGATGCGGCGCAGGCCGCGACCGAGGCGGTGGCGCAGGTGCATACCGACCCCTGCGGCACGGTCCGCCTGAGCTGCCCGATCACCATTGCCCACAGCGGGCTCGCGCAGCTGCTGCCGCGCTTCATGGAGCGCTACCCGGCGGTGCGCGTCGACCTGCGCGTCATGAACCGGCCCGTGGACCTGATCGAGGAGGGCATCGACATCGCGCTGCGCGTGCGCCCGGCCATCGAGGACAGCACCACGCTCGTGGCCAAGGTGCTGGGCACCAGCCGCGCCGTGCTGGTGGCCCGGCCGGAGCTGCTGCAGCGCCTGGGCCCGATCCGCACGCCGGCCGACCTGGCGCGGCTGCCGACGACGGCCATGTCGGCCAACGGCGAGGGGCGCAGCGAATGGCGGCTCGAGGGCCCGAACGGCGAGATTCACGTGCACGTCCACACGCCGCGCTGCGTGGCGGACGACCTGGCGACGCTGCAGCTGGTCGCGCTCGAAGGCGTGGGCGCGGCGCTGCTGCCCGGCTACATGTGCCGCGCCGAGGTGGAGGCGGGCCGGCTCGCGCAGGTGTTGCCCGGCTGGGGGCCTGCACCGGTGATCGCGCACATGGTTTTCCCACCGCGGCGGGCGCTCGTGCCGGCGGTTCGCCAGCTGATCGATTTCCTGACCGAGCACATGAGCGGGAGCCGGATGTATTAGCGCTGGGCAGCGCTCCTTATGCGAAAAACGCCATAACCAAACAAGTAGATATTCGTTTGGCATTGAAGCTGCACTTCGCACAATCCCAGGCTCCCATCCATCCAAGGAGCGACCATGGCGACCCTGCGACTCGGCGACACAGCCCCCAATTTCACCCAGGACTCCAGCGAAGGCCCCCTCGACTTCTACCAATGGGCCGGCGATTCATGGGTGGTGTTCTTCTCGCACCCGGCCGATTTCACGCCCGTGTGCACCACCGAACTCGGCAAGACCGCGGCGCTGTCGGGCGAATTCGCCAAGCGCGGCGTGAAGCCCGTCGCGCTGAGCGTCGACCCCGCCACCAGGCACAAGGAGTGGATCGGCGACATCAACGAGACGCAGAACACCACCGTGAACTTCCCGATCATCGCGGACCATGACCGCAAGGTGGCCGACCTGTACGACCTGATCCATCCGAACGCGTCGGCCACGGCCACGGTGCGCAGCGTCTTCATCATCGATCCCAAGAAAGCGATCCGCGCGACCATCACCTACCCGGCGTCGACCGGCCGCAATTTCGACGAGATCCTGCGCGTGATCGACTCGCTTCAGCTCACCGACAGCCACAAGGTGGCCACGCCCGTGAACTGGAAGGATGGCGACGACGTGGTCATCATCCCGAGCATCCAGGATCCGGCCGAGCTGGCCGAGCGCTTCCCCAAGGGCTTCAAGGCCGTGAAGCCCTACCTGCGCATCACGCCGCAGCCCAACAGGTAAGCGGGCAGGGCAGCTCTTTCATGCAGACCAGCGTCGTCATCGTGCCCGGCTGGCGCGACTCCGGGCCCGGCCATTGGCAGAGCCTGTGGGAAGAGCGCATTCCGGGTGCGGCGCGGGTGGTGCAGGACGACTGGGCCTCGCCCCGGCGCGAGGCCTGGGTGGCCACGCTCGCCAGGCTGGTGCTCGAAAGCCCCGGGCCGGTGGTGATTGCCGCGCACAGCCTGGGCTGCATCGCCACGGCGCACCTGCCGGCCGAGGCGGCGGCGCGCATCCGCGGGGCGCTGCTGGTGGCGCCGGCCGATCCGGAACGCCGGGCCGTGCTGTCGGACTTCGCGCCCGTGCCCTATGCGGCGCTGCCGTACCGCAGCATCGTGGTGGCGAGCAGCAACGACCCGTATTGCCCGATCCGCCTGGCCGGCGCCTATTCCCGCGCCTGGGGCAGTGAGTTTGTCCGCATGCAGAATGCGGGCCATATCAACATCGATTCGGGACATGGAGACTGGCCGCTCGGCCTCGCCTTGCTCCAGTCGCTGACCGACGAGCCCGCCGCCTGGCCGGCGGGCCGTGAATTTTCAGAAAACTTGGCAATCACATGACTTCCAGATTCAAGACCTTCGCCGCCGTGCTCGCGCTGGCGTCTTCCGCATTCGCGGGCAGCAGCGCCTTCGCCCAGGGCAGCACGCTGCTGAACGCCTCGTACGACGTGGCGCGCGAGTTCTACAAGGACTACAACGCGGCGTTCGTGGCCAACTACAAGAAGACCACTGGCAAGGACGTGAAGATCGACCAGTCGCATGGCGGCTCCAGCGCCCAGGCGCGCGCGGTGGCCGACGGCCTCGATGCCGACGTGGTGACCATGAACACCACCACCGACATCGACTTCCTGGCCAACGCCGGCGTGGTCGCGAAGGACTGGAACAAAAAGTTCCCCGAGAACGCAGCGCCCACCACCTCGACCATGCTGTTCCTGGTGCGCAACGGCAACCCCAAGGGCATCAAGGACTGGGAAGACCTGGTCAAGCCCGGCGTGCAGGTCGTGATCGTCAATCCCAAGACCGGCGGCAACGGGCGCTACGCCTACCTGGCGGCCTGGGGCTACGTCAAGAAGAAGGGCGGCACCGACGCCCAGGCGGCCGAGTTCGTCGGCAAGCTGTTCAAGAACGTGCCGGTGCTGGCGCGCGGCGGCCGCGACGCGACCACCGCCTTCCTGCAGCGCAACATCGGCGATGCGCTGATCACCTTCGAATCCGAAGTGGTGTCGATTGACCGAGAGTTCGGCACGGGCAAGGTCGATTCGGTCTATCCGTCGATCAGCATCGTGGCCGAGAACCCGGTGGCCGTGGTCGAGCGCACGACCAAGAAGAAGGGCACGGGCGAACTCGCCAAGGCCTACCTCGACTGGCTCTATTCCGAAGAAGCGCAGGAAATCGCCGCCAAGCACGCGCTGCGCCCGCGCTCGCAGGCCGTGCTCAAGAAATACGCCGCCACCTTCAAGCCCTTGCAGCTGTTCACGGTGCAGGAACTGTTCGGCAGCCTCGGCGACGCGCAGAAGGTGCACTTCAACGACGGCGGCCAGTTCGACAAGCTCTACACGCCCGGCGCAAAGTAAATGAGCGGCGCTGTTTCTTCGGCGCTCCCGTCTGCGGGAGCGCCTTTTTCGCGTGCCAACCGGGCAGGGGGCGCCAAGCGCGTGCTGCCCGGTTTCCACATCACGCTCGGCTTCTCCGTTCTTTACCTGAGCCTGATCGTGCTGATCCCGCTTTCGGCGCTGGTCTTCAAGACCTTCACGCTGAGCTGGGAGCAGTTCTGGGTGGCCGTGACCGCGCCGCGCGTGATGGCCTCGTACCGGCTCACGTTCGGCGCCTCGCTGATCGCGGCCCTGGTGAACGCGGTGTTCGGCCTGCTCGTGGCCTGGGTGCTGGTGCGCTACAAGTTTCCGGGCAAGCGCATCGTCGATGCGCTGGTCGACCTGCCGTTCGCGCTGCCCACTGCGGTGGCCGGCATCTCGCTCACGGCGCTGCTCGCGGGCAACGGCTGGATCGGGCAGCTGCTCGAGCCGCACGGCATCAAGCTGGCGTTCACGCCGGCGGGCATCGTGATTGCGCTGATCTTCATCGGGCTGCCCTTCGTGGTGCGCACGGTGCAGCCGGTGCTGGAAGACGCCGAGAAGGAACTCGAGGAAGCCGCCACGTCGCTGGGCGCGACGCGGCTGCAGACCTTCACGAAGGTGATCTTCCCGTCGATCGCGCCGGCACTGCTCACGGGCTTTGCGATGGCCTTTGCACGCGCCATCGGCGAGTACGGCTCGGTGATCTTCATTGCCGGCAACATGCCGATGATCTCGGAGATCACGCCGCTCATCATCATCGGCAAGCTGGAGCAATACGACTATGCGGGCGCCACCGCGGTCGCGCTGGTGATGCTGGTCATTTCATTCCTCTTGCTGCTGGTCATCAACGGCCTGCAGGCCTGGCAGCGTCGCCGCGCAGGAGCCTGACATGAGCGCCCCTTCCAAAGTCATTCGCCGCGCGCAGGCCGGCACCACCGAATCGCCCTGGGTGCGCTGGACGCTGATCGGCGTTGCGCTCGCATTCATGTTCCTGTTCCTCGTGCTGCCCCTGGCCGCCGTGGCGACGGAAGCCTTGCGCAAGGGCCTGGACGCCTACCTCGAAGCGCTGAGGGAGCCCGACGCCTGGAGCGCGATCCGCCTCACGTTGATCACAGCGGCCATCGCGGTGCCGATGAACCTGGTGTTTGGCGTGGCCGCGGCCTGGGCCATCGCCAAGTTCGAGTTCCGCGGCAAGGCCTTCCTGACCACGCTGGTGGACTTGCCGTTCGCGGTGTCGCCGGTGGTGGCGGGCCTGATCTACGTGCTGGTGTTCGGCGCGCAGGGCTGGCTCGGCCCGTGGCTGGCGGAGCACGACATCAAGATCATCTTCGCGGTGCCGGGCATCGTGCTGGCGACGGTGTTCGTGACTTTCCCGTTCATTGCGCGCGAACTCGTGCCGCTGATGCAGGCGCAGGGCACCGACGAGGAGCAAGCCGCCATCGTGCTGGGCGCGACCGGCTGGCAGACCTTCTGGCGCGTGACCCTGCCCAACATCAAGTGGGGCCTGCTGTACGGCGTGATCCTGTGCAACGCACGCGCCATGGGCGAGTTCGGGGCGGTGTCGGTGGTGTCGGGCCACATCCGCGGCCAGACCAACACCATGCCGCTGCATGTGGAAGTGCTCTACAACGAATACCAGTCGGTGGCGGCATTTGCCGTAGCCTCGCTGCTCGCCATCCTGGCGCTGGTCACGCTGGTGATCAAGTCGGTCATCGAATGGCGCCACGAGCGCGAAATGAAGGCCATTGCCGAGCTGCCGCCAGAGCGGCCACCCGAGCCCTCGGCGGCCTGAGAGAGAAAGAACAAGACCATGAGCATCGAAATCCGCAACATCAGCAAGCAGTTCGGCGACTTCCGGGCGCTGAACAACGTGAACCTCGACGTCGAGTCGGGCGAACTCGTCGCGCTGCTCGGCCCGTCGGGCTGCGGCAAGACCACGCTGCTGCGCATCATCGCGGGGCTGGAAACGGCCGACACCGGCAGCATTCTCTTTTCGGGCGAAGACACCACCGACGTGCACGTGCGCGAGCGGCAGGTGGGCTTCGTGTTCCAGCACTACGCGCTGTTCCGCCACATGACGGTGTTCGAGAACGTGGCCTTCGGCCTGCGCGTGAAGCCGCGCAAGGAGCGCCCGAGCGACGCACAGATCAGGCAGAAGGTGACCGACCTGCTCAAGCTGGTGCAGCTCGACTGGCGGGCCGACCGCTATCCGTCGCAGCTCTCGGGCGGCCAGCGCCAGCGCATCGCATTGGCGCGCGCATTGGCGGTGGAACCCAAGGTGCTGCTGCTCGACGAACCCTTCGGCGCGCTCGATGCCAAGGTGCGCAAGGAACTGCGGCGCTGGCTGCGCCGGCTGCACGACGAGCTGCACGTCACTTCCATCTTCGTCACGCACGACCAGGAAGAGGCGCTCGAGGTGGCCGACCGCGTGGTGGTCATCAACAAGGGCCGCATCGAGCAGGTCGGCTCGCCGCAAGAGGTGTGGGACCAGCCCGCGAGCCCCTTCGTCTACGGCTTCCTGGGCGACGTGAACCTGTTCCATGGCCGCGCCGACAACGGCGCGGTGCAACTCGACGGCATGCGCCTGGATTCCCCCGAACACAGCGGCGCGCGCGATGCCAAGGCCATGGCCTACGTGCGCCCGCACGATCTCACGGTGGAGCGCTACACCGCCGGTGCCACCGGCATCGTCGCCACCCTGTCGCGCGCCATCGTGGTCGGACCGATCGCGCGGCTGGAACTTGAGCCCACCGAAACGAATCCAGATAATCCGGGCTCCGGAACCATCATCGAGGCGCAACTCCCTGCGCAACAGTTCCGTGAACTGGGCCTGCAGGAGGGCGACACGGTGGTCGCCACGCCGCGCAAGGCCCGGGTGTTCGTAGAAGAAGATTGGGTTTCCCCTTGATCGATTGGTACTTCGGCGCGCCGCGCCGCGCATATGGGCTGGTCTGCCTGGCCTGCGTCCTGATGCTGGCCTTCGGGCTCTACCTGCAGCACGTGGTCGGCCTCGAGCCTTGCCCCATGTGCATCGTGCAGCGCTATGCGCTGGTGCTGGTGGCGCTCTTCACCGGCCTGGCCGGCGCGTTCAAGAGCCGCGGCCTGCAGGCAACCGGCGGTGTGCTGGCGCTGGTGTCGGCCGTGGGCGGCGCCTACACGGCGGCCTCGCAAAGCTGGCTCCAGTGGAACCCGCCCGAGGTCGTGACCTGCGGGCGCGACCTCTACGGAATGATCGAGACCTTTCCGCTCAAGCGGGCGCTGCCGATGATCTTCCGCGGCGGCGGCGATTGCTCGAAGGTCGACTGGTCGCTGTTCGGCCTGACGCTCGCGAACTGGTCGTTCATTGCCTTCGTGGTGCTGGCGGTCCTGCTGCTCGTGCTGCTGCTTCGCCGGCCCGCGGCCCGCTAGCTAGAGCGGCAGGGTGTCGAAGGCCGCGTAGGCGGTCGCCAGCCAGGACTTCACGCGCTGGCGCTCCAGCAGGCCGAGCGCATGCGGCCCTTCGCGGTCGTTCACGGCCTTCCAGAAACTGGTGTTCTGCGCATCGATCTTGCGCATGCTCGCTTCGTGCAGGCGCGGCAGCGTGATCACGCGGGCGCCCTTCACAGTGGCCTTGGAAAGCGACTGCGACGCCAGCAGCATGCCGAAGTCGCTGCCGCGGCCGTAGTTCTGCACCACGATGTAGTTGGGCCGGTTGCCGAAGGTGTCGATCAGCGTGCCGAGCAGGTCGGTGGAGTCCTTGCCGTCGTCCAGCACATGCCAGAAGTTCACGGCCACGCCCAGTTCGTCGAACACATCGAACAGGTCCGATTCCTTGATCCAGCGCGACAGCGGCGCGAGCGTCTGGGCTGCCAGGTCGACGATGACGCTTTGCTGCGGATTCGTCTCGAAGCCGTTCACCACGGTGTCCAGGCCCTCGAAGCTGTCGACCACGATGGGCGAGGCAAAGCCTTCGTAGAAGCGCGTGAACGAGCTGTGCGAGCGGTCGGTGTCGAAGCCCGTGAACGGCTTGCTGTGGTCGATGAAGTACTGCGCCAGCACGCGCGCCGTGACCGACTTGCCGACACCGCCTTTTTCGCCGCCGATGAAATTGATGGAGCTCATGAGTTGCTGCTGCCTCGAATGGGTGGAGGAGTGAAGGGCCGGATCATTCTAGGGGGCACGTTTTCCCTTTTTTCATTTGCCGCGCCTCGCCATGCCCTGCAGCAAGGGATGTGCCTGCAAGCGCTGCTGCAGCCTTTTTTTCCACGCGGCGGGCAGCGCCGATGCGTCGATCATCGCGGGCCACTGGCTGCGCGCGAGCCGTGCCGTGTCGGCAACGGTGCGCCGCACCAGCGGCTCGTGCAGCCCGGCCGAGAAGCAGAAGGCGCGCACGTTGGCGGGCGTGAACAGGGCACTGCGCCTGGGAGCAGCTGCGCCCGGCGCCGCCGGCAGGAGAGGCAGCGCATGGCCGTCGACGCCCTGGAGCGCCGCATAGGCCACGATGTCGTAGGCCGGGGCCAGCCGCGGCGCGATGCCGTCGGGGTACAGCACGCCGAAGTTCTTCAGATGCGCGTCGGGGTTGCCGAGCAGGTCGTTCACCGCGAGGCGCCGTACGAGTTCGAGCACGGCTTCCTCGCCGAGCGATGGAAAGGCGCGCATGGCCAGCGCCATGTCGAGGTAGCTCGCGCTGTACTTGTGCATCGGGTCGACCGCGAGCACCTGCGCGAAATCCTCGAAATGGATGCGGCGCGCGCCTTCGCGGTCGAAGCGCGTCACGGCAAGGAAGTCGGGCTCGTCGGGCAGCGCGTAGCTGTGCTCGGCCGCAATGGCCGAGAGCGGCGCGAGTTCGGCGTGGCAGACCTCGACGCCGGCCGCGCCCGCCAGCTGGAGCGAGAGCATTTCCAGCTGCGGCATGTGGGGGCGCCCGGCCACCGGCAGCTTGGCGATCACGCGCGTGCTCGCGCCGGCGCGGGTGCGGGCCACGTAGCGCCCGCCCTGCCGGCGCAGGCCGAGCTTGGGCTGCACGCCCGACACCGAGATGCCCTGCGGCATCGGCAGCTCGACCACCGACATCTCGAGCGCGTCCTGGTCCTGCGTGATCAGCCGCTGCAAGGTGCCGCGGTCGACCGAAACCGGCCGGGCGCCCACCGCGCCGGGCAGGTCGCCGCCGCAGGCCGCAAGCAACTCGAAGTGATCGTTCTCGCGGCAGCCGCGCAACTGCGCGATGTGGCTGCGCAGGACGCCCTCGGGCAACAGGTTCTGGAAGAAGCGCGGCAGTTGCCCGCCCTGGGCGTTGAAGAGCGGGTTCTTGACGTCGCTCCACAGGGCGGCCTGGGCCGAGGGATCGCTGGCCACCATCGAAAGCGAAAGCACTTCGGGCGGCGGTGCTGCCACCAGTTCGGGCTCTGCCACGAAGCGGCAGAGGTCGGCGTACTGGAACAGCTTGCCGAAGCGGCGCGCACCGAGCGAGATCTCGAGGATCTTGACGTTCATGGCGAAGGCTTCTTCGAGCGGGGCCCCGGAGCCGGCGGCACGGCCGCTGCGCCGACGGCGTTGCCGATGCGCGTAGGCACCGGGCGATAGCCGGGCTCGGTGTCCGCGCGTTCGCCGAAGCCCCTGGGCGCGAGCTGCAGTTCGAGGCCCAGGGCATCCACCAGCGCCAGCAGCGAGGACAGCTGTGGATTTCCCTTCAGGCTCAGCGCATTGCGCACCGAGCGCTCGGTGAGGCCCGAGCGCAGCGCGATCTCTGCGTTGCCGAGACCCGCGGCCTCGCGCCGGGCCGCCAGGGCAGTAATGAGTTCCTGTTTGTTCACGGAAATATATTACCGCAAACCGAGGTTTCGGAAATATGTTTCCTGAGCGCCCGTGTTTTCTACCGGGGTACCAGCGTGAAGAAGGGCATCACGACACCCATGACCCAGTTCTGGCCGAAATCGAGCGCCGCGCGCCGGTATTTCTCGTCGGCCTGGGCGGCCAGCAGGTCGAGCCGCGCCACCACCTTGGAGAGTTCGCGGTCGGCCACGAGATTGCGCCCGCGCTCGCTGATCTCGGTGGCCAGCAGCAGCGGCTGGCCGTCGGGGCCGGTCTTGGAGGCGATCAGCCAGAGCGATATCTCGAAATTGCGCGCGGCCCGGTAGCTGTTCTCGGCGTTGACGCCGTCGAGCATGGTCTGGTCCCAGGTGTCGCCATTGGCCTGCTTGAGCATCGTGGCCCAGCCGACGACCAGCGCCGCCACCCGGTCTCCCTGGTAGCCCTGCGGTCCGGTATCGAAGGCCATGCGGATGGCATCGATGCCGATCGCGCCGCGCAGTTCGGGCAGGGCGGGGCCGGTCAGCACCGCATCCCAGGCGCGCTGGGTGGCCGCCTCGATGCTGGCGGCCGACTTGCGCCATTCGCGCGGGTTGCGCCGGTAGAGCGTGGTCTGCACGCGCCGGATCGATTGCAGGTTGTCGCGCAGGGAGAGGTTGGCAATGCGGTTGGCGCTGGACTGCAGCCATTCCTGGTTGCTATAAGGTTCGGCGCGGTCGGTGGAACGCACGGCCGCGCAGCCGCCAAGGCCAAGGAGGGCGGCCGCACCGGCCAGCACGTAAGCGCGGCGCACCGCAAGGGGGGATGAAACCAGGGAATCGCTCATGCCCTGACGTTATCATCCACGGCTGGGGCGGCGGCCTGTCTCGAACGGCAGGTCCGTGCAATTTTCCTTACAAATCAATACCTTGGCGTCATGCCAAGGCAGGCCGACAAGTCGTGCGTCTCAATTCCATCAAGCTTTCGGGCTTCAAGTCGTTCGCCGAACCCACCAACTTCCTGCTGCCGGGCCAACTGGTCGGCGTCGTCGGACCCAACGGTTGCGGCAAGTCGAACATCATGGATGCGGTGCGCTGGGTGCTGGGCGAGTCGCGCGCGTCGGAACTGCGCGGCGAGTCGATGCAGGACGTGATCTTCAACGGCACGACCACGCGCAAGCAGGCCAGCCGCTCGAGCGTGGAACTGGTGTTCGACAACGCCGACCACCGCGCGGGCGGCCAGTGGAACCAGTTCGGCGAAATTGCCGTGCGGCGCGTGCTCACGCGCGACGGCACCAGCAGCTACTACATCAACAACCAGCCGGTGCGCCGCCGCGACGTGCAGGACGTGTTCCTGGGCACCGGCCTCGGCCCGCGCGCCTACGCCATCATCGGCCAGGGCACGATCAGCCGGATCATCGAATCCAAGCCCGAGGAACTGCGCCTGTTCCTCGAAGAGGCGGCGGGCGTCTCCAAGTACAAGGAGCGCCGGCGCGAAACAGAGAACCGCCTGGGCGACACGCGCGAGAACCTCACGCGCGTGGAAGACATCCTGCGCGAACTCAACGCCAACCTCGAAAAGCTCGAGAAGCAGGCCGAGGTGGCCGCCCGCTACAACGCGCTGCAGGGCGAGGCCACCAGGAAGCAGCACCAGCTGTGGTTCCTGAAGCGCAGCGAAAGCGATGCCGACCAGGCCAAGATCAAGGCCGACTCGGAAAAGGCGATCAACGACCTCGAGTCGCGCACCGCCGACCTGCGCCGCATCGAATCCGAACTCGAAACCGTGCGCCAGGCCCACTATGCGGCCGGCGACCAGGTCAACCAGGCCCAGGGCAAGCTCTACGAAGCCAGTGCCGAAGTGGGCCGCCTCGAAGGCGAGATCCGCTTCGTGGTGGAAGGCCGCCAGCGCGTGGAGCAGCGGCTGGTCCAGCTGCGCGAGCAGATGGGCCAATGGGGCCGCCGCCGCGAAGAGGCCGAGGCAGAGATCGAAACCCTGGCCGGCCAGGGCGTCGACGCCGAGGAGCAGGCCGTGCTGCTGGCCGCGCAGCTCGAGGAACACGACGCGCGCATGCCCGAGCTCGAAGAAGCCGTGCAGCGCGCCCAGGACGAGGCCAACGCCCAGCGCAGCACCGTCTCGCAGGTGCAGCAGCAGATCCAGGTGCTGGCCGCCGACCAGCGCAACATCGAAGAGCAGAGCCGGCAGCTCACGCAGCGCAGCGAACGCCTGCGCGCCGACCAGAACGCTCTGGCCGCGCCCGACGAGGCGCGCCTGCAAGCCCTGCAGGAAGAGCACGCGGCCGCGCAGGAAAGCGCCAGCGAGGCCGACGCGCGCCTGCACGAGCTGCAGGAATCGGTGCCGCAGCTGGACGACGACCGCCGCGCGAAGCAGCAGGCCGTCAACACCGAAGGCGCGCGCCATGCCGAACTCTCGGCGCGGCTCGAAGCGCTGCGCGCGCTGCAGGAAAAGGTCAAGACCGACGGCAAGCTGGCGCCCTGGCTCGCCAAGCATGGGCTCGAAGGCATGCAGGGGCTGTGGAGCCGCATCCACATCGAGCAGGGCTGGGAAAACGCGCTCGAAGCGGCGCTGCGCGAGCGCCTGGGCGCGCTCGAGGTCAGCCGGCTCGACATGGTGCGCGCCTTCGGCAACGATGCACCGCCCGCCAAGCTCGCGTTCTACAGCCCGCCCGAAGCCGGCGTGCCGCAAGGCGCTGCCGCGCTGCCGCGCCTGTCGAGCCTGCTGCGCCTGAACGATGCCGGCCTGCAGGCCTTGATGACCGACTGGCTGCACGGCTGCTACACCGCGCAGAGTTTCGAGGAAGCCCTCGCGCAGCGCGCAACGCTGCAGCCGGGCGAAGTCATCTACGTGCAGAGCGGCCACGCCGTGTTCTCGCACAGCGTCAATTTCTATGCCCCCGATTCCGAGCAGGCCGGCCTCCTGGCGCGCCAGCAGGAAATGGAAAACCTCGAGCGCCAGCTGCGCGCCCAGGCGCTCATCAGCGAAGAGGCGCGCACGGCGCTGGTCCGCGCCGAAGCCGCCTACGCCGATGCCGCGCAGCGCCTCGTCACGGCGCGCCGCGAAGCCGCGGAAACGCAGTCGCGTGCGCATGAACTGCAGGTCGAGGCGCTGCGCATGACGCAGCTCGCCGAGCAGACGCGCGCGCGCAGCGAGCAGCTGGCCACCGACCTGGCCGAGGTCGACGCGCAGCTGGAAGAACTGCAGGAAAAGCGCATGGCCGCCGAAGGCCGCTTCGAAGAGCTCGACATGCAGCTGGCCGACAGCCAGGAGCGCCACGCGCAGCTCGACGAGCGTGTGATCGAGGCCGGCCGCGCGCTGGCCGCGAGCCGCGAGCAGCATCGCAGCCTGGAGCGGCAGGCGCAGGAGGCTACCTTCTCGCAGCGCACGCTCGAAGCCCGCCGCGGCGAGCTGAACCGCGCGATCGAAACCGCATCGCAGCAGGTGCTGTCGCTCACCGACGAAGACGAGCGCGCCCGCGCCGAACTCGGCCGCCTGTCCGATGCGGCGGCCCAGGCCGGCCTGCAGGACGCGCTGGCGCTCAAGCTCGAGCGCGAAGCCGCGCTGGGCGCGGCGCGCAGCCAGTACGACGACCTCACGCTGAAGCTGCGCGCCAGCGACGAACGCCGGCTGCAGCTCGAGCGCGAACTCGATCCGCTGCGCCAGCGCATCACCGAATTCCAGCTCAAGGAGCAGGCCGCGCGGCTGGGTGTCGAGCAGTACCAGCAACTGCTCGACGACGCCGGCGCCGACCTCGAGGCCGTTGCCCAGTCGATCGAAGCCGACAAGGTCCGCCTCACCGGCCTGCAGGGCGAGATCGACCGCCTGAACCGCGAAGTGGTGGCGCTGGGCGCGGTCAACCTGGCGGCGCTCGACGAACTCGCCGTGGCCAGCGAACGCAAGACCTTCCTCGATGCGCAGTCCGCCGACCTGAACGAAGCCATCGGCACGCTGGAAGACGCCATCCGCAAGATCGACGCCGAGACGCGCGACCTGCTGGGCGGCACCTTCAAGATCGTCAACGAGCACTTCAGCCGCATGTTCCCCGAGCTGTTCGGCGGCGGCAATGCACGGCTCGTGATGACCGGCGACGAGATCCTCGATGCCGGCGTGCAGGTGCTGGCGCAGCCGCCCGGCAAGAAGAACCAGACCATCCACTTGCTCTCGGGCGGCGAGAAGGCGCTCACGGCCATCGCGCTGGTATTCGCGATCTTCCAGCTCAATCCGGCGCCTTTCTGCCTGCTCGACGAAGTGGACGCGCCGCTGGACGATGCGAACACCGAACGCTATGCCAAACTCGTGACCGCCATGAGCCGCGAAACCCAGTTCCTCTTCATCAGCCACAACAAGATCGCCATGGAAATGGCCGAGCAGCTGATCGGCGTCACCATGCAGGAGCAGGGCGTCTCGCGCATCGTCGCGGTCGACATGGAAGCGGCCGCATCGATGGTCGAAGCTGCTTAAGCCGAGCAGCACGCATGAGCAATCTCACTCTCGCCCTGGCCATCCTCGGCGGTCTCGTTCTCGCGGCCGTCGTTGCTTTCAACACCGTCACCTCGCGCCGCAATGCGCCGCGGCAGCCCGACGCCCGCGACCTTGACGTCTCGCCCGATGCGGAGCGGCACTCTTCATCGTCCGGCGGCATGGAGCCAACGCTGCACGTCGATCCGCACCAGGTGCCGGGCCATGAGCGTCACGAACCGCTGTTCGATCCGGATCTGCCCGCGCCCGGCGCCACTCCCGTCCCGACGGCCGAGCGGCGCGGCGGACTCGATCCGCTCATCGACGTGATCGCGCCGGTTTCGCTGGATGGACTCGCATCCGGCGACGCGGCGATTGCGGCCATGCCGTCCACCCGCCGCGCGGGCAGCAAGCCAGTGGCCATCGAAGGCCTGAACGAGCACACCGGCCAGTGGGAGTCGCCTGTGCCGGGCCAGCGCTACAGCGCGTTCCAGGTGGGCGTGCAACTGGCCAACCGCACCGGTGCGCTCAACGAAATCGAGTATTCCGAATTCGTCGTCAAGGCGCAGGCCTTTGCGGACTCCGTCAACGGCGCGCTCGAGTTCCCAGAGATGCTCGACGAAGTGGCGCGCGCCCGCGAGCTTGACCAGTTCGCCAGCGCGCACGATGCCCAGCTTGGCTTCGTGCTGCGCGCGCTGCATGCGGCCTGGAGCCCTGGCTACGTGCAGCAGAACGCCGCCCGGCTGGGTTTCGTGGCGGGCATCATCCCCGGCCGCATGGTGCTGCCTACCAGCGAAGCGGGGCTGCCGCCAATCCTCGGACTCTCCTTCGATACCCAGGCCGCACTGGCCGACGATCCCGCACAATCGGCCATCCGCGAGCTCAGCCTGAGCCTGGACGTGCCGCAGGTCGACCGTGCCGAGCAGCCGTTCCGCCGCATGCGCG
>Ga0307406_10000473_pt1 | contig 23201 bp, 16 predicted proteins | sample 322Cmetagenome_3_FD_203706 | JGI IMG/M metagenome (GOLD analysis project Ga0307406, IMG submission 203706) | Maize rhizosphere microbial communities from greenhouse at UC Davis, California, United States - 322HYB-C-2 | ecosystem: Host-associated > Plants > Roots > Rhizosphere > Soil | place...
GGATCCAACTCGATGCTGCCGCTTCGGCGATCGAACAAGCGACATCGAAGACCGCCTCCAGCGAATGGAAGGGTGCGATTTCGTCCTACGAAGAAGCGCTCGCCAAGCTGCCGAAGGAGAACGTGGGCGATGCCCGGCGCATCCGCCTGGAGCTCGCCAAGGCGCGCATGGAAGCAGCCGAACTGCCGAAGGCCCGTGAGGAACTCGCCGCCTTGGCCGATGAACTGGCGCAGGACCCGAATGCTCATGCCGGGCTGCGCGATGAGACGCTGGCGACTCTCGCAAGTTCGCGCTTTTACATGACCTATCTCATGAAGCTGGAAGGCCTTCCTGACAGCGATTGGGAACCGGAGATCGAGGCAGCGCGTCAGGAGCAGAAGCTGCTCGTCCAGCGCTCCACCGAGGCCGGCGATGAGAAGGCCGCCGCAAAGCATGCGGATGATCTCGAAGCATCAATCCGCCTCGCCCGCATGGAGCCCGAGGAACTCTACGGCAAGGCAATCCCGAAGCAGTGCAACTGCAAGTCGGGCAAGTGCAACAAGCCATCGAACAAGATCGGCAAGAAGAAATCGGAAGACGCCCGCGGTGCCAGTTCCGGTCCGCCGGTGGATGGCGAGGGGTCTTAAGCTGATTGGGTCCTGCGTTCTCCGTAGGCGCAGTGATGACACTGCGGAAGCCATCGAAAACGCAGACCCCGCCCTTGCCTCCGCGTTCTCACGAACGCGCCTACGGTTTCACGGGAAGTAACATCTCGGGAATACCGGATCCGGACGACAGGACTGTCGTCCCTCATTAACTTGTGCCTCTGTTTCCGCATTCTTTCTTCTCTAGCGCTGTCATGTACTCTCGCCCCGCATTGCTTGCCCTCGCCGCACTTACGGCTCCGCTCTCCGCCCAGATCGTCGTCCAAGGCGGCGCCATGATCGGGAATGCGGCGGCTGGCGAAACTGTCGTTGTTCAGGCTCCGGAAGGAATGCCGCCGGGAGTCGTGATGCCACCCGGCACGGTCCAGGGCGGCGGAGGTCCGGCAGGAGATCTCGACTTCAATAAGCTCCGCGAGCTCATCGAGCAGAGCAAGAACCGGCCGGCCCCGACCGTGGCTCAGCAAAAGGCAGCGATTCTCGGCGAGCTGCAATTCGACCGGACCCCGGCAGGGATCATGGCGACGCGGATGGAAGAAGCTCGAGCCAGTGCGCCACCGAAAGAGAATCCCGCACCGCCGGTTGTGCCTCCGGCACCTCCGGTTGAAGCTGGGGCGACTCCAGCGGGAGAGGGCGCAGCTGCTGCACCGGGCGCTCCACCCGCACCGGGAGCTCCAGCTACCCCGCCGCCGCCGTCTCCGGAAGCTCTGAAAGCGCAGCAAGAGCTTGAGAAGTTCCGCCAGGACGCTGCCGTGTTCCGCCGCGATGTGGTGCTGGGTCGCTGGGACAAGGTGAAGGACTTCCTTGCGGCCTTGCCGAAGGAAGTCTCGGGCGAAGCTTACCAGAACATGGTCGCGAAATTGTCCGCGCCCTCGCAAGTCCAGCCGCCACCGGAACTCGTCGTGCGTGGATCGAAGCCGCACACGCAGCCGGCCCACCTGTCGCCGGATGATTTGTTAGGTTTGGCAGCGGCCTCGCCGGTGCCGCCCCAGAAGAAGCAGATCCAGGGGCTGGCGAAATTGCTGCCGAAGGAGCCGCGTCCGCCGAAGGAGTTCTTCGAGGCATTGGGGAAAGGCATCCAGCACTTCGGTGGGGAAGACCCGGCATCACGCCAACGAGCGGCAGAGCTTCTGATCGAAGCTGGCTTTGTGAAGGACTCCGGGGCATTCTTGCCCGATCTAACAGCGGCGAAGGAGAAGAAGGATTACGCGGCTCTGAACCTGATCTCCCGCCATCGCGCCGAGCTCTTCCAACTCGACAAGAAGGAAGCTGGCAAGGAAGCGCTGCCACTGGCGTGGGAGCTTTCCACCTCCTTTCTCACCGATGAGAAGGCACCACCGCAGGCAAAGGCCGAGGCCCTGTTCCGCGCGCTCTCGCTGATCCCGCAACTCGGCGACGATACCGGCAAGCAATGGCTTGAGAAGACTTTCAAAAATCCGCAGGGCGAAGGCGTCGAGCTGCTGGCCTCGCTTGGCACGCTGACCGCGCAGACTCGCGAGAATCCGGATGAGTCGCTGAGACTCGAGCAGCTCAAGCTCCAGCACGCCGCGGTGACGACGATGCTTTCCGCCAAGGATCTCGATCCCGCCGCGTGGGCCGGCATCTTCACGATCTATGCCGAGCAATGGGCCTATGAGGCGGGAGTGACGCGCCAGAAGGACCAGAGCAATTCCCGCCGGATGGTCCCGCAGTATGATGAATGGGGGAACTTGTTCTTCAGTCGTCCCAATACCGGCTATCAAGGGCCTGGCGTGCGGCCGATCGGCGCAGGCCAGTTGCTCGAATGCAAGCCGGACGAGAAGTGGCTTGCCGCTATTGAAAGCGCCACACGCAACGAATGCCTGCTCGCCGCGGCGAGACTCCATCTCAAGGTGAAGGAGGAGAAGCAGGCGCTGCCGGTGATCAAAACGCTCGCCACCTCCGACAAGGAGCAGGCGAAGGCATTGGTGAAGGAGACGATTCGCGTGTGGACCGAGAACCACAACCCGAACGAGGGTCAGAACTACCGCTCGCAGTACATGTATTTCTACGGCTTCAACAATCAGTCGGGAGCGATTCCGCTGACGCGTTCGAAGCAAGAACGGAACCTGATCGAGCTGGCGGCGTTGGTGAAGGGAATCAGCACGCTGGACCTTGGCGAGAGCTTCCATACCGAACTCGCCGATGCTTTCATCTCCTGCCACAGCCAAGCCGAAGTGTGGCGCGTGGAGGCCGTTGAGTCGGTCTTCGGCGCGACTGATGTGCTCGACTCGCGCACGCTCGCCACACTGGTCGGCAAGATGCGGCTCAATCTCGCAGGCCTATGGCCGAATCCGAAGCTCCAACAAGCCTATCAGACGAAGCGCAAGGACAAGGAACTGCAGGAGCAAATCCTGGTCGGCTACAAGGCGGCGCAAGGCGTCATCGAACGCGCGCTGCTCAAGAAGCCCGCGGAATCGTGGCGCTTGGAGGAACAGCTTGCGGGCTTGCGTTTCGAGGAGAGCAACTACCAGAGCAGTTTCGAAGGCAATCACGAGCACAGCAAAATCAAGCGGGCTGCGCTCGACTCTCTCGCTGCCGCTGCCGCGGACTATGCGAAGACGCTACCGCTGGAAGATCCTACCAAGGAGACGACTTCGGTGTTCGAGACTTGGTTCTTCGGCGCACTCGGATCCCCGGCCTTGGAAGCCTTGAAGAGCAATCACGTCGCGACGCCGGAAGAGTATGCGAAGATCAAGACCGCGCTCGAGGCTCTGCCCGGTGACGCGAAGGTCCGGCATCTCAAGTCCTTCGCGAGCACCATCAACAACCGCCTCGCCAACGTCGCGCCCGATCTGAAGCTCCGCTATCTGGAAGGTGCCGCGGCCATCGTCGGCGATCACGAGGCGATGCGCGATGCGAGTGAGGTGCTAGCCTACTATCGCGACCTCATCACCGAGATCGAACTCGATGCTGCCGTTGATGGCCCTGACCGCGTTGGAACCGATCAGCCCTTTGGCCTGCGGGTGAACTTGCGCCACACCCGCGAGATCGAACGCGAGGCCGGTGGCTTCCAGAAGTACCTGCAGAACCAGAACGCCATGCAATACGCGTGGAACTTCGGCAGGCCGACGGAGGACTATCGCGACAAGTTCGAGAAGGCGGCGCGCGCCGCGCTGGAAGAGCATTTCGAAGTCGTCTCGCTTACCTTTCATACGGACAAGGTCGAGTCGCTGACCGATCCGAAATTCGGCTGGCGGCTCACGCCTTACGCCTACTTTCTACTCAAGCCGAAGGGGCCGCAGGTGGACAAGGTGCCGCCGCTCAAGCTGGATCTCGATTTCAACGACACCTCCGGCTATGTCGTGCTGCCCGTGACTTCGGCGGAAGTCCTGATCGATGCGGCGAAGGCTGAGCCGCGTCCCTTCCGTGACCTGAAAGTCGTGCAGACGCTCGACGAGCGCAGCCATGGGGAGAAGGGATGCCTTTATCTTGAAGTGAAGGCCACAGCGCATGGCTTGATCCCGCCACTCGGCGAACTCATGGCGAAGGACATCGAAGGCTTCGAAACTGGCAATATCGAGGACCGCGGCCTGCGCGTGGTGGAATTGGATGCGGCCGCGGAAGATCTAGCGCCGATTGCGGAGCATGAATGGCGCGTCGAGCTGAAGCCGAAGGGCGGCACCTTGCCCGCGTTCTTCCATTTCCCGGCAGTGAAGCCGGAGCTTGCCAAGGAAGGCGGCCTGACCCGTCAGCGCTACGTCGACGTCGATCTCCAGCCGGTGGGTGAGCAAGTCGCGCTCGGCGGTGGTGCCAAGCGTCTCGGCCCCTGGATCGTAGGTGGTCTGGCGGCGTTGGCTGCGGTCATCGCTGCGCTCGTTGCTTCCTCCAAGCGGCGGAAGAAGCCGCTTCACGAAGGCCCGGTGCTGATTCCGCTGCCGGCCCATATCAATGCCGTCAGCGTGATTGGCTACCTGCGGCGCTTGCAGCAGCGCGAGGGCATCACTCCGGCGATGAAGGAATCCATCGAGAAGGAAATTGTGACGCTCGAAGCGAAGCACTTCGGTCGCGAGGATGCGGCACAGCAGATGGATAAACTCGAAGCGATCGCTAGACGCTGGCAGGCGGCATAGTCGCAAAATTGACCATTTTTGGATGGAAATGGCAAAAATGGTGCGTAAATGGCGCTCTCGTGATGCCGATGAGAGTTTCCTGCCTGTTGTTTGTTTTGGCGTGCGCCGCGGCTCAGGCACGCCCCGCGCTTGAGAAGCCGAACATCGTCGTCGTGCTGTTGGACGACAGTGGCTACGGCGATTTCACGCACACGGGGAATCCGACGATCCACACGCCGAACGTGTCGCAGATGGTGCGGGAGGGCGCGAATTTCCCGCAGTTCTATAGTGGTTCGCCGGCCTGTTCGGCATCGCGCTACGCGCTGATGACCGGGCGCAATCCACGACGCTCGGGATTGAATGCCTTGGCGATCCCTCCGACAGCGGCGCGTCATATTCATCCGAAGGAGATCACCTTGGCGGAAGGCCTGAAGGATCGCGGCTACGCCACGGGCTTCTTCGGGAAGTGGCACTTGGGAAATCCAAACCCGTCGAATGGCAACACGCCGGATGCGCTGCCATTGGCCCATGGATTCGAAGTATGGGAGGGGACCAATGTTTCCAATGACTACGATCCCTCGTCCAATCTGATCCGCTCGAAGTCATCTGGCACCGAGCCGGTCGCTGGATACGAGATCCTCGAGCGCGACATTTGCTCGAATGTTCCGCTGCAAGAGGGCCTCACGCGGCGCTACCGCGATCTCGGCATTCAGTTCATCAAGAATCACAAGGAGAAGCCTTTCCTGCTCTACATCGCGCCGAACATGCCGCACCTGCCGGTGCATGCGAGCAAGGCTTTCCAAGGCAAGTCGCTGCATGGTCCCTACGGCGATTGCATTGAAGAGATCGACGAGATGATGGGCGCGCTGACGGCGGCGCTCGAGAAGGAGGGGATTGCACAAAACACGCTGGTCATCCTTACCTCGGACAATGGCCCGTGGATCTCCCATCAGAACGACGTGAACCATCCGAAGTACGGCGAGGCTCGTAGATTGGTGGGCTCCGCTTTGCCGTTCCGCGATGGCAAAGGCTCCACCTGGGAAGGTGGCGTAAGAGAAGTGGGCGTGTGGTACTGGCCGGGGACGATCTTGCCGGCGACGGTCGTCCGCCAACCCGCCTCTACCATGGACGTGTTGCCAACGGCCTTCGCGCTTGCTGGAGAGCCATTGCCTGCCGGCCGAACGATTGATGGCAGGGACATCCGGCCTTACCTCAATCCTGCCGCATTCAAGGGGAGCGTTGCCGACTTCCGCTACATCTACACGGGCCAGCCGGACAGTTCGATCTATGGAGCCCGTATTGGACCGTGGAAGCTGCACACCCGTCTGTTCTCGCAGCTCGGTGAGAACTATGGATTCACGGCATCGAATGAAAAGCCGCTGTTGTTCAACGTGGAGGAAGATCCCTTCGAGCGAATTGACCGGGCTTCGGAACAGGGTGCCAAAGTGAGCGAACTGAAGGGGGATATCGATGCTTTCAGGGCGTCCGTTATTGCGGAGAAGACGTTTTGGGACTAGGAGCAGGTCTCGGCGGCAAATGTTGCGCCCTGGGACTCTTACTGCACTTCATACTCCGCATGGACGATCGTGATGATGTCCTTGTCGCGGGAAGTGGTGTCGTTGTTACCTTCGGTTGAGGTCTCGGTGGAGTTGGCGGCGTTGATATTGATGATGCCCATGTCGGCGTAGACCAGCTTGCCAACGTGGGAATTGCCGGCCGAGTCGAGGATGTTCTCAGCGCGTGCGCGGGCGTCCTTGGCCGCTTCTGCCAGCATCTCTAGCTTCAGTTCGCCCAGACGGGTGTAGTAGTTGGGCGACTGCGAGGTCACGTCGACGCCCTGTTCCAGCAGCGTGGTGATCTCGCGGGAGACCTTTTCGATCTGCGGGACGTTCGTCGAGCTGACGGCCACGACCTGCTTGGCCCTGAAGCCCTTCGACTCCCTTCGTTCGGAGCGCAGCGGCACGTTCGTGTTTGGCAGCACCTTGTCCTCCTTGATGATCTCAAATTCCTCGATGATAGAGGCGGACTCGGTCTGGATCTCGACCTCTTTCACTCCCTGAGCCCTCAGGAAGCCCACCACCTTCTCGGTCCCGCCTTTCAGTGCCAGATAGGCAGCGGTGCGGTCTGGCCCCCTTGCCTCCACCGCCGCCGACCACTGGATCAGATCGGAAACGATTCGCTTTCGCGCTGAGCCCGTGATGCGGATATTGTTCTTCTCCGGCTTCTTGCGCACGTCTTTCCATGTCGTTGCGGCGATGAAGGTGGATCCAGCCAAGCCCAGTGCGACGGCGACTGCACTGAGGAACGGTAGGGAAACCATGCGAGGAGCGGGGTCGGAGGAAGTGCTCATACGACGGGAGAAAGATAAGTTGGAAGTGAGAGAGGATTCTCACGAGAGAATACTCGGAATCGCGAAGGTTCTTTCCAACTCATGAGTCGGATGGATTGGACGAATAAGAAGAGCGGGACTTGTCTTTCAATCCCTGCCGACGACATGGCGACCCTCCTTAAGGGACTAACGGTAGGGCCAGCTTCGCCACGGTGCCTCCACCCTCGCGGTCCTCGAGGGAGATGGATCCGCCGTGGAGTTCGGCGGCTTCCTTGACGAGGGTAAGGCCGAGGCCCGTGCCCTTGCGGCCTGAGGAGTGGTGCTTGAGCGAGTAGAAGCGCTCGAAGATCTTTTCCCGCGCGTAGTCGGGGACGCCGGGCCCACGGTCGGAAATGATGATGCCGCCATCCGGCTGAAGGACGATGTCCACCGTGGATCCCGCGGGAGAGAAATCGATGGCGTTCTCCAGCAGGTTGGTCACCGCCGAGCGCAGGATGAAGGCGTCGCCCCGGACATACACCGGGGCCTCCGGCAGCGAAACGTCCAAGGTGACCCGTCCCATGTTGGCCGGCGGATTGGCTTGATCGATGGCGCGGGCGACGATGGGCACGAGATCGACGGTCTCGGTTTCCTCCAGGCTGCTGCGGCCTTCGAGGGCGGAAAGTTCCAGTAGCCGATTGAGCAGGCGCTCGGCCCGGCCGGATTCGGCGCGGATGTTTTCCAGGAAACGGCGGCGGTCGGCTTCCGGCATGTCTTCATCGAGCAACTCCGCGGCACCACGGATTGCGGCGAGAGGACTCTTCATCTCGTGGGTCAGCGTCTGGACGTAGCGCTCGGCGTAGCGGCGGCCCTCCAGCGCCTCGCGCATCGACTCCAGCGCACGGGCGAGGGTATTCACCTCCTTGCCGGCGCCGAGCTTCGGCAGCGGCGGACGTTTTCCCGACTCGATCTCGCGGGCATACTCGGTGAGCAGACCGACTGGTCGGTACTGCCAGATGAAGACGGCGGTGACGAGGAAGAGAATGCCGGCTCCGATGAGTCCGGTGCCCCAGTAGATGCCGCGACGACGGGCATCCACGATCGGAAGGACATCGGCCTGGGGTTTGTAGACCGTGAGAACGCCAAAGGGGTTCTCCAAGGGGCCGATCAAGGCTCCGACGTGGAGAACCGAGGAAAAAGGATTGGTTTCATCCGTCCGGCTACTACGCGCGCCGTAGTCGCCACGAAGGGTGAGGGCGACATCGCGCATGTGGCCGAGATTGGCACCCTCCAACTTGCCACGGGAATCAAACAGACACTTGCCACTGGCGTCGGTCACGTAGGCGCCGAGGCCCATATGGTCCTTGAGGTGGCCATGGATCATGGCCTTGAACTTGCGGCTCGAGGCCCCCTCAAAAGCATTCTCGAAGCGTTCCTTGCTGAATCCGCCGGCCTTCAGGTCCGCGTCAACGAAGGCGGAGAGGAGCTGCGCGGCATCGACCATCGATTCCTCGGTGGCCTGATAGGTCTGCGGCTCCACCACGGAAAGCTGCTGGCGCATCAGCAGGTAGAGACCCGTGCCGATGATCAGTGCGATGAAGAACAGGGTGACGCGGGTGAGGCGCATGGGGAGAAGTCAAAAGTGCCTGTTGGAAAGTGCTAAGACCCAACGCTTGTTCATTCCCAGCGAGGGTTGGGGTGATTCCAGCTCCGAAGGGTGTCAGGATTTTACTTTTCGGCAAACCAGCACAAGCCAAGTAACGCAAAATAGCGCCAGTGCTGCGAGAAGCACGAGAACGCCACCATCGAAGACGAACAGGAAAAAGGCATTCCAAGGGGAGGCGTCGAAGATGCGCTTCATGTGATCCGGGAAGAATCCCGCCCAAGCGGCACCCACGAGCACCACCATGATCTCGGCGCTCACAAGTCCTTTGCCAAACGCCTTAAACATTGCACCAGTAAGAAGCTTCTCACCCTGCACTTCACCGGGCTACGGCACGAAGAGATACCCCAGCCCACGGCGGGTCTGGATCAGGTCCTCTGCTCCGGCCTTCGCGGTGCGGAGCTTGGCGCGGATCGACTTGATGTGGGCATCGATGGTGCGATCGGTGACGGCACCGGGATCGGCCCAGGCGTGATCGAGGAGTTGATCGCGGCTGAGCACGCGGCGCGGATTTTTCATGAACACGAGCAGCAGCTTGTACTCGTGGGCGGTGAGATCGAGTTCACTGCCGTGGCAGTGGATGCGCATCGCCGCGGGATCGTGGTGAAGGGAGCCGGCGGGCGGTTGTTCCGGAGTTTTTGCGGGGGTGGGAGCCTGGCCAACGTTCTGCGAACGCCGCAGGATGGCGCGGATGCGGGCGACGATTTCCCGCGGGCTGAAGGGCTTGGTGACGTAGTCATCGCCACCCAGTTCGAGGCCGAGAATGCGATCCACCTCGCCGTCGCGGGCGGTGAGGAAGAGCACGGGAACGGTCGAGTTCTCGCGGAGCTTCTTGCAGACGTCCAGGCCGGTCATGTCCGGCAGGCCGATGTCGAGGATGGCGAAGTCGAAGGGCGTTGAGGCAAAGGCATCGAGCGCCTCCTGGCCAGTGAGCGCGTGGTGAACCTCGAAGCACTCGGTCTCGAGTGCGTAGACCAGGGTGTCAGCGATGGCGGGTTCGTCTTCGACGAGCAGGACGTTCATGGGTGAAGGAAGAGCGCCGGATTCGCCCGGAGCGTGGCCCGACTGTGAAGAAGCGGTGAAATCGTGGCCAGCCGGGAAATCTAACCGCTGGCGGGCAAGCCGGGGCTGGTATCCTTCAGGTCCACCCCGCTGAAGCCGAGCCGTCGGGACTCATGCAGCAACCATGAAATCCGGTGGGCGGCAGCGGCGGGTGGCAGTCCTTCTGGCCGGATGTTTGAGACGCAGTTCCGCTTGGCGTCGGTATTGCCGGGCTTGGGGTCATGGACGAGGTAGGCGCCGAGGCTATCGGGAGAGCCAAGACCGGGACGCTCGCCGAGCAGGATCAAGGCAGCGCGAGCACCGAGGACGTGGCCAATCTCGTCCTGCAACGCGACACGGGCGTAGGGGGCGATGATCAATGGAGATAGAGACCAGTTCTCCAACAACGGTAGCAATGCGCCCAGCAAGGGAGGTCCCTGACGATGTGCCGCGGTGGACGAGAGGCCATCGGCCAGGATGATAACCAGATCGTAGTCGCCGCGATGGCTGGAAAGACGATCACTCGCTTCCGCCGAAAGCCTCCGTCCGAGGTCAGGCCGCTGAAGGTAGATCGCACGGTCGCCGGCCTGCGAAGGAGAGAGAAGAATGGGATGTCCGAGTGGCTCCAGTTCCGCCGCCAGCGAGACCGGATCAAAGGGCGCATGGACGGCGTCGCGAGCCCTTGCGTGGTCGAGACGGAAGTGGAGCAGTTCGCGGTGGAGCAAAGAGCCTCCCGCACGGCCGGTTCCGACGCGAGCGTTGGTCCATTGTTTCAGTAGATGGATGTCGTTGCTCATGGCGCGAGGAGTCCGAGCATGGCGGAGGCATCGGCAAGGGCGCGGGAGTCTTTCCTCAGCCGGCCGCCGGGATCGGCAATACCGGTCTTTTCCAGCCATGCTGCGAATTCAGGTGCCGGCTTCTTTCCCAGGACCTGCCGCAGATAGTGGGCATCGTGAAAGGACGTCGATTGGTAGCCGAGCATGATGTCGTCCGCGCCGGGAACTCCCATGATGTAATTGCAGCCCGCCACGCCTAACAGGGTGAGCAGGTTGTCCATGTCGTCTTGGTCGGCTTCGGCGTGATTCGTGTAGCAAACGTCGCAGCCCATCGGCAGGCCGAGCAACTTGCCACAGAAGTGGTCCTCCAATCCAGCACGGGTGATCTGCTTGCCATCGTAGAGATACTCGGGGCCGATGAAGCCCACGACCGTATTCACCAGCAGTGGGGAAAACTCGCGTGCCACGGCGTAGGCGCGGGCTTCCATGGTTTGCTGGTCGATGCCGTGGTGGGCATTGCCCGAGAGTGCGCTGCCCTGGCCCGTTTCGAAATACATGACATTTTCGCCGAGCGTGCCGCGCTTGAGAGAAAGCGCGGCGTCGCGTGCTTCCCGTAGCAAGGCGAGATCGATGCCGAAGCTGGCATTCGCCGCTTGTGATCCGGCGATGGATTGGAAGACCAAGTCGACGGGTGCGCCGGCTTCGATCGCGCGGAGCTGCGTTGTCACGTGTGCGAGCACGCAGGACTGCGTGGGAATCTCGTAGCGGGAAATCAACCTGTCCATCAGCTCTAGCAGCGCGCAGGTGGTGGAGACCTGATCGGTGGCTGGATTGATGCCGATGACCGCATCGCCACAGCCTAACAGGAGTCCATCAAGCATCGATGCGGCGATGCCCCTCATGTCATCGGTCGGGTGATTCGGTTGCAGCCGCACGGACAGGTTTCCGCGCAAGCCGAGGGTATTGCGGAAGCGGGTGACGACCTGGCACTTCGAGGCGACAAGGATCAGGTCTTGGTTCGCCATGATCTTGCTGACCGCGGCGACCATCTCAGGCGTGAGTCCCGAAGTGAGAGTGGTGAGTGCATCCGTGTCCGTTTCGTAGTCGAGCAACCAGTCGCGGAACCCACCGACGGTGAGTCCGGCGACCGGTGCGAAGGCGGCGGCATCGTGGCTGTCGTGAATCAGGCGGGTGACCTCATCGTCCTCGTAGGGGATGAGCGGATCGCCGAGGAAGTGGGCGAGCGGCAGATTGGCGAGGAGATATTGGGCGGCCACACGTTCTTCCGCCGATTCTGCGGCAATACCGGCAAGGACATCGCCCGAACGCAAAGGCGTCGCCTTCGCCAGCAAGTCACGCAGATCGGCGAAGCGGTGGCTGCGGCCAGCGATGGTGGTGCTCCACGACATGCGCGAGCTCTAGCAGGTCACGCGCCGGGAGGGGAGCGAGATTGGCAAGCTGCCAATCAACATCACGAGCACTCAGGGAAGCGTGCAATTGAGCCGGATGAAGGCGCTCGGACCAGTCGCGGGGATCCGCGCACGAGCAAGTCCATCCGGGCCGGGAGTGGGAGCCGTCGTGAAGGGAACGAACGATCCCAGCGAACCGGTGGAGGCAGCGGGTCGCAAGGTGAAGCGCGTGGTGCTGGTGAGGCGCAGGGGATAGGAGAGTTCGAGTTCCCTGCCGCCTGTTCCATCGGCGAGTTGGCTGGAGACCTTCCATGAGTCCCCGAGAGAAGGATTGAGGCCAAGGGCGAATTCGATCCCGGCGGGGATGCCATCGCCATCCGAGTCACTGTTCTCAGGTGCACCGGGAAACCCGAAGTTGGTGATCCAATCGGTGTAGGCGAGATTGATCGCCGTCGCTGACTTGCCGAGCAGTCCGCCGAGCATCTCGGTGGCGGTCAGCGGTGCGATGCCGGTGGCATAGCGGCGGTTGAAGGCATCGATGATGGTGTTCGCGATGACCGCCTGGGCATTGGTATTCGGATGGAAGTTCGCGCTGACCGGGCCATTGAGCCACACGTAGTTCAAGTCGCCGGTGGTGGATCCACTGTTCTGGAACTGCAGGCCGTGAATGCACATCGGCGCGGGATTCAGCAGCGACAACGTGGTTGTGAAGATGTCGGCGCAGGCAAGTCCGCGCTCAGCGGCGAGGGTGGCCAGTCGCGAGTTGAGATCATTCAGCACCGCAGTGACGCGGGCGGTTTTCACCGGGTCGGTGGGATAGGTCGCCTGCACATCGGGTGTGATGCCGACGTGAGGTAGATTCACCACCACGATCTGAATGGACGGATTGAGAGCAAGCACCCAGTCGAGGATGAAGGCAGAGTCGGCGATGAATGTGTCGACGAAGGTGCCGGGCGAGCCTCCGTTGTAGATCGTGCCATAGACGGCATTGATGTCATTGCCGCCGATGAAGAACGTGAGCCGCTCGCCGGTGGTGGCGATCTGTGTTTCGAGCTCGGTGACGTTAAAGTCGGTGCTTTCGTTGAAGTCGGAAGCGTTCAGAGCGAGGAGCAGACTGGAGAAGTCGGGATCTTCCGCGAGGAGTTGCGTGATGGTCGCCTGGCGGCTGATGAAGCGCCGGAGTTGATTGACCTTGAAGCCCGGGACGGCCCAGTTATTTCTCTGACGGAAGTAGAGGGTGGCGATGCGCGGTGGAAAGATGCTGGCGGGTACCTTGATGCTATCGCGTGCTCCGAGGTCGAAGGAGTTCTGCCGATACGAACTGGAGCTGAGGATTTCGATCCAATTCCGGACGCCGGTGCCGAATCCATCCCCATAGGTGGTGCCGAAGATCTTTTCCGTGAAGGCAAACGAAGCCTCGTAGGCAAAGGTCAGCGAATCCCCCAGCGTGACGATTTGCTCGGCGGCAGGCAGTGACGCCGTGCCGAGCAAGAATGCGGCGGCTAGGGACGCGGGAGTGACCTTCATGGAGCCAGCGTTAGCGACCCCATGAAGACAAGTCGATGCGGTAGATAGCGTGGGTTAGCTTTCCTCGCCGCTCTTGACCGACGGAGGCATCTTCAGCTTCGCCGGATGGGATGGCGTGAGCTTGAGCTTCGTAAGTCCCGGCAAATCGGGTGAAGCGGGTCTCGCAGCGGGAGGCTTCGCGCCGCCGGGCAGGGTGGGCGGCGGGACCGGCATATTCGCGGCCACTTTCTGATCGCCCAACTGTGGCAACTCAAGTTTGCGCGGGGCTGGAGCGGGAGCCCCCGGTGAGGGAGGTAGGTCGGGGCTGCGCGGTCCTGCGGCGGGTGCCGCTGGCAAGTCGGGCTGGCGTGGCGCGGGAGTGGGTGTGGCCGGAAAGTCCGGTTCAGCCAGAGGAGCGGCGGCGCCCGGCTTGGGAACGGCGGCTGCTTTCGTCGCGGTTTTGGTAGCGGCCTTCTTGGCGGCGGGGCGTGCGGCTCTCTTTTTCGCCGGTTCCGGTTCGCTGGGGGCGCCGAGATCGGCGTCGAAGAGGCGATCCTTCGGCGCAACGCGATCCATCGGGATCGTCACCGCGGGTGGTGGGCTGGGTTGCGCGCCTTTCGCGGGTGCCTGTTCGTAAAGCTCGTTCGAGAGTTCTTCGCCCAGCGCCGGTGCGAGGCTGGCCACCTTGATGGGCGTGGTGTGGCGGCTGATGGACGCGGTGAGCCTCATGGACTCTTCCATGCTGCGCTTCATCCACGGCAGCTCGCCAAGCGCGGGCCGGCGGTTCTTGAAATTGCCCCATAGGGACTCCTCGTCATCGGTCCAGAGGATGAAGTGCTCGAGGTCGGGATTGCCAAGCGTGGGGTCGGCTTCCATGGCAGCCCCGTAGAAGCGCGCCGCTTGTAGCACCATGCCGTGATGGAGCAGGGCATTGGCGAGCCCCAGATTTTGCACGGCCTTGCCTTGGTTGAGTTCGAGCAATGCGGTGAGCAGCCGGATGGATTTCCGCGGTGCAGCCTTGGCGAGCACCCGGGCGGCGAAGGCCAGCTCGAGGTCGATGTTCGGGATCTCTTCAGCTGCCCACACGAGGTTGGCGGCATCGGTGAAGCGTTCCTGGTCGTAGAGGAGATGGGCCAGTCGCTTGCGCGTTTCCCAGTCGGCAGGATTCTCTTTCAGATCCTCCTTCAGCTTCTTCTCGTCGGCGAATGTGGGTTTCATGCTCACTGCGTTTTTTGGAGTAGCAGTCACCCATCGACCCGGTCCGCGTCTCCGGCAAGTTGGAATGTGTCATCGCGGCGAGTCCCGAAACGCTCCGTACAGAGCTTTTCTACGTGGAAACCGGCGTTTTTGGGCCGTCCAGCCTGCTCACGGAGCCGGGGAAATGACGATCCGGTAGAAACGTCTCGTCCATTGTCCGGCGTGGGTGGACATCAGTGTCGAGCCCGTACCGGTGAGCGCGGAGGGGACAACCTTTCGCCAATCCACGAGGTTTTCGGACCACTGCGGCTGATAAAGATAACCGACCTGTGATGGCCATGTAATCACGGCAGAATTCACGCCGAGATTCAGTGAAACCGAAAGAGTTGGCGTTGTCGGAATACTGCTCGAGCGGCAAGAGGTTGCCGGTCTGCCCGCCGGGGATGTCCGCTGCCCACGCGTTCGCCGCGAGGCAGAAAAGAAGAAATAGGAAGAGACGGCGGGTTTCGCCGTGAGCGGGCAGAATGGGTTTCGGGACGGCAAGGTGTCCCATTACAAATGCCTCGACCACGCGCGTGGTTTAGAAAACTACGTGAAACTCCACGCGTCCATGTCGAAGACCACGGTGACGTCTTCCGGCAGCGTGGTCTTTTGGAGCACCTGCTGGACGTGGCGGGTCATCGGCCGGGCCTTCGCGCTGCGGAGCATGAGCTGGAAGCGGAATTGGCCGTGGGTTTTCACTAGCGGGCTGGGGAGCGGCTCGCCGATCATGAGGCCGGGCGGTGGATCTTCTGTGAGGCGCCGGTGCAGCGTCTGCAGCGTGAATTCGGCGCGGCGCTCGTGGGTGGAGCGACTGGTGAGAACGGCGCAGTGAGCGAAGGGCGGGAAACCGAATTGGCGGCGGAATTCCAGCTCTTGTTCGGCGAAGCCATCGAAGTCGTGATGACGGGCGAACTGAACCGATGGCGAATGCGGCGTGAAGGTCTGCACGATCACCTCGCCTTCGAGATCACCGCGACCGGCGCGACCGGCAACCTGGGTGAGGAGCTGGAAGACCCGCTCGCCGGCGCGGAAATCCGGAACGTGCAGGCCGATGTCCGCATTGAGGATGCCGACTAGCGTGACGTTCGGGAAATGCAGCCCCTTCGCGATCATCTGGGTGCCGATCAGCACGTCGATCTTGCGAGCTTGGAAGGCATTGAGCAGGTCTCGCAGCGCGTGCTTCTTGCGCATCGCATCCGCATCAATGCGGGCGATCTTTGCTTTCGGGAGGACCTTCGCGAGGACCTCCTCCACCTTCTGCGTGCCGTAGCCTTGCAAGGCGATGGCCGGGTCGCGGCACTCGGGGCACTTGCGCGGGACGACCGCCTGGTGACCGCAGATGTGGCACATCAGGCGCTCATCCTCGCGATGGTAGGTCAGCGACACCGAGCAATGCGGGCACATGCAGACATGGCCGCAGGAGGGGCACTGCAACGAGCGAGCAAAGCCGCGGCGATTGAGAAAGAGGATGGATTGCTCGTTCTTGAGAAGGCGTTGTTCGAGCGCACCGCGCAGGCGATCGGAGAGGATCGCCATGCCGCCTTTCTGCTTTTGCTTTTCCAAGCGCATGTCGAGCACGCGGATGAGCGGCAGCGATTGGCCATCGGCGCGCTTGGCGAGGCGGACGAGCTTATACTTCCCTTCGAGCGTGTTTTGAAAGGACTCCAGCGATGGCGTGGCGGAGCCGAGCACGATGGTGCAGTTCTCGAGCGAGGCGCGGAGTACGGCGACATCGCGGCCGTGATAGCGGGGGATCTGGTCCTGCTTGTAGGTGTTCTCGTGCTCCTCATCCACGAGGATGAGCCCGAGGTCCGGCAGCGGCGCGAAGACCGCGGAACGCGCGCCAATGACGATCCGTGCAATGCCCTTGCGGATGCGATGCCATTCATCGAAGCGCTCGCCTTGGGAAAGGTTCGAGTGCAGCACGGCGACCTGCTCTTGGATGCCGGCGAAGCGGGCGCGGAAACGGCGGACGGTCTGGGGTGTTAGAGAGATCTCCGGGACGAGAACGAGGACGGTCTTGCCGACATCCAGCGTGGCGCGGGCGGCTTGGAGATAGACTTCCGTTTTGCCGGAGCCGGTGACGCCATGAAGGAGGATGGGAGCCGGAGGATCGGAGGAGGATGGGGCGTTGAGCGATTCAAGGACGACCTTGAGTGCGGCCTCTTGCTCGTCATTCAGCGGTAGAGGGGAATCGGGAAGGATCTCCTCGACGCCATCGGCTTCGGGATCGCGGCGGACTTCCTCTTCGATGAGTCGGACGAGTTCTTGCTTCGCGAGGGATTTCACCGACGCAGAAGCACCATCGCCCAAGTCCGCGAGAGCGATCTTCTTTTCCGGAGCGTGCACGAGCAGCGAAAGAATGGCGGCTTGCTTGGGAGCTCGTTTCTGTAGCTTGGCGAGAATCTCGGGTGACGGCTCCGTCTCGAGCACCACCGTCTTGCGAACCTTTGCCGAGTTGTCCTCGGTGCGGACGGCTTCCGGCAGCAGGGCGCGAATGACGCTTTCGATACTGCATCCATAGTAGCCGGCGATCCAGCGACCGGCCTTGAGCAGGTTCGCCGTGATCAGCGGCTCCGGGTCGCTGAGCGAATGGAGCGGTCGCAGTGCGAAGCCGAGGTCATCCTGTTGCTCGACCAGATCGAGCACGGTGCCTTGGGAGAGCTTGTTGCGCAGGGGAATGCGGACGCGGCAACCGGGCTGGACATTCAGTCCATCGGGAATGGCGTAGTCGAAGACGAGCTCGGAAGGGCCGTCGATGAGGACGCGGGCTGCGGGCATCGGGTGGCGGAGCTTTGAACATCGGACTGCCCACGTCCAACCTTGAACTCCGGAGAGATTCTCCTGCTCCACCGGGTTTCAGGTCGGATCAACCCTGGTCCGATCACAGCCATCGACGCGCGTTCCTATTCGTTGTAGGAGAGTTGGTAACCATGAAGACGAGCTTGGTCCGATTCTATTGCTGGAGTGCTCTCGCCGCCACGGGGATGAGTGCTGACGAGGCGAAGGCACCGCCCCATCTCGAGGGGTTGACCGCCCTCTGCAACAAGCCCGTCACGGTCTACGAACCACCCGAACTGCCTTGCGCAGTTGGGGGAGTCGGTGGCGGATCATTCCTTGTGAATCCAGAGAACTCCCGGGATTCGCCCCATCGGAACACCTCGATCATCGTTTACGTCAATCAGGTGCTGCTCGACTACCGCAGGAAGAATCCAAAGGGTACCGAGTTTCCGATCGGGTCCGTGCTGCTCAAGGAGAAGTTCGTGGAGGGCGCGACGACTGCCCGGCTCTACACCCGGATGGAACGGAAGTCATTGAATGGCGAGGTCAAGGACTGGGAGTTCAGCGCGAAGTCGCTGGATCAATCCGAGAGCCCCGACAGCTTCAAGGCAGCGCGCTGCATGTCCTGTCACGATGATTTCGATCAAACCGGGTATGTGAGCAAAATGACCATCTCCCAAATGGAGGCCTTTCTGAAGCCAGCGGTCCCGAATGCTGATCGCGCGGAATGAGGGCGGGGTGAAGACCTGGGCTCGAGGGCAGTGATCAAGGATCCACGATCGCCCGGACTGCGGGACGCAGGGCGTGGGGGAAGTTCAGCTTGAAGTGGATACAGCGGTCCTTGGTGGTCCAGAAGCTGGTGATCGCGGGGAGCTTCTCTTCCGTGAAGAGCTTCTTCAGCGCGTTCACCTTGAGGTGCGATGGGTGGCCCTTCCGGACGTGCACGCGACCGGCTTGAACCTCATACCACTCGATGGCGACGCGCTCGACAAACTGGGCCATGGCGGAATCTTCCGCAGCATGGGAGCATCGTCCAGAGCGGATCGCAGGCGTCGCATCTAGCGAGTCGACTTTCCCCAAGCTAGCCACGGGGGCGGACGGGGAAGTCAGCTTGAATCGCTAGAGCGGGATCGCGTCAGAAGTGCCGCATGACCTTCTCGAACGCTGCTTCGGCGGTCAAACCGTGGAGGCTCATGAGGATGTCCGGCTTGCCGTGCTCGACGAATTCATCCGGCCAGCCGATGCGCTCGACCGGCGTGGTGATGCCGGCGTCGTGCAGCAGTTCGATCACACCGCAGCCGAAACCATTGTGCAGAACATGGTCCTCGAAGGTGCAGACCACCTTGCACTGGCGGGCAAAGCGTTCGAACACTGCACCGTCGAGCGGCTTGATGAAACGCGGATTGATGAGCGCGACCGAGAGGCCCTTGGCTTCCAAGAGGGCCTTGGTTTGCTTCGCCATCTCAAAGAGGGTGCCGAGGCCGATCAGGACGACGTCGGTGCCTTCGGCATCGACGACCGCCTTGCCAAGTTCGATCGGCGGGACTGGAGCATCGAGCGGTGTGCCATTGATCGGGCCACGCGGGTAGCGGATGGCGGTAGGCCCCGCCTCGTAGTTGGCCATCCACTTCAGCATCGCCACGAACTCGGCTTCGTTGGCCGGCTGCATGTGGACGATACCGGGAACAGGGCGCAGGTAGCCGATGTCGAACAGTCCGTGGTGTGTCGGGCCATCGTCGCCGGAGAGGCCGCCGCGGTCCATGCACAGGCGGACCGGCAGGTGCTGCAGCGCCATGTCATGAACGATCATGTCATAGGCGCGCTGCATGAAGGTCGAGTAGATCGCGAGGAAGGGCTTGAAGCCCTTGGTCGCGAGGCCGCAGGCGAAGAGCGCGGCGTGCTCTTCAGCGATGCCCACGTCGTAGTAGCGATGCGGCAGTTCCTTCTTGAAGATCTCCAGCTTGGTGCCGCCGGGCATGGCGGCGGTGATGGCGACGACTTGTTCGTCAGCCTTCGCCAGGTCGGTCACGGTGCGGCCGAAGATGTCCGAGCAGGTCGGCGTGGCAGAAAGGTCGGTGGAGCCGTCCTCGATCTTGTAGGCGCCGAGGCCGTGGAACTTGCCCGGGTTATCGAGAGCGGGCTGATAGCCGCGGCCCTTTTCGGTGATGATGTGGAGCACCACCGGCTCATTGAGCGTCTTCAGGTGCTCGAAGGTGCGGACCAGCAGTGGCAGGTCATGGCCATCGATCGGGCCGAAGTAGCGGAGGCCGAACTTTTCGAAGAGGACGTTCGGAAAGAGCAGATTCTTGGCGCCTTCCTCGACCTTGTGGGCGAGTTTGCGGACCGCCTTGCCGGCGACTCGCTCCACGAACTCCGCGGCGGAATTCCGCACGCTGGCGTAGGTCGCGTGGGTTTGCAGCGCATTGAAGTAGCGGGCGATGGCGCCGACGTTCTTGTCGATGGACCATTCGTTGTCGTTCAGGACGACGATGAACTTCTTGGTCGTCTCGGCGATGTTGTTGAGCGCCTCAAGCGTCGGACCGCAGGTGAAGGCTGCATCACCGGCGACGGCGATGACGTGGCTGTCTTCTTTCGCCAGGTCACGGGCCGCGGCCATGCCGAGCGCGGCGGAGAGAGCGGTGCCGGCGTGACCCGCGCCGTAGCAGTCGTGGTCCGACTCGCTGCGGAGCAGGAAGCCATTCAGACCCTTGTAGGTGCGGATCGTGTGGATGTCCGGGGCGCGGCCGGTGAGCATCTTGTGGACGTAGCCCTGGTGGGCCACGTCGAAGACAAAGTTATCCTTCGGCGTGGAGAAGACCCGATGCAGCGCGATGGTCAGCTCGACGACACCAAGGTTCGGCCCGAGGTGGCCGCCGGTGCGGGATAGCGAGGTGATAAGCGAGTGACGGACCTCCGCTGCGAGCTTGATAAGGTCTGCCTCCGCGATCGTCTTGACGTCTTCGGGAGTGCGGATGGCGGAGAGGAGCGGCCCGAGGGCAGGGGGCTCAGAAGAGGCGGATGTCGTCATCGTCGTCGTGTTCGGCCGGCGCGCCGGGCAATTCGTCGTCTTCCGCGCGGTCCGGCTCGCCATTGCCCGCTTCGGCGCGGGCGCTGATGGTCTGGAGGCGCTTGCGCGCGGAGGCGAGGACCGTTTCGCATCGAGCCAGCAATTTCGAGCCCTTTTCGTAGCGAGAGACCAATTCTTCCAATGGAAGCTGCTCCTCCTCCATGGCGGCAACGATTTCGTCGAGCTCCGAGAGGGCAGCTTCGAAGCTCAGGTCGCTGCCGTTTTGACCCTCGTCGGCGGATTTCTTGCGGGCGGGCATCGGGCTACGGATTGGGCGCTGCCTCGGCACGGCGTTCGCCGTAGTAAAGGATTTCCGTGCCGGCGAGCGGCTCGGGGTAGGGATAGCGGCGGTAAATATCGGTGAGTTTCGGATCCTTGTCGAAGATTGAAAGGCCGACGCGGCCGGCACCCGGCGAGGTGATATCGAGGGCGACGCCGTTTAGAACCAAGGAGGAGAATTCGCCATACTGGTCTCGCACCGATGGCACCGGCTCGAAAGCGGTCGAGCTCGGAGTCACCAGGATGCCGGCGAAGGGCGTGCCGAGGGAGGCTGCTCGGTCTTCCAACTGTTCGAAGCCGCGCTTGGTCTTCGGCAGCCAGAGGCTGATTTCATCGGCATACCACGCCACCGCCCACGGCTGGTCCGAAACCACGACGCGAGTGGCTTTTTCCGTCTCGCCCTCACCCGGGGCGAGCAGCTTCGGGATCTTGTCGTTGAGCACGGAAGGAAGGTAGGGCGGCCACTGCGGATAGCCGCGGTCGCGAACCATGAGGCCGATTTTGATCTTGTCCGGAGCAGAGAGGATCATCGGGGCGGCTGACAGGGCCACCACGGCGAAATAGTGGGCATTCCGGAGGAAGGGCACCGTATTGATCGTTTCGAGCCGGCTCCACAGGATGGAGATGAACGCCAGGCCGTAAGCTGACATGACGGGCGCGAACAAGATGTGGATCTGGTTCGGATGCAGTTGGCGCGTGCGGTCGATCCCGAAGATCGCCATGCCCAGCGCGGCGAACAGCCACATCAGCGCGATGCCCCAGCGGAAGTTGGCGATCGAGGCTCGCTTGAAGGGGTGCAGCAGCGCCACGAAGAACAGCGGTGCGGCCAGAATGCCACCGAGGAAGGGCAGAAGTTCCGAAGTCTGGACCAGCGTGGTGCCAAGGATGCGGACCAGCAGTCCGTCCAATGAAAGCGGCGCGCTTTGCAGGTCATGGTTCCGCATGATCGAGGACTCGGAGCCGCTCCCCAGTCCATTGTAGAGCACGTAGAAGCCGGTGCCGAAGGGCTGGCCGGAGAAGTCGCTCGCCCTCATCAATGGCACCGCCACCGCGATCGCCAGCAGCGCGAAGGCCGACAGCGCCACCACTCCGCGCGGGCGGAAGGCGAAGGCCGCGTAGATCAGGAAGCCGAAGAAAATCCAACCCGTGATCCAGTGGGTTAGCACCATCAGCACGAAGAATGCAGAGGCTGCCAGCGCGTGACCGAAGGGCATCTTTCCTTCCTCCGACGCCTCGACTGCCCGGTAGGTGAAGTAGAGGCCGCAGCTGAAGAGCAGCAGCAGCAGCATCTGCGGCAGGCCACTCTGGGAGAACTTCCACATCAGGTCGCAGAGCAACATCAGCACCGCGGTTACCCCGGCGATCTTGGCGTCGAATATCCTCCCCACCAGCAGGTAGGTGACTCCTATCGACATCAGGAAGAAGAGCGTCGAAACCAGAGCGATCACCCGGTCCAGCGGATAGACGAGCTCGTTCTTGCCCATCGGCCATGCGCCGTCCTTGTCGGCACCGACCAGCTTGAGCACGGCGCTCATGATCAGGGGATTGAGCGGCGCGTGGTAGGTGTCCTTGAATTCGGTGAAATTCACCGCGCCTTGGTTCGCCTTCTCCGCCTCGTAGTAGGCCAGCGGGCGGATCATCTTGGTCGTGAACCCTTGGCCGCGGGCGATCTGGCGGGCGATCTGCGCCTGCTCCATGGCCTGTGGCGAGTCCAGCCCGCGGAAGAGCGGAAGCAGGTGCAACAGGGTGAAGCTGACGAGCACCAGAAAGAACAAGATGCGGCGGATCATCACCGCGGTCTCGAACTGGGAAGAGGGAAGGCTGCTCATGGGAAATTCAGTCGCGGCGCCGACGGGCAGGTCAGTCCTCTTCTTCCTTCAGCTTGCGCTGGAGAGTGCGGCGACTGATGCCGAGTAAATCGGCGGCCCGCGTCCGGTTGCCCCCGGCTTGCGCCAAAGCCGCGCGGATGGCGCTGGTTTCGAGGGCATGCAAGTTGAATTCCCCCCCACCGGCAAGGGGGATTTTCCCCGGTTCCGAGGTCGTCACCGGCATTGCCGAAACGGGCGAGAGCGCTGGAAACACCGGCATTTCGCCGAGCACCGAGGACGGCAGGTGGTGTAGATCGATGACCGGCTCGTTGCTCATCACTACCCCGTGCTCGATCGCCGTCCGGAGTTCGCGCACATTGCCCGGCCATGGATAGGCGCGCAGCACCCGCAGGGCGGCATCGCTTAGCGGCTTCACCGGCCGGCCATTCTCTTCGGCAAATTCCTTCAGGAAGGTCCCGGCCAGCAGCACGATGTCCTCCGCTCGTTCGCGCAGTGGCGGCATTTCGAGGCGCACCACATTGAGCCGGAAATAGAGGTCCTCCCGGAAATCGCCCTTCGCCACCATGGCGGCGAGGTTCTTGTTAGTCGCAGC
>Ga0307406_10000474_pt1 | contig 23161 bp, 28 predicted proteins | sample 322Cmetagenome_3_FD_203706 | JGI IMG/M metagenome (GOLD analysis project Ga0307406, IMG submission 203706) | Maize rhizosphere microbial communities from greenhouse at UC Davis, California, United States - 322HYB-C-2 | ecosystem: Host-associated > Plants > Roots > Rhizosphere > Soil | place...
ACGTACGACAAGAACGGTTCAGTCAACCACTCATTCGGATTCACCTCCGTAGCCATCAGCCGCCCGAACAGCATCCTGGAGCATCTGCCACCGCGATTGGCGGTGCCAAGGACCAACACCTCGCTCACCCTCTCCGCGGCCACCGAGCTCACCGCCTCCGGATGGTCCTGCACCCGCAAGCTGGCTGGACTATCGCTGGTCCGGTTACGCAGCGACAACCCTGGCGACCCCGACGCTGTCAACCTTGTCTACAGTGACGGGCTCGCCACGGTGAGCGTCTTCCAGCAGCGAGGACGGCTGACCACTGTGCCGCAAGGCTCCCAGTGGGATCCCACGTTGCGTGCCCATATCCGGAGTGGCACATCTGGGGTCGCCACCTGGCAGTCGGGCGATGTCGTTTTCACGGTCATCACCGATGGGAACTCCGGAGTGCTTGCCGAGGCGGTCGCCTCGCTGCCCCATGGCAGTGCGGCAGCGCCTACTACGCTGGGCCGCATCAGAGCTGGATGGGCGAGGATTTTGGCTGATGTGAAGGGTTAGGGCGTGGTTGATCAGGACCGCCCCGCTCGTGGGGCCGGAGGCGAACCGGCGGACTCTGGCTACTTCGGTCCTTTTGGCGAGCCACCGCCTCCACCTGTGGATGCAGACAGCACATACGAGCCCATTCCGAGCTTCGAACCGCATAACTCCAATTGGCCGCCGCCTACCGGCGAGCCGCGGTTCGTCGCAGATTCCGGTGCTGACAAATCCTCGGCGACGACAATGTTGCCGCCTGGCCGTCAAGGTCGTCGCGGTCCACTCGTTGCATCCCTTGTCACGATGGCGGCGCTTACTGCTCTCGTGATCGGTGGTGCAGCCGGATACGGCGGCGCCAGACTCGCCCAACGTGCGGCAGATACGCCGACTACCACAGCCAGCCCTGCCGCGGAGCCAGGCGTAACACGTACCGCGGTGGCGCCACCGCCGCCCAGTGCCAACTCCGTTGAGATTGCCAAACGGGTGTTGCCGGCAACGGTGATGATCCAAGTCGGTCGTGGAACCGGATCGGGGTTCTTGATCGACAAAGAGGGGCGCATCGTCACTAATAACCATGTCGTTGCCGGTGCGGCCGATGGATCCAGGATTCGCGTCGTCTATTCCGACGGACGTCGGGCCAACGCCGTCCTGGTAGGTCGCAGTCCGTCCTACGATATCGCAGTGATCAAGGCGAGCGGTACTGGATCGCTGCAACCCGTGGAGCTCGGCGACTCTGAGCATCTTCAGGTTGGCGAGCCGGTGCTTGCTATAGGTTCACCGCTCGGGCTATCGGGCACGGTCACCGAGGGCATCGTCTCCGCACAAGACCGCCCGGTGATCGTGAACGAGACCAGCGACGCCGACGCGCCGACGGCGTACATCAACGCCATCCAGACCGATGCCCAGATCAATCCAGGCAGCTCCGGCGGCCCGCTTGTCGATGCCGGCGCCCGAGTGGTGGGGGTCAATTCTGCGATCTTGACCTTCGGGTCCAGCCGCAACATTGGCCTCGGCTTCGCGATCCCGATCAATCAGGCAGTCATCATCGCCGATCAGTTGATCAAGAACGGTAAGGCAACCTACCCAGTGATCGGGGCCAACGTGGCGGATGCAGCATCGGGTGTGGAGCTGACTGCGGTCGATTCGCAGGGCCCAGCTGCCAAGGCAGGCTTGCGAGCCAAGGATGTGATTACCAAGATCGACAATGAGAGGGTCACCACCCTTGAGGAGCTCATCGTCAGCATCCGGACGCGGCGACCAGGCGACGTTGTCGTCCTGGATTATGCTCGGGGATCCACCCGAGCCCAGGCCAGCGTCACCTTGGGTGGTAAGGAGGGCTGAAGCGTGACGCCCCTACTGCTCGACATCAATGCGCCCGAGTTCGTACTGCTCTTGATCATTGCGGTCATCTTGTTCGGACCGGAGCGATTGCCTGATCTGGCGCGCAAGGCAGCTCGTTTGGTGCGCTATCTGCGGACCGTCGCGGGTAACGCCCAGCAACAGCTGAGCAAGGAGTTGGGGCCGGAATTCGAAAACGTCGACTTCCGCGATTTGCATCCCAAGACCTTCGTGCAGAAGCACCTGCTGGACGACGTAGAGCCGATCATCGCCGACGTGAAGGCGGAGGTCACCGACGTCGGCAAGACGATCAAGGACTCGTCAGCCGATATCACCGAGAAGATCAACTCTGCCGATCCCGCTACAGGGCCGCAGCACAATGGCATGGATGGCGGCGGTCGAGACACAGATGGCGCGTCCAAACCTCGCGCTCTGACACCGTTCGATCTTGAAGCAACGTGACCAGAGTCGGTCACTGGCTGGCAGGTGCGAGGCCGAGCTGCTTACCGATGAGGCCGCGGCCACGCTTCAGGAGCAGCTTGGCAAGCGAGCTAAGGGCGGTCGCGGCGGGCTGGGTAGGGTCTGCCTCGACAAGAGGCACACCTGAGTCGCCCGACACACGCAACTGCGGATCGAGCGGTATCTGCGCCAATAGGGGTACGGCATAACCAAGGCGCTTGCTGAGTGCTCGCGCTACGTCATTGCCGCCGCCCGCGCCGAAGATGTCGTAGCTGTGCACCTTGCCGCAGTCCGGGCAGGTGATCACTAGATGCGACATATTCTCTACGACGCCGATCACGTGTTGATTCATCATCGACGCCATGGTGCCGGCGCGTTCAGCCACCTCAGAAGCAGCCGCTTGCGGCGTGGTGACGACCAGCACCTCGGCATTAGGCAGCTTCTGGCCCAAGGAGATCGCGACGTCGCCGGTGCCGGGTGGCAGATCGATGAGGAGAAAGTCCAGATCGCCCCAATAGACGTCAGCCAGCATTTGAGTCAGCGCCCGGTCGAGAATCGGGCCACGCCAGGCAACCACTTGATCCCGACGCGGCTTAAGCATGCCGATCGAGATCACCTTGAGACCAAGCGCTGGCACAGGCATGATCATGTCCTCGACGGCGGTCGGCCGCGCATCGGCGACCCCCAGCATCGCGGGCACCGAGTGGCCGTAGATGTCAGCGTCGAGAATGCCGACCTTGCGCCGGTCGGCAGCGAGTGCCCGGGCAAGATTCACCGTTACCGAAGATTTCCCGACACCGCCCTTGCCGGAGGCGACGGCGATGACCTGGGTTAGAGAATCCGGTCGAGCGAACGGAATCTCACGTTCGGCCTCTCCGCCCCTGAGCTGATCGCGGAGTGCCACCCGCTGTTCATCCGACATCACACCCAGTTCCACGTCGACCGCCGTCACTCCTGAGACAGCACCCACTGCCGCCGTCACATCTCGATGCAGCGTGTCACGCAACGGACAACCCGAGACGGTGAGCAGCACCCGTACTCGTGCTCGCCCCTCGGCATCGACATCGATTCGGTCAACCATGCCGAGTTCGGTGATAGGCCGGCGGATTTCAGGGTCATCCACCCGCTGCAATGCCTGGCGAATCTGCGGAAGGAGCGGATGCTCGGCGGTCGAGGTTGCCGAGACAGGTGAGGACTGGTTGTCGGGCACGTAGCCCAGGGTAGGTGAAATCTAGTGTCGCTTTAGATGCAGAGGCGTCGGTGAACATCCCACCCTGCGTGGCATCTTCACGGTGTACATGGCGTGCAGGCCATGTACAGCGTGATGAGCCTGGATACAGCACCGAAAGAGCGCGGTCAGATGGCGTCTTCGCTCTCGAGTTCGGAGAGCATGGCGCGCAGCTCCGCTCTCAGCTCTGAACGCAGGTAATCGCGGGTGGCCAACTCGCCGACCGACATCCGCAGGCCGGCGATCTCGCGCGCTAGGAAATCCATGTCGGCCCGACTTTGGGCCGCCTGCTCCCGGTCGCGCTCGGCGATGACGCGGTCCCGCGCTTCCTGCCGGTTCTGCGCGAGCAAGATCAGCGGAGCGGCGTACGAGGCTTGGAGTGACAAGACCAGCGTCAAGAAGATGAACGGGTAGGGATCGAAGCGTGGGCGCGGCGGACCAAACGGGACGTTCCATAGGATCCACACCACGATGACCACCGTCATGCCGAATAGGAACCGCGCGGTCCCCATGAAGCGGGCAAACGCCTCGGCAAACTTGCCAAAGGCCTCCCGGTCCACCTTGATCGTTGGAATTGTGGAGCGCTTGCGCCTGCCCGGTATGTCGAGTCGCTCGGCTTCCCGCACGGCTCTAGCCATGGGCGACCGCTCCCTCCTCCGGCTTCGCTGACACCGCGTCCAGCTCGATGCCCCGCCAGTCCTCCGGCAGCATGTGATCAAGTACGTCGTCCACTGTGATAGCGCCGATTAACCGATGATCAGGATCGACTACCGGGGCGTTGACAAGGTTGTACGTGGCAAAGTATCGGCTCACCTCATGGAGGCCCGCCTGGTCGGTCAGGGTTTCCAGTTCGGTATCGATCAAGCCGGAAACCAGTGTCGAGGGTGGCTCCCGAAGCAGCCGCTGGAAATGGACGGCACCAACGAATCGACCGGTTGGAGTATCCAGGGGCGGCCGGCAGATGTAAACCATGCACGCTAGGGCAGGAGTCAGCTCGGCGTCACGGATGCGAGCCAGCGCGTCGGCAACAGTTGCATCCGGGGGTAGGATCACCGGCTCCGGGGTCATCATGCCGCCTGCCGTTGATTCGGCGTAGCTCAGCAGCCGTCTAACGTCCTTCGCTTCGTCGGGCTCCATCCGTGCCAGCAGTACCTCGGCCATCTCCGGTGCCAGCTCCGCGATCAGGTCTGCAGCATCGTCTGGGTCCATCTCCTCCAAGATGTCTGCAGCGCGTTCGGTGTCGAGCTCAGAGATCAACTGCACCTGTTCGTCCTCGGGCAGTTCCTCCAAGGCGTCGGCCAGCTTCTGATCATCGAGCGCAGATGCTACTTCGGCTCGTCGCTCTCGTGACATCTCATGCAGTTCGCGTGCGATGTCGGCGGCCTTCATGTCTGCCATCTGGGCCAGCAGCTGGTCTGTGCCGCGGCCTCGGTCAAAGCTCAAGATCTTTATCGCGGACCAGTCCACGATCGTGACATGACCACGTCGCCCAAATCGCCGACGGCTGCCGCTCTCCCGCAGGGCTACCTGTGACAGCTCCCAGTCATGTGAACGCACGGGCCGCATCGCGATATCGAAGATCACCGAGGAAACCGGATGGTCCGTGCGCTCGACGGTCAGGTCGAACAGGTCGTCGATCACTAACAACTCAGACTCCCGCCGCGCGAAGCGGCGAGTGTTGACAACGCCGGTAATCACTACCTGAAATCCGTCGAGACTGCGTACCCGAGCCATTGGGATGAAGATCCGGTGCCGTGCGAAAAGCTCGACTACAAGACCTTTTACACGTGGCGCTCGGCCGGCAGCGCGGCGCTGCACCACAACGTCACGCACCTTGCCTACCTGGTCCCCGGCGCTATCGAGGACTGGCAGACCTCGGATACGTGAGATAAAAACCGAGGTTGCGCTCGCTGCCACGCTTCGATTATCACAGCCTCAGCACGACATCCGTCTGAGCTACGAGGGTCGGAAGATCGCGCGCCGCTCGGCTGAGCCGGGTCAATGTTGCCGCGCCGGCCGAAGGAAGGGGAGCCACCAGCTCAGCCGACGTGCCAAGATCACGTCGGCTATGGTCTGGACATGGCAGCAGCCGAGACCATTAGCTTCAAGGACCTCTGCATCGACGCCACTAATCCTGAGATCCTCGCCAGTTTCTGGGCATCAGCGCTCGGACTTCGGGCCGAGCCGAGCGGTGGCGACTTGCGGCTAGTTGATGATGTTCCCGAACACACCCTCTGGGTGAATAGGGTGCCTGAGCCACGGACAGCCAAGCAGCGCGTACACATCGACGTTCATGTGGCGGCAGTGTCTGACTTGACCGAAGTTGGCGCTGTGATCCTTGATCAAACACAACCTTGGACCGTGCTGGCCGATCCTGAGGGCGGCGAGCTGTGCGCCTTTGTTCGACATCCCGATTCACTACCCGACTATCGGGTGTACGAGCTAGTCGTCGACTCCGCCGATCCTGTCAGCATCGCATCGTGGTGGGCCGAACGCTATGCCTGTGAGGTTTGTCATGATCAGGACCGGGGCTTCTCCTGGATTGAAGGGGCACCCGGAATGCCGTGGGCGATGGTCTTCCAGTGGGTTCCCGAGCCGAAGACTGTTAAGAATCGCATGCATTGGGACGTCTGGGGCGAGACCGAGAGCCTCTTGGCCGTGGGAGCCAGGCTGCTGCGCGCCCGTGATCACGAAATCGGCTGGGACGTCCTGGCCGACCCTGAAGACAATGAGTTCTGCGTGTTCACTCGGCACGAAATGTGAGCGTGGCAGGGTACCTCTTTTCGCAATCCCTTGATCGCCCCGGCTCTGCGTTGATGCTCGACTCCTACATGGGCTCAACGAGTAAATTGGGAGAGCCAACCCTCAGGAGGACAGGATGGCTTATCCGCCACGGCAGTTCGGCTCGCTTTTCGAGCTGCAGTTCCCCCAGTCCGTCGGGATCTACAGCAGCTACGAAGAAGCGCAGAAAGCCGTCGACTTTCTGGCAGACCAGAAGTTTGAGGTGCAGAACTTGGCAATTGTCGGTACCGATCTGAAATCAGTAGAGCGGGTTCTTGGCCGGCGCAATTGGGGCACCGTGATTACTCAGGGGTTGCAGTCAGGTGTTTCGACTGGCCTACTGGTGGGTCTGGTGATGTTGATCTTCACTCGTCCATCAAGCGTCTTGCTGTTGCTGTTGGTTTCCCTGGCGATCGGTGTCGCACTCGGCATTGGGTTCAACGCCGCGGTCTACGCGATGAGCCGCGGCCGGCGGGATTTCACGTCGGTGACTCAGACAGTCGCAACAAAGTACGAGGTGCTGTGCGAGCACAAGGTGGCCGCGCAGGCTCGAGAGATGCTACAAGGTATGCCGGGCGCTCGCGCTGCCGCCTTCGAATAGGGATTGCACGTTCTGACGGCGCTTACGCCGCGAGCTAGCTTCTCCAGATTTTCGACATCCAAGCTTCGACCTCAATGCTGCTCTGGGGCAGCATGCCTGAGAGATTCTCACAGCCGTCCGAGGTGATCAAGATATCGTCTTCGATCCTGACGCCAATGCCACGCAACGGCTCTGGCACTAGCTGATCATCCGGCTTGAAGTAGAGGCCCGGCTCCACTGTGATGATCATGCCCGCTTGCAGGATCCCCTCGCGGTAGTTCTCTCGCCGGGCCTGTGCGCAGTCATGTACATCGATGCCGAGATGATGCGACGTGCCATGCACCATCCAACGCCGATGCTGTCCACCTTGCTCGCTGAGTGATTCCTCAACGCTGACGGGCAATAGTCCCCAGGTGTCGAGGTACCGGACAATCACCTCAATCGCTGCCTTGTGCACGTCAGAGAACTTGGCCCCGGGCCGCGCCGCAGCGATACCTGCTTGTTGCGCCTCATAGACCGCGTCATAGACCATGCGCTGCTCGTTGCTGAATGTCCCGCTGATCGGCAACGTACGCGTGATATCGGCCGTATACAGGGAATCCAGCTCGATTCCGGCATCAAGAAGCAACAGCTCGCCATCTCGGACGTCACCGTCGTTGCGAATCCAATGCAGCGTGCAGGCATGATCACCGGCCGCGGCGATGGTGTCATAGCCGACGGCGTTTCCCGCATGCCTGGCATGGAGGCCGACGATGCCCTCGATCCAGCGTTCGCCCCGGCCGCGGCGGACGGCTTCGGGAAATGCGGCTATCACCGCTTCGAACGCTGGTGCTGTTTGGCGGCAGGCTTCTCGCAGCTGGCCGATCTCGAAGGCGTCCTTGATCAGCCGCAGCTCGCTCAGTACAACAGCGAACTCCTGATCGGCCTCCTCGATCGTTGACCGATCTTGATCATCTTCGGCATCCTGCCGGGAACGGCGGACCTCTTCGATGAGTTCGCGAATCTCAGGGTCCAGATCTCTTGGGAGCACTCGCAGTGGAATGGTGTCAGCGTTCTTGCGGAGGTGATCTGCTAGCTCGGAGATCGCCGTGCATGGAATGCCACATAGCGCGCTCATCTCCTCCAGGGACGGTCGCTGACCGACCCACAGCTCACCAAAACGGCTGTCGGCATAGAACTCTTCCGAGTCGCGTGGGGCGCGAGGTTTGAAGTACAGCGTCGGATCATGTCCAACATCGGTTGGCTCGAGCACTAACACGGCGTCCGGCTCACGATCGGTGCCAAGGCCAGTCAGATGAGCAAAGGCCGAGTTCGGGCGAAACCGGTAATCGGTGTCATTGGCGCGTACCTTGAGCCCACCAGCCGGAATAACCAGCCGTTCACCCGGAAACTGGGCGCTTACGCGATCACGACGCTGTCGAGCGGGCGCGGCAGCGGCGAGTTGTCCAGGAAGATCTTTGGGATACGGCGCCCAGCCCTCGACGATGAACTTCTTAAAGGCATCAGAGAAGGGGATCTGGCGGTTCGGCAACTCCTGCCGACGATCGCTCACGACTGCCATTCTTGCACCCGGTTCCATTTGCCGAGTTGTCAGAATCACAGCACCAAATATGGTGCTGTGATTCTGACAACTCTGAGGTAATTGGCCGGGAGCCGATACGGTGAGCCGCATGCCGACACGTCTGTTTCTGGTACGCCACGGCGAGACAGACTGGTGAGGATCCCCCGGTTCATCGGAGGCTCAATTGGGGGTTTCCAACTTTGACGATGGTGTCAGCGTCGGTGTTTTGGGTGTCAGCGTAGAACCCTGCTTCGTATTCGTCTGGGCTGCGCATGCCTAATGCGGTGATGATCCGTTCCGGGTTGTACCAGCCTTCGATCCAGCCGAAGATCGCCAGCTCGGCGTCGTGCCGGCTGGTCCAGGTGTGCCGGTAGATCAGCTCGGTTTTCAAGGTGCCGAAGAATGACTCGGCCACAGCGTTATCGAAGCTGTCGCCGACTGATCCGGTGGAGGGGGCGATGCCGGCGTCGGCGAGGCGTTGGGTGAACCGCAGCGAGGTGTATTGGGAACCCTTGTCGCTGTGATGGATCAGCCGATTTCGGACCACATCGCGGCGCCACAGCCCCATCTCCAAGGCCGATAGCACCAGGTCGGTGGTCATTCGATCCGCCATCTGCCAGCCCACCACTTTGCGGGAGAACACATCCAGCACTACGGCCAGATAGAGGATCCCTTGCCAGGTCTTGATATAGGTCAGGTCCGCCACCCACAGCAGGTTCGGCACGGCGGCGCTGAAGTTACGGTCGACCAAGTCGGGTGCGGCGCTGGCTTGCTTGTTTTGCCGGGTGGTTTTCCAAGGTTTGTGCAGGTGAGCCCCCTGAATGCCGAGTTGCCGCATCAGCCGCTCCACCCGCTTGCGGCCCACCCGGATGCCCTCCCGGGCCAGCATGGCGTGGATGCGTGGCGCGCCGTATGTGCGGCGCGACCGCTCCCAGATGGCCTCGATCCGCTCGGCAAGCGCGGCATCAGCCACCGTTCGCGGGGACGGCTCGCGGCTTGTGCGGTCATAGAAGGTGGACACCGGCTCGCCGATCGCGGCGAGTAGCGGCGCAACCCCGAAGGTGTGACGGTGCGTTTCCACAAACGTCACGACCTGCGCCGGGTCGGGTCGGCCTCCTGGGCGAAAAACGAGCTCGCCAACCGCAGAATTTCGTTGGTGCGTTTCAGCTCCGCATTCTCTTTGCGAAGCCGTTTCAGCTCCTCGACGTCCTTGCTGGTCAGCCGGTCGTCCCGCTCACCTCGGTCGGCCTCGTCTTGGCGCACCCACTTGCGGAACGTCTCGGTACCGATCCCCAACTCGCGGGCCACATCGGTGATTGAGCGGCCCTCGGAGGACCGATACAAGTCGATGGCGCGGGCCTTGAACTCCGGCGCGAACTTGTGCGATCTAGTCACAATTCTGCTCCTCCCTTGGCCCAATCAGACCAAGATCGAGAGCCTCCAGGAAAGCGGGGGAACCTCAATCTGGAAAACAGTCCCGGGTTGGACCATTTGGAACGGTGAGGTGCCCGGCGGCGAGACGGCTACGCAGGTTGCCACTCGGCTCGACCGCGTGGTCGCTCGAGTCCGCGAATCGGGCGTCGATCAGGCGATCTGCTTCGGCCACGGCCATGCGCTGCGGGCCCTGACGATGCGCTGGCTCGGTTTCGAACTGAGCCTGGGCGTGCATTTCCCGCTCGACACGGGCACTGTCTCGGTGCTGGGTGAAGACAGGGGCGAACCCGCCCTCGAACGGTGGAACGCCCGCCCGTAAAAATACCGACGCGTAGGTATTTGCCACCTCTCCCAGCGGATCTGTTCTGCGCGAGACGGTGAAAGGAATTCTCATGGATTTCATCGAGGACACGCTGAACGCGCCACGGCCCGACGCATTGGCGGCGGTGGATCTGCCGCGACGGCGGCAATATCACCCTTCACCTGATTCCTGGCAGGACGAGGTCGTCTACTTCCTGCTGGTCGATCGGTTCAGTGATGGAGCTGAGGGTACGCGTCCACTGCTCGACCGAGGTGACCTGGCCAGCGCCCGCCCGGATCAAACCAATGGGCAACCCTGGCAGTGGATCACTTGGGCGAATTCTGGACGTGATCGTTTTCAAGGTGGCACGTTGGCGGGAGTGACGAGCAAGCTCGACTATCTGCAAGCGTTGGGCGTCACCACCGTGTGGCTGAGTCCCGTTTTCCGGCAGCGTGCACATCTAGACACCTATCACGGGTACGGGATTCAAGACTTCCTCGAAGTTGATCCCAGATTCGGCCGTCGCGACGATCTAGTCGATTTTGTTCAGCAGGCCCACCAGCGAGATATGCGCGTGCTGCTCGATGTGATCTACAACCATTCCGGCGCGAACTGGCTGTACCCTTCCGGCACTCCGGGTGGAGAAAGCAAGCCCCGCTACACCACCGGCCAATATCAGTTTGGCAATTGGCGTGGAGATCACGGTCAGCCAATTGCGTCGATTGGCAGTGGTGAGGATGGCGTGTGGCCGAGTGAGTTCGCCGATCCTGGCCGCTATACCCGAGCTGGCACCGGCAGCCTGGACGCCAGCAAATTCCCTGACATCGATGATGCCGAGTTCCGCCGTACCGACTTTGAGGACCTGCGCGACTTCGCCTTGGGCTCGCCCGGAACGCTGAGCTTCCTCGCCCGGGCGTACATGTACTGGATCGCGCTCACTGATTGCGACGGTTTCCGGATCGACACCGTCAAGCATGTCAGCTATGAGCAGGCGCGGAACTTCTGCGGAGCGATCAAGGAGTATGCCACCAACCTGGGAAAGCGCGATTTCTTCCTCGTTGCTGAGATTCCGGACGATAACTTCGCCAATCGCTATCTCAATGCCGCCGGACGCAACTTGAACGCCGCGCTCGACATTAGCGATGGACGGCTTTCGCTTCGTGAACTGTCACGCGGCCGGGCTGATCCGACTCGTTACTTCAGCAGCTTTGATATTGGTTCCGCCCCGCTCGGTTCTCATCGCAATCTGGGCGACAAGTTGTTGTCGGTGCTGGATGATCATGATCATGTCTATGGAGAGAAGCTGCGGTTCGCCGCTCGTGCCGACAATGATCATCAGGCAGCAGCAGCAACGGCATTGCAGTTGCTGACGCTTGGAATCCCATGTCTGTATTACGGCACCGAGCAAGGCTTTGCGGGTCCCGAGCAGTCCGAGTGGCAGTGGTTGCCTGAATGGGGAAGTCATGATCGTTATCTGCGCGAGGCGATGTTTGGACCACGGTTCCCAAGGGCTGAGGGTCGGGCCGGAGTCCCGGGCCTTGGTCTTGGTGATGGACTTGATCACGGTCTGCCCGGATTCGGGCCATTCGGCACAGCGGGTGCCCACTGCTTCGATCCCACCCACCCGCTTTACTTACGGATCGCAGCGATGACAGCCATCCGCGCCGAGTACCCGGTGCTGCGCGCGGGTCGGCAATATCTGCGGCCGGTCTCTGTCTTCGGCGAACCGTTCGGGCCAGCGCAAGCTGGCGAGCTGTTCGGCTGGTCGCGAATCCTGGTCGACGAGGAGGCGCTTTGCATCGTGAATCCCAATGGCCTGGCGACCCGTGGTGCGAACGTCCTCGTCGATGCCGAACTCAACCCACCGAACTCCGTATTCACCGTGATCATGAACTCCGCAGCAGCTAGTGGGGGAACTGTGGCCGATCACCCGGTCGGTAGCCAAACACCGGTACGCCGTACCGCGTCCGGCGCCGCGTACGCGGAAATCCGCAATGTCGGCCCAAGCGAGGTCCTCGTGCTGGTCAACCGGCCCTGATGAGAGGAAAAGCGATCAGTAGTGTGGTGCCGCGGGCGTGCCAGCGCTCGAGTGTGCTCAAGGAGGATGAGAGCGATCAGGGCCGACAAAGCTGCGCAGCTGCGCCTGCTGGATCTGCAGACCGTCGATACCACCCTTGCTCAGCTGAACCACCGGCGCCAGACGCTGCCGCAACACGCACAGATCACCAGATTGCAAGCTGAGCGAGCGAGGTTGGCCTCCGATCTGGTGGCGGCCGAAACGGCGATTTCAGATCTGGAGCTCGAGCAAGCCAAGGCCGAGGCAGACCTTGAGCCAGTCCGGGAACGGCTTAATCGGAATCAGGTCCGGATTGCCAACGGCACCGTGGCCGACCCGAAGGCACTCTCCTCGATGGTCGAGGAGGTCGGCCACCTCAAGAAAAGGATCAGCGATCTTGAGGATGCCGAGCTTGAGGTGATGGAGCAACTGGAGACAGCGGTGGCCAATCGTGACACACTCCAGGCCCGCATTGACAGAACTGACGACGACTTGACAGCGACCATTGCCGAACGTGATCGCCAGCTTGCGGCGCTCGATGCCGAAATATCTGGTCTGCGCACGGAGCGGTCTGACATTGCGCCGCTGATACCGGACGACCTGCTCGCGTTATATGACAGGATCGGCGCGAATCATGGCGGAGTTGGCGCAGCGGAACTACGGCAACGCCGATGCACGGGCTGCCAGCTTGAGATCAACGCGGCCGATCTGAGGGCGTTCTCGGCAGCAGCCGAAGATGAAGTGCTGCGATGTGAGGAGTGTGGTCGCATCCTGATTCGTACGCCTGAATCAGGTTTGGCCCCGTCAGGGCTCGCACCGTCGGGATTGTGATGGCCAGGGAATCGGTGAAGCCGGGTAATGGACCGGATCTGTTCGATGAGACCCGAGAATCTGCCGATGCCAAGTCGAACCATCGCCTGATTGTGGAGGCAGACGGTGGCGCCCGCGGCAATCCAGGACCCGCGGCGTACGGAGCAGTGGTTCGGGATGCCCAAACGTTGGAGGTCTTAGCGGCCGAAGGTCTGCCCATCGGCCATGCGACGAACAATGTTGCCGAGTACCGCGGGCTGATTGCCGGCCTCGAAATGGCCCGTGAACTCGACTCGACCGCGGCTGTGGAAGTGCGGATGGATTCCCGGCTGGTGATCGAGCAGATGGCCGGGCGCTGGAAGATCAAGCACGCCGACATGAAGGCGCTGGCGCTACAGGCCTCCCGATTGCGGCCGGCAACTGTGACCTGGACGTGGGTGCCGCGCGAACTCAACAAAGCGGCCGACGCGTTGGTCAACCGCGCCTTGGATGACGATCCGGTTCCGCGCCAGTACATGGTTGATCGACCCGGCTGACTGGTCAGCCGGTCGCAGCGAGCGGAGCGAGCACTTAAACAGAGCGAGCGCCAGCTAGCGGAGCAATCAAATTCGGATCGCGCGCCGCCGTGCTGAGGAGGAGTGAGGGGACACGCTTTTCGTCCCCGAGCGACGACGAAGTAGGCGGCTACAAGCGCGATCCGCGCTCGCGATGTTCGCGCCGCCGAGCTGCAGGAGAAGCCGACGAAACGCCTCGAGAGCGGAGCTGATTCACCGAAGCTGATCGTTTCGTCGGATTCGACGAAGACGGCGGCTCCCCGGCGAACATCGCGAGCGAGCGGAGCGAGCACTTAAACGGAGCGAGCTTGGCGAGCGAGGCAATCAAATAAGCTGCCTCCATGCCAGCCCGCAAGCTGGGACTGCCGCCGGTTGTGCCCAAGGAGCTCGCGGAGGGCTTAGCCGCCATTCGGGCTGTCGCTGAAGTGCCGTCAGACTTTCCTGCCGACGTGGAGGCTGCAGCGGAGCAGGCCGCCGCCAACCCGCGCCTTCCTGATCTGGACCGTACGGATCTGGAGTTGATCACCATCGATCCCGCCGGTTCTCGTGATCTTGATCAGGCGTTGCACATCGCGCGCCGGCCGAGTGGTGGATTTGTGATCTCCTATGCGATCGCTGATGTCGGCGCGTTTGTGCAGCCCGGGGATCCGATTGATCTTGAAGCGCATCGACGGGGTACCACCCTGTATGCCCCCGACCGCCGAGCTCCGCTCCATCCGTCGGTGCTCAGCGAAGGTGCGGCCAGCCTGCTTCCGAATGAAGTCCGGCCCGCGCTGCTGTGGACGATCACCTTGGACCATCGCGGTCAGACGCTGTCGGCGGAGGTGGTACGCGCCAAGGTGCGCAGCCGGGCCCAGCTCAGCTACACCGAGGCCCAGCAGGAGATTGACGCCAGCAGGCCTCGCGAGACGCTCACCCTGCTCAAGCTCGTGGGCCAATGGCGCGAGTTCCGAGAACGCGATCGTGGCGGTGTCAGCCTGAAGATCCCGCAGCAAGAGATTCAGCGCCATGGCGACGGCTGGACTCTTCGCTTTCGGGCCCCGGAACCCGTCGAGGCCTGGAACGCACAGATCTCGCTGCTGGCTGGCATGGCCGCGGCCCACATCATGCTGTACGGGCAAGTCGGAGTCTTGCGAACCATGCCGCCTGCCGATGCGTACTCATTGGGCAGATTGCGCCATGTGGCCAAGGCCCTTCGGATTGTCTGGCCGCCGGAGATGGACTATCCGGACTTCATCCGCACTCTCGATCCGGCGCGGCCCGATCAAGCTGCGATGGTCAATGCCTCCACGCGATTGTTCCGGGGTGCCGGCTATCGAAGCTTCAGCGGCGGAATTCCGCAAGATGTCGATCATGCCGCGCTCGCCAGCGATTATGCGCATACGACCGCACCGCTGCGACGCCTCGTAGACCGCTACGCCGGAGAGATCTGCGTCGCGCTGTGCGCCGACCAGCCGGTCCCCGGCTGGGTCTTTCGCGACCTCGACGACCTCCCAGAGCAGATGGCTGTCGCGGAACGACGAGCCAAGAAATACGAGCGCGCGATTATCGACCTGCTCGAGGTCTATCTGCTGGCCGACAAGGTTGGTCAGACGTTCATTGGCACTGTGATCGAAGTCAATCGTGACAAGCAACAGGGCACCGTGATAATCGAAGAACCCGCCGTAGAGGCTCGGGCCGTCGGTGATGGCTTCCGCCTCGGGCAGGAGGTCCTGGTCCGGTTGACATCGGCGGACTATGCCCAGGGTGCTGTGGTGTTTGAGGTCGCGCGGACTGTTCAGCGGCCGATCTGACGTTTAGCCGCCGCCGCCACTGCTTCAGGAGTAAATCCGAACTTACCCTGCAGGGCCTTGAGCGGAGCTGACGCGCCGAAGGTGCTCATCGCGATGATCTCGCCGTGACTGCCGGCCCAGCGCTCCCATCCGAACGATGAGGCTTGCTCGATCACGACGCGAGCGATGACGTCGGGGGGCAGCACGCTGTCTCGATACTCGTCGGTTTGCCGATCGAAGAGTTCCCAGGAAGGCATGCTAACCACCCGAGCCTTGATTCCCTCAGCAACTAGTTGCTCATAGGCCGACACCGCAAGTGCCACTTCACTGCCGCTGGCAATCAAGATCACATCAGGCGTCTCGTCCGGATCGCCGGCCAGCACGTACGCCCCGTTGGCCACCCCTTTGGCCGATGCGTACTTGCTGCGGTCCAGCGTGGGCAGCGCCTGCCGGGACAAGATCAACGCCACCGGATCGTGCCGCAGCGGCATGATGACTCGCCACGCCTCGACGACCTCATTGGCATCGGCCGGACGCATGTCGATCATGCCGGGCATGGCACGCAGCGACGCCAGGTGCTCGACCGGTTGGTGCGTTGGGCCGTCCTCGCCGACGCCAATCGAGTCGTGGGTGAAGACGTGGATTACGGGGAGCTCCATGAGCGCCGAAAGACGTAGCGCGCCACGCTGGAAGTCGGAGAAGATCAAGAATCCCGCCTGGTATGCCCTGATCTTGCTCAGTGCCAGTCCGTTCGTGATCGCGCCGGCAGCATGCTCGCGGACGCCGAAGTGCAGATTACGACCGGCCCGGTTGTCCGGCTGGAAGTCTCCTGCGCCCTCGAAAGTAAGGCGCGACTTGTTGGACGGCGCCAGATCCGAGGAGCCACCGATTAGCCACGGCACGGCCTGCGCGACACTGTTGAGCAACTTCTGGTTGCTGTCTCGGCTGGCGACGCCCTTGGGATCGGTGGGATATTCGGGCAGGTCGCGATCCCAGTTCTCAGGTAACTGGCGACGTTGCATGTTGTCGAGTTGACCGGCGAGCTCGGGATACTCTTCGCCGTACTTGGCAAAGAGGTCGTTCCACGTCGCGCGCAGCTCGGCACCTCGCTTGCCGAGATCGGCGAAGTGGCTGCGCACCTTCTCGGGTACCAGGAAGGTCTCATCTTCCGGCCAGCCGTAGTTCCGCTTGGTGCCACGGACTTCATCCACTCCCAAGGGCTCGCCGTGCGCGGAGTGGCTGCCCTGCTTCGTGGGTGCGCCATAACCGATGATGCTCTTGACGACGATCAAGGTCGGCCGCTCCTGCTCGGCCTCGAACGCATCCAGTGCACGGGTTAACGCGTCAAGATCATTGGCGTCATCGACGTGCTGGATCGCCCAGCCGTAACCCTCGAACCGCGTCGCGACGTCCTCGGTGAAGGCCAGATCGGTGCTGCCCTCGATAGTGATCTTGTTGCTGTCGTATAGCCAGCACAGATTGGAAAGCTTCTGATGCCCGGCGAATGAGGCCGCCTCGGAGCCGATGCCTTCCATCATGCAGCCGTCACCAGCAATCGCGTAGACGTTGTAGTCGAACAGGTCGTAACCAGGTCGGTTGAAGGTGGCTGCCTGCCACAGGCCAGCGACTGCCATGCCGACGCTGGTAGCGATGCCCGTGCCGAGTGGACCAGTGGTGCATTCAATGCCGGCAGTCCAGCGGTATTCCGGATGGCCAGGACACTTGGAATCAAGCTGGCGGAATTTCTTCAGATCCTCCAGCGGGACGGCAAGCTCGCCGAGGACCTCATACTGCGGATTGACCGACTTGACCCCTGCCAAATGGAGTGTCGAGTAGAGCAAGGTCGAGGCGTGACCAGCGGACAGCACGAAGCGATCACGATTGCTCCAGATCGGATGATCCGGGTCGAAGCGTAGCTTTTTCCAGACCGAGTACATCACCGGTGCGAGTGCCATCGGCGTGCCAGGGTGGCCGGAGTTAGCTGCCTGGACGGCATCGATACACAGGGTACGGATGGTGTCGATCGCGAGCTTCTCGATGGGATCGCTGTCCAATGCAGGAAATTCGGTGCTGGCGGTCTGGGTCATGGTCAACCTTCCTCGGTACGCGACCGACATCCGTGGTCGCGGTCAATCGGTGGTCGTTGGCAGACAGGCTTGCCTGAATGCACGCTATCGCCCGCGACTCGCTGCGGGAAGAATGGCCGGTCGGCTGCAAACCCTCTCAGCTCCCGATCTGATCCAAAATCCGTTGCGCAGACGCCTTGGTGATGGAGTGGCCAGGGTCAGCGAGGATGATCAGCGTTATCCGACTGCCGTTCCGTTGCGATGGAAAGGGAATCGGCGTTGCTTCACGATGGCCCCGAGGTCCTTTGGTGTGAGACGCATGGATGCCGGGAGCGGAGGATGACAACGGGCTCCGGCCACGGTCATTCGGCATCGTACCGATGAACGGTGTGCGAGGTGCCAACCTCACGCCGAGAGGATGCATAAGCCCTCCGCTCGGGGTAGCGGAGGGCTTGAGGGGAGCCCTAGATCAGCTGGAGGACAACGATCACCAGGATGATGACGACCAACACACCAATTACGGTCCACAGCCATGGGGGCACTGCGTTCACCTCCTATAAGGCATCGATGCGGCCCGGCGTCCCTGGAGTCTCAAAGCCGCCCGGTCAGTCGTCTCATACCCAGTAATCGCCGTTTGTCACGGTGCAGATCAGAGTTACAGCAATAGCAAACGACGGCAGTAGGACGCCGGTTGGGTGGCTGCGAGCGTCGGAAATCGCGCGCCCAGCGTGTTCAGCAGAGGAGGAGCGAGCGGAGGCGCTTTCCTCTGCGAGCGACGACGAAGTAGGCGGATCATGCGCACGATGCGCGAGCAGCAGTCAAAAATGGGGACGAGTCGGTCGATAAGCCGGATATCGGCTGCGGTCGGTTCGTGACTAGGGGAGATACCCACTAAACCGACTCTGACTAGGACTCTCACCTGTCATCACGTACGGTTGTTACCCGTCTCTTATCAATGTTCTGCGGACTTTTTGCGGACTAACCGCGGACCAAACCAACACCCACAATTTCATCCTTTTTCCTAGTTATACCTTAGGAATAGGAGAGAAAGGCTCTGTGCTCACTGGCCGGTCGGACACCAAGATCACTGCGGCCCGCCGCCGCCCCTCCCGTGTGGCTTCGCTCATGGCCAGCACAAACACGCCACCTCATGCCGGGATTCCCCAGCCGCCTGATCGCACTCGACCAACACGGCACAACCTGCGCACAAGCTAGTCGCGTACCTGCGATCAGCGAGGCCTTTCCGATAGCCAAAGATCGCCATCAACTGGGTCAGCACATCGCGGGCGTCCACGGTGAGCGGTCATAGTTCCCTTCACTTCCTCGAGGATCTTGATCTTGGTTGGAGGCTAGACCTTTCTTCCTATCTTTTGATCTTGAGCGGAGTTCCTGAAGCATGGCCAGGATGGCTTCGCCGACACCGATGGTTGCGTTGACCTGAGCGGCGGTGATCACGTTGATGTCAACGGGATGGCACCAACATTGGCTTGCGAGTAGATCCGATCGGCAGCATCGAGGAATTCCTTTGCAGCGCGTTCGTGATCGTATAGGGCCTCTAGGTCTCGCTCGGGCCAGGGCACGTCGCCGAAGTTTGGGAGCGTAGTGGTCATTCGGTCCACCTCCACGTCATGGCCGTGCTGGCTTCCCAGTTGATCAAGCCTATGCTGTCGCCGAGCGTTGCGGCCGCGCGCCCGGAAACCGGTCGGCTCGCGGAACTACGAGCGCGGCCCAGAGGTTTGGGCGGGCTGGGCTTGAAGAGCGTCGGCATTCGCTGCGCTCAGATGTCTGAAGAATCGCATTGATGAGCATCATGCCCGGCCGGCCGACTCGGCCGGGTTGAGATATCTGCGGCGGGATACTCCCGAGCTGGCGACTCATCACCGGCTGATGCCCGTAGGTCGCCGATGATCTGATCCCAGCACCTATGGGCAATGACCCCTGCCAGCGCGGCCATCGCAGGCTTGTCCAGCTTCCCGGGTCAGCGGAGGCAGGCTGGCAGTTGTGCGAGCGCGTCGTCGACAGTGAGTAGCCTCGCGGCGGTGATTTCTTGGGCAGAGACCCATTCGGGAAAGGGGATCTCGATGGTTCGGTGGGCGCCTAAGGCAGTGTGCTCCTCGTCGACGGCAGCCAAGCGTTCCTTGGGAAAGCGGTCCGCGACACGAACGAGAGCTGGCCATAGGCGGCGGTGGACGAGCGTGACCTTTCCCTTGACCAGCCGCGTTGCGATCACGTCGGGCGAGTTGAGAACACGGCTGAGTACCGCGAATATTTCGTGGCCGGACGCGTGTCCCGACCAGCTGCCGCGGATGGGTTCACCGGCGATGTATTCGGCAAGATTGGGCACTGGGCCGCGTACGGACTGCAAGACGATGCCTTGCTCGCGCACCCATTCCAACGGCTCCACGATCATCGATTCAACCACGTGTTCCGCGCGGTTCATCAGACGTTGCACTACTGCCGGGGAAGCAGGCCAACTGGCTAGCCGGCTGCCGCCGTCTGAATACTGACCACGGTGCGGCACCTCGGAACGACGATGACCCGCCTGGAGGGCGAGCCGTTCTCGTTGAAGGTTCCTATTGCGCAATTTGGGAAGAGCCGTCGGCGTTGTCAGCTCACCTTAATTGTCGGCGTCAACGTCGCCCCACCGGCTTTTGTCATCAGGCCTGGTTGAGGAGCAAAGGCAACCGTAGGGCAATCCCATTTCGCGCCCTGTGACGTTGCCTGCGTCGACACTGGCCCCGCCAGATTGTGTCACTGCGGCAGGCGGGGCCCGCACCTTTCGTCAGCGTGGCGTTGGCGACAGCCCGTACGCAATTGGCTGCGATCCGGGCCAGCGAGTTGGAGCTAGTTCGATACGGGCCGCATGTACTGCGTGACGAAAATCGCCAGCCTGCTTGCTCGCGCTAGTCGGAGACGGCAGCGGCTCCCGGTGCAGCTGTGGGGTCAGCTTCAGCGCCCCTGCCGTGTCTTGGGGGCCGCCACGGATAGCTGGAGTCTACAACGTCGGTGCTCGGCGGCGATGACACGATGTGGTCGCGCTCGGTTGGCCGCCGGAGCCACCTTCTCTTTAGGTTGAAACGCCACCCGGTCACTCGAAATTTGCCCGGGCGCGGGGCCGATTACTTACTCTGACGCGGCGCGTCCTGCCCCATGTAGATCACATTCTCGACACTGTTATAAACGTACCGCTCGCCCGCTTTCAGGGCGGCGGCGTGCGCCTCGCAGACCATTGTCTCGGCGAGGCCCCCCTGACCTTGATCAATCACGAAGTTTCGCCGGGCCCGCTCCTGGCACCGGAGAACTTGGCACTGCAGCACCCGTTCAGTATCCCGCTCTAGGCAGATGCACCTTTTGGCCTTGGGGATGGTGATGAAGCGGGACACTTAGAGATCGCCTGCTTTGATTTGCGCCAGCTTCGCCGCGCGGGCCGCAGCCAAGATGGTGTGGCAGCCAGGGTTCTCTTCATAGGTGGCTTAATCAAATATGTATTCGATGCAGTGGGGCATGGACTACCTCTTCGAGGCCTTACACGCACAGCGATCCGAGTTTCGCCCCGGCGCTTCACCCGCGCAGCATGTCCCTCGACATCAGGACCCGGCCGTCTTCGTGGAGCTTGTGACGGAGGAGGTTGAAGAGTGATGCCTCCGTGTGCTGGCGAACCACCCGAGTTTCCGTCTTTTCCTCAGTAGTAGCGCGACCCTAATGCCCGGACCTTCCCGCTGAGCCCGAGGAGAGCCGGCTTCGGCTCCGTCCCGCTGCCCCAATCCGATCAACGTCATCCTGGACGTCACGCCCTGAGCCAGTTGGTTGGTTCTGCATCGCCGGCCTAGCAGCCGGCGGTGTAGCCTGCGGGTAGGGATGAGGTTGTCGCCTGGCGTCCCAACCGGCCACTCGGTCGGCCCCCTCCGGTGCGAATGGCCCATTGTAAGGCGGAATCCGATGGAACCGGACAGCAGTACACCTACGAGGCATCAATACCGCACGACGTCGGCCCACCAATTGGACGATCGCCGGCTACTTCTGCGCGGCGGCGCACTCGACGGGCGGCGTTGGGTGGGCGTCGTCGGCATCGGGAAGCGGGTGTTCTGCGGCGAGGAACCCTGGTCCACCGCGGGCGTCTATCTCGTGACCACCGAGGTTGAGTTTGACGACGACGGCAAGCCGGCGAACATCGCCGTCCCGGCCTTCGCCGCCGAAGAGACGGCCGGAGCGGCCTCGACCTAGCGACCAAAGATCGTTAGGCGCTCGTGTCCCCTTTCGCGGGCGGACACGATGCCGTGACGGGGGTAATGGTGATGGGTCGCCGTGGCGGGGCCACCCCTCATCCCGCGACCGAGCTGTCGGCGGCCTCCTCCCGTTTTACGCCGCCGGCATCGCTGAAACCGTCCACCTTGACATGGGGGATGTCCGTATCTTCGCCCGCAGGGCGTCCCACGCCACTATGGCAAAGGCGCGCGAGGTCACCCTACCGGAAGCTGTGCATCGATATCCAACTCTGGCTAAAGAATGCCGACTGGCCACGCGCCCCACCAGGTGCGCGGTGGTATTGATCCGGTGCTGCGTTCCACGCCTCTCCAAATCCGCGCGATCACAGACAGACAGAACCTAGGAGCGTGCAAGCAAGTTGTGCATGCGGTGACTCCGGCGAACCAGTCCCGCTGACCGTTAGTCGGTGGGGTTGCGGGACGAGTCGGACCGGAAGGGTGGTCAACGCTCGCACGTCTGAGCCCGGACGCTACGTCAGCGGGTTCATTTGTGCCGCGGTGTACCACCACACCCATACGTCGGACTGGCCGATCTGCTCCTAGACCACACCGGTCGGCCTGCGGCCCCACAATTCGTCACTGCCGACCGGATGCCGCCGGCCTGGAAACTACTACACATCCATGCCACGCCAGGTGTGCACGTCCAACACATCCTTAGCGGTGAAGACGGCTCGGGGTAGCCGCTGGGGATCGCTGCCGCAGACGGCGATCGAGTTCTTGTTACCACAGCTGAAGGCATTTTCGAGGAGGACCTCAGGCTAGGTACAACTCACTCTCAGACTCCACGGAAGCCCAATCCATCCGATGGAGCGCGGGTTCACAGTCGGTGCACTCGATGGCTGGATGCGAGTATGGGCCGGAACTGGTAGAACGTCTCGGTGCAAGAACTAATGGGGCTTCTAGACCCGCTGACATTGAAACAGCAATGAACGAGACTCTGGACTCGCCTCCGCGTCTATTGCCAACGGACAGCTCATTCCCGGCACTCAGTTGTCGTCGCTAGGGGTCGCCCGATGGGTGTCTGGGCACATAACCGGAAGGTGGATGCCGACGCCCGAGCGCATCGTTGCCTCAGCAAAGGTCGACACGGGTGCGGCCAGTTGCCGTAACAATTTTTGTGCGAGATACAACGGCTGCGGCAGAATTCGGGCCGATAGGAACCCTCCTCGCTTTGATGCTCCTGACTCGGCTCATTACGCGTACCGGGGCACGCTTACTTGCGGTCCCAGGGGCTGTGGTTCTGCTTCTCATCACACCATTGGCAGCACTGTCCACCTCGCCGTGGGTTCTCGCCGCGCTCTTGTTTGTGCCGGGAGGGCCGCAGGATTGCTCTTCAGTCCGATGAACGCTCTCGCTGTGCTCGTCGAGCGTGACTACCCGAAGAGCTCGAAGAATAACTTCCGCCCCAGGGGCACGTGAAAGTGTGCCTGGGGCCGGTCG
>Ga0307406_10000476_pt1 | contig 23130 bp, 28 predicted proteins | sample 322Cmetagenome_3_FD_203706 | JGI IMG/M metagenome (GOLD analysis project Ga0307406, IMG submission 203706) | Maize rhizosphere microbial communities from greenhouse at UC Davis, California, United States - 322HYB-C-2 | ecosystem: Host-associated > Plants > Roots > Rhizosphere > Soil | place...
CGCTACTTTCATAACATCAATTACTTCAGCGCGGCCATCTTCAATACGACCCTGTGCACGACGAAGTCGCATAGGGAGGTTAGGGTTTGTTTTTAACCACGCCATATAATTGTTGTAGTTCGTTAGATGACGAAGCCGTTCACCAATTTCATAGTCTTCTTTTAAAAAGTCAGCAAATTCTGCAGGTATACCTAAATCTTCAGGCGGGGTGTCAAATAACTTGTAAAATTCCGTCTCAATACCAAGCTGACGATCTTTTACTTCTTGGTTTTTAAAGGGGTGAGCTGGCATTGCACCAAATTCACGGTCATAGAGCTTCCCACTAAAAGGCTCTCGAAATGATTCGGGAGTTTCTCTTTCTTTAAATGGTGGGGTAACTAGAGACATCGCTATATATTATATCATTTTTAGCGTTAAAAGTCTAAGAATAGAGCAGCCCCGCACGGAGGCGGGGCGGAGTGATGAGAAATTGCACGCAGTGATGATCTCTTTGGATCGGTCGTGGCGCTTCATTGAGCCACGACCGATCCAGCTGAGTGAGCTCGTCCTCAACCCAAACGGGGCTAGGAGGCGAGTGCGAAGTCCAGTCGAAGGGCTTCGCGAACCATCGGTGTAGCGGCGGAGATGCCATCGCGGAACTCACTGTTGAAGATGAGCTCTTCGAGCAGGGCATTTTTGACGCCTTGGACATCCAGACCCTCGGTGCGCGCGACACATGCCAGACGCTTGTCGAGGTTGGCCATGATGATGTCGCCGCTCACGAGGTCGCCGATGAACTGGCGAAGGAAGTAGGGGGCACCAAGATCGTACTTGGCGTCATCCTCCAGGATCTTCTTCGTCAGAACCCCAGCGATCAGGGGTGTCTTCAGGTCACTCGGCTCCGGGAGCTGAGTGAAGTAGTAGGCTCCGTCTCCTTCGAGAATCGGCAGCCCCTCTAGTAGGTTGCGTGATGTCATTTTTGAGGTGCGTTTCTCTAATCGGTATAACCAGCGGGCGCTGATCACAAGCACTTATTATACAGATTTTTAGGTGTTTTAGCAATCTTATGGCCTATGAGATAAAGTTACTTCAAGATGGAATAGTCAACAGGGGTGGTTGACAAATCCACCCCCATTCTGTATACTCACTTGTGACATACCAAAGACAGTAGCCGTGGAAACACTTAATCCGCTACCGAGGAACGTGTAAAACATACATATTCTAGTCTTTGGCAATGCGAGATCCAAAGACTTTTTTATTTCTAAAGAACTCTTTGACTCGAACATCATTGCCATTTGTCAGTAGCTTAATAATCAGGCCGAATAAACTAAACCAAGGAGATTTTTATGGCAATTAGTCGCGATAAAAAGAACGAATTGGTTGCTGAATTTACTGAGCTTCTAACTAACGCAAAAACAACTGCGTTCGCTGCTTACCAAGGCATTAGTGTTGCTCAAATCCAAGCCCTCCGTGCTCAGGCACGCGAGAATGGTGTTGTTATCAAGGTCGTCAAGAACCGTTTGGTTCGTGTCGTACTTGCAGACATCCCTGCTTACAAAGATATTGATACTTCTTCACTCAACGGCATGTTGCTTTACGCAATTAGTGCCGAAGATGAAGTTGCACCTGCCAAAGTACTTAACGAATTCGCAAAGACAAACGACGCTTTGGTTATTGCTGGTGGTCTTTCACTTGAAGGTGGACTCTTGTCTGCTGACGACGTGAAGGCACTCGCTGCACTTCCAAGCAAGTCTCAGCTCATTGCAGAAGTTATTGCTCAATTGCTTTCACCTGTTCACGACGTTACCAACGCGCTTTCGGGCAACTTGCACGCGCTTTTGGATGGTGTCGAAGCAAAGGCAACCAGTTAATTCCAACACCCTAAGGTGTTACAACCGATGCATAACGCATCACACTAATAATTTTGAAGGAGGCTATCATGGCTGATCTAAAGAAACTCGCTGAGACCCTTACCGGTCTTACTGTTCTTGAAGTTAACGAACTCAAGACAATTTTGAAGGACGAATACGGCATTGAACCAGCTGCTGCAGCTGTTGCTGTTGCTGGTCCTGCTGCTGCTGACACTGCTGCTGCAGACGACGCTAAGTCTGACTACACTATCGTCCTTAAGGACGCTGGTGCGCAAAAAGTAGCTGTTATCAAGGCTGTTAAGGACATTACTGGTCTTGGTCTTGGTGAAGCTAAGGCAATCGTTGACGGTGCACCTGCAACCGTTAAGGAAAAAGTTCCAGCTGAAGAAGCTGAAGCTGCAAAGAAGACACTTGAAGAAGCTGGCGCAAGCGTAGAACTTCAGTAATTCAACCATTCGGCCTGTTATTAGTTGAAACGAAATACCCCTCGTCATGAGGGGTATTTTTTATGGCTGAAAATGAAGAGAACCCCCGCGGCCTCTGAAGGCGTTGGGGGTTCTCATCGACGAATCGCGACTTTCTTCTCGGGCCCTACGGGTCAGCTGTGCGGATCCCGGCGGCCGTCGATGCAGCTGTCGAGCGTCGTGTTGAGCGTGATCAGCTCCGGAAGGTCGTACGGCGTGTACTTGATGGTACGCGTCGGCTGGCCCAGGGTGTCAAACTCGAAGTAGAACGGCTCGCCGGTGTCGATCATGACACCGACCGGGATGCCTTTAGGCGGCGGGACCATCCGGACCGTAAAGTCCGGAATGTCCACCTTGGGAGTGGACACCTTGAGGTCGCGCGAGTAGTGCGACATCGGGTTGAGGGCCCCATTGCGCAGGAGCGCCTCGCCGATTCGACGTAGCATGGACGACTTGCCCATGGACTGCTTGGCCGTGACGCCGAGGAATTGGTGCACTGCCCCGAAGCCTCTCTGTGAAGCGGCGTAGCGGCGGCGCGCCAGGAAGTCCTCGACCCTGGCCTGCTCGTCCCGGATCTCGATCGACGAACCGAAGTCGTCGAACATGTGCGCCAGGTCGGCGAAGGTTGCCACCATCAGGTGTTGGTCATCTAGCGACCAGACGATGCGGACGTTGTCGTGAGCGAGCTTGCTCAGCTTCACGATCAGGTCGGTCAGCCCCCAGAACATGCCGTTCGTCGGAAGCGACTTGGGCATGAGGCTGAAGGCCAGCGAGTCGTCGATGACGAGCGTCGAGGCCTTGTAGCCATCGATGAACTGGAGCCCCATATCGAGCAGGATCCAGTCTTCGAAACGGAAGACCTCGCGGTTCATGGTGACGTAGATGCGTCCCCAGTCCCGTCGGTAACCCATGGTGATCGAGAGATCGTACTGCTGGTCGTGCTCGGTGTTGCCGAACATTGTGCCTCCTCAGGCGATTGGTGAAGCTTGGGTGTGTAGAAAGTCTTGACTGATTGTCGATGAGCCTTGCTTGGATGCAAGACTAGCTTTCATCGACAGAGCAATTAATATTATTATATCATAAATATTGTGTTTTGTTAAGTACTTATGCTATTTCTATGGTTAGGAGTAAGTACTGCTGAACCATAGACATTTTTGACAACATTTTGAATTCGACCCCTGAAAAGTATGTGGATAAGCCGGCTACGTAAGACGGACACTGAGCCCAATACCTTGAAACTCTTGAGCCACAAATACCGGTTCACTATCAGTACTGAGCTCCTCGCTGTAGGTATACCCGATGTCATTAAATTCTTTTAAGCGAGAGGTTTCTTCGATACGTTCACGAATGAGCCAGCTCGCGAAAGCACCACGAGCGATTTTCGCATGAACAGTAACAAACGTCGGTTCTCCTGTTTTTGGAGATATAGTCAAAAACTTCGGAGCAATAACCACTGCGTCTTTAAGATAGGGAAGTACTGCTTTGGTGTATTCTACTGCCGAAAGATTCATAATTACCTCACGAGCCGGCAACTGTTTTGCAATGCTGTCGCCCCAAAAAGTATACAAGCTTGTTACTTCAGGACCTGGCAATTTATATCCCATTTCAAGCCGATACGGTTGAATCTCGTCGATAGGCCGTAGTACACCATAGAGGCCAGAAAGGATAAAGAGATGCTCGTTCGCATACGCACGATCCGCTTCGGTGAAATTTTGTACCTGCAACCCGCTATAGATATCACCAAGGAAAATATCAAGTGCAGGAAGCGTTGCGCCGTTCTCATTCCATGTCTGTAGCATGTCGTACGTTTTTTCTGCCATGGCTGCTGAAACAGCCATCACTTTTTGAATCTGAGCAGGTGTAAGCTTTTTTAGATACTTTGCCAATTCGTTGGCACGGGAGAGAAGCACGGGCTGCTGTACGGCCTTCGATTTGCTATCAGAAACACTTCGCATTGTTTTCGAAGTATGGAGAAGAATAATCATGTACTCATCTTATCATCCGCCGAATATACAGGTATCCGCTCGACAATATCTTTAAATGTTATATACTTATAGTAACTTTCTTGTAAACCTGCAAGACGCACCTTCGAGGTGACGAGATCTACCCATTTCCTGCAAGCGTACTACCGACAGAGAGAGGTGAGGCGATGCCCCACAACTACAAACCGAAGAAAACCATGGTCGACTGCCGGCAGTGCGGTGGAACCGGCAAGTGCAAGCATAACGGCAAGTCTGCCGACAAGTGCGTCCTCTGCAGATCCACCAAGGGCATATGCGTGCGGTGCCAAGGAACAGGGAAGGTGCTCGATCACTTCGCCTAGCTCCGTTCGCGCAGGTTGAGCTTTCGCTCCCTCGGGAACGGAGCTCAATTTGTGTCTGCGACATGTATAATGAAAATACAACTAGGGTAACAAGGGGGCGAATGGACAAATCATCGAATCCAGCACTATCAAATAAAGCGTTCGCGCGTTTTGGAGCGGCTGAAGCTACTGACACCATGACCGTTGGCGGAACGCTACTTAAAGCTGGCTTGGCGTTTCTCGTGCTCATTGCAGCGGCTCTATGGGGTTGGGCACTCACTCCTCAATTTGGCGTTACTATTCCGTGGTGGACACTATGGGTAGGTATTGGCGCCTCAATTGTCGTGGGCATTTGGGCAGTATTTCAGGCAAATGTCTTCACCGTCTTACTATATTCAGCGCTTGAAGGTGCCTATTTGGGCATCATTTCTCGGTTCTTTGAAACGGCCTACGACGGCATAATCGTCCAGGCAATTCTTCTCACGCTCACCATCACGCTTGGCATGTTCTTCCTATTTGCAACTGGTGCTGTAAAAGTAACGAAAAAATTCCGCTCTGTAATGCTTATCGCCACGCTTGGTATATTCCTCTACATCGTTGCCGAGTTCTTATTAGCACTATTCATTCCAGGATTTGCTAACTTAGTATTCTCGGGTCCGCTTGGCATCGTCATCGCCCTTGTTATAGTCCTTATCGCCGCGCTGAACTTGTTGCTTGACTTCGATACAATCCGCCAAGGCGTTGCTAATAAACTAAGCAGAAAAGCCGAATGGTACGCAGCGTTTGGTCTTATGGTAACCCTCATTTGGCTCTACATTTCCATCCTTCGCCTCCTTGGTGCAACACGCAGGTAGCAGCCTAGCTATTCACTTTCTTAAAATAAGCGTAGAATAAAGCCATGAATATATTCACTATCTTCGCAGGACTCGCAGTACTTGGTATTTCAGTATTTATGGGATTCGTTGGCGTGAAGTTATTTCTTATAGGTGGCGTCACGGCTATCTTCGGTGGAATCGCTATGTCGGTCATTACTATCATGACACTCGCTCTTGGCATCGTGCTCATTGGCATGGGTTGGGCTGGTGTCGTTGCCCACATCCGCAAAGGAAAGTAGTACATGCACCGCCCGATTAGCTCCTCCGCCTCGGCGGGGACGCTTGACATTTTACACCCAGATTGCTATAAGTAAAGCTAATATTACTTTCAAAACACATACCAGATAAGGAAACTGCGAGACCATGTCTGAACTACCGGAGAAACAAGTAAAACGTCTCCACGCTTTGATTCAAGAAGCGGAGACAAATCTTGCCGCTGCAAAAGAGCTACTTATTAGCATCATCGGCGACAATGGTTCAGTTATTACCCCTAAAGGCAACCCTAACGACGAAGTGGGCGGCAAGGTTATTGAAGGCGTCTTCGATGGCCAAAAGATGGCCGGTCCTGACGGTAAAGAATACCCAGTACCAGCTAACTACGCGAGTAAATCGAAGCTTGTAGAAGGCGACATTCTAAAACTGACTATCGCCGACGACGGAAGCTTTATTTACAAGCAAATCGGTCCTGTTGAGCGTACACAAGTAATTGGTACTCTTACTCAGCACGACGGTGCATACTACGTTGAAGCAAACGGACACGAGTACCGTATTTTGCTTGCGAGCGTCACTTACTTCCGTATTAACATGGGCGACCAAGTTACTATTATTGTTCCAACCGACAACCAGCAAGCTACATGGGCTGCGGTTGAAGCTGCACTCTAGTAATTTCACACATTTTGTGGTATAATACATAATGAATCGCGTTCCTATGGAGCGCATTTATTATCTTAGACACTATGGCTCACTACTCATCACTCGAACAAACCTTACGAACGCGTAAGACAGAAGCCGTCCTTAACCAGCTCGACACTATTTTGCGTGACCCAGCCCTGCAGCGCGGGCTTGGAAATACTGCAGCGCAGCTTCTTTCGATCATTCATGACCAGGCCTACATTCCTAATGTTCGCCACGGTGTTATTACTGCTCCAAAAGGTGCGCTGGAAGACGGCATACCATTTACCACAAGGCTGTACGACGAAGAGCCGTTTCTTATCGAAGACCCGGCAGCTATCGCTATGACCCCTAATCAAGAATTAATGTTGGCTCGATATTTAACAAAATATGGGTATTCCGCCGATGAAATAGCAGGCTATATAGTTGATACGGCCGCCACACATCGAAACACTAATACCCTTACACGGTACGTGAGCGGTGATGACTCAACTGCTGCAACTGCTATTTTTAATGCTACGCCACTTCGAACTCAACCTGTCGACGAAGCACCAGACGGCATGAATATTGCCGTGTATAGTCGTCCGATTGTCGTATTCGGCGCTGACCTCCACCTTGATGACCGTGCGGGTTTTACTGGTTTTCACGAAACGGTTCATGCGCATCAAGTACTAACTAATATCATTGCTCCAACTACACGGTCTGATGAACGGCGCAGGGCAATCAGGGATGAACTGGTCGCCTATGACACAACAAATATCGCGGCATCATCACTTTATCATTATTCGGTTGACCCAACATTTAAAGCCAATAAAGCCATCTTCGGAAGCGTTGACGTTGCTGTATCCCGCCTTATTCACGAAAAGAATGCCGGTAAGCCAGATGTTTACGATCCGAATGAAGAGCTCTATCAAGAAATTGTAAGCGAAGTCGGCGCTGAGCTCATTTAGACGAGCAGGTAAAGCCTACGCTTTGGTATAACTGACACGTTTGCTATAGTTTATCACTATGAAATCTATTGAACTCCCTTCTATTACAGGCTTTGGCGGCTACGATGGTGCCGGCAAAGACAATACCGCTGAGGCTCTTTCAGAGCTTACTGGCGTGCCTGTTGTTGGTCTTGGGGACGTACTAGGGGATATCGTTGCAAAACTCGGTCATGACCGTGATGATCGCGTCATGAAGCGTGCCGTTAGCCAAGAGCTTGCTGCAACCTATAAAGACCCGGCGATTATGGCGAATATTGCACTAGGCGAATACAAAGACATTGAAGTGGGCGGCCAAACGATTGCCTTCGACGAAAGTTACCTAAATGAAAACGGCGAACTTTACATTACGAGCGTACGTCGAATCGCTGAGTCACGAGCCATCCAAAAGCGCGGAGGTATTATTTTATGGGTACATGCACCAATTGAGCTGCGCTACGAACGCTCAATTGCTCGTGCGCGTGGTAGTGGCGATGCATTTGATTCTTTTGAAGACTTTGTTGCAAAGAAAGAAGTTGAGATGTATCCACCGGACCCGACTGACCTTACAATCGTTAACACGTCACGAGTCTTCGGCTCAGCCGATTACATTTATAATAACCCTGACCGCACACCAGAAGAGTTAAAAGCACACCTTGCCGAGACATTTCGACTCCCTCGATTTGGTTCATAATACTTATGTATTGCTATTGCCATGCATCGGGAATACAATAGCCTTATCACGAAGGTGAAAATAAACAAAGTGTAAAAACTACGGCAAACAACGAACCACAATCGGTCTATACTTGTCGTAGGGTATAACAAAAAAGGGGAGAGGTGTAAGGTGTCTCAGGCACTCTATCGTAAATATCGCAGTAAGTCATTGGCCGAGGTTGTTGGTCAAGATCATATTACCGATATCTTAACACGTGCCTTAAAATCTGGGCGCGTTGCACACGCGTATTTATTTACGGGTCCTCGTGGTGTTGGGAAGACGTCAATTGCGCGTATTTTAGCGCACGAAATCAACCAGCTTCCTTACACGGAAGAATCAAACCATCTCGACATTATTGAAATTGACGCCGCCAGCAACAACGGTGTCGAAGACGTACGCGACCTCCGCGAAAAAGTACAAATTGCACCTGTTTCAGCATCTAAGAAAGTCTACATCATTGATGAAGTCCACATGCTTTCAAAGCCTGCTTTTAATGCACTGCTGAAAACACTCGAAGAACCACCTGAGCACATTGTGTTTATTCTTGCGACAACCGACGTCGAAAAGCTTCCGGCAACTATTATTAGTCGCACACAGCGCTACGGGTTCCGCGCAATTAATAGTGAAGATGCCGTAAAGCATCTGAAGCACATTGCCGAAGAAGAAAAGATTAAAATCACTGATGACGCAGTAAAGCTTATTGCCGAACGCGGTGACGGCAGCTTCCGTGACAGTATTAGTTTGCTCGACCAACTCGCAAGCCTAGCAGATGGCAATGACGGCATTACAACCGAACTTATCGAAACCTCTCTTGGCCTTGCGCCGACATCTGTGGTGCACGATTTACTCCAAGCCGTTGAAAAGCACGACGTGGCAACGATTGCCCAAACACTTACAAAAACCGAGTCTGATGGCATTAGCCCAATCGTATTAAATGAGCAGCTCACTCGAACACTGCGCGACCTTGCGCCAACCAAGCCGCAGCTCTTGCCACTGCTCGATGCACTCCTCGATGTTCCGAAATCAACGCAGCCTAGTATTAAGCTTCTGAGCGTACTCGGTAGTGCTGCACTTGAGCACAAGCCGCGAACCGCAGCGCTCGCTACACCAGTTCTGGAAGTGTCAGCAACTATTGAAGAGCTTTCAAAGCAAGCAACAAAACCGCACCCCAAGCTTGCAGTGAAGCCTGAAGCTCCTCAGGCTAAAGTATCGAAATCAGCTCCAGCACCAGTTAAGGCAAGCGAACCTGAGCAGGCCGACTCGGTACTGACAGAAGTTATCGCCAGCGATCAACCATTCAACTGGGAAGCCCTTATTGAGCACACTCGTCAAAATTATCTTGCACTTTTTAGTGTGCTCTCAAAATGTGACTACGAACTGGCTGATGGTGACCTGACTATCTTCTGCGTTAATGCCTTTTATAAGAAGAAACTTGACGATCCAAAGTACCATACACATATATATGAGTCGCTTAAGGTTACCGGCGGTTATCCGCTCGTCATCCACACAGTACCCACAAGGGCGCCTATGAAAAGTAGCCAAGCAGCGGCCATTGCTGATATTATGGGCGGAGGAATAGAGGTCTCACCCGAAGTCGCCTAAGCGCACTGTCCACGGTTGAGCCTCACTAAGAAGGGGAGTCATGGCTGATAAAACAGTCCCAGCCGGGAAAGTACCACCACAAAACGTAGATGCCGAGATGAGTTTACTCGGAGCTGTTTTGATTGACGAAGAAGTGCTGGCTGACATCACTGAACACGTAAAACCAAAAGACTTCTACGACAAGCGCCACGCTATTATTTTTGATGCCATTATGCGCCTCTACGAAAAGAACAAGCCAGTGGACCTTCTTACGCTTACAGATGAGTTGAAGCGTAAGAAAGAAATTGATGAAATTGGCGGCTCTGCGTATCTTTCAGAGCTCACAAACTACGTACCAACTGCCGCGCACGCAGAATCATATGCCGAGATTGTCGCCCAAAAAGCCGTTCGCCGTCGTCTTATTAAAGCCAGTGGCGAGATTTCTGAACTTGGCTATAACGAAGAAACCACTACCCAAGAGCTCCTTCAGCAAGCTGAGGCTGAGCTATTCTCCGTTAGTGACCAATCGCTCAAACAAGACCTGACAAGCCTTGAAAGTATTTTGACCGAAAGCTTCGACCGTTTGGAAGAACTGCACCGCAACAAGGGCGCGCTTCGTGGTGTTCGCACCGGGTACCGCGACCTCGACAACATGACGGCCGGTCTGCAGCGCAGCGACCTTATTATCCTAGCGGCTCGTCCTGCCATGGGTAAGACCACGCTCGTAACCAACCTTGCCTATAACGTCGCAACCATCGCTAAGCAGCCGGTTTTGTTCTTCAGTCTTGAGATGAGTAAAGAACAGCTTGTCGACCGTATGCTGGCCGACGCGTCTGGTGTCGACTCATGGAATATTCGTACGGGTAATCTTTCCGATGATGACTTCAGTAAACTATCGGAAGCTATGGGTGAAATGGCCGAAGCACCAATTTATATTGACGACACGCCTGGCCTGAGCGTTCTTGAAATGCGTACCAAAGCTCGACGTGCAGCACACGACCAGCCACTTGGCCTTATCATCATCGACTACTTGCAGCTCATGCAGGGTAGCGGCCGCGATAACGGCAACCGTGTTCAAGAGGTGAGTGAAATCTCACGTGGTTTGAAGCTTATCGCACGTGAGCTAAATGTGCCGGTTATTGCGCTGAGTCAGTTGTCTCGTAGTGTTGAAAGTCGTTCACCACAAATTCCGCAACTCGCCGACCTCCGTGAGTCAGGATCAATCGAACAAGACGCCGACATCGTTATGTTTATCTACCGAGAAGCGTACTACAACCCCGAAACTGAGCGAGAAAACGTTACCGACCTCATTATCGCTAAGCACCGTAACGGTCCAGTTGGAAAAGTTGAGCTTTACTTCCACCCTGAACGCCTCCGCTTCATGTCACTTGACCGTAAGCACGAGTAGACTCGCACTACCTCGTGCGATATACTGAGTAGAACGTTATGGCAACTCGTGATTTTTCAAATTTCTTCCTCTACCGATGGCGCTATGTCATTGGCTACGTCGTCCTTGGCCTTCTGCTCGCAGGACTCCTCTTATTCGCAGGTCTGTATTTACCTGGCGGCCTTTCAAATGAAGAAATGACCTCTGTTGTTCGCAGCGCTTCATTAAGTTTTACTAACCCAGAAACACTTGCGATACCGAACCTTCCGTACTATGCATTGCAGGCGGGTATTTTTGCGCTCTTTGGCGTTTCTGTCCTCACTATTAAACTTCCTTCGCTCATTTTGGCGCTTATTTCAGCAATTGGGTTCATTTTGCTTCTACGTCGTTGGTTCAAGCCAAGTATTGCCGTCCTTGCATCATTCATCGCAATTACAACGGGACAGTTCCTCTTTATCGCCCAGTCAGGTACACCAAGTATTCTATACATCTTCTGGCCGGTTGCGTTGCTACTTCTTGGTACGCAGGTGACTCGTGTTAAAAAACTACGGTTCCTTTGGAAAATTCTTTTCGCTATTATTGCAGCCCTTAGCCTTTACACACCGCTGAGCATCTATCCACTCCTCGCAATCTTCCTAGCCGTTGCGCTCCACCCGCACCTACGAAACGCAGTTCGTCGTTTGTCGAAGCCTCGGCTCATCTTTGTTGGTACACTCTTTGGGCTCATTATTGCGCCGCTTGTTTGGCTTATTCTTATCAATCCGCAGCTTGGTATGACACTGCTCATCGGTATTCCACCGAGCTGGCCCCCAGACCTTGGTACGAATACAATTACCGTTTTAAGGCAGTACTTCTTATTCTGGGCGCCAAGCACCACTGAAATTATGACGCCCGTGTACGGCCTTGGTTCAGCACTTATCATTGGCCTTGGGCTCTACCGCCTTATTCTTACCCGTGAAACCACTCGTAGTTACCTTATTATCTTCTGGATTATCTGTCTTACGCCGGTGCTCCTTCTTAATCCGAACTTCACAACCGTTACCTTCGTACCGTCTATCCTGATGCTCGCAGCTGGTCTTACTTCGCTTATTGCATACTGGTACCGTTTATTCCCATTAAACCCATACGCACGTATTGCCGGGCTTATCCCAATCGTTATTCTTGTAGGCGGCCTCATGATCACTGGCCTTGCTCGCTACGTCTACGGCTACCACTACAGCCCGCAGGTTGCACCGCTGTTCTCGAACGACCTCACGCTTCTTCCGAAAGATACAAAAGAACTGGTTGTAAGCGAAGATGAAAAGGCATTCTATACTGCCGTTGCACAATACCGCGACAACCTAAGCGTCGTAACTGCACCAACAAGTGCAAACTTTGTTGTGACGCGCGATGCACGGGGCGGGCTTGAGAACTATCGAGTGACTCGTATTATCACAAATAGTTACTCACAAGACGCCGACCGACTCTACGTGATGACGCGTGTATAGTAACACCTTAAAACGTGCTATAATACGAGAAGTAAAATACGGAGGAATACATGGCTTTTGACCAAATGAAGATGCTGAACAAGCTACGTAAAGCACAAAGCGATCTTAAAAAAGAAATTATTGAAGTTGAAGCTGGTGACGGTGCAGTTGTTGTACAGGTAACCGGTGAACTTAAGGTAAAGAAAATCACTATAGACCCAGAACGTGTTGATCTTGATGATATTGCTGAACTTGAGCACTGGCTTGAAATCGCAACACGCGATGGACTACAAAAGGCACAAGAAGTTGCCGCTGAAAAAATGAAACCACTTATGGGTGGTCTCGGTAACCTCGGTCTTTAGACTAATTTAATTAGGGGATAGGTGTGGCTCGATTACTACCAGCAGCGCTGGAAAAGCTTATTGATGAACTCGGTCGGTTGCCTGGAGTAGGGCAACGTACGGCCGAGCGCTACGCCTATTACCTTTTACGAGCCGACCAACGCATTAACGATAGTATGGCGACAGCAATTCACGATGTACACTCACTTGTGAAAACCTGTCCGGTAACATTTGCGCTCATTGACGCCGAAGAAGAGGTATCAGCGCTCTACAGCGATAGTTCGCGCGACAAGAAATTAGTTGCCGTGGTTGAAGAACCACTTGATATTGTTGCATTAGAGCGAACCGGGCAATTTAAAGGAACCTACCACGTGCTAGGGGGCGCTATGAGCCCCATTGATGGCATTGGCCCTGAACAGTTGCACATTCCTGAACTTATCCAGCGCCTCGTCGCTGACGGCGTTGAAGAAGTGATTATCGCTACTAACGCAAGCGTGGAGGGTGAATCAACCGCTTTGTTCTTACAAAAGCACATACAAGACGCTGGCATTGAAATTCGTCTTACCAGGCTCGCGCGTGGCATTCCGGTTGGTGTCGACCTTGAATATGCCGATCAAATTACGCTGAGTCATGCACTCGAAGGACGGCGCGTCCTTTCCTAATAAAAGAACCCGAATAAGGGTGTTTTTTATTTGCCAATTGAAGAGGCTCCAGCCTCTTCGACCCATCGAAATGGGGAAGGGGCCAGAGCCTTGGGTGGAGGTTATACAGCCTCCTGCTGTTGCCCTTTCTTGAGCGTCTTCTTACTGGACAGGAGCGTCCCGTAGAAGTCCCGCATCACGCCGAGCGAGGCGCCGTCCGATGACGCGAACGATGCCGGGTATACCTCGACGATGTTCATCGAGCGCACATCCGTGCCGAAGGCGTTCTTCGCCGTCGACCGTACGGTGTACTCGTTCATCCCAGTACGGGTGACGGTTGTCGTTGCGCGTCCGAACAGTTCGCGGTACGTACGGCTGGAACTTCCTCCGACACGCTGAAGCGGCTGGATCTTCGTGAGCCGCTCGTTGATTGCCTGAAGAATGTTCTCCTTCTGGAAATCACGGCGTAGCAAGTACACCGCAAGCAGGAGGGCCATGAAGATCAGGCCGCCCACGCTCACGTCACTTACCGTCGGCACGAAGGCGATGGACGACACGAGGTCGTTCAGCATCGTTGTGGTGCGCCCTGCCTCTTGGAGGGCCGGCAGCATCTTCATGCACAGCAAGATCGCAGCGCATCCCACCGGAATTGCAACGAACGCGACAAGTACTGCGCGTCGAACCTTACTAAGAGCGTACATCTTGCGGTCTCCTTTCGTAGGGGTAGAATACTGCAAGAGTCACAAAATATTATATCATATTTTGATAATTATTTCAACCAATGAAAGAGGCCGAGGCCTTGATGGAGCGCTTGCGCCCCATTGGTTGTCACCGCTGCTTCCTGAGCTGCTTGCGGTTCAGCTTGTCCTGCATCCGCGCCAGCTCGAGAGCGGCGTGAAATTCCCGCATGACCCAGAACGACGCTCCCTCATTCGACGTGAATGATGTTGCCGTCACGACGATACTGAGGTCTTGGGTGACCACTGCGCCGAAGGCGTTCATGCCCGTCGTGATGAGCGTGTATTCGTTCGCTCCATCTCGCGTGATCACCGCCGACTCATTCCCGAAGGCCTCGCGCGTTGAATAGGAGATGTTACCTCTGATCTCCTGAAGCTGCCGGGTCTTGGTCAGCGTCTGGTTGAGGTAGTCGAGCTCCTGCTTCTGCTTCCCGTAGCGGTAGTGCCTCGGAAGTACCAAGCACACCATCAGGATGGTGAACGGCACCATGAACACAAGCAGGTCGAGCGGCCACAGGAAGGAGAGTTCGACGGGCTCAGCGCTTATCTTCGATCCCTCCAACGCCACGATGGTGTACGTGAGGGTTCGGGACAAAACGCTCATGAAGGGCGTCACAATCCCCAAGACCAGGTAGCCAACGCAAAGCCACGTAACCGTAGCAAGCACGTTGTAAACGATCTCGCGTCTTCTGCTGACAACGAACATCCTGCACTCCTCTCGATAGATTTCAAGGCAGGTATATGTATATTATACAATTTTATCTATAATTTATCAAGTTTGCGGTGATATGAAAGAGGCCTCGAGCCTCTTCAGCCTGGACGAATCCAGGGAAGAGGCCGAGGCCTTGATGCGCACTTCAGCGCACGAGTACCGGTTCGATCACGACGGAGCTGTCGAGCATCTCGATCCAGTCCTTGACGTCCAGGTCGGTGATCTCCGTGGGAACCTCGCTGAGGTTCACGATGACCTGCTTCTGGACGAAGATGACCTGGCGTTCGCTGCCGAAGTCAATGACCACGTGGTAGCCGTCTTGGCCGCTCTGGGATAGCCGGAAGCTCCCACCAGAAACGAGCAGGACGATGTAGGACGGGAAGAAGTCCTCGAACGGATCTTCCACTCGCCAGAACTCCACGCCGAGGGCGTAGTGGAAGTCGGCCAGCAGTTCGCGGGTCGCCTCCAACTTGGTGCGCAGGTTCCGCGCCTCGTTGTATGCCCACAGGCACACGGCGAAGACGAAGATGGCAGCCATGAGGCTCTCGAACGGCGCGAAGTACTCGTTCATCACGAGCCAGGCTCCGAAGATGACGTCGAGCACGGCGATCACCACGATGATGACCATCCATGCGCGAACACGGTTGTATTTCTTGACGTCGAAGTGCATCTTGCACTCCTTTCGTGTCGGCCCCGTAGGGCTACGGGGCTACGTACGGGTGTACAAGCTGAACAGTATTATATCATACTTATGCATATTAATCAATATCCTTATGCTTGCGTTCGTGCTTGGGTGCCATACACTAATACGTATCGTTCAGGCATCACAGATAAGGAGACGGACGATGACATTCGAGCAGCACCATCTACACCTGCTAAAGGAGTGGAGGCCATCGCGCTTCAACTTCCGACCGGAGGAGGATCGCCTCCTCGTCACCACCAACTGGGGTGGTGCATTCCTCCTCAAGTGGTCAAGCGACCGCGACGATGAGGGCAAGGTCATGCTGGACCCGGACCACCTCCCGGAGAACTTCGCGGAGATCCCCGGGCTCCTCCGCACCTTCAGGGGTATCACGGCGGAGGTCGAAGGCGACAACCCCTGGAGGGTGTACGCCTACGACGGTGAGCTGACCTCCAGCGGGCCACAGCTCGAATTCGAGGCACTGGGCGCAGGCTGGACCTGGCCGATCCATACTTCGCTCGGATTCGAGAACATCGCAGCCGTGTCGCTGAGCAGCATCAACCTCGACTACGTCACGCAGCCGCTCGACGGCGTCTGCATCAAGACGAACCGTCTCAACGTGCTGAGCACAGCAGTGACGGCCTGAACTACAACCCATCCCACCGTCGAGCAGGCAAACGCCCACTCCGGAAGGGGTGGGTGTTTGCATTTCAAGGTGTTAGAATAAAAGGAATGTTTAATTCTGTACTCGAAACACTCAACGCAGCCCAAAAAATTGTTATTATTCAAGCTGAAAATCCCGATGGCGATAGCCTCGGTAGTTCGCTTGCTCTTGAAGAGCTTCTTTCTGAAGCCGGCAAAGACGTAAAACTTTACTGTGCAATTGATATCCCTAAATACATGCACTACATCCAGGGCTGGGACCGCGTTGAAAAAGATTGGCCGACCGACCGAGAAGTTGCCATTATTGTTGATACCTTTGCCGAGGCCTTAATTCAACAAGCACTTGCACAGCCGGGTGTACGCCACTTCCTGGAATCGCACCCAGTTATTGTGATTGACCATCACCAAGATGAAGTAGGCGATCTGCCATTCGACACTATCGCAGTAAACGACCCGACCGCCGTTGCCACAAGTGAAATTCTGTATCGCCTAGCGAAAGAAGCCGGCTGGAATATTACCCAAGTTGCCGCCGAAAGCATGTTTATTTCTATTCAAGCCGACAGCCTAGGCCTTTCAACCCCTTCAACGACGGCAAATAGTTACCAAGTAGCGGCAGATCTTGTTGCCCTCGGTGCTGTTCCTTCCGACATCGAAAGCCGTCGTCGTGAGTACATGAAGAAACCGGCCGACATCTTGAAGTACAAGGGCGAACTCATTGACCGTATTGAATACCACCTAGACGGCAAGCTCGCGACCGTTCACATTCCCTGGAGTGACATTCAAGAATATAGCGACCGCTACAACCCAAGCGTACTGGTGCTTGAAGAAATGCGCATGGTAGATACCGTTCAAGTTGCCGTCGCCATTAAAACGTACCCAGACGGTAAGCTCACCGGTAAAATTCGCGTAAACGCTCCAATTGCCGACCAAGTTGCTGGTTTCTTTGGCGGTGGTGGGCACGAATACGCCGCCGGCTTCAAAGTGTTCGAAAATTATGACACAATTATTAATGAACTAATTAATGCAACGGATAAGGCGCTTACCGATTATGAGTCTGCAATTTCATAACCAACTTTCAAAGAACATTGATAGCTTCAAGCCACTTGTTGAAGGAAAGGTAAGCCTATATACCTGTGGCCCAACCGTCTATAACTATTTAACCGTTGGTAACTGGACTGCGTATGTCTATTGGGACACACTTGTTCGTACGCTTACGGCAAAGGGATTTGATGTCACACGCGTTATGAATATTACCGATGTCGGACACCTCGTAAGCGATGCCGATGATGGTGAAGATAAGCTTGAAAAAGGTGCAAAGCGCGAGGGGAAGACTGCCTGGGAAGTTGCACAGTTCTATACCGACGACTTTCTTGAAGGGATGCAGGCACTCAACCTTATTCAGCCTACTCATATGCCAAAAGCAACCGACTATATTGAGCAGCAGCTCGCGCTGGTTCGTACACTTAAAGAGAAGGGATACACCTACCAAATTAGCGATGGCATTTACTATGACACCGCCAAGTTCCCAACCTATGGCGACTTCGCCGACCTTGACCTAGAAGCGCAGAAGGCCGGTGCTCGAGTTGAATTTAATCCTGAGAAGCGAAATCCAAGTGACTTTGCACTTTGGAAGTTCACACCAGATGGCGAGAAGCGCGACATGGAATGGCTCACACCGGCCGACCTTACCGACACGGCCGAAGAAAAACAAGGCTTTCCTGGTTGGCACATTGAGTGTTCCGCTATGGCAATGGCGCTGCTTGGCGAAACAATCGACATCCACACTGGTGGTATTGACCACATTCCCGTGCACCACACCAATGAAATCGCTCAGTCTGAAGCGGCGAACGGTGTTCGCTTCGCTAACTACTGGCTTCACAATAATCACCTGAAAGTAAATGGCACGAAAATCAGTAAGTCTCTTGGTAATGGCTACACACTTCAAGACCTTGCCGAAAAAGGCTTTGATCCCCTTGACCTTCGTTTGTTTATTTTGCAAAGCCACTACCGTACAGAGGGTAATTTCACGTTCGACAACCTTACCGCTGCTCGCAATCGTCGTCTCAATTGGCGCAGTGTAGCAGCGCTTCGCCACCAAGCACATGACACCCTCCAGCCGGACGATATCACTGAAACCGATAGTCGCACTGTTTCGCTGTACGCTGCGACTCAGGCGCTCTTAGAAACGTTCTCTGACGATCTTAATACAGCCGAAGGCATGGCAATTATCGATGATGCATTTAGTCATGTACTTTCAACGAAGCTTGATGACATCCATCAACACGCACTTAGTACATTCCTTGAAATGATCGACCAGCTCCTCGGCCTTAAGCTTCTTGAAACTACACCTGACATTACCGACGAACAAAAGCGTCTAATTATTGAACGGACTCGTGTCCGCGAACAGAAAGACTACGCACGGTCTGACGAAATTCGTGACGAGCTTGAAAAAAGCGGCATCGCTGTGCGCGATACCGCTTCTGGTCCCGTTTGGGAATATACTCGTTAAGACTTTTTGTCGTCAACGGTTGTTGCCGTCACGGCTGCTAGCTTAGCCTTTGACTTTCCCTTCGCCTCAGCGTCTCGCTGGGTTTCAAGGAACTCTTCAATAAGAATACGGACGGTACCGGCAATAGGGATGGCAATAATACCCCCAATAACACCGAACATGTATAGACCGATGGTCACCGCGGCAAGCACCATAAGTGCCGTAAGGTCGATGCGCTTTGCCTGAATGTGCGGTGAAATAAAGTTGTTTTCAATCTGCTGGTAAACCACGAAGAAAATGGCGTAAATAATTGCCGCTGGGATGCTATTGAGCGCAAGAAGGACGGAGATGATAATTCCACCAATCGTTGCACCGAACATAGGAATAAGCGACAGAATAAACGTTACTGCAGCGGTAGGTAGTGCCAGGTTTGAATCTACCTGAGGGAAGATGAAGCTAAGAATAAAGACGAAAAGTCCGGCTGCAGTTGCGCCAATAGTTGAAACGGTAAGCTGTCCCGTTACATAACCGCTGACAACACCGTAAATACGACCCGCCACGCGGCGGTGTTTTTTCATCTTTGTTTCGTCTTTATAAAGGCGCCAAATGCGCTTGAGCCACTCTGGTCCTTCGATCAGCATAAGGAAGGTAAGTACGAGTACAAGAATGAGTGCAGCGATACCTGCAAATACCGAGCCAATACCCGCAACGACATTTCGCCCAACGCTACCGGCCCACGATGAGGCACTTGCTTGAATAGAGTTAATTGCGGTATCAAGTTGTTCTTGCAAGTTATATTGCTCTACGAACCCACGGATACCGTCCCATTGGTGAGAAGCCGATTCAACAACCGTTGGAATAGTTTGCGCAACCTTAGCAGATTGCTGAATAATTGCCGGTACGACAAGCGTAAGAATTGCCCCAAGAATAACAATAACGGCAACGTAGGCGATAGCGGTTGCACCGACACGGCTACGTCCCGGTAGCTTCTTTGCAATTAACGACACTGGGCCATTGAGCGCCAATGCGAGGAATAGTGATACTCCTAAGATAATAAGTGCGGTCTGAGCCTTATAAAGGAGTACTGCAACGAGTCCAATCCCAAAGACAACCAGCCAAAAGCGAACGAATGTACGTGTATCGATATCTATCTTGGTCTTCATATGCCGTATTATACACACATTATAGGTATTTTTCGCCTCTTAAGCCCCTCGACAAACCGCTTATGGAAACGGTATAGTGAATACCAGCATGGAGATACTTTTAAAAGCGCTTGAAAAACAGGTGAAGGGTGGGGTGTCCACTGATCTTCACACAAGGCATCAAGTAAGCCGCGACGCAAGCATATATCAGCTCGTTCCCGATGTAGTGGTTGAACCAAAAGACGCAGCCGATATTGAAGCACTTGTGTCATTTGTAAACACGCACAAAAAAGATTTTCCAAAACTTTCTATTACACCGCGAAGCGCAGGTACCGATATGTCTGGTGGTGCCATTGGTAATTCGATTCTTATTGAAATGACTCCACACTTTCACGCCATTGAAACGTTAAAGAAGAACATTCTTCAAGTACAGCCTGGTGCGTATATACGTGATATTGATCCAATACTTACAGCCAAAGGCCTGCAAATAGGCTGCGTGCCTGCAAGCCGTGCTCTGTGTACCATTGGTGGCATTGTTGGCAATAACGCAGGCGGAGAGCAATCGCTTCGCTACGGAAACGCCGACCGCTCAGTCCGCGAGCTTGACGTTGTGCTAGCAGATGGCAAAACCTATACCATTAAGCCGCTTACCAAAAAGCAGCTCGATAAAAAGATTTCCGAAGGCACCTATGAAGCTGAGCTGTACCGCCGCGTGTATGCATTAATTGAAAAGAATTACGATCTTGTACGTAACGCTCGTCCTCACGTGAATAAGAACTCAATGGGGTATAACATCTGGAGCGTCTGGGACCGCGAGACGGGTATATTCGACATGACGCAACTCTTTACTGGCAGCCAAGGAACCTTGGGCGTTATTACTGATATTAAAATTGAAGCAGTACCGAAAGCACCACACTCAGGTCTTCTGCTTGCGTACCTACCCTCAATTAAGCACCTCGGCCACATTATTGAAACCGTAATGGAACATAAGCCTGCAACGTTTGAAGGCTTTGATGATATTACATTTAATCTTGGGATTCGCTATTTCAATACATTCCGCAAACAACTTGGTACGAAGGAGTTTCTTCGCCAGCAAGCGCACCTGACAAAGTCTGTTGCGCAGTTCAAGGGGCATCTTCCTAATATTCTTCTAATGATTGAGTTCGATGGCGACACGCAGAGCGAAGTAATCAAAAAGATTTCAGCCCTCTACGATGATCTGAAAAAATACGGTATTAAAATGGACATCGAAAGTGACGAAAAGTCGAGCGCACCGTTTTGGCAAATTCGTCGTGCGGCCCTAGCGCTGCTCCGTAACCAAATTAACGGCCGGTATGCCTCGCCATTTATTGACGATATGACCGTTCAGCCAAAGCATCTTCCAAAGTTCATCCCTGAACTCCGTAAAGTTATTCGAAAGTATAAACTTCCAGCTACTATTCAAGGTCACTTTGGTGACGGAAACTTCCATATTATCCCACTTATGGACATCGCCGGCACGAAAGACCAAGCAAAGCTCGAGCCTGTCATGCGTGAGTTAATTCCTATCGTACTTAAATACGGCGGAACCATGGCAGGTGAGCATAACGACGGTATGGTTCGAGGTTCATGGCTACCAGCCGTCTTTGGCCAAGACGTCTACGCGGTGTTTCGTGAAGTAAAAGAAATTTTCGATCCAAACTACATTTTCAATCCACATAAGAAGACCGACGCAACGTGGGAGTTCAGTATGAGCCATGTGCGGTCACATAATGATAATGGACTTATCAAATAACGCTAGATATTGTATAGTAATAGGTAGTATGGCGACAGATACAATCGGCTGCGTAAAGGCAGCAACCCGAATCTTAGGCGACAAGTGGACTCCACAATTGCTCCGCTTCTTTGTGAACGAAGAATCTGTTCGTTTCTGTCAAATTCAAGATCTTGTTGAGGGTATTAACCCTCGTACACTTTCTGCCCGTCTCGATACCCTAGAGCAAGAGGGGATCATTGAAAAGATCGTTCCAGCTGAAAAAAGCCGCTGTGAATATCGTCTTACCGAGAAGGGTAAAGAGCTCACTCCAATCCTTCGTGACATGCAAGCCTGGAGCGAGCGTCACACCTCAGTTGCAGCCTAGTTTTTTCGTTACCTAAGGCTTCTTTAAGCTTATTCACGGTATACTATATGTATGAGAATTTTAGTCGTAGAGGATGAACACAAAATTGCCAGGGCACTTGCCAAAGCGCTCGAGCAAGAAACCTACGCCGTAGATGTCGCTTATGATGGTGACGAAGGCTATGCAATGGCGACGACTGAACCATATGACGTCGCTATTATTGACCGTATGCTTCCAGGCGAATACGACGGGATTGCTATTGTAAAAGCAATGCGTGAAGCAAAAATTCACACACCAGTTTTATTCTTAAGTGCACTTGATAGTATTAGCGAGCGGACGACAGGCCTTGACGCCGGTGCAGACGATTACCTGGTAAAGCCGTTTGCGCTCGAAGAGCTGCTTGCGCGTGTTCGCGCGCTCATGCGACGTCCTTCTGAGCAGCAATCAGATATACTAACAGCAGGTGACCTAACACTTGATACGGTTACCTACAGCGTTCGACGCGGCGATAAAGATATTCAACTTACAAGCAAAGAGTTTGCACTCCTTGAGTATCTTCTTCGAAACCAAGGACGCCCAATTAGCAAAGAAGTCATTATTAGTCACGTGTGGGACTATGATGCCGATATTCTACCGAATACCGTTGAGGTATATGTAAAATACCTTCGTAACAAAATCGACACACCGTTCGATAAGCCACTTATTCATACCGTTCGTGGATTCGGCTACAAACTAGAAGCATAAAGGAGAATACAGTGCAGGCCATGCAGAAAATGTTTCAGTCCGCCACGCTGAAATTAACAGCTTGGTATTTAGCAATCCTCATGGCTATTAGCATTACCTTTAGTGTGGTCATCTACCAGCTAAACTACCGTGAAATTAGTTATCGGCTTGAAAGTCTGCAGCACAGTATTCTCGACGAGTTCGATGCACAAACACCTATCGTTAATTACTTCAGCGCGTATACGACAAATTCCGATAGTCCTCTTTTTAGTGAATCGAGAAAAGCCTCGAACCAGATGATACTTTCATTAATTTACATTAATATTGTGGTTCTGGTTGCCGGAGGGCTCGGTGCATACTTTTTAGCGAGACGTACACTTCGTCCTATCGAAAAAGCCCACGAAGC
>Ga0307406_10000479_pt1 | contig 23056 bp, 12 predicted proteins | sample 322Cmetagenome_3_FD_203706 | JGI IMG/M metagenome (GOLD analysis project Ga0307406, IMG submission 203706) | Maize rhizosphere microbial communities from greenhouse at UC Davis, California, United States - 322HYB-C-2 | ecosystem: Host-associated > Plants > Roots > Rhizosphere > Soil | place...
TGGCCCCGCGGACGTCGTCGGCCTCCTTGGAAGGCCACCAATCGTGCCCTGTCAGGCGGGCGACCGGGACCGCCTCTGCCCCGATGATGTAACGCACCGGCTCGCGCACGGCGGGCAGCACTTCGTCCCACCAGCGGCCATAGGCGGTCAGCAGGCGCTGGGCCTCGGCCTGCTGCTCGGCGAAGAGGTTGGTCTTCTGCCCGGGATCCGCGAGGAGGCCGTAGAGCTCCAGGCCGACGAGGCACCAGCGGTCGTCGCGGACGGAGAAATCCTGAGCTCGGAAGCGCCCGGCGGCCTCATCGCCCGGCCAGCGGCCGACTTGGGTGAAGAGCAGGCGGTTTTTCGGAAACTCCCCCTCCCCGCGCAGGGCTGGAGCCAGATCGACTCCATCCCCTTTCCAATCCGCCGGCCGCGCGACACCGCAAAGACTGGTCAAGGTGGGCAGCAGATCAAGGTGGGCCGTCATGTCGTGGACTACCTTTCCGGATGCGATCTTTTCCGGCCAGCGGATGAAGCACGGCACCCGCACTCCGCCTTCGTCGGGGCTGCCTTTCTTCCCCTTCATCCCGGCATTCGAGGCCGCGACCGCCGAGCCATTGTCGGTCAAGAACACGACGATCGTGTTCTTCGCTTCGCCGCTCTTTTCCAGTGCCTCCACCAGCCGCGCGAAATTGGCGTCGATATCCCCGATCATCGCGTCGAAGGCGTCCGCACCGGTGAGCTTCGAGTCCTTCTGCGGCGGAATGTAGGGCGAGTGCGGCGCATTGGTGGCCAGCTGCAGGAAAAACGGCTGCTTCGCCGCGACCCGCTCATTCACCCAACGGATCGCCTCGTCGAAAAAGACCTCCGTGCAATACCCGCTGGTCTTTTCCCACCCCGAGCGCCTTCGGATCATGGGGTCGAAATAGCCATTGCCCCAATAGTCCGGCGTCTGCCCGATCCCACCGCCGCCGTGGACGAAGACATCATCGAAGCCACGGTCCTCCGGCCGGCACGGATAGGCGTCGCCGAGGTGCCACTTGCCGATGATGCCGGTGCGATATCCCGCTGCGTGGAACATTTCCGGCAGAGTCGGGATGCCCGGCCGCAGCAGGCTGCGCCCCATGATGGTGTGGCTGATCCCGCAGCGGAACTCGTGAAGGCCAGTCATCAGCGCAGCCCGGGTCGGCGCACAGGTCGGGCTAGCGTAGAAGCGGTCGAGCGCGGTGGACTCGGCTCGGAACTTGTCCAGCGCCGGAGTTTTCACCTGAGTGCTGCCGTGCGCGGACAGGTCGCCGTAGCCTTGGTCATCGGTAATAACAACGATGACATTGGGCCCGGCCGCGAAGGCGACGGCGAACAGGACCTTTGCGATTGCCGCGAGCGCGGGAATGCGGAGCATGCCGGGAGCTTTTCGCGACCATGCCCGCCGACCGCAAGCCCATCCGTGTTCTCTTTGTCTGCATGGGGAACATTTGCCGCTCGCCCGCCGCCGAGATCGTGTTCCGCCATCAGGTCAATTTCGCCAAGCTGGCAGACGCCATCGAGATCGATTCCGCGGGCACCATCGGCTACCACGCCGGAAAGGGACCGGACCCACGGATGTCGGACACGCTGCGCCGCCGCGGCTACAAGATCGAGGGACGTTCACGCCAAGTGACCTCGGAGGATCTTCGCGACTTCGACCTGGTGCTCGCCGCGGATCAGGAAAACCTCGCCGACCTTTTCCGCCTCGACCGCTCGGGAGAGCACCGGGAGAAAATCCGGCTGCTGGTCGAATACTGCGTCGAGAAGGAAGCCAGCCACGTGCCCGACCCTTACTACGGGGGCCAGCGCGGCTTCGAGGAAGTCGCCGATCTCGTGGAAGATGCCTGCCATGGATTGCTCGATACGCTGAAGCGTCAGATCGGCTAAAGGCCTTCAAGGCGTCCTGACCGGCATCTCGCTGGCGCTGCTGATGATACTCACCGTGAGGATCGATTGGACGAAGGTCTTCGAGTCTGCCTACATCACCGTGGAATCTTGACCTTCATCTCCGGCTTCCCTAGTGGGTGCGGCACTCGATTCCATTTGCCATGGCGACTCTCTTTATCAGCGACGAGAAACTGGGCCGTCCGAAGGAACCGGCGCTCACCATCCACTGCCTCACCGAGGCCCTGACGGTGCGCGAGCTGATCCGGCAGCGCGTCTATCAAGAGGTCCAGGACTACAACCATAGCGTCGCCACCGAGTCTTCCAAGCCGCTGCCAAAGCTACTGGTGACCCCAACCGAAATGGAAACGCGGCTCAACGCCCGCTCGCCGAACATCGCCCCAAACCGGCCCTCAAAGCGCCGGGAGATCCGCTGGGAGGACCAGTTCGAACTGGCCTGCCGGGCCTTCGAATCGAACGGCTTTTTCGTCCTGATCGGCGACCGCCAAGCTGAGGAACTGGATGAGGAATTCTCCGTGGCCCTCGATACCGAAATCATTTTCGTCAAACTCGTGCCGCTGGTCGGCGGATAGTCCATCCCATGTCCATTCTGCGGAAAATCTTCGGCAACGGCCCCGGCGAGCCTGAAAGCGAGGCCAAGAAGCTGGTCGGAGTCTATCTCAAAGGAGACTTCACTCAGCACGGATACTTCAGCGAGCACGCCGCCAGAGAGAAGGCGGAGCATGGGCAAATCCTCGCCCTTGACCCGTCCCAGCAAAGCGAGTCGCTGCTGGAGGTGCTGCGAGCGCTTCACACAATAGAAACCGGCCAAAAGAACTGGCATAAGCTCCCCACGGAAAAGCGCTGCACCAGCGGCGCAGCACGCGCGCTGGCCAGCGACTTGATGCGGCGCAAGCTGCCCTTCACACCAGAACAGTTCGCGGAGTTGTGCCGATCGATCCAGGCGGTCATGCCTCAGGCGTGGCCGGATCCCCGCGTGTATTTCGTGGCAACGGTGGACCGCTACAAGAAGGACGGCGGCGGATTCACTCCGGAACACCTGACGCTGCTCTGCGAGATCCAGCGGCAGTGGCGCGCGGAGTCCGGGGACATCGGCAAGCGCGCGAACAAATTGGGAGAACTCATCGGTTCGGCGGACGCACCGCCGCCGCTACCCGTGTTTCGCAACGGCGAGGTGTTTGCCAGCCAGGCGCTGGACGACTTGGAAGGTATGGACGGCCCGCGACGGAACGCATGGTCTTTCCTCTTGTCCCATGCAGCGATTAGCAGCGGCTCAAAGCCGTCGAAATCATGGGAGAAGCAAGCCCGCGAGCGCGTCACCAAGGTTGGCGAGGCGGAGTTCATCCAACGGCTCCGCTCCTGGCTCCCACTCATCGACCAGCCCTGTCCATTAGAAAGGGAACAGCGCTATGAAGGTAGCAACTACGTCTATCGCTTTCACCCCCTGCAAATCTGCGATCCTCATCTCGACCTGCTCAAGGGCATGGTGTGGATGGCCGGGCTGATTGACGACGACGACCTCACCCGCACCGTCGGTGCGGTCGGGATCAGCGCCTACAAGAAGCTGCCGGGGATCGGCCCTCGTGCCACCCGGGTCGGCAATGCCTGCGTGTGGGCTTTGGGAAACATCGCCTCGTCCAGCGCCCTGACCCAGCTCGCGGTGATGAAGGTACGGGTGAAATTCGGCAGCGCCCAGCAAGCCATCGGCAAGGCACTCGGGACGCTTGCCAGCGCCATCGGGGTTTCCACCGAAGAGCTGGAGGAAATGAGCGTCCCCGCCTACGGACTGACCGAGGTCGGCCGCCTCGAGGAGTCGATGGGGGAATTCACTGCGGTGTTGGAGGTGATCGACGGCAAAGCCGTGCTCCAGTTCCGCAAGCCGGACGGCAAGCTCCAGAAGGCCGTCCCCGCGTCGGTGAAGGAAGAGTTCGCCGAGGATCTCAAGGAACTGAAGTCCGCGGCCAAGGACCTTGAGAAGATGCTCATCGCCCAAAAGGAACGCCTCGATGGTTTGTTCCTGCTGCGCAAGTCGTGGCCGCTTGAGCAGTGGCGGGAGCGCTATCTCGACCACCCGGTGGTCGGCATTCTCGCCCGCAAGTTGATCTGGCGATTCACCGGTGGAACCGACGGCCGGACGATGGATGCGATCTGGTTCGATGGAGCCTTGCGGGATTTCGACCGGCAACCCGTCGATCCTCCGGACGGCAGCACGGTCACTCCATGGCATCCCATCGACAGTACCACCGCGGACATCGTCCGCTGGCGGAACTGGTTCTTCGAGCACCTGATCCGCCAGCCTTTCAAGCAGGCTCACCGCGAGATCTATCTGCTCACCGACGCTGAGCATACTACCGCGACTTACTCGAACCGCTTCGCTTCCCACATCCTCAAGCAACACCAGTTCAATAGCCTGTGCGCGGTGCGCGGATGGAAGAACCGGCTGCGGCTGATGGTCGATGACTCCTATCCTCCCGCCACCCGTCTGCTTCCCGAGTGGGGACTGCGCGCCGAGTATTGGATCGAAGGCATGGGTACCGACTACAACGACGAGTACGTCACCGAATCCGGAGCTTTCCGCTACCTCGTCACCGACCAAGTGCGCTTCTATCCGATCGACGCCGGACAAGCCACGGCACACGCCGGCGGTGGAGGCTACGGTCCGGGCTGGCGCCAGACTCTGGCCGAACCGCTGGCACTGGACACGATCCCACCGCTGGTTCTCAGCGAGGTCTTGCGCGACGTCGATCTCTTCGTCGGGGTCACAAGCGCCGGCAACGACCCGAACTGGTCCGATGGCGGACCCCAGGGCCGTCATGCCGATTACTGGCAGGAGTATTCCTTCGGCGACCTTGGGGAAAGCGCGGAGCTCCGCAAGCAGTTGCTCGGCTCGCTCCTTCCCCGCCTCAAGATCGCCGGCCAGTGCCGGCTCGATGGCAGGTTCCTGGTCGTCGAGGGAAAGCTGCGGACCTACAAGATCCACCTCGGCAGCGGCAACATCCTGATGGAGCCCGACGACCGCTATCTCTGCATCGTCAAGGCGCCGACAGGCGGCAAGGACGGCGAGGTATTCCTCCCCTTCGAGGGCGATGGCAAACTGGCCACCATCCTTTCCAAGGCATTCCTCCTCGCGGACGACCGGAAGATCAGCGATCCCACCATTCTCAGCCAGATCAAGCGCTAGAGAACAAGAGTGGTCACGCTACCTTGCCTCTTGGAACTTTCCAGCAGGCGCTTAGAACTTCCCGGTGCTTTCCTTCTCCACTTGCTGGAACAACTCCCGCCATCACGATGGCGAGGCGATGATCGATGAAATCGTCGCGCTCGGGTTCACGAACATAGAGCTCTCGCACGGGATGACCATTGCCAAGCTGCCGGGGATACGGAAAGCCTACGCAGGGGGCAAGTTCACCTGCTCCGGCGTGCACAACTACTTCCCCTCGCCCGTCGAGGTGATGATCGATGCGCCTGATGCCTACGAGTTCACCTCGCACCGCCCCTTTGATCGCCAGCGTGCGATGGAAATGACCCTCAAGACCCTCGAACTCGCCGCCGAGTTCAAGGCGCAGTATCTGGTGCTTCACATGGGCTCGGTGCCGATGAACCCGAAGAAATGGACCAAACGGCTGACAGCCATGGTCTCCGAACAGGGACGTAACGGGACCGACTATGCAGCAGAGAAAATCGCCTTCGTGAAGAAGCGCGAGAAGATCGCCCCACTCTACTACCAGCGCGCCATCGATGCTCTCGGGCAGATCGCGGAGAAAGCCGCGGAGTATGGCGTGAAGCTCGCCGTCGAGTCTCGCTCGCGCTTCGAGGACATGCCGACCGAGCGTGAGATGGTGCGCCTGCAAGACCACTTCGCCGACAATCCATGGGTCGGCTACTGGCACGATTTCGGCCACGTGCAGCTCAAGCACAACCTCGGCCTGTTAGACCACGTCGAATGGCTGCGCCGGATCTCGCCGCACCTCATTGGCGGCCACCTGCACGATGTCCAGTGGCCCGCGCGCGATCACCGCACGCCCTTCATGGGCACGCTGGAGTATCACGAGTTGCTGCCCTTTTTCCCACAAGGTTGTCCCATTGTCTGGGAACTCAGTCCGACGCAGAAGACGGAGGACATCCGCGACGCGCTCGCCGTTTGGCAGCACAAGTTCCCCGAACGGAGCTGAGGTTCCTTAACGTGAAAAACCCGCCGGCCTCTGACGAGACCGGCGGGGTGTGCGGTCACCTGCGGTATTCAGGGAATCAGGATGTGGAAGCGGATGAAGCCCCGCTTTTTATCGCCCGGGAAGGTCACGTTGTTGATCTGGGCGCTCACGAGCGCTGGCTGATCAGCGGTCACCATCACAGCGTCCGGAGCATTGTTCCACTCAAGCAGATCGCGGGATACCTCCGGATAAATGAAGACGTAGACATCGGGATCCTTGACCGCCGAGATCTGAACCCCGCCGCCGGCACCACCGGTCGTGATCACCGGAATGCTGGCAGGATTCTCAGGATCGGAACCGAATGCGAACTCCTCGGCATTCGAGAATCCATCGTGATCTGGATCCGCATCCGGGCCTGAAACTAGCGGATTGGTATTGTTCGGAGCCGAGAACTGCTCATTGACCCACTCCGCATAGGTCTGCAGGCCAAAGCCCAGACCGCCCGCGTTTGGATCGTCGGAATCCACGACATCGGGAACGCCATCCCCGTCCGTATCCGTGGCATTGTCGACCTTGCCGTCGCCATTGATGTCGAGCCCCGCATTGCCGACTGTCACAATATCCGGCGCGCCAAAATTGTCGCTGTTTGGATCGATGTAGTTCGGAATGCCGTCGCCATCGCTATCGACCGGCGTCGAGCCGTTCGCATCACCGCGGACACCTGGAAGGCCATCGGCCGAAGCAATCAGGCCGTCCTGATCCGGATCAGCGCCATCACCGATGCCGTCGTTGTTGCTGTCTGTGGCACCGAGGCCGCTTTCAACAAGGTCGGAGATGGTATCGTTGTCACTGTCGAGATCGAGGAAGTTCTTCGCGCCGTCGCCATCGGTATCGGGGAGCGGCAGGGCAGCGCCGGTGCCGCCACCAGCCACTGCATCGTTGGTGTCCACCGAGTCCACGATGCCATCGTGATCCTCGTCGGGATTCGCGTCACCACTTGGATCCTGCAAGCCATTGCCGTTGGTATCCTTGCCACCGCCTTCGATCACATCATTGATGCCATCGTTGTCGGAATCGAGGTCCCGGACGTTCGCAACGCCGTCGCCATCAAGATCGCCGGTACCTTCCGCGGCATCGGGAATACCATCCCCGTCCGAATCACCGTCCGCCAGGTCGAGCACGCCGTCGCCGTCGGTGTCCACGAGGCCGGAGCCTTCGTCGTCGTTAGGGATGCCGTCGCCGTCATTGTCACCATTTGGGTTCGGCAGGCCGCCGAAGGCACCGGGCTGGACGTCGATGATGTCGGCGACGCCGTCTTTGTCGGCATCGGTAGCATTATTGATCCGGCCGTCTCCATCGGTATCGAAACTCGCATACGGCGTGCTGGCGATATCCTTGGTGCCGTTGTTGTCGCTGTCGGGATCGTACGCGTTGGGGATGCCGTCGTTGTCGGTATCCAGAACCGCTGCCGGGGAGCCCGGAGCATCCCCGTATCCGGCCAGCCCATCGACTGCATTGTCGATGCCATCGCCATCGGTATCGCCAGTACGGAAAACGCCATTGGAATCATTAGTCAATGCCACGCCGGATTCCACCACGTCACTGAGGCCATCATTGTCGGAGTCTAGGTCCAGATAGTTCCTGGCTCCATCACCATCGGTGTCCGGCACCGTCAAAGCCACCCCATTTCCGCCGCCTAGGATCGCATCATTCGGGTCGACCGAATCCACGATGCCATCTTGATCCTCGTCGGAATTGGCGTCACCACTGGCATCCTGTCGCCCGTCGCCATTGGTGTCCTTGCCACCTGCCTCGATGACGTCGTTGATTCCGTCATTATCGCTATCGAGATCCACGTAGTCCGGGATGCCATCGCCGTCCGTGTCGCCACCGGCTGGAGCATTGGCAATTTCAACCGCACTCGGGATACCATCGCCGTCTGCGTCTCCGTCCACGTCCGAGAAGATCCCGTCGCCGTCCGGATCGGAGGCCTGTTCCGCCTCGGCGTGGGCGATGATGATGTCCCCGTTCAGAGCTCCGATGAGGCCGAGACTCACCGCCTCGAGCTTGATGCGGATCCCATTCGTGGTGGTGGTCAGACCGCCGGCAGCAGTTCCCGTCGTCTGGGATTCATTGAGAATGATCGAAAGTCCCGCCACAGCGCCGGCACCGAGGTTCAGTGGGGTATTCGGGGGGACGTTGGAAAGGTTGATTCCCGTGAGGTTGATGGGCACTCCCGCGACGCTAAGCGTCAGTCCCGTGAGATCGACGTGGGAGTTCGAGGTGAACGATCCGCCTTGTCCGGCAATCGTCACGGCCGATGTCGCCGATGGGACGCCAAGGCTGATCAACGGCGGCCCCCCGAGAGCACCCAGAACCTGGGCGACATCCAGCGAAAGATTGGAGACCTCCGCGGTCGCCGACGTCGATTTCGACCCGGGAGTTCCGTCCACGTTCGAACTCGCGGAGGATGCGATCGTGCCGTTGGCGGTCACCAAATCAAGCACCCCATTTTCTACACCAAAATTCAGCGGCACCTCCGACTTCGAAACGGAATAGGGACCCGGAGCGGTGCCCGAGGAAGTTCCGAGATTGCCGCTATTGGCGTCCAACACACCCAGCACCGAGAGGGTGATGGACGCGCCGGTGCCGGAACTGGAAGCTGTGGAAGCGGGGGAATCCGCCCCTTGAACGACTTGCCAGGCAAATAAGGTTACCAAGCAAGCAGAGCGGGAGGAATAAGAACTAAACCTCCGCATTGGGCTCATGTCTTTGAGATTCATGGCTGATTGGGATGAGATTGGGGATGGGAATTCTACCAAGGGTCTTACAATCACCGAGAGGTGACTTTCAGCCTCATCCATAAATCACCGAAAACATATAATTCTAACGGAATTTAAGATCTGGATGATCTAAATATTTATCCCCCGATAACCAAAAAGTTCAAACCGTTGCAAGACTTGGAGCATCAGCGGAGACAAACCAAAGTTTATCTCCCCTCCCCTAGGGCATTTCGCCATGCAATGCTCCGACTCTCACCTATCCGCGAGATCGTTCTGGGGCGCGCCCCACGATCGCTAGCCGTCTGATTCTGACTCTCTCTCAATGAGAGAGTGCAGCCAGAGTTAGAAACCATGGTCCCACTGCCCGGCGTCTGGAAGCTGGCCAGATTAGACGGCATTCGACCGTCCTACGGACGAGGCGATCGGAAACTGCGAGACTGGAGCCTCCAGATCCCGAGCCCCATCGGCGGGATGGGACCTGTGATAGTCCAGAGGATCAACGTGCCGCGACCAAGTCGTAGCCGCGCCAGTCACCAATGGTGACATTGGCGAAGCTGCCAACGGGGATGTTCTCATCGACGTGCACGGAGCCGTCGATTTCCGGAGCATCCCACTCGGTACGACCGACGCCCTTTTCCTCGACGAGCACGCGGACCTGCTTGCCAACCTTGGCCTCGTTCAGCTCAGCGGCGACTTTTTGCAGCTCGGCCATGGCGCGGCTCCACCGGCTCTTGCGGGTCATGTGGTGAAGTTGTCCGGCCATCTTGTGAGCCGGGGTGCCTTCCTCCTTCGAGTATTGGAAAACACCGGCGCGCTCGAAGCGGAACTCGCGGATGAACTCGAGCAGTTCTTCGAAGTCCTCCTCAGTCTCTCCGGGGAAGCCCACAATGAATGTCGTACGAATTCCGAGCTCCGGGATGCCGGCGCGCATGCGGCGCAGCAACTCGCGGATGTAGTCGCCGTTGGTCTTGCGCTTCATCGCCGTCAGCATGCGGTCGGAGATGTGCTGGAGCGGGATATCGACATACTTCGCCACCTTGTCGCACTCGGCGATGGTCTTGATCAGTTCGTCGGACCAGTGCGCCGGATGGGTGTAAAGCAGGCGAACCCAGAAGTCCCCTTCGATCTTGTTGATCTCGCGGAGCAGCGTGGCGAGGGACTCGCCACGGGTCGAATCGACCGGCGAGTTCGGGTTCGGCCGCTGGCCCTCCCACTTGTCCATGCCGAAGTAGGTGGTGTCCTGCGAGATCAGGTTGATCTCCTTCACGCCCGACTTCACCAGCGCCTCGACCTCGCGGACAACGCTCTCCTGGGTGCGCGAGCGATGCATCCCGCGGATCTTTGGGATGATGCAGAAGGTACAGGTGTGGTTACAGCCCTCGGCGATCTTCACGTAGGCGAAGTGATCGGGCGTCAGGCGGAAGCGCGGCGTGGTGTAGTCCGGCACATACTTCGGCTTGAGCGTGACATAGTCGCGCGGGTCCTCGGTGGCGGAATTCTCTTCCTTCGGCGCGGCCACGGGCTGCTTGCCGACAAGGTTCTCGATAATCGGCGCGACCTTGGTGATCTGGTCGAGGCCGATGAAAGCGTCCACTTCCGGCATGATACCGGGCAGGTCCTTCGCGAAGCGCTGCGACAAGCAGCCGGCGACGATGATCTTCTGGCGCTCGCGGTCCGGGTCCTCCTTGCGGGCATTGACCGCACCGAAGATGGCGTCGATCGACTCCTGCTTCGCCATATCGATGAACGAGCAGGTATTGACGATCAGCACGTCGGCCAACTCCGCCTCGGAAGTGAGCGACATGCCGGCTTCAGCGAGGTGTCCCATCATGACTTCGGAGTCGATGAGGTTCTTCGCGCAGCCTAGGGAAATGAGACCGACGGTGGTGGACATGAAACGGGAATCTGAAATTTGAGATCTGAGAGATGAAATCGGAGACGGCTTGGCGGAAGCATGGCCGGAATTCCGGCTCCGCCCCCGAACCATCAAAGGTCACGCTGCGACGGGCCTCAGAACGTCGGATCAAGGATCAGCTCGTCACCGGCCTGCGGACGAGTCTCAGTGAAAGCAGTGACCGGATTGGCGATGGCGCCCTCGATGTTCACGTCATCGATGCGCAAGCGGCCGAGGATCCCGGTTTGGCGGCGGAGGCACAGGACCGTGCCCGGCTGGACGTTTTCCGGCATCACGATATCCAGGGTGGCGAAGGTACCAGCCTCCGGGCTTTCCACCCACTCCTTCACCTTGGCGATGACCAGAGCCTGGCTGATCAGGCGAGCACGGCGGGCCTCCTTGTCGCGGTTTTCCAGCACCTTGCCGCCGACAAAGGCGGCTTCGCGGTCGGCGGTCTCGGCGTCACGTTCCGCCTTATCCTTCTCGGCCTGAAGCAGGGCGATCTGCTCCTGCATGGCGGCGACATCGGCCGCCGGGGTGGGTGCCGGAGCCGGAATCGCCACCGGCGGGGCCTGGGCGGCGGCCTGTTGGAGCGCCAGGCGCTGCCTTTCGATCTGCAGGCGGTCCTGCTCGAGCTCGAGCTCCTTGAGCTTCCGCAGCACCTCCGCGGTCTGCAGGGATTCGGAGTCCCTGGAGGGAGCCTTCTGGTTGTAAAGCGAGACGCCCAACGCGCCGAGCAACAAGGCCACGGTGGCGCCGAGCAGAATCTTCAAAGTGTCCATGGCCGCGGAGGTTGCGCGGGCTCCGGCGGCTTGTCAACGCGACGCCACGGGGTTAGACGACGCACTTTCAGGCGTTTCCAGAGCTTCCGGTCGGTGGCATCCGTGAAAACCCCTACCCACTCGGCCAGAGCGGAGGCCGGGAGGACGTCCGCGCCGGCGACCAGCGTCTCATTCATGCTCTCCGGCGTGGTGACCGAACGGACCACCGGGAAGGCCGCGCGAAAGGCGGCCCGGGTGCAGATTTGCATGGCGCGGTGCCCGGGGCCGTTCACCAAATTGGCGAGCAGCAACCCGCCCGGCGCGAGCAGGCGCTTCAGGGAGGAAATCTGGCGGCTGTCGGACTTGCCGGGCCGGAAGACATCGCTGCGGCCGGCGAGGTAAACGTCATCGATGACCACATCGAACTTCTCCCGGCAGGCGGCGACCCACTTGTAGGCATCGCCGAAATGGATCTCCAGGCCGAGATCGTCGAGTTTCATATTCAACTCCGCGAGCGCGACGATCTCGGAATCGATGTCCACGGCGACCAGCCGACAGTCCGGCAGGAGCTGCCGCAGGACACGCATCGCGGTCCCCCCCGCGAGACCCAGCATCAGGATCGAGCGCGGCGGGCCGCCCGGCCGGAGCAAGGCGGCCGCGGCGATATTGTCCCAAGCCAGCCCCGTCAGAAACCGGCGCTCATGCCACCACGCGTGGATCGCCCCGGCGACCCGGAATTCGCACTGGCGCTCGGATTTCCAGATTTGCACCTGCTGGTAGGCGGTATCGACGACGGCGTGGCAACGCAACGGCATGAAGCAAGCAAGAGGGAATCGCTCGTCGACGAAAGCGAAAAGCAGCCGCCACACTTACCACAACTGGAAGCAATTGGACCCTAACATATCTCTGACCGTTCAAACATTCACATACTTATATTTTTTGATCTTTCCCGGAATCCGCGACATGCTTTGCGACAATTGGATGGACTTCCATGAAGCCACCTCCCCCATTCGCCTGGTCGCGGACCCAGTGTCTGCCGGCCTGCGCAAGATTTCTCAGCGACCCTGAGTCTAGGACCGGTCGCGGCGACAGTAGAGCCCGTCGCCACCTGAGTAACCATGCCCGCAGTCCTCCGCCGAACCGGGGTGGCGCAACAAAACTCTGTTGCCTGGGCCACCCACGAGACCCCCGGAGGGTGAACTTGTGCCGGCGGGGGTCCCTTGTGTGGCTCTCTTCAAGAAGGGGAATCGACCGGAGCATCATCGTGCCGCTCCGGTATTGGAAGCGTCGCTGTTCGCTCCACCCGAGTGCCTTCACTTCATTTTGTCATGAATGCCACCTCCCCGTGGGCCCATGTCTCTCTCTTTTTACTAGCCCAACTTTTTTGCCGCGCTGCCGACCACACCCCGGCACCTGACATCTGGACCCTCCGCTACCATGCGGCCAATCTTGACCCCGCCGTCGATACCGATGCAGACGGCTATCCGAATAAGGACGAGTCTGACGCAGGAACCGATCCATTCGATGCCGCTTCAGCACCTCGTGTCGTGATCACCGGAATACGCGACTCGAATGTGAATCTCGACGTCGTGAGCCAAGCCGGAAAGGTCTACCAGCTCTTCAAATCCCCTTTGCCAGCGGGACCGTGGACCAAGCAGGGAAAGAAGGTCACGGCAGCCTCAAACCTCCTGAGCTTTTCGTCTCCCATATCCGATAGCCGGGGATTCTTCCGGGTTGAAATCACCGACGACGATTCCGATCGCGACGGGCTTTCCGACTGGGATGAGTCCCAGCTTTCGGGTTTTGACGCCAACGACGACGACTCCTTCCGGACCGGCAAGCGCAACGGCGATCTTACCGTGGCGACAGCCATGGCCACTGCCCTCAGCAGCGGCAAGATCCGGGTCACGACAAACACCCCGAACGCTTACGAAAAGGAGCAGATCCCCGGCGTAATCACCCTCACCCGAGACTCCGAGACGACCTACCCCCTCACGCTGTTTCTGGTCAAAGGTGGAGTGCCAGGAGTGGACGACCTCGCTTCTGCCGGTGACTACTCGCTTTCCGACAGTAGCAATGCGCCGGTTTCCAATCGGATCGTAATACCGGCGGGCAAGACGTCGTTCACGCTTCGGGTGTTACCCGCCACCGACGCACAGCGTGAAGTTCCCGAGCGGCTTTCGCTGGCAGTGGCGGGAACAACGGGCAGCGCTACCGTTACCATCCGCGATGCCGTGGCAGCATCCTCGGCACCGCTATTGTTGACAGCTGAACTGCGGCCGCGTTTCGGCAACGGCTCGAGCGGCTGGGGTTTCGCCACCCTCCGGCTTCCTGCGGACAATGATACCGCCATCGTCTCGCTGTCGTTCTCCAACCTTCGCTCATCGGTCCAAGCCGTAAGGATCGAATCGTCCGACGATAGCTGTCTGAAAGAGATCCCTGCAGCCAACTATAGCGGTCAAGACTGGCCGATTCGGGCCTCTGGTCCATTCGCGACCGGTCAAGCATTGCTGGACTCTCTCTGTGGCTCCGGAATCTCCGTCTCCATCAAGTCGGAATCCCATCCACGCGGCGAGATTGAAGGGACTTTCCATCCCTACAGCGGCACGAGCACTTTCGCGCCACCACCATCCCCACCACCAGTTGCACCATTGGCTGGCAGTGAACTGGACCGCGATATTGTCCGCTTCCTGAATCAAGCGACCTTCGGGCCGACCTTGGGCGAGATCGCAAATCTCCGCTCCAGAATTTCCCACCACTCCGGAGATCGAATCGCCGCCTTCGCTGAATGGATCGACGAGCAATTCGCCCTTTCGTCGCCGTCACTGCTGGCCTACCTCACGGCCGCTGATCGGCAGGAAATCGAGGTGCGTGCTGCCCTGCCTCCCGACCACCCCGACTACTCAGCTTCATACGAGCCGGAATGCAGCAACCGGATCCGCGGCTGGTGGCTGCTCGCTCGTCATGCTCCCGACCAGCTTCGCCAGCGCACCGCGTTCGCTCTCAGCGAAATCTTCGTTGTCTCCGACAAGAATCCCCAAGTGTATTGGAGGTCCCAAGGCACAGCGAGCTACTATGATTTGTTGCTCACCGGCAGCTCCGGCAGCTACCGTGAGCTGATCGAACAGGTTGCCAGAAATCCCATCATGGGGGCTTACCTGTCGCACCTCCACAATAGCAAGGCCGTCATCGATGGGCGCGGAAACGTAATCGCATTCCCGGATGAGAATTTCGCTCGGGAACTGCTGCAACTGTTCTCCATTGGCCTCGTCGAGCTCAACCCGGACGGCACGGCGAAGACCGGAGCGAATGGGCAGCCGATCGCCGCCTATGAACAGGACGACGTAGTCCAAATGGCGAGGATCTTCACCGGCTGGTCCTTCTCGGTCGTGAACAGCCCCGCAGACAGTGACCAAGTGGTTACCAATACCAACTTTTACCAAGGAGCGGGCTTGGCTCGCCACGAATCCCAGTGGACCAACCCGATGAAGATGTTTTCCGGTTACCACGACGCTGGACCGAAGACTGTAGTTGGCCTCTCCCTGCCGGCCGGAGGATCAGGAGAGCAGGAACTTGCCTCTGTGCTCGACCAACTTGCCGCGCATCCGAATACCGCCCCCTTCATCTGCAGGCGCTTGATCCAGCGACTGATCACGGCGAATCCCTCCCCAGCATATATCTACCGGACCGCCAGCGCATTCACCGCTTCCGGCGGCAATTTCCCCGCAACGATTAAGTCCATCCTCCTGGATCCCGAGGCACGCACTCCGGCCAGCGCGATCGACAGCCCGGGATTCGGCAAGAAGCGCGAACCCCTTTTGCGCCACATCGCCTTGCTTCGAGCCTTCGACGGCAAGTCTCGCCTACAGCTGTCCGATCTAACTGACTTTGGCTATCCATCGGAGGAACTGGCCAAGTTTCCTCCCGGAACCACAAGGATGCGCTACTGGAGCACTGACGCACTCTTGGGCCAATCACCGCAGTCCGCGCCCACGGTCTTCAACTGGTTTTCACCCGACCATGTCCCGGCCGGCATCCTCGCCGCCAATAACCTGACCTCGCCCGAACTTCAGCTGACGGACGAGAACAGCTACACTTCAGAAATCAACCTGAACCATGAAGGCATCTTCTGGAACATCCTCGCTGCGCGACTTCCAGCCCAGGATCTCCCACCTCATGACTATCCTGGCGGGGCGCAGAATCTGGGCATCGACCTAGCCCCCCTTGAAGCTTGTTACCTCGCCGTGGTTGATACCAACGGCGACGGCTGGTTCAGCTCCCACGATACTGGAACCTTCGACCAGCCGGCGGCCATCGCCGCCGCCTGCGAAGCCGTGGTCGATCAAGTCGATCTCCTGCTTTGTGCAGGGATTCTCAAGGCGCGTTATGGCAGTGACCCGGATCAAACCCGCCGCCTCATCATCGATGCGGTCACGTCGATTCGTTCCGAGGACAATCAAGTCGACCACGCGGGCTATCAAGCCGCGTGCATGCGCGACCGAATCTGCAACGCCCTCTGGCTGGTGATGTCATCAGCCGATGCCGCCATTCAAAACTAGCCCCTCCCCATGAATACCTCCCATACCTCCATCAGCCCCACGCGGCGGGATTTCCTGCGACAGTCATCCTGCGCAGCGCTCGGTGCAACTGGACTGATCAACGCCATTGCCCAGATGCGGCTGATGACAGCAGCGATGGCACAAGGCACCCAAGATCCGGACTACAAGGCGCTTGTCTGCTTGTTCCTGCATGGCGGCCACGATGCCAATAACCTGCTGGTTCCCGCCGGAGACCGTGCCACGGACACACTGAGAGCCGACTATGAAAACGGCCGCGGCATCCTGTCCCTGCCTGGCAACAGCCTCCACCCCATCACCATCCCCACGAGCACGACCGCCTTCAGCAGGCACCACGGCTCGTTGATTCCCCCGATGGGGTTGCATCCGGCAGCCGGTCCCCTGGCAGCCCTGTTTAATGCCGGCAAGCTCGCCTTCGTCTGCAATGTCGGCACGCTTGCCTATCCCATTCCGACGAGACTCGACCTGATCAACCGTACCGTGCCAGTGCCACCCCAGCTCTTCTCCCATGAGGACCAACAAAGCCAATGGCAGTCATCGATCTCCGACAGGCCGTTTGGCTCCGGCTGGGGCGGCCGCACCGCCGATCTACTAAACGCGTCGTACAACAGCCCGGCTGCATCCAAAGTGTCCATGTCCATTTCGCTGGCCGGAATCAATTCCTTCCAGGTCGGAACTGCCGGCGAAGTCATCCAGTACGCCGTCAGGCCTGCTGGCAGCCTCTCCCTGTCCGGCTTCGATGACGTCACCGGCGACGGGAATCCTTATGACGCGGCCATCGCTGCAGACGGAAGCTACAAAACCGCCGACGCCGGCAAGCGCCTCAAGGGATTCGATGACCTCATGCGACTGACACACCACAACCTCCACGAGGAATCCTACCGCCGCGTGATCGCCCGGGCACGGGCCACGGAAGGCATCGTGGGCACTGCGCTAACGGCCGCCGCCACGAGCGGCATCGATTTCGACGGGGCCTTCGCCGGTGCGGCCTCGCCCCTCGGCGACCAGTTGAAAACCGTCGCCAAGCTGATTTCCAGCCGCTCGATTCTCGGCAATAACCGGCAGATCTTTTTCTGCCAGGTCTACGGCTACGACCTCCACAAGGAGCATCTGGACTACCACGCCAAACTGATCACTGAACTCTCCGGAGCGCTGCAGGCCTTCCAAGACGTTCTTCTGGCTGCGGGAGCATGGAACAAGGTCACCACGTTCACCGCCTCGGACTTCAATCGCACTCTCACCCCGAACAGTCCCGACCCACTAAAAGCAGGTTCGGATCACGCCTGGGGCAGCCACGTCATGGTGATGGGAGGGGCGGTACGCGGAGGCGACCTCTACGGGCACTTCCCGTCGCTCAAGACCGGTGCGGCCTCCGGATCCATCGACACCAACTCATGCCGCGGAGAGTGGATCCCCGACATCTCCGTCGATCAATATTCCGCCGTCTTGGCCCGATGGATGGGGGCAGGCAGCAGCGAATTGGAAACGATCTTTCCCAACCTTCCTCGGTTCGACGATCCATGGGCCGTCGCCAGCACCAACCTAGGCTTCCTGTAGCGCGGCCATGTCCAGACGCCACATCATCGCAACGATCGCATTGGCGACAGTTCTCGCGGTGCTCTTCATGAAGCCGAGACCATCCGGAACCACCGCCGGAATCCCGGTGGAGTCATCGCATCGCGAGGAAAGCGCCGCCTCGGCCACTCCCAAGCGAATCATGCTACCCATCGCCGCAGACGCCGTGCGTTTGAACAACGTCGATGGCAACTGCCGGACCGACCTCGCCTTCCTGGATCTCGTGATCTCCCAGTATAGCCGTCACCTCGATGGCAACCCGGTAGGAACCAATGCGGAGATCTCCGCGGCGCTGCGTGGCGACAACCCGAAAGGCATCGCCCTCCTCCCCGCCAAGGGAACGTTCCTCGATTCCTCCGGACGTCTGGTGGATCGCTGGGGCACGCCCTACTTTTTCCATGCCGTTGCGCGACAACAAATGGACATCGTTTCCGCAGGACCCGACCGGGAGTTCTGGACGAACGACGATGTCACCACTGGTCCCCCCCGCCGGTAATTCGTCAGGGGCCGCTCAGACGGAGGAACTGCTTCGAACCGGCCGCCGGAACTTTGATCACCACGTGCGAGACACCCGGGCTCACCGGAGTGATGGACTCGACCGTGTAATCAACCGGTCCGAGTTGCCCCCACTCGCCGAGGTCATCGGAAAGCTCGACGTGATAGTCTTCACCCAAAATGAAGCCATTGCGAACATTCCAGCCGAGTTCTTGATCTCCACTAAAGAGATGAGTCAGCCCAAGCGACGATGGCGATTCGGCGACAGTCGGATCTCCCCCGGAGAGCAACTCGGAGAACGCGGTCGTCCCATCATGGTCGTCATCGTTCGATGGGTCGCTGATTCCGAACGACGACTCCCAAGCATCGAACAGGCCGTTCCCATCCAAGTCCGCAGTAAGATCGGGACTGGTCTCGTCGATCAGATCAACGAGCAGCGTACGCTGTAGCAGGCCGGGATTGGGAGTGAAGTGATCAGCCACTTCCACGGTGAGTTGATGCTGGGACTGCCGCTCGAAATCGATGATGCCATTCAACCGCAGCTCACCGGTGGACGGATCGATGGAAAACAGGTCGCGATCATTTCCGGCGGTGATCGTGTAGGTCAGCAGTGACTGGTCTGCGATGCCCTCGCGGACATCGGGATCTTCGGCATTCGTCAAGCCAACCACGTGACCGGCCGATGCGTTTTCGGAAAGGTTCGCCTGCCCGATGCTGCCCGTCGCCGGTGACGGAGCCGCGTTGGCATGGTGATCGATCCACTCGCCGATGAGTGCGATGCCCTGCTCGTCGAAGACGTTCGTCGCGAGGGGTGGCATCTGCGAATAGCCATTGAAGGTGCCATTGATCACGGAGCGTGCGTTGATCTTGTTCCAAAGCGCCGAGTGCGCCTTGTCGCCAGGGCGAATGATGTGGTCACTCAGATCCGGTGTCGCCTCGCTAAGTGGATGGGTATAGAGCAGCCCGGTCTGCTCCATGAGGAGATGGGGCCGAGCATCCCACGACTCCGGCGTGCCACCGCCGGGCTGATGGCAATACGAGCAATTCACCGCGAGGTAGGAGCGCACGCGTGCCTCGATTCCGGCGCTCGTTTCGTCCGGCTTGTAGAAGCGTGGCAAGCTACTCGGAGTCGCCATGAGCCCACTAAGATAGCCGCTGTTAGAAAGCAGCGTCAGCAGGTTCCCCGTCTGCCCCTGGATGGTTTGCTGAAGATTGAACTGCCGCGTGTTCATGCTGAGTGCATGGCCGGCCGTGGTGGTGTGGCAGCTCAAGCACTCGGCCCGGGATGGGATTTGCCAACCCTCACTCGCCGGAGCGCCATTCTCGTCGGTGTAATTGATGGTGAAATCCTCGCCGCTGTTCGGAGACAAGGCGGCCTCGGTGCCCGCTTCATTCCAGCGGTAGGAGACGCCGTAGGATCCCGTGGCGTTCCTCACCAACACGCGGGTTTCCAACCGCTTCTTCGCGGTTTCCGGATGGCTGCGATCAAGGTCGAAATCGAAGTGCTTCACCCACACCATGCCGTTCGGAAACGACCAGTTCCCATCCTGCGACCAGCCGATGGTGTCGGTGAGGTTTTTGATCACGAACCAGCGCTTCTTCTCCGCACCATCCGACCAGAAGGTAAGGTTTGGCGCATAGGGCACCACGCCGGGATTGGGTGTGAGGTCGGAAAGGTCAGCAAACAGGCCGAGTTCCGACAACTCCGACGGATATTCTTCCGGCCCGGGCGGCTGAATGGTGATGCGCATCACCCGATTGCTGCCTCCGTTCTCAAGCACAAAGATGTCCTTGGTCACCGGGTCCACGTGAAAGTCCACGATGCGGTTGGTGCTCAACCGCAGGTCGGTGAGCTCGATCACCGAGGAGCCATCGCGGCTGATGCTCCAGATCCGGCCGGAGCCGTAGTCGCCACAGATGTAGCGATTGGTCAGTGTGGGCAGCGTGCTGTCGCGATAGAAGATCCCGCCGGTCGCCGAGTTGTTGCCGTTACTGTGGGGATAAGTGAAGAGCGGCGGCTTGTGCGGAGTGGTGTCGGAGGGCTGCGGCGGCACGAATGCCAAACCGGGCGTCACGATGTCCCCTTCGTAGTAGGACCAGCCGCCGTTCTCGCCTTTCTTCAAGATCGAGAATTCTTCACGCGCATCCTTGCCGACGTCACCGATCCACGCCTCGGTCACCCCGGAGCCCTCCTCGACATCGAGGTGGAACTTGAAGGGATTCCGCAAACCCACCGCCCACATCTCGGTGCGAACCTGCGTGAGCTGGCTCGAGTAGTCGCTGCCATCGAAGCCACCGGTCCACGTACCGCCGAGGCTGGTGTGGACGAAGGGATTATCGGCCGGCACCCGGAAGTTCGGAGATTGGGAGGTGCTTGTATAAGGCGTATTCGGGCTGTGAAGGCCGTTCAAGCCACCCACGGCGATGGCATAGTGCAGGTTCGGCTTTGGATTGATAGAGTTTGGGTCGACGTCGATGCGGATCATCGAGCTGTAGAAGTCCTTCGTTAGGCGCTGCCCGTTGCGATGAGGATCCCCTTGGTCGCCTTCATCGCCGAAGGTGACGTAGAGGTAGCCATCCGGTCCGAATTTCGCGTCGTTGATACTGTGGAAAAGGTTCTGCTCGGCGAGATTGATGTAGGGCCACTCGGTGGCCATCGCCGCCGAGTTCTCCGCAGCCGAAAGTCCGTCAACCGCGGACGCCAGATGCTCCGGTGAAAGCGTGAATCGCGAGACGCGCAGGTCGCATTCGATGACAGAATCCGGCGCGCCATTCTTGTCGAGGTTCGACATCACCTCCTGAACCGTCTGCCCCGCCCCGGGCGCGGGCAGGCGCGATGAATCGCCCTGATAATTCACGACGATGTGCCCGGTGGTCGCGAAGTCCGGGAAGCACTCAATCGAGTAGATGCTGCGCCCGCGCGTGAAATTCGAAAGAGACGCAACATTGAGCACCTGGTGTTTCACCGGCGCTGCCGCGGTGGAGTCCGGCACGTACCAGATCGAGCCATTCACCGATGCGACCAGCAGCGCACCAGGAGTGCCCGGCACGGAGGTCATCGCCACCGCATCGGGAAAGCTGAGGCCCGGCAGGCCATCGATGATCGCCAATCCTCCGGCAGGGGCAGCGGGCGGGTCAGCCGGCACGTTCGCCGTTACGTTCGCCGTTACGTTCGCGAGGCGGAAATTCCCGCTGATATTCACCGTCACATTCCCCTCGGAATGCTCGGCCCGCTCCGGATTCGCGATCCGGTAACGGAAGCTATCCGAGCCCGTGGTGCTGCCGGTATGCCGGTAGCGGACCTTGCCCCCTTCGATGACCACCGTTCCAGACGTCGGTCCACTTACAATCTGTAGCGAGGCGTGATCGATCCTGCCGGTATCATTGGCCAGCGGGTCAAAGGCGATCGCACCGCCGATGCCCGTTTCGATCGTGTCAGCAACCACCGTTGGCAAGGTCCCGGGGATCGGCGGGAAGGTCAGATCCTCGCTGCCATTGGCGACGTAGATGTTGTCGATGTAGCAATCCTGCCCGGCGGTTTGGATGAGCATGAAGTGCAGCAGCGCATTTGCCGCCACGCCATTCCGGAAGCCGTAGTCGTCCGCCACCTTCACCCGGGTCGTCGACCCGATCGGCGACTGGACATGCATGTCCACCGTGTCCGTCGCGTTGTTCACCACCAGCCACACCTGCATCCACTCGCCGGTCTTGTGGTTGTATCCGGTATCCGTGAATACCGTGCCACTGCGGGGATAGATGTCGGCATTCAACCAGCGGAACTGCGGCTCCAGGGCTGCATAGTCATTGGGAGCGGCGACGTCCGACAAACCGATGCTGATGTTTTCGTCGCCCGCCCCTTGGGTCGGAATGAAGGCCTCGAAGAACACCGTCGCCATCGTGCCATTCGGAATCTGCAGGGAGCCTAGAGGCTTGTAGATGTCGTTCCGCGCGCTGGGCTGAGCCCTACAGACCAAGCCGCGCCCGGAGGAGGCCGGGTCGGCAGTGGTCGTCACGCTGGCGGGGATATCCGCGACCCAGCCGTGCACGCCGCTGATGGTCGCATTCGCGGTAAAACCAGTCTCGAAGTCCTCGAATTTCGTCCATGCCCCAAGGGCAGGGCCAATCGACGCGAGCAGCAGCGACGCCGCGACGCCGCGAAAATCGAGGAGGGTTTTCATTTCCACTCAACAGTTACGGGCCGTTCTGTATGACAGCAATTACAAACCAGAACGAATGTGCACAGAATTGCACATGTGGGTGTTTTCACAACAAACGACGACTACATACCAACCAATCAGTGAAATTACCCCTTGAGTATGAAACCCTTTCCCCGGATGTTTGTGACGGAATCGTCACCCGGAACCCAACCCTGCCGGAATTCGACGGTGTTCCCCCAACCCAAGCCTTCCTCGTGCCCTTGCGTACACCTCTTGCCTCCCTCGCAGCTGCCCTCGTCGGCTCGTCGCTTCATGCCGCCGTGCTGGTGGACTTGGACGCCACGTCCTTGCCCGCAGGGCCCTTGGTCACATGGACGAACAACGGCACCGTTGGCGGATCCTTCACCCGGGAAGTCGACACGCCGAGTGTCACCACCATTTCGGGAGTCAAGGGAGTCACGCTCGACGGCGTCGGCGACTGGTATGTCGGGCCGGTGGCCCCGGCTTCGGTCACGGGCAATGGCAGCCGCACGATTTACGCTTGGGTCTGGAATCCCAGCAACGGCGTCGAGGAAACCGTCTTCTCGTGGTCACGTCGCGATGGGCCGACGGGCACCCATATTTCGCTGAATCACGGCTATCACGCCACTTGGGGCGCGGTCGCTCACTGGGATGCTCCGGACATTGGCTGGAACAATACCCAGGAGGCGGGCATCTGGACCTGCCTCACCTACACCTACGACAATTCCAGC
>Ga0307406_10000480_pt1 | contig 23055 bp, 21 predicted proteins | sample 322Cmetagenome_3_FD_203706 | JGI IMG/M metagenome (GOLD analysis project Ga0307406, IMG submission 203706) | Maize rhizosphere microbial communities from greenhouse at UC Davis, California, United States - 322HYB-C-2 | ecosystem: Host-associated > Plants > Roots > Rhizosphere > Soil | place...
AGCCGAGTGCGATCGCGACGAGCACGCTGACGACGACGTTGACCCATTCGGAGACCTTCGCCCGACGGTTCTCGCCCTCGGCGCGGATCTGCCAGAAGACGGATGCCGCGTCGAACAGCGGATACGCGATCAACAGGACCGTGAGGAACGGACCCATGGTGCCGCCGGTCAGGAACAGCAGCGCCGCCCAGACGACGGCGAACCCGAAGCGGACGAAATAGAGGCGGCGCAGCGCGCTGCTCAAGGTGGAGGAGGTGGTGGTTTCGGACATGCTCAACGTTTCCTTTTGATGGAGATCGACTGATAGAGTTACTAGTACGTCTACATCGGACGCTAGCCTGCCTTCGCCCCGAACGCAAGCCGCTCCATCACCGCCAGGGATACATTCAATGGATGCGAACAGCCCTTCCCTCGACCCGCGAACACGTCGAGAAGCGCCGATGAAGACGATCGGCGTGCTCGGCGGAATGAGCTGGGAATCCTCGCTCGAGTGGTACCGGCTCGCGAACGAGCGCGTGCGCGAACGACTCGGCGGACACCACTCCGCGCGCATCATCCTCGACTCGCTCGACTTCGCCGAGATCGAGGAACTTCAGGCACGCGATGACTGGGATGCCGCGGGCGCGCTGCTCGCTGACCACGCCCGCGGTCTCGAACACGCGGGCGCCGACCTGATCGTGCTCTGCACTAACACCATGCACCTCGTGGCCGATCGCATCCACGACGCGATCAGCATCCCCTTCCTCCACATCGCCGACACCACGGCCGCGGCCGTGCTCGACACCGGCATCCGAAGAGTGGGACTCCTGGGCACGGCCTTCACGATGGAGAAGCCCTTCTATCGCGAACGCCTCGAAGCGCAGGGGATCGAGGTCCTCATCCCGAACGCGCAGCAGCGCGCCGGCGTGCACGCGGTCATCTACGACGAGCTCGTGCATGGCGTCATCCGCCCCGAATCGCGCGCCTTCTATCGCGAGGTGATCGAGGAGCTCGTGGCTCAGGGCGCCGACGGCGTCATCCTCGGCTGCACCGAGATCGAGCTGCTGGTCTCCGCCGCGGATTCGCCGGTGCCCGTGTTCCCGACGACATCGCTGCACGTCGATGCCGCGCTCGCCGCGGCGCTGCAGGAACCGTGAAATCCTGGAACCGCTGATGCCACCCGCCCGATCCAGACCGGAGCCCGACGTGCACGATGAGACGACCGCCCCTGTGGTGAGGGCATCGCGCGGCGCGAGCACGCGTCAGCGGATCCTCGACGCCGCCAACGAGCTGTTCTACAACCACGGCATCCGCGCGACGAGCGCCGACCGCATCATCGAGCAGGTCGGCATCACCAAGGTCACGTTCTACCGGCACTTCCGTGCGAAGAGCGACCTCGTCGTCGCCTACTTGGAACAGCAGTCGGCCGCCGAACAGGCGTGGTTGACGAGCACGGTCCACGAGGGGGACGCGCTCGCGACAGCGCGCACCGTCGCCGCCGGGATCGGTGCGGCCAGCTGCAGCCCCGGATTCCGCGGGTGCGCGTTCATCAACGCGGCGGCCGAGTATCCCGACCCCGAGGATCCGGTCCGCATCGCCGTCGACGCGCACCGCGCCTGGCTGATCGACTTCTTCAGGGTGATCGCCGAGCAGGCGGGGGCACACGACGTGACGTCCGTCGCGAACCAGCTCATGATCCTCCGCGACGGCGCGATGGTCAACGGCTACCTCGGCGACGCTCCCGCGCTGGCCGCCTCTCTCGAGGCCGGCTTCGCCTCGATCCTCGGGTCGGTCGGCGACAACGAGCGGTGAGGTGGATGCGGGCACGCCGCGATCGCGTGGGGTCGACGTGCGCCTCGACAGGAGAAGTGTGCTTCGCAAGGTCGGTTTGTCGGCATCCGTCCTCGCGAAGCGCACTTCTCCTGCGGAAGCGCACAGCGCCGGTGCGACGTTTCGTCTCGCTGGCGCTCGCTCAACGACCGAGGGCGACCGGTCGGTACCTCTGCGCGACCACGCCCGACCGGAACTCCTGCCGCTCCACGAGTTCGAGCTCGATCCTCTCGCGCAGCCCGTCGAAGAGTCTCGGACCGCTTCCGGCGAGCACCGGATGCACGGCGAACGTGTACTCGTCGATCAGGCCGAGATCGGCAAGTGCGAGGGTGAGCGTCACGCCGCCCACGGAGAGACCCTTGCCCGGTTCCTGCTTCAGCGTGCGGATCGCCGCTTCCAGGTCGCCCTCGACCAGCTCGGCATTCCAGTCCACAGCCGTGAGGCTGCTCGACACGACGTACTTCTTCGCCCGGTCGATGCGTTCGGCGAAGCGGACCTCCGACTCATCCATCCAGTCGGGCCAGACGCCATCCGCCGGCCGCCGCCAGGCGGACTCCATCATCTCGTAGGTCACCCGGCCGTAGATCTCGGCATCGGACCGATCCATCTCGGCGGTCCAGAAGTCCATGAACTCCTCGTCGGGAGTGAGCCCCGCCTCGTGATGGACGCTGCCGTCGAGCGTGACGTTGATCGCGTACCGCAGTGGTCTCATCTCGTCGCTCTCCTTCGATGCGCAGCGGACTCTCCCGGACGGTACCAGATGCTGATCGCTCAGTTGCCGAGACCGTCGAGCGTCCAGTGATAGCGGAGGCGGAGGCCGCGCTCTATGCTGGCCAGCGCCGCACCGGTGCCGAGGGCGATGTTGAGCCACAGGGGGAGATGGATGGGCGAGACGAATGTTCCGAAGCGTTCCGCGATCGGTGGGATCTCGGAGATCACCTGCACCAGTTGCGGGACATTCACGCCCACGCCGACGATCAGGACGACGATCGCGGTGGCGGCGATCCACCGGCTCGCCACCGGATGCGTCTGCTCGAGTCGCAGACGGCGGCCGACCGCCGACCTCGGATGCGGGGTGAGTCGGCGCTCGGATCGGTCGGGCGTGACGTAGTGCATCCGCCGGAGACCGTACGAGCCCGCCGCCACCTGGACCACGCCGCCCTCGACGGCGAACTTCGCCGGCAGCCTCGACACGACGGCCTGCGCCCCGTCGCGATAGAGGTAGGCGCGAGGGTCGCCGTCCTCATGGGACCGCACATCGACCGCATAGATCACATCCGGCGCACCCGGCCGCGGCACTGCCAACGAGAACAGCTTTCGACCTGACACCAGATGCCACCAGCGGAAAGGTTCGAGCGGACGCCCGTCTCCGCGCTTCTGGCGGCGGGGCATCGCGCCGTCGTCGGCATCGCCGAGCATGCCGAGCGCATCGGCATCGTCTTCATCGAACATGGAGATGCTCCTCTCAGAGCAGCAGCTGCGCGAGCGGATGCACCAGGTAGCGCAGCGAATACGCCTCCCAGAGTGCTCCGATGATGAGCAGCACGAGCGCCGGGAGTGCGAGCAGGCCCAGCTGACGGAGGCCCCGCAGGTAACCCTGGCGCCGGTTCTCCGCCCCCGCCGTGCGCGGGAAGAGCCAGTGCTTGCCGACCAGGAACGCTCCCAGCAGGAACAGCACGTAGGCCTGCAGTTCGATGAGGAACGTCAGCGAGTGCGGGATGAGCGCGACCCAACCCGTGTCCGAGGTCGGGACGAGAGTGATCCCCGTGGTCAAGGACCAGTACCCGAAGAACGCGAGTCCCGCGAACGGCACGATCAGCGACGGCAGCACGATGGTCAGAGCGCTGAGGCGGAACAGGTTCACGCCGAGGATCGTCAGTGCGAACAGCGGAGGCGTATTGACGAGCCAGCGCACGAGCTCGCCCGTCCCGTCCTCCTCCAGACCTGCGGCTCGGGCGGCGACGAGATCGGGGAAGATGATCCCGATCGCGAAGCCGAGGAGAGCGAGCCCATAGGCAGCAGCGTTGAGGATGAGGTAGACGCGCATGTTCTCGCGCACGACCCGGAAGGGCCGGCGCCAGAAGCGGACGGGCTCGGGATGAGCGATGGAGATCTGCTGAGTGGACATCCTTCCATCGCACTCCATCGTCGATGGCGTGCACAGTGTCCCCTGTCATGAGAATGGGTGACCGGTGTCACCTCATTCCGTGACAGAGTCTCGCGCCCTCGACGCCCTCGACGCACGCGGGCTCGCGGGTGCCGAGGTCGGGGTCTTGCGGCGGCCGGCGGACCGCGGGGGATTCGCCCGCAAGTGTCCGCTGACCTGCGTCATCATCCGCGCGAGCGCCTCGACGTCGGCATCCGTCAGTGACTCGAACAGCAGACTTTTCACGGCCTCGATGTGTCCCGGGAACACCGTGGCCAGCACCTCGCGGCCCGCGGCCGTGATCGCGACGATCGTGCTCCGCTCATCCTCGGGTGACGGGGCACGTGTGACCAGACCTCGCTCCTCGAGCGACTGCGCCTGGTACGTCAGCCCGCTGCGGCTGTAGACGACGCCGTCGGCGAGATCGGTCATCCGCTGACTGCCGCCGGGCGCATCGCCGAGTCGCGCCAGCAGCTGGAACTGCACGTAGCTGAGCTGCCCGACATCCTTCAGCTGCTTCTCGACCGCGTGCCGCAGCAGGCTGCTCACCTCGGTGAACGCGAAATAAGCCGCGAGCTCCGTGGGAGAGAGCCGAGGAGGTTGTGTGCTCATGCACCCAGTATACGTGTTGCTTCGAATTCGAAGCAGTGCTATCGTCTCCATATTGCTTCGAATTCGAAGCACAAACGAAAGGGAAGATCATGAAGGCAGTACGGTTCCACGAAGTGGGCGGACCCGAGGTGCTCCAGTACGGCGACATCGAGCAGCCCGTCCCGGGTGCGGGGCAGGTGCGGCTGCGCGTCGCAGCATCCGCTTTCAGCGCCGCCGACAACGGCATGCGCGCGGGATTCCTCCCCATCCCGATCGTGCTCCCGCACGTGCCGGGCTACGACGTCTCGGGCACGATCGACGCGATCGGCGAGGGCGTCGAGGGCTTCGCGGTGGGCGACGCCATGATCGGCTTCCTGCCGATGGCCGAAGACGGTGGAGCGGCGGAGTACGTCGTCGCCCCGGCCGAGGCGCTCGTCGCAGCGCCGACCTCGGTGCCGCTCGCGGATGCCGCAGCACTCCCCTCCGTCGCCCTCACCGCGCGCCAGGCGCTCTTCGACGACGGAGACCTCCAGGCCGGCCAGCGGGTGCTCATCGTCGGCGCCGGCGGCGTCGTCGGCAAGTATGCGATCGCCCTGGCCAAGCGCGCAGGCGCGTACGTCATCGCCACCGCGAGCCCCCGGAGTGCGGACGCCGTCCGCGCAGCCGGAGCCGACGAGATCATCGACCACACCGAGACCGGTGTGCTCGACGCGGTCTCCGCGCCGGTCGACATGCTCCTCAACCTCGCACCGATCGAACCGGACGAGTTCACGGCGCTCGTGCGGCTGGTCGGCGACGGGGGAGTCGTCGTCAGCACCACCGCCTGGATGCCTGTGCCCGACGACGCCGAGCGGAACGTGCGGTCCGTCGTCGTCTTCGTCCGCAGCGATGCCGAGAAGCTCGCCGAGCTCGTGTCGCTGGTCGACAGCGGGGCCCTCCACCTCGAGGTCACGCGACGAATCCCGCTCGAGGAGCTTCCGGCGCTGCACGCCGAGGCGGCCGCGGGGCGGATCGCGGGCAAGGTCATCGTCATTCCGTGATCAGGCCCGTCGGGGTGTGTGCTCCGGAGCGGTTTCATCTCGTCGCTCTCCCGCGATGTGCGCGTGTCTCCTGGAACGCAGCAGGCCGCCCCGGCGCACAGCACTCCACGTCGACAATGCCTGGTGGAAGGTGAAAAAACACGAAAGAGCCTCACCAGGGCCGCGTGACGATCGTGTTACGAGATCGGCGGATCCGACGAAGCTGCGGTAGGAAAGATCCACCAGTACAGTTGTACATTGCACTGTCATGGGGTTCTATGGAAACCATTCGCAATGGCGCTAACGACAGAAAGGTCTGGTCTCGTGACCACATCGAAGAGGCTCGCCGGGTTCATCGCCGCGGCCACCGCATCCGCTCTGTTCATCACCGGCTGTTCCGCCGGTGGAGGAGAGTCCGACCCGTCGCAGGCCGGCACCGGCGGCACCCCGAAGACCGGCGGCACGGTGCACATGCTGCAGAACGCCGACTTCTCCTACCTCGACCCGTCCCGCGGTTTCGACGGCGGCGTCAACGCCTTCTACCGCCTCATCTACCGCGGTCTCACCATGCAGGCCGCCGGTGACGCGAAAGATCCGAACGCGATCGTCCCCGACCTGGCCGAATCGCTCGGCGAGGCCTCGGAAGACGGTCTCACCTGGACCTACACGCTCAAGGACGACATCTTCTTCGACGACGGCACCCCCATCACGTCGCAGGCGATGAAGTTCGGCATCTCGCGCTCCTGGGACCCCCAGGTCGGCATCGGCTCGCCCTACCTGCGTCAGGTCATCGACGCCCCCGAGGGCTACCAGGGCCCGTACGTCTCCGGCGACCTGCCCACCATCGAGACGCCCGATGACAAGACGATCGTCTTCCACCTCAAGAAGCCGTTCCCCGAGTTCGACAACGTGCTCGCGCAGCCCAACGCGGTGCCGTTCCCCGAGGGCACCGGAGCCGGCGACGAGTTCATCAAGGACATCATCGCCTCGGGCCCGTACACGCTCGCCGAGTACACCCCCGGCAGCTCGATCACGCTCGAGCGCAACGAGTTCTGGGACGAGGCGACGGATGACGTGCGCAAGGCGTACCCCGACAACTGGGAGTTCGAGATCGGCATCGACGCCGCCACGATCGACGAGCGCATGATCGCCGGTCAGAGCGACGACAAGAACGCCATCTCGGGCACCGTGAGCGCAGCGACCCTGCCGCGTCTGCAGACCCCGCAGCTGAAGGACCGCGCGATCACGGCGGATGCCTTCTGCACGACCTACATGTCGATGAACACCACGAAGGCGCCGTTCGACGACGTCAACGTGCGCAACGCCGTCAACTGGGCGATCGACCGTTCGGCTCTCGTCAACGCGAGCGGCGGCACGCAGCTCGCCGACCCGGCGTTCTCGATCATCCCGCCGGTGGTCAGCAGCTTCAAGGACTTCAACCTGTGGGAGACCGAGGGCGACAAGGGCGACACCGAGAAGGCTCAGGAGCTGCTCGACGAGGCCGGCCTCTCCGACGGCTTCGAGTTCACCCTCGACATCCGCTCGCAGCCGCTCATGCAGGGGCAGGCCGAGGCCATCCAGCAGGCTCTCGAGCCCCTCGGCATCACCGTGAACCTCAACGTGATCGACACCTCGATCTACTACGAGACGATCGGCACGCCCGCACAGCAGAACGACGCCGCGATCACCGGATGGTGCCCGGACTGGGCCTCGAGCGCCAGCACGATCATCCCGCCGCTGTTCGACGGCCGGAACATCTTCGAGAAGGGCAACTCCAACCTCGCTCAGATCAACGACCCGGCCATCAACGACCGCATCGACGAGATCACCGCGATGACCGACGTCGACGAGGCCAAGTCCGCGTGGGGCGATCTCGACGAGCAGATCATGGGCCTGTCGCCCATCGCGCCGCTCGTGTTCAGCAAGGGGATCTTCCTGCCCGGTGAGAACATCGCCGGCTACTACCCCAGCACCAACCTGACGGACCTGACGATCATCGGTCTCAAGGACCCCGCGAAGGGCTGAGCATGACCTTCAGCTCGACATCGCTCGAAGCCGAAGCCACGCCGGCGGGTGACTCCAGTCTCCACGAGACACTGGAGTCGTCGCCCCCGGCCTCTGGCCGGCGGCTGCTGAGAGCCTTCCTGACCGACTGGGGCGCCATGCTCTCCAGCGCCTACATCCTGCTCATCATCCTGATGGCGATCTTCGCGCCGCTGCTGACGATGCTGAGCGGATGGGGCCCCTACGAGTTCGATCAGGCGGCGATCGACCCCAACCTCGGCGCCATTCCGATAGGTCCGTTCGGCGGCATCAGCGCCGAGCACTGGTTCGGCGTCGAGCCCGGCAGCGGCCGCGACATCTTCGCGCGCATCGCCTACGGTGCGCGGGTCTCGATGACGGTCGCCCTGTCGGCCACTCTCCTCACCACCGTCATCGGCGTGGTGATGGGGCTGCTCGCCGGCTACTTCGGCGGACTCGTCGACCTCGTCATCTCGCGCGTCATGGAGTTCCTGATGGCGTTCCCCGCCCTCATCTTCATGATCGCGATCCTGTCGGCCCTGCCCGCCGACAACCGCGTCTTCCTGCTCGTGGTCGTCATCTCGCTGTTCGGCTGGCCGTATCTCGCCCGCATCGTGCGGTCGCAGACCCTCTCGCTCAAGGAGCGCGAGTTCGTCGAGGCCGCGAAGGCGTCGGGTGCATCGAGCCGCCGGATCATCTTCCGCGAGATCCTGCCGAACCTGCAGTCCACGATCATCGTGATGGCGACCCTCGCCGTCCCCGGCTACATCGGCACCGAGGCGGGACTCTCGTTCCTCGGCGTCGGCGTCGTGCCCCCCACCCCGAGCTGGGGGCAGATGATCGCCGCGGCGACCCCCTGGTACGCCGTCGACCCGATGTACTTCGTGATCCCCGGCGCGTTCCTCTTCCTCCTGGTGCTGTCGTTCACGACCCTGGGCGACCGCATCCGCACCATCGCCACCAGTGGGGAGGCCCGCTCATGATCCGCATCGTCGGCTCACGCCTTCTCGGCATGCTCGTCGTGCTGTTCCTGGTGACGCTGTTCACCTACGCGATCTTCTTCCTGCTCTCGGCCGATCCTGCCGTGCAGATCTGCGGCAAGAACTGCACACCAGAGCGCATCGAGCAGATCCGCCTCAACCTCGGACTCGACCAGCCGTTCTGGACCCAGTTCTGGGGCTACGTCGGCGGCCTGTTCACCGGCCGCACCTTCACGGTCGCCGGAGCGGCCGTCGAGTGCGCGGCCCCGTGCCTCGGCTACTCGTTCCAGACCAGCCAGCTCGTCGGCGACATGATCGTGCAGCGCCTGCCCATCACGGCGACCATCGCGGTCGGCGCGGCCGTGCTCTGGCTCCTCGGCGGCGTCGTCGCAGGTGTGCTCAGCGCGGTGAAGGAGGGGAGGTTCCTCGACCGGTTCTTCGCCGGACTCACCCTCGGCTCCATGTCGATCCCGAACTACGTGCTGGCGCTCGCGCTGCAGTTCATCTTCGTGGTCGCGCTCGGCTGGCTCCCCTTCCCGCAGGCCGTCAAGTTCACGGACGACCCCGGCCAGTGGTTCCTCAACTTCATCCTCCCGTGGGTCGTGCTGGCCGTCGGCTACGCGGCGGTGTACACGCGACTCACCCGGGCCAACGTGATCGACACCCTGCAGGAGAACTTCGTGCGCACGGCGCGGGCGAAGGGGCTGCAGCCCGGCCTGGTCTGGCGCCGGCACGCCCTGCGTCCGGCCCTCACGCCGATCGTCACGATCTTCGGCATGGACGTCGCGGGCCTCCTCGGCGGCGCGGTCATCACCGAGACGGTCTTCGGCCTCAACGGCGTCGGCAAGCTCACCGCCGACTCCATCACCGCGAACGACCAGCCCGTCATCATGGCCGTCACGCTGCTGTCGGCGTTCTTCGTGATCATCGGCAACATGGTCGTCGACCTGCTGTACACCGCGATCGATCCGCGCGTCAGGACGGGGGCATCCGCATGAGCGAATCCACGAGCACGCCAGGCGCCGTGAGCGGCGAAGGCAGCGGCCCGCTGCTGTCGGTGCGCGACCTCACCGTCTCGTTCCGCACCGCGCAGGGACCGACCAGCGTGGTGAAGAACCTCGAGTTCGACGTGCCCCGCGGCGGCGCGCTCGGCATCGTCGGCGAATCCGGATCGGGCAAGTCGATGACGAGCCTGGCGATCCTGGGCCTCCTGCCCAAGGGCGGAACGGCCACCGGGTCGGTGCGCTTCGACGGCGCGGAGCTGATCGGGATGTCGGAACGCGAGAAACGCCGCGTGCGCGGCGACCGCATCGCGATGATCTTCCAGGACCCGCTGTCGTCGCTGAACCCGTACTACAAGGTCGGCACCCAGATCGCCGAGGCGTACCTCTCGCACCGCAGCGGCGTCTCGCGCAAGCAGGCGCGGACGGTCGCGATCGAGGCGATGGAGCGGGTGCACATCCGCGACGCCGCCCGCCGCGTCGACCACTACCCGCATCAGTTCTCCGGCGGCATGCGCCAGCGCATCATGATCGCCATGGCGCTGAGCATGGAGCCCGACCTGATCATCGCCGATGAGCCGACCACGGCCCTCGATGTGACGGTGCAGGCACAGATCCTCGACCTGCTCGACGAGATCCGCACCGAGACCGGCGCCGGTCTCATCCTCATCACGCACGACCTCGCCGTCGTCAGCGAGGTGACCGACCAGATCGTCGTCATGCGTGCGGGCGAGACCGTCGAACGCGGTGCCGTGGAGCAGGTGTTCAGCGACCCGCAGGCCGACTACACCCGCCGGCTGCTCGACGCGGTGCCGCGCATCGACGACGCGATCGGCGTGCTGCGCACGACCGCGATCACGGTTCCGGACAACGGGAGGAGCGCTCGATGAGCACGCAGGCGCCGCTGTTCCGCGGTACGAATCTGGTCAAGGAGTTCTCCAGCGGGTCCTCGGGGCTCCTCGGACGGGCGAAGCCCTTCCGGGCCGTCGACGACGTGTCGCTCGAGGTGCACCGCGGCGAGACGCTCGCCGTCGTGGGCGAGTCGGGTTCCGGCAAGTCGACGACGGCGCGACTGGTCGCACGCCTGATGGACCCCACCAGCGGCACGCTGGAGTTCGAGGGCACCGACGTCACGCACGCGAAGGGGGCGGCGCTGCGCGACTTCCGCGCCGCGGTGCAGGTCATCTTCCAGGACCCGTACTCGTCGCTGAACCCGAAGCACACCGTCGAGCGGCTCGTCACCGCGCCGCTGGTCTACCAGGGGCGGAAGATCCCCGGTGGTGCACGCGCGTTCACCCGCGAGCTCATGGAGCGCGTGGGGCTGAACCCGCTGCACTCCGAGCGCTACGCCTCGCAGTTCTCGGGCGGACAGGCCCAGCGCATCGGCATCGCGAGGGCGCTCGCCGTCGGCCCGAAGCTGATCATCTGCGACGAGGCCGTCTCGGCCCTCGACGTCTCGGTGCAGGCCCAGGTCATCAACCTGCTGCGCGACCTGCAGGCCGACGAGGGCTTCGGCTACCTCTTCATCGCGCACGACCTGGCCGTGGTGCGCCAGATCGCGACGAGAGTGGCCGTCATGTCGCAGGGCGCCATCGTCGAGACGGGTCCGCGCGACGAGGTCTTCGAGCGCCCGGAGCACGAGTACACCAAGACGCTGCTGCAGGCCGTGCCGCGCATCAACCCCGAGTGGGATCGCCGGCGCAAGAAGGCCGAGGCAGCGCGAGCGGGCAAGGAAGCGGATGCCGCCACAGCGGCCGACACCACGGAGGCATCAGCATGACCCGCACGGCATCGGCGCAGTACATGCTCCCCGGCATCCGCGTCCGCGAATACCGCACGACCGTCCCGCTGGACTGGACCGCCGCCGACGAGGATACGACCGGCGAGGATGCGACCGGCGGTGAGACGATCGAGCTGTTCGTGCGCGAGCTCGTCGACCCCGAGCACGACGACGCCGACCGCCCGCTGCTCACCTATCTGCAGGGCGGCCCCGGCGGTGCCAATCCGCGCCCGCTGACCCGTGACGGCTGGATCGATGAGGCGCTGCACGACTACCGCGTCGTGCTGGTCGACCAGCGCGGAACCGGCCTCAGCACGCCGGTGGATGCCGCGATCGTCGCAGAACGCGGAGACGCCGGGGGCGACTACCTCGCCTGCTTCCGCGCCGACTCGATCGTGCGCGACCTGGAGCACGTGCGGACGACCATTTACGACGGGCGGCGCTGGGCGACCCTGGCGCAGAGCTTCGGCGGCTGGATCACCATGACCTACCTCTCGTTCGCCCCCGACGGCCTGACCGCGAGCTACGTGTGCGGCGGCGTGCCCGGCATCCCGCCGCGGGCGAGCGAGGTGTACCGCCGCACGTTCGACCGCGTCGCGACGAAGACGGCCGAGTTCTTCCGCCGCTTCCCCGACGACGAGGCCGCGGTCGCGCGCATCGCCGACCGGCTGGCGGAGGGCGACGTGCGCCTGCCCGACGGCGACCTGCTGACGGTGCGCCGCTTCCAGGCTCTCGGCATCGACTTCGGCATGAAGCCCGGCTTCGAGCGCCTGCACTGGCTGATCGAGAAGGCGTTCATCCGCCCTGGTCGGTTGTCGGAGGCTTTCCTGCAGGACGTCATGGCGCTCTCCTCGAGCGCCGGCAACCCGCTGTTCTGGACGCTGCAGGAGTCGATCTACGGCGACCAGGAGAGCGGCGCGACCGCGTGGGCCGCGCAGGCCGAACGCGACCGGCGACCGGAGTTCGACGAGACCCGTCGACCCTTGCTGTTCACCGGCGAGATGGCGTTCCCGTGGATGTTCGACGAGGTCCGGCTGCTCCGCGGCTTCCGCACCGCCGTCGACGCGCTCGCCGCCAAGACCGACTGGGCGCCGCTGTACGACCGGGCGGCCCTCGCCCGCAACGAGGTGCCGGTCGCGGCGGTCGTCTACTTCGACGACATGTACGTCGATGCGGCACTGCAGCTGGAGACGCTGAAGGGCGTCGGAGAATCCCAGCACTGGGTGACCAACGAATACGAGCATGACGGGATCGGATCGGGCCGCACGCTGACGCGCCTGCGAGAACTCGTCCGAGACCGTGGAGGAGAGCGCGCATGAGCGACACGACGACCGGAGCACGCCCGCCGTATGCGGGAACCCGCTACCCGAAGCTGGCCGAGATCCCCGCCTTCCGCGCGTTCATCGCGGAGGGCTGGCAGGACGTCCCGACCCGGCCCGACCTTCCCGCCGGCACCGCGGCGGCCGCCGCCGCACATCGTGAGCGGTTGAGCGCGGCTCTTCCGGGGCAGACGCTCGTCCTGAGCTCGGGCATCGCCCCGGTGCGCAACGACGACGCGTCGTACCTCTTCCGTGCCGACAGCAGCTTCGTCTGGGCGACCGGATGCCAGGCCGAGGGCGCGACCCTCGTGATGTGGGCGGGCCCCGGCGGACACGACGCCGTGCTGTACCTGCCGGCGCCCTTCCGCCCCGGCGACGACGGCTTCTTCAGCAACGCCCTGCACGGCGAGCTCTGGGTCGGCCCCTCCGCCGGGCTCGCCGAGTGGGCCGAGGCGCTGCAGGTCTCGGTCGAGCCGATCGAGGCGCTCGACGCCCGTGCCGCCGACCTCCGCGGCGCACTCGCCGCACGCTCCGCCACCGTGCTGGCCGCCGCGCACGGCGCCGAGGTGTCGGCCGACCTCGAGCGCACGCTCTCCCGGCTGCGCATGGTGAAGGACGACTGGGAGATCGGGCAGCTGCGCGAGGCCATCGACGCGACCGTATCGGGCTTCGCGGCCGTCGCCGGCGAGATCCCGCGCGCCATCGCCGAGGGTCTCGGCGAGCGCTGGCTGCAGGGCACCTTCGACCGCCACGCGCGCACGCACGGCAACGGCCCCGGCTACTCGACGATCGTCGGCTCCGGGGCGCACGCCCCGATCCTGCACTGGGTCCGCTGCGACGGCCCGATCCATCCGGATCAGGCGCTCCTCCTCGACATGGGCGTGGAAGCACGCTCGCTCTACACCGCCGATGTGACGCGCACCGTCCCGGCGCAGGGGACCTTCAGCGCTGCCCAGCGCGAGGTGCACGACCTCGTCGAGCGCGCGCACCGCGCGGGCCTCGACCAGATCCGCCCCGGCACCCCGTACCTCGACTTCCACTTCGCCTCGATGCAGGTCGTGGCGCAGGGGCTGCACGACTGGGGGCTGCTCCCGGTGTCGGTCGACGAGGCGCTGTCGCCCCGGGGCCAGCAGCACCGCCGCTACCTCGCGTGCGGCATCGGCCACCATCTCGGCCTCGACGTGCACGACTGCAGTCAGGCGCACTACGAGGACTACATGGGCGCCGACCTCGAGCCCGGCGTCGTCATGACGGTCGAGCCCGGACTGTACTTCCACGCGCACGACCTCACCCTGCCGCCCGAGCTGCGGGGCATCGGCGTGCGGCTGGAAGACGACATCCTGGTCACTGCGACCGGCTCCGAGGTGCTCTCGGGAGCCCTCCCGATCGATGCCGCGGGCATCGAGCAGTGGACGCGCGCGCAGTGGGCACCGGAACAGGGGTCCACGCGATGACGGCGGCCACCGGCATCCGCATCGCCCCCGCTCTGCGTCCGTTCCCCCTGGATCGGGTGCGCCTCGGCGACGACAGCGTCTTCGCGCGAGCCCGAGAGCAGATGCTGCACCTCGCCCGCGTCTACCCGGTCGATCGGCTGCTCGCCGTCTTCCGGGCGAACGCGGGCCTCGACACGCGTGGTGCCGCCGCTCCCGGCAACTGGGAGGACTTCGGCCACCCTCGGGAAGAGGCGTGGGGTGAGGCCGACTACCCCGGCCGCGAGAACGCGCAGACGGCCAACCTGCTCCGCGGGCACTACGCCGGCCACTTCCTCTCGATGCTCTCCCTCGCCTCCGCGGGCGAGCAGGACGAGGCGCTGCGCGCGAAGGTCGACGAGTTCGTCACGGGACTCGGCGAGGTGCAGCGCGCGCTGGCCGCGACCGGCCGCTACTCGCACCCGGGCTTCCTCGCCGCCTACGGCGAGTGGCAGTTCTCCCGTCTGGAGGACTACGCGCCCTACGGCGAGATCTGGGCGCCGTACTACACGACCCACAAGATCATGGCCGGGCTGCTCGACGCCTACGAGCTCACCGGCAACGACGAGGCGCGCGATATCGCCGTCGCGATGGGCCACTGGGTCGCGCACCGGCTGACCCGCCTCGAGCACGATCGCATCCAGCGCATGTGGTCGCTGTACATCGCCGGCGAGTACGGCGGCATGAACGAGACGATGGCCCGCCTGAGCGTCGTCGCCGACGAGCCGCTGTTCCTCGAGGTCGCGCGCCTCTTCGACCAGGACGACCTGCTCGAGGCCGGTGCCGAGCGACGCGACGTGCTCACCGACATGCACGCCAACCAGCACCTGCCGCAGCTGATCGGCTACCTCCACGAGTACGAGCTGACCGGCGAGAGCCGCTACCTCGACGCCGTCCTCGGACTGTGGGATCAGATCGTCCCCGGCCGCATGTTCGCGCACGGCGGCACCGGCGAGAGCGAGCTGTGGGGTCCTCCCGGAGCGGTCGCCGGCGACGTCGGCCACCGGAACGCCGAGACCTGCGCCACGTACAACCTGCTCAAGCTCGCGCGGCTCCTGTTCGCGCACACCAGGGATCCGCGTTTCATGGCGTACTACGAGCGCGGGGTGCTGAACCACATCCTCGCCTCCCGCCGCGACGTCGACTCGGACACGAGTCCCGAGGTCGCCTACATGTTCCCGGTGCACCCCGGGGCGCTCGCCGAATGGGACAACATCGGCACCTGCTGCGGCGGCACCGGCCTCGAGAATCACGTCAAGTACCAGGACACCGTGTTCTTCCGCACGGCGGATGCCGATGCCGAGCTGTGGGTCAACCTCTTCGTGCCGTCGACCCTGGACTGGCAGGGGCAGCACGCGACCGTGCGGCTGCAGACGACCCTTCCCTTCGGCGGCACCACCGAGCTGCGGATCGACGGCGGCGAGGGCTTCGTCGACGGGACGCCGTTGACGCTGCGGATCCGCGTGCCGGAGTGGATCGTGGGCGACCCCGCGCTCCGCATCGGCGGCGACGGGCCCGTCGATGCACCGATCGAGGACGGCTACCTGGTCGTGACCCGCCCCTGGTCCTCCGGCGACGTGCTCCGCATCGAGACGCCGCTCGCCCTCCGTGCCCTCCCGACACCCGACGACCGGGCGCTGCAGTCGATCGAGTACGGACCGTCGCTGCTGGTCGCCCGATCGGATGCCACGACAGCGCTCGACCTGGCGCTCGCGCAGCGCCGGCGCGTCGACGGCTCGCTGCGTCCCGATGATGCCGATTCGACGGATGCCGTGGGGGACGCGCTGCGCACCGACGGGACCGTGAACATCGCCGGCGTGCCGTTCGAGCCGGTCTGGACCGGCCGCGACGCCCGGTACCACATGTACGTGCGGGATGCCGGGGCGACGGTCGGCTTCGTCGGCGCCGAGACGGCCGTGCCGCTGCGCGTCCGGCAGAACGGCGGCTCCCTCCTCGACGACGTCTGGCGCGACCCCGCTCCGGCGACGCGCGCCGCTTTCCTCGACCGGGTCGGCGAGGCGGCGGGCGCCGCGCGCCGCGGGGGTCTGCTCGCGCAGAGCGAGCTCGTCCAGGTGCTCGAGGCGGCGGCATCCGCCGATGTCGACGGCGCCGGCATCCGCACACGGGGAACGTTCGTCGAGGCGGATGCTGCGGACCTGACCTGGAGCGAGGAGACGGGCGCCGACGGCATCCGCCTCACCGAGTGGTCGGTCCCGGGGTCTCTCGCCGACGCTCCCACGGCCCCGTCCGTCGCGATCACGACCGCGATCCTCCCTGCGCCCTCGGGCTGGTACACCGAGATCCCGATCATCCGCGTGGATGCCGAAGACCTGGCCGGTGTCGGCGGGCTGAGCGTCGAGGTGGCGCTGGGCGAGGGGGAGTGGATGCCGTACGACGGGCCCTTCCCGCTGCCGGGCGACGGAGCGCACCAGGTCAGGGCACGCGCGACCGATGCGTCCGGGGCCACCGGCCACGCGTCCCGCGACTTCGCCGTCGATGTCGAGGCTCCGGTGTCGCGGGCCACCCTGCGGCGACTCGGCTCGAGCGTCGAGATCACGTTCAGCGCCACCGACGAGGTGTCGGGCGTCGAGCGCATCCAGTGGGAAGGCCCCGGCACGTTCTGGGCCACGTTCCAGGAGGCGTTCGTGCGAGCCCTGTCAGATGAGGGGCAGATCATCCAGTTCGCCGCCACCGACCGCGCCGGCAACGAGGAGGCCAGGCAGATACTGGTCCTGCCGCCACGCGACGAGATCTCGTGATCGGCGGGAAGACGGTCATGGACAGAACTTGCCCCGCCCACTAGCATTGCAATTGTACTCAAACGAAACCACAGGAGTTCTGATCCATGACTGAAAAGAAGCCGTGGCACGGCGTCAACCTCGCGACCACTCTGCCGATCAACCCGGACTTCTCCGTCAACTACGACGCGTACGCCGAGCACATCCGGTTCACCACCGACAACGGCGTGACGGGCATCATCCCCAACGGCTCCCTCGGTGAGTACCAGACGCTGACGGACGAGGAGCGCAAGCGCGTGTACCTCACCGCCGTCGAGGCCGCGCCCGAGGGCGTCGCCGTGATCCCCGGTGTCGGCGCCTACGGTGCCATGGAGAGCGTGCGTCTGGCCGAGCACGCCGCCGAGCACGGCGCACCGGCCGTCATGCTGCTGCCCCCCAACGCCTACCGCGCGAGCGACGACGAGATCATCGACCACTACCGCCGCGTCGCAGCGGTCGGCCTGCCGATCCTCGCGTACAACAACCCGATCGACACCAAGGTCGACCTGCGTCCCGCGCTGCTCGCGCAGCTGTTCGACGAGGACCTCATCGTCTCGGTCAAGGAGTTCTCCGGCGACGTGCGCAACGCGTACGAGATCCGCGAGCTCGCCCCCGGCCTCGACATCTCGATCGGCTCCGACGACGTCGTGCTGGAACTCGGCATCAACGGCGCCATCGGCTGGGTCGCCGGATACCCGAATGCGATCCCGGCATCCACCGTCGAGCTCTACAACCTGGCGACGTCGGGCGACCCGGCCAGCTGGGCCAAGGCGCACGAGATGTACCGCGATCTGCACGCCCTGCTCCGCTGGGACTCGAAGACCTGGTTCGTCCAGGCGATCAAGCTCTCGCAGGAGGTCGCCGGCGTCGCACCCGCCGGCATCACGACGCGTCCGCCGCGTCTGCCGCTGCCGGACGAGGTCCGCACGCGTATCATCTCCGACACCGAGGCCGTCCTGGCCAAGGGCTACCGCTGATCCGGAGGCATCGATGCGAGCACAGCGCGTCTTCCACGCCGTCGACTCCCACACCGAGGGGATGCCGACGCGCGTGATCGTCGGCGGCGTCGGGGTGATGCCCGGGGCGAGCATGGAGGAGCGCCGGCAGTGGTTCATGGCGAACAGCGATGACCTGCGCACGCTCCTGATGAACGAGCCCCGCGGGCACAGCGCGATGAGCGGGGCGATCCTGCAGCCGCCGACGCGGCCGGATGCCGACTTCGGCGTGCTGTTCATCGAGGTGTCCGGCTGCCTGCCGATGTGCGGGCACGGCACGATCGGCGTGGCGACCGTGCTCGTCGAGACGGGCATGGTGCCGGTCGTCGAGCCGGTCACGACGATCCGCCTCGACACCCCGGCCGGTCTGGTGATCGCCGAGGTGCAGGTGTCCGACGGCCACGCCGACAGCGTGACGATCCGCAACGTGCCCTCGTTCGCTGTCGCGCTGGACCAGGTCGTGGAGGTTCCAGGGCTCGGGGCAGTCGAATACGACCTCGCCTTCGGCGGCAACTTCTACGCCATCGTGTCGCTCGAGCAGATCGGCCTGCCGTTCGACCGGGCGCACAAGGACGAGCTGCTGAAGGCCGGCCTGAGCATCATGGCTGCGATCGAGGAGGCCGGGTCGCCGGTGCATCCGATCGACCCGACCATCCGCGGCTGTCACCACGTGTACCTGAAGGCGCCGGGCTCCACGGCGCTGCACTCGCGACACGCGATGGCGATCCACCCCGGCTGGTTCGACCGCTCCCCCTGCGGCACCGGCACCAGCGCGCGCATGGCGCAGCTGCATGCCCGCGGCGAGCTGCCACTCGACCAGGACTTCCGCAACGAGTCCTTCATCGGCACGAGCTTCATCGGGCGGCTCGTCGAGACGACCGAGGTCGCCGGCATCCCCGCAGTGATCCCGACCATCACCGGCCGCGCCTGGGTGACCGGCACGGCGCAGTACATGCTCGACCCCAGCGACCCGTTCCCGCGAGGTTTCGTGCTGTGACCTCCGTTCCCGTCATCGGCGTCGACGCGATCGACGCCGCGCTCGACCGCCCGGGCGCCGTCGCGGCGATCGAGGCGGCCCTGCGCGACGGCGTGGACGTGGAATCGGACTCCCCGCGGCTGTTCAGCCCGCTGGACCGCGGCGAGTTCCTGCTCATGCCGACCCAGTCGCCGGAGCACGCCGGGATCAAGGTCGTCACGATCGCCCCGCACAACAGCGAGCGCGGGCTGCCGAAGATCCAGGCCTGGTACCTGGTGTTCGACGCCGAGACGCTCAGCCCTCTCGCGATCCTCGAGGGCGCCCACCTGACCACGCTCCGCACGCCGGCCGTGACCGCCGTCGCGGTGCGCGGGATGCTCCGCGCCGACCCCCGTGGCCCGCGCGAGCACGTCGACACGCTCGCCGTGCTCGGCTCGGGTCCGCAGGCCGAGGCGCATGTGCGCACGCTCGCCGCGCTGATGCCGATCGGCGCGGTCAGCGTCCGGGGTCGCAACAGCACCAGGGTGGCCGAGCTGGTCGCACGGCTGCGTGCCGACGGCATCCCGGCGCAGCCCGGCGACGGACACGACCTGCGCGACGCCGACGTGATCGTCACCGCGACCTCGTCGTCGGAACCGGTCATCGTGCGTGCGGACGTCGACGACGACGCCGTCGTCGCGGCGATCGGCTCGCACGGTGCCGACCACCGGGAGCTGGCCGCCGACCTCGTGACCGACGCCGACCTGGTCGTGGAGGCGAGGGCCTCGGCGTTCCGGGAGAACGGTAACCTGCTCCAGGCCAGAGAGCTCGACGCGTGGCAGGCAGGTAGGCAGGCCGTGGCCAATCTGCCAGAGTTGGTCACGGGTGCGTTCGCGCGCCGTGAGGGGCATCCCGCCGTCTACACCGGCGTCGGGATGAGCTGGGAGGATCTCGCCGTGGTGGCGGAGATCCTGCGGGCGGCGCAGAGCGCCGACGCGATGCCTCGGGAGGGGGACTCAGATGTCCGGAAGTGATGTGCGGAGCCTCGTGCGGCTCAGCAAGCAGCCCAGCATCCGCGACACCGTGACACGTGCGCTGCGGTCCGCGATCATCAGCGGGGAGATGCAGCCCGGACGGGTGTACTCCGCGCCGAGTCTCGGCGAGGAGTTCGGCATCTCGGCGACGCCGATCCGCGAAGCCATGCTCGACCTCGTCCGCGAGGGGCTGGTCGTCGCCATGCCCAACCGCGGCTTCCGGGTCACCGAGGTGTCGTCGCACGACCTTGCCGAGGTCACCGAGCTGCGCCTCTTCCTCGAGCCGCCGGCCGTCGAGAAGGCGACGCCGCTCATCCCGGAGAGCGCCCACGCGGGCCTGCGCCGTCAGGCCGACGCCATCGTCGCCGCGGCGGAGCGCGGCGATCTCGTGGAGTACCTGAGCGCCGACAGCGACTTCCATCTCGCGATCCTGAACTACGCCGGCAACGCCCGCCTCACCCAGCTCGTCCAGTCGCTGCGATCGCAGACTCGGCTGTTCGGCCTCTCCGAGCTGTTCGAGCGCGGTCATCTGGCCAGCTCCGCGAAGGAGCATCACACGATCATGGATGCGATCGAGGCGGGCGACGCGGTCCGAGCGCGAGACCTCGTCTTCGCCCACATCGAGCACGTCCGCGGCGACTGGTCCGGGCATGCGGTGGAGGAGCCCGACCCCGCGGAGGCGATCGGGAAGTGAACGGATCGACCGCACGCGCCGACGTCGTCATCGTCGGCGCGGGAGTCGTCGGTGCCGCGACGGCGTACTTCGCCGCCGCCGCCGGCCTCTCCACCATCGTCGTCGAGCGCGGTTCCATAGCCTCGGGCACGAGCAGCCGCTGCGAGGGGAACATCCTCGTCTCGGACAAGGAGGTCGGCCCGGAGCTCGAGCTGTCGCTCTACTCGCAGCGCGTGTGGCGCGAGGACCTCGCCGAGCACGCGGCGCTCTGGGAGTTCGAGTCGAAAGGCGGGCTCGTCGTCGCCGGCAGCACCGCGAGCATGAGCGGCCTGGTCGACCTCGTCGCCCATCAGCGCGAACTCGGGATCCGCGCCGAGATCATCGATGACTACGCCGGTCTCCGCGAGCTCGAGCCGTACATCAACCCCGCCCTCGCGGGCGGTGCGTTCTATCCCGACGACGCCCAGGTGCAGCCGCTGCTCGCCACCCATCACCTGCTGCGGCTCGCTCGGGAGCACGGCGCGCAGCTGCACACCGGCACCACGGTGCACGGTATCCGCACCTCCGGCGGCAGAGCCGTCGGCATCGACACCTCCATCGGGCACATCTCCGCCGGCGCTATCGTCAACTGCGCCGGCCCCTGGAGCGGCGATGTCGCCGCGCTCGCGGGTGTGCATCTCCCGGTGCTGCCTCGTCGCGGATTCGTGCTGGTCACGGAGCCCGTGCCGGTGACGGTGCACCACAAGGTCTACGCGGCGGAGTACGTCGGCGATGTCGCCAGTTCGGATGCCGGGCTGCAGGTCTCCCCGGTCGTCGAGGGCACCCCCAGCGGGACGATCCTCTTGGGCGCGAGCCGCGAGCGGGTCGGCTTCGACTCCTCGTTCTCCGCCGAGGCCGTCGCCCGCATCGCGAAGAGCGGCCTCGGCCTGTTCCCCGCGCTGCGCGATGTCGGTGTGCAGCGTGCATACTCGGGTTTCCGTCCGTACTGCCCCGATCATCTGCCCGCCATCGGCGAGGACGGCCGCCTGCCCGGTCTCTGGCATGCGGCGGGTCACGAGGGCGCGGGTGTCGGACTCTCGGTCGGCACGGGCAAGCTGCTCGCGCAGGCGCTGCGGGCCGAGACGACCGATCTCGACCTCGCCCCCTTCCGACCCGATCGACTCGAGGGACTGGTCGCGGCATGACCCGCGCACAGGCCACCGGAGCGGATGCCGAGAACACGCTCACGTTCGACGGCACGCCTGTGCCGTTCGCGCCGGGACAGACCATCGGCGGCGCGCTCGCCGCGGCGGGCATCGTCTCGTGGCGCACGACCCGTCGCGACCGGGCCCCGCGAGGCCTGTTCTGCGGCATCGGGGTCTGCTTCGACTGCCTCGTCACGGTCGACGGCATCCGCACCCAGCGCGCCTGCCTCGCAGAGGCCTGCGACGGACAGGACGTGCGCAGCTCCGACCCCGACGAACCGCTTCCGCTGCCGGAGGGATCCCATGACTGAGCCGGATGCCGCGACCATCGCCGACGTCGCCGTCATCGGTGCCGGCCCCGCGGGCCTCAGCGCCGCGGTCGTCGCCGCCGAGCACGGTCTGCAGGTCGTGCTGATCGACGCGGGCGCGCAGACGGGCGGCCAGTACTGGCGGCATCCGGACGAGCGGCACCGCGACGCTTTCGCTGCTCCGGAGGACACCGGACATCACCACTGGCGGCACTACACCGACCTTCGCGATCGGCTGGCATCGGCAGTGGCCGCCGGGCGTCTCCGGCATGTCGCCGGGCGACAGGTGTGGCGTACCGACAGCTTCGGCGACCGGGTGGCCCTGCGCACGAGCGCGGTCACCGGCGCGGATGCCCTTCCGCTCCTCGAGCGCACGACCTGGGCGCGTCGGCTCGTGATCGCGACCGGAGCCTACGACCGTCAGCTCCCCGTTCCCGGATGGACGCTTCCCGGGGTCATGGCCGCCGGCGGCGTGCAGGCGATGCTCAAGGCGAACCAGGTGAGAGCAGGTCGACGCGCGGTCGTGGCCGGCACCGGCCCGTTCCTGCTGTCGGTCGCCGCCGGGCTCGCCGCCGCCGGAGTCGAGGTCGTGGAGGTCGTCGACGCGAACGCCCTGTCGCGCTGGGCGGCCACGCCGCTGCGCGCACTCCAGGAGCCGGGGAAGCTCTGGGAGGGGGCGCAGTACGCGGCCACCTTCCTCCGCCATCGCGTGCCGCTGCGCACGCGCACCGTGGTCACGGCCGTGCGCGGCGGAGGCCGGGCCTCCGAGGTCGAGCTGTCGCGCGTCGACGGCGCCGGCCGCGTGCGGCCCGGCACATCCCGCACCGTCGCTGCCGACCTCGTCGCGTTCGGCTGGGGATTCACTCCGCAGCTGGAAATCGCCGTCGGCCTCGGGCTGCGCACGGTGGTCGACGTCGACGAGTCGCTCGTCGTCCAGGGCGGAAACCACCAGCCCAACAACCACCCACACCAGGTAGCCCCCCGCGCGGGCAC
>Ga0307406_10000481_pt1 | contig 23034 bp, 16 predicted proteins | sample 322Cmetagenome_3_FD_203706 | JGI IMG/M metagenome (GOLD analysis project Ga0307406, IMG submission 203706) | Maize rhizosphere microbial communities from greenhouse at UC Davis, California, United States - 322HYB-C-2 | ecosystem: Host-associated > Plants > Roots > Rhizosphere > Soil | place...
ATACGCGTTACGCACCCGTGCGCCGGTCTCTTAGTCCGAAAACTAATACCCCTCGACTTGCATGTGTTAAGCCTGCCGCTAGCGTTCATCCTGAGCCAGGATCAAACTCTTCATCGTATATTGTTTGTCTTAATAAATCAAGACTAATTATTATGCAATGATTCTCTATCGGTTCTTTTCGAATCTCTCGATTCCATTACTCTTATTCTTTTGTTCTAACATCTCTGTTAAAACGGCTGTCAATTCAATATGTCTACGAACGTGTTTCTTTTTTGTTTCGCTTGTGTTTCAAAGCGGGTGCAAAAGTAGGTACTTTATTTACATTTGCAAGCTATTTTCAAATAATTTTTAAACTGTTTTTTAAAACTTTTTCATAACTCACTGACAATATTAAATTTACAAGTAAAAAAAAAATCTACATTTTAATGAATTTTCTTACTTTAAGATAGTTTTACTTAGTTTTTGCAATAAAAACAATTCTTATATCTAATTTAAAATGTTCTAAAAACTTAAAATATACCCTTTTCAAAACGCGTTTAATTATTCTGAAATAATTATACACCTCAGATATTAGATAATCCTTCTATAATATATTCTATTTATAAATACAAAAATTTTAATGAAACAAAGTTGCATTTAAAAATAAGAGTTTTATATTTGTACAATCATACTTCAATTAAAGATGATTGTTGATAATGAAAAAGAAATTTAAATTTATTACTCTTTTTATGCCGCTGCTGGTAGTATTTGCAATACTATTTCCGGCCATACATTCTTATGAACATATACAGAATCATAATTCTGCACATAAAAGTTCAATACAACATCATTTACACAAAAGCGAATTTAAAATACACGATCATTTTACTGAAGAATGTTCGATCTGTCATTTTAAATTTAGTCCCGTTAGTACATTCTCATTTGTACATTTTAATTTTTATAAAAGCTTTAGCATTACTACCTATGTTGGCTTTTATTTCCAAGCCTACTCTTCCTTTTTTAAAGGATCCCTGTTTGCGCTTCGTGCACCACCCAGAATTTAAATAAATAAGCAATCATTTCATGATGAAATGTACACGCATTTTTTATTAAGAATTTAATGCTGTCGAAACCCCAATTGTTTTTATGTCTTCTTTTTTTTGAAAGTTTACTTTCTTTCAGGATTTCTTTAGTCATAATAACATTTTAAGACAGAATTAAACCGATTTTGATTCATGATTCGACTTCAAATTCAATTCAAAATAAAGCTTAAAACCCATTTAGGTATATGCCGTTTGTTACATTTTTAATAAACTAAAATAGATTTCAATCTAAATTGATATTGAATTCTTATTTGTTTAAAAATTGAAAGGCTTATTTCACAAGATGCTTATTAGAGCATAATTCCACACCATCACTAGTTTATAAAAATAACGTAATGCCATCATTGCTATTCTTAATAGCTGTGTTGCATTGTTATAGCATTTCTTTCGTAACCCAATTTAATATTTATGAATACAATCAAGACCAAATCAAACAACATGAAAACAGCAAAAATTCTTGTCGCTTTTTTAGTAAGCGCCTTTGCTTTTACAGCTTGTGACAATGATAATGATACACCCGAACCAGAAAAAGCAAAACCTTCTATTAATAACATAGAACTGGGGCTAGGAAACAATGAAATTGCCACAATAGGCGATGATTTCCATTTCAATGCCGAAGTAATTGCAGGAGATAAAATTGAAAGCGTAAAAATAAAAATTGCACAAATAAGTACCGAAACTTATTCAAAATTCTGGTCACACAACATAACGTGGCCACAATACACTGGTGCTAAAAACGCTGTAATTCACAAGCATTTTGATATTCCTACAGATGCAGCAGAAGGAAAATATGATTTTATTATTACTATAACTGATCAAAATGGAACGAGTCTCGAAGTAAAAAAACCCCTGACTATATACGCAGCCGAAAATTTGCCGGTAAATCCGGTCGCAACCATTTTTAACGTTTTTAAAAATGATGATTTTTTCTACAGAGACAGAAAGTATGCTCAGGAAGGAGATTCATTTAAAACAAACGATAAAATAATGTCGCAGGTTACACTTACGGGAGTAAAAGGAAGCGGCATAATGTATTTGCTGCTAATCAATAAAAATGCAAAACATCTACCTGAAAGTGTTGATCAAATTGACTTCAGTAAAGTAATTGTATATGATGTCTTTGAACACAAAGACATCACAGAAGTTGGTACTTTCTCAAATGTGATCTTTGATGAAACAACCTTCACTACAGTGCGCAATATGCCTTCGTTACTTATAGGTGCACAAAAAGATAATAATCTCCCAACACCTCAGGATATAACAGGCACAAGAGCTTGGGCATCCGGAAATTATGTTTACAGGTTAGTATACAAAAATACCACGTACAATATTAATTTTTCGCAATCTGTCGATATCCCTGTTTCGCTGTAATACATCAGCATTAGTATTCTTTCTGCTTATAAAAATAAAAACAATGAAAACAAAAACAATGAAAACATTTAAAAATACATTTTTGCTTATCGCGCTAACCTTTTTCTTCATTGCATGTTCAAGTGATCCTGATGCGGTCGATACTGAATATCCGGTTATTGATATCACTTCTGCCAATGCTTTTCCGCTACAATGCAGCGAAATGACGCGCGGACAAAAAATCACCTTCAGAACAAAATTTACAGATAACGCCGAATTAGGTTCTTACAGTCTTGATATTCACCACAATTTTGATCATCATTCGCATAGTACAGAAGTCAATGATTGTGTGTCAGATCCAATTAAAAAACCTGTAAATCCGTTGCTTTATATTAATTCCGTAACTATTCCCGCAGGACAAAAAAGTTACGAAGCCGTTCAGGAAATCAGCATTCCGCAGGATATCGATCCTGGAGATTATCATTTTTTAATCCGCCTGACGGATAAAGAAGGGTGGCAGACTATTAAAGGTATAAGCATTAAAATATTATAAGCTGATTTTGATGTATAAAACCAAATTAAATCGATTCCGAATTTTTTGTCTGCTTTTTTGTTTTGCTGTAGTTTCAAAAACGGCAGCACAATCAGTTCGTGTATCAGGTAAGGTACTTTCCAGTGAAAGGGGTTCACTGGAAGGTCTTATCATTATTATCCAGCCCGGTAATTTAACTACAATTACAGACAAAAAGGGCCACTTTTATTTTACAAATATTCCAAAAAATTCGAAAATCTTAACGATAAGCTACGCTGATTATCTGCCTTATGAAATGAAGCTTTCGCTGAAAGAAAGTGCCGTTTTATTACCGGATATTTTCTTAAAACCAGACATAAAAGAATTAGAAGAAGTGATTATTTCCGATCATTTTGGCTTTCGCCGAAAAAAAGAAGAATCCTTAAATATCGAAACCGTGAACAGCAGTTTTATCCAGAGAAATCTCGGCGGAAGCCTTATGCAATCACTGCAGAGAATTCCCGGCGTAAAAACGATTTCCATTGGTTCCGGAGGTTCAAAACCTTTAATCCGCGGCCTCAGTTTTAATCAGGTTATTGTTGTTGAAAACGGCATTAAACACGAAGGCCAGCAATGGGGCGCAGATCACGGACTAGAAATCGATCAATATGCGGTAAATCGCGTCGAAATTATCAAAGGTCCTTCGTCTTTTATGTACGGATCTGATGCTATTGGCGGAGCGGTCAATGTAAAACCGGTTCCCGCGCCTGCAAAAAACACAGTGGGCGGAAGCATTGATTTTACAGGAAAAAGCAATAATGAACAATTTGGCGGATCAATTAATCTGTTTGGTCGAAAAGAAAAATGGTTTTTCGATACCCGAATGACGGTTATGGATTACGGAGATTATCGTGTTCCCACAGATACGCTTCATGTTTACAATTACGCCGTTCCGTTGTATAAAAATCGCTTGCGAAATACCGCAGGACGCGAACTCGATTTGCATGGAAGCACAGGATATATTTCCGAAAAATTTAAATCGGTTTTATATGCGAGTAATGTTTACAGCAAAAGCGGCTTTTTTGCCAATGCACACGGACTGGAACCCCGTAATGTTGATACAGAACTTCACGACAAATCGAGCCGTGATATTTTGATGCCTTTTCAGGAAGTTACGCATACTAAAATTAGCAATACAACTTCTTTCAAAATAGGAAATTATCAGTTGGAAACGCAATTGGGATTTCAGAAGAATTTCCGTCGCGAATGGAGCCATTATGTCAATCACGGCTTTATGCCGCCCCTATATCCTGCTGATATGTACGCTCCTCAACATCTGGAAAGACAGTACGATAAAGAAGTTTTTTCTATCGCTATTAAAGATGAATTTTCGATAAATAAACATCAGATTACTGTTGGAATCAATGGCGAAAAACAGCAGAACACGATTAATGGCTGGAGTTTTTTAATTCCTGCTTTTCAGCAAATTACGGCGGGATTATTTGCTTATGATAAAATCCGAATCAATGATTTATGGCTGCTTCATGGCGCTGTTCGACTTGATTATGGTAAAATCGAAATGGAACAATACAACGATTGGTTTCCAAGTGAAATTACAGAAAATGGTCAGACAACATCTCAATATTTAAAACGTTCAGATGATTTAACCAGAACATTTCAAAGTTTTAATTGGTCAGCGGGAGTAAATTATAATCCGGGGAAATTGGCTTTAAAAGCAAATCTTGGAACGAGTTTTAGAATGCCAATTGCGAAAGAACTGGCTTCAAACGGTGTCAATTATCATTATTTCAGATTTGAAAAAGGAAACCCCAATTTATCTGCAGAACGTTCGTACCAATTAGATCTTGGAATGGAATGGCAGGAAAATAAATGGTCCATTCAGCTGAGTCCGTTTTTTAATTATTTCCCCAATTATATCTATCTGAATCCCACTTCGCAGCATGATATTTATTACGGGGCAGGTAATCAGGTGTTTGAATATGAGCAAAGTAAAGTCATGCGTTACGGTGGCGAATTGCAGACGCGTTATCAGTTTATGCCTGGTTTAAGCGTCGAAATTCTGGCCGAATATCTTTATTCTGAACAAGTATCGGGAAATAAAAAAGGGTATACACTTCCCTTCTCTCCTCCTGCTTCGGTTTTGTTTGGGATGACGTACAGTCCGGAAATCAAAAATTTGAAAGACACGTATTTTTCGCTTGATTACCGTTATACCGCTGCGCAAAATCAGATTGTTCCTCCTGAAAAGAAAACTGCCAGCAGCAATGTTTTCAATCTGGCTTTGGGAACAAAAGTAAAAACCGGAAAACAGGATTTTATAATCAGCCTGCAGGTTCAGAATTTGTTTAATACCAAATACCTCAATCACACGAGTTTTTACCGATTAATAGAACTCCCGGAAGCGAGCCGAAATATTATTCTGTCGGTAAAAATGCCTTTTTTAATTCATCATAAAAATTTTAATTCAAATTAATAAAATCCTGAATCTTATGAAGAAAGTTAAATTATTCGTTCTGTTTCTCCTTACTACTACTGCGTTTACAGCCTGTGATAACGATGATAATCAAGAAGCTGCAAAACCAACAGCGCAAAATATTGAAATTGGAACTGCCAATAACAAACGAGCACTAATTGGCCGAGATTTTCATTTTAATGCCGATGTTGTTGCCGGCGATAAAATTGCCGATGTACAACTAAAAATACTTCCGAAAAGTGGAGAAACCTATACAAAAGACTGGAAATTAGAATTTAAGTGGCCTGAATACGCTGGGACAAAAAACACCAACGTACACAAACATTTTACGATTCCTGCCGATGCTCCCGAAGGCAAATTTGATTTCTATTTTATTGTCTTGGATGAGAATGGAACCCAACTCGAAATTAAAGAAGAAATTACGATTACAGATCCAGCCAATATGCCTGCCGATCCGCTGATTGGGCGTGATATGCTTTCCCGAAATGATGACCTTATTTATTATATGGGAACATGGGTTGAGCCGGAATTAATCTTCAAAAAAAATGATTTGCTTATAGCCCATGCGCAGGTGAGCCAAATTGTGGGCGACGGAATTTTATATTCTGTTTTAATCAAAAAAAGTCTTAATTATCATCCTGAAAGCATTGATAATATTGACTTTAAAAAGATGATTGTGGTTTCAAAAGTAGAACACAAAGACCTTCCTGCTGCTTCAAAAATTGCTACGCTTCAAAAAATAAATGATGTATGGGGCGGAGAAAGTATCACTATTGGCGCTGATAAAGATGCTATTGGCGAAGCAACAACTTTAGATAAATCTTGGCAATCCGGTCAATACAATTGGGTAATTCTTTATAAAAATACCACACACAATTTGAGCGTCTATAAATCGATGCCAATTACCATTAGTTTCTAATTAAACCCAAATATTAATTTAAATACATTTTACAATGAAAAACAATTTTTTCAAACTGATTCTCTTATTTGCTTTATCGACTTTTGTGGTCTCCTGTAGTAATGATGACGACAATAATGTTGAAACTCCCGAAGAAACGCTTTCGGAATTTAAATACCTTAGGATTTTACTTTCTGACGAAAAAACAACTGAAATTACATTGGTGAATCCGGTTGATGCAACGACAACATTTTTTAATGCAAAATTTGCAAAATCAGCTCTTTATACCACAGAATCCGGAAGATACGCGGGAATTGTTCACAGAGCAGACAATACGGTTGAAACCTTTGACAGCGGTTTTGAAAGTCATGGGGACCATATTGATGTTGATGGACTTCCGCAATTTGGCGCTTTAACAGGACAATCGCTTTTGCCAACACATTTTAAAAGTAAAATTGGCGAATTACTGACTTTTAATGATGGGGATGGTACTTTGTCTGTTGCCAAAGAATCTGAAATCAATACTGCCGGAGCCAAATTTAAAGTGATAAATGCCGGACTTTTGGCACATCATGGCGCGATGGCTACTTTTACTAACGGAACTTATGCCATTACCGAAAAGGATAATTCGATTACAGGAACGCTTCCCGAAAAAGTAAAAATTATCGACAATACCGGTAAAACACTTTTTGACGCTACAATTGTTACAAAAGGTATTCACGGAAATGCTTCTGACGGAATTTATGCCGTTTTTGGTTCTGCCAGCGGTATTCTTGTAGTCGAAAGTTCAGGAAAACAAAAATTGATTGCACATCCTGAAGATTTTGGAACAGCCTGGTTTGGAACTATATTAGAAACCTCAACTAAAGGAAAATTCATAGGATATACTGCTGCAAAAGGTGCGTACTTAATTGATGTTGTAAGCGGAACAGTAAAACCTATTTTGCAAAATACTACTATTATGCAATGCAAAGTAAGCTACAATGATAGCAAACTGGGAATTTTATTGCATTCCGGTGAATTTAAATTATTTAATCTGAATAGTTTGATTGCTGAAAAGGAAGGAAAAGTTATTCCCGAAACTGCGACTGATGCTGCTTTAAAACCACAAATTCAATTAACAGAAAATTTTGCTTACATCACTTCTCCAAATACGGGAGAATTATTGCAGCTTAATTTGACTTCAATGGCAATTGTAAAGAAAATTAAGGTTTCAAAAACGCCATACATGATTACGATTCTTGGGTTTGAAAACAGTGAAGATCACTAAAACTGAATGTAATTTACATTAAAATTAAACCAGTAAACTTATGAGTGTTTACTGGTTTTTTTGTCCTTTTTACTTGATAAATTAAAACAAGTATAAAAAAAAATAGATATTCAATTCCAATTACTATCAACATCGAAATTGTGGTTTTTATTTATTCCGGCTAAATTGTCTTTACTATTGAGCATCCCAAGTTGCGCTAGGATAATAAATAGAACTGGTTACCGGAGCTTTCCAGTATTCCTGACTACCACCACGGAAGGTGTGCAGACTTACTGCATTTACATTTCTTTTAGAATCGTTAGTCACCCAACGAATTGTTTGGTTCAGTATCTCTGTGCCATTTACATAATATTTGACATATCCGTTAGTGTTTGAACCCGTATTTAACTTAACTGATATCTGACAGTTATAGGTCACTCCTTCTTGTATGTAATATTTTTTTCCGAAATCATTTCCAAATTTTCCGGGCTGATCTTTATAGTAAACGTATGGCTGGAGATAAGCTCCGCTTCCTTTAGAAGTGTTAGATCCATTTGGACAATACCACATAAATCTTGCACTACCGCCATTACCATCCCATCCCGGGTCGCCGCCGGTATTCTGATCACCGATTAATATACCATATCCGCATTTGCCGCCTCTGCTCCAATAAAATCCGGAATTAAATTTCATTGTAAACCAAACGGTATAAACACCTGTTGACCAGACGCCATAAGATGTACACAAACCACCGGGACACGTTAATGTATTGGGTAGCAATGTGATTGTTCTGGCTCCGGTACCACCAGCTAACGCGGCAACTGCTGAAGCGGCTTCTTTGTTGGCAATTTTCTGTACCTCTTGTTTAGCACTTTGTGGTACATCTGGCTCTTGTTCCTTTTCACAGGAATTAAACACTAATGCTATAAATAGCAAACTTGTTAATTTCAATAATTTTTTCATTTTTAAAATTTAAAGGTTAGTAAATAATTAATAGTTAATAAATAGTAGATAGTAATTATATCGTTTGATACTGAAACAGAATACTTTGCAAAATTGTTTCTGTAAAGTTCATTAATAACAATTTGTATTTGGAGTAATAAAGTACGTATTTGGGTACAAAAAAATCTAGTCTGAATTTATTATGGATAAAGTTTGAATGACGAAGAACTATTCAAACTCATAAAAACAGAGCAACCTAAACTAAATTCTTGTTAACTAACAGGAAAGATTTATCGCAACAAAAGTTTAAACACAAACATTATCAAAAGCTTACTAGCAGTACATTTTAAATATCCGGACTTTTGAACAAAGCATATTCGGACGTTTAAACAAAGTGGCTCCTTTTTATGTATTCTATTTTTGTTCCAGTAAAACAACTTAAATTAAAAAAAAATGGAACAGAATAATTATCAGGGGAAATTGCAAAAAGCGTTAGGCTCAGGATTTGATGCTAAATCAACATCGTATGAAGTAATAAATGGAATTGATCTTACCGGAAAAATTGCGATTGTGACGGGCGGAAACACAGGCATCGGTCTGGAAACCGTTAAAACACTTACGGGAGCAGGTGCAACGGTTATTGTACCAGCGAGAGATGTAGAAAAAGCGAAAAGAAATCTGGAAGGAGTTGCAAATGTGTTAATTGAAAAAATGGATTTAATGAATCCAGATTCTATAAATGCTTTTGCGGAAACGTTTTTGAATTCGGGCAGGCCGCTTCACTTACTTATTAATAATGCAGGAATTATGTGGGTGCCGTTACGCAGAGACAGCCGTGGGTATGAATCGCAATTAGCTACCAATTATCTGGCTCTCTTTGAGCTTACCGCAAAATTATGGCCTGCACTAAAAAAAGCAAATGGTGCGAGAGTGGTAAATGTATCTTCTGGCGGGCATCAATTTTCAGATTTCAATTTTGAGGATCCAAACTTCCTTAATAGAGAATATGAAACTTTACAAGGATACGGACAGTCAAAAACAGCTGTTAATCTTTTTTCAATGGAATTAGATACACAGGCAAAACCTTATAATGTGCGAAGTTATTCACTATGCCCGGGTTCGGTCGGCGAAACAGAATTAGGAAGAGAAGCACCGATTGATTTATTACAAAAATTGGGTTTTACTGATGCCGACGGAAATATACTGCCAGAAGTTGCAGCTTCGCTAAAAACGATTCCACAGGGTGCAGCCACAACAGTTTGGGCAGCTACCAGTGAGCTGCTTAATGATATTGGCGGTGTATACTGTGAAAATGCAGATATTGCATCTTTAAATTCAAATGAAAAAGTTATTGGTGGTGTTAAAACTTATTCATTAGATGAAATGAATGCTAAGAGATTATGGAAATTAAGCGAGGAGATGACAGGAATAAAATTTGATTTTAGTTAATATTTGTATCTTTATATCACACAAGAATATGGACTATCAGGTAAATTATATAAATCCGGAGATTAAACTTTCCAATTACAGTGGTAAGTTATTTAAAACCGAAGCAGCATTTAATGATCATTTGCTGGTGTGGCTTATTTCGGGTGAAACAAAGATTATCCAGGCAGATGAAAGTTTTGTATTTGGTGCAGGGAGTACTTTTTTAATTCCAAGAAATCAATTGGCTACTATTATTAATGTACCAAAAGATGGGCTGCCGCACAAAGCAGTTGCTATGCATTTATCGGCTAAAAGACTTAGGGAATTTTATGATCAGGAAAAAGTAAAACCAAAAACTGTTACATCAAAAATTTTCGGTTTCCATAAACATCCTTTACTGGAAAGCTGTTTAGCTTCACTGATTCCTTATTTTGAAATGCAGGAAAATTTTCCTGAAAATATTGCTTCATTAAAAATTACCGAAGCAATTTCAATTCTTAGAAATATTGATCAGGATATCGACGCTATTTTAGCAAACTTTGACGAGCCCTACAAAATTGATTTAATCACTTTTATGGAAAAGAACTTTATGTTTAATATGTCGTTAGAAAAATTTGGTTACCTGACCGGTCGAAGCCTGACTACTTTTAAGCGGGACTTTCATAAGGCTTTCAATGTAACACCACAACGCTGGCTGACCAAAAAAAGATTAGAATTGGCACATTACCAACTCACCGAAAAAGAAAAAAATCCGGTTGAGATTTATTATGAGACAGGATTTGAGAATTTATCACATTTTTCTTTTGCATTCAAAAAACAGTTTGGTTATTCACCAACTGAATTGAAACGAATAAAACCAAACTACTAAAGTCTGGTTTGCAAAACATATCACAAAGACCTCCAAAATCAAATGACTTTGGAGGTTTTTTATTTATAATGGAGTTTCATGAAAGTTTTTTCAACAGTATTGAGCCAAAATATTTCCCAGAAATCTATTTGTTTTATTGATAACAGAGGAATCTTATGCATCATTTGTCGCACATAATGCTTCATATCTTCTACTAACGTTACTGCTGTAAAACTACATTTACAATCCTAAAATTGTACATATTGATGCATATGACAAAACTATACGAATGAGAATAAATTCGATAAAAAATATAATATACGTATATCTGACTTTAATAACTTCTAATAAAACTAAAACCACATGATGAAAAAACAAACCAAAAAATATGCTTTTTTACTCCTAATCATTTTTTTAAACGGTTACGCCCAGACAAAAAAGCATCTGGATGTTAACAAACCAATTGAAGATCGTATTTCACTTTTGATGAAAGAAATGACATTAGAAGAAAAAGTAGGCCAAATGAATCAATACAATGGCTCATGGGATGTTACGGGGCCAAAACCAGAATCGGGTACAAATGAAGAAAAATACAACAATATAAAAAAAGGATGGGTCGGCTCGATGCTGACTGTACGAGGTGTTAAAGAAGTTAGAGCTGTACAAAAAATAGCAGTTGAGGAAACACGTCTTGGGATTCCGCTCATTTTTGGTTTTGATGTCATTCATGGTTACAAAACCATTAGCCCTATTCCGTTGGCAGAAGCCGCAAGCTGGGATTTAGAAGCAATAAAAAATTCGGCCCGTATTGCTGCTGTCGAAGCCTCTGCTTCTGGATTAAACTGGACTTTTGCACCAAATGTAGATATCTCTAATGATGCAAGATGGGGAAGAGTAATGGAAGGCGCTGGCGAAGATCCTTATTTGGGAAGTAAAATTGCTACGGCAAGAGTAAAAGGTTTTCAAGGTGAAAATTTCGATAATACTTCAATCATTGCCTGCGCCAAACATTTTGCAGCGTATGGTTTTGTAGAAGCAGGCAGAGAATACAACAGTGTTGATATGAGTAATTCTAAGCTGTACAATACGGTATTACCACCTTTTAAGGCTGCAGTTGACGCTGGTATACGCACTTTTATGAATTCATTTAATACATTAAATGGTGTTCCTGCAACCGGAAATAGTTTTTTACAACGAGATATATTAAAAGGTGCCTGGGGATTTAAAGGTTTTGTCGTTTCTGACTGGGCTTCTATAGGCGAAATGGTTACACACGGTTATGCAGCTGATGGGGCCGATGCTGCTAAAAAGGCTGCTATTGCAGGTTCTGATATGGATATGGAGTCAAATATTTATGTAACAGAATTGGTGAAATTAGTAAAAAATGGCGTGGTAAAAGAAAGCGTGATCGATGATGCTGTCCGCAGAATTTTAAGGGTAAAATTTGAATTGGGTTTATTTGACAATCCATACAAATATTGTGATGAAGCCCGTGAAATATCAGATATCGGAAACAAGGCCAATAATGATGGCGTTCTGGACATGGCCAAAAAGTCGATCGTTTTATTGAAGAATGATAAAAACCTGCTGCCATTAAAAAAAGAAGGAATTAAAATCGCTTTAATCGGTGCTCTGGCAAAGGATAAAAACAGCCCTCTTGGAAGCTGGAGAATTGCAGCTGACGACAATACAGCAGTTTCTGTTCTTGAAGGAATGCAACAGTATAAAAACAATATTTTGGTTTATGAAAAAGGAACCGATGTGGCTACAAATAAACAATTATTTGTAGACGAGGTAAAAATTAATACAACTGATTTTTCGGGATTTGAAGCAGCAAAAATTGCAGCAAAAAATGCGGAGGTTGTTGTAATGGTCCTGGGTGAAATTGGTTATCAAAGCGGCGAAGCGCGCAGCAGGACAGAATTGGGTTTACCCGGTAATCAACAGCAATTACTGGAAGAGGTTTATAAAGTAAATCCCAATATTGTTTTGGTTTTAAATAATGGGCGTCCGTTAGCGTTACCATGGGCAGCTGCGAACATTCCTGCTATTGTTGAAGCATGGCAATTAGGAACTCAATCCGGAAATGCGATTGCACAGGTTTTGTACGGAGATTATAATCCGAGTGGAAAACTGACAATGTCATTTCCCAGAAATGTGGGCCAATGTCCTATCTATTACAATTTATACAATACAGGCCGACCGACTGATAAAGATCAGAATGTTTTTTGGTCACATTATTCTGATGTTGATAAAACGCCTTTATATCCTTTTGGCTATGGCTTAAGCTATACTTCTTTTGCCTACAAAAATCTAAAAATAGCAAAGCCTTCATTTCAAAAAAATGAAAAAATTGAAGTTTCTGTTGATGTTACCAATACAGGTAATTTTGACGGAAAAGAAGTGGTTCAATTGTATATAAATGATGTTGCTGCAAGTATTGTAAGACCGGTTAAAGAATTAAAAGGTTTTGAACTTGTAACCTTAAAAAAAGGAGAAACAAAAACAATTAAATTTACATTAACAGATGCCGCACTTGGATTTTATGACAATGACGGCAAATTTTTGGTCGAATCCGGTGTATTCAATGTTATGGTTGGGTGGAATTCTAACGAAGGACTTACCGGCAAGTTTGAACTAAAATAAAAAGGCCTGAAATAGTATTTTTTCAGCAACTCTAAAGCCTGAGTACGATTATTCCCATAAAGGGTTATTAATCGAACTCAGGTTTTTGGCAATATGAGAAATTTAGATGCAAAAAAATAAGTGTCTCTGCTTACTTTTATTAATATTGCTTTATATATCTCTTAAAAAGAATCAATTGCCATTTTATTTTCAATGAAAATTGAGAAATAATAACATTAAAAAATGTAAATGAAAAATATCAAATTTATTCTTATATGCTTCTTTTCAATTATCAACTGTTTGTTTGCCCAAGGCAAATTTGACAGTTATCAATTTAGAAGCATACAAGAAACCACCACAAAAAGAGCGATTTCTTCTATTATTCAGGATAACAATGGTTTTATTTGGATAGGTACAAACGGTGCGGGTTTGTACCGGTATGATGGTGTAAATTATTTTGGCTATAAATATAATAAAAAACCAGGTTCATTAAACAGTAACTTTATTTATACCACTTTTATTGACTCTGATAATAACTTATGGATTGGTACAGATGAAGGGCTGTGTTTGTACAATAGAGACTTGGATAATTTTACCAAAATCAATATAGAAGATGTAATCAGAAAAGGGTACAATGAACCAATTACTATCAAAACAATCATTCAGGATAATAATGGCAATTTATTCTTAGGCGCATATGGTTTTGGATTATTCAAATTAAATATAAAAACTTTAAAAGCTTCTTTAGTACAATCAAAAGTACTGGACAAACCAAACTTTCTAATAAAGTCTTCGGTAAAAAATAAGCAGGGAACTATATATTTAGGAACCAGTTATGGCCTTTTGGAGATCGATTTAAACGGAAAAGTGAAGCAGGTTTATAAGGACAGGTTTAAAAGAGAACCTTTACTAGATGATATAGAAAGCCTTGTTATAGATAAATTTGGATATTTATGGCTGGGAACGACTGAAAATGGGCTAATAAAAATTAAACCTGAAACCGATAATTACCAGTTTGAAAATTTTTTTATTACCAAAAATAAAATTTTATCAATTGTACAAAGCAGTCACAATTATATAGTTTGCGGCACTGAAAATGACGGATTATTGGTTGTAAATTATAAAGGCCAGGTACTGCAAAAATATTTGCACAGTAAGTACAATAGTTTCAGTTTAAAATCCAATTCGGTTTGGTCCTTGTATGAAGACAAAGAAAAGCGGCTTTGGTTAGGTTATTTTAATAAAGGACTTGGAGTATTTGATAAACCCAATAACAAATTCAATTCTCTTGAATCACTTGCAAACAATGACAATTCACTACAGACCAGCTATGTAACTTCTGTCATAAAAGACAAAAAAGGGAACTTATTAATAAGTAATGAAGGCGGAGGGCTCGATATTTACAATCTTAGTAATAAAAGCTACATTCACGTTAACAAAAACAATCAAAACTATTATTCCGGTTTAGATGCTGTCGATATTCAGAACATATTTATAGACAGTAAACAAAATATCTGGATAGGAAGCTGGGATCGTGGGATTTACTTCTTAAAAAACGGAACTACCCAATTTATAAACTACAATACTGCAAATACAACAGGATTAAAATCGAATCGGGTTTTTAGTTTCTCTGAAGATTCAAAAGGCCGAATCTGGATTGGTACTTTTATAAAAGGACTGCATTATTTTGATAATAAAACCAGCACCATTATTCATTGTGACTCTAAACCATTTGCTGAAAATGCTTTAGACAATGCTTTTATTCGTAAAGTTTTTGTAGACTCGGATAATACATTGTGGGTAGGAACCATTTTAGGATTATATCAGGTAAATATAAAAGAGGAATCCAGTTTTAAGGTAACAAAAATGCGCGATGCTATGTTCAGCGGCATTAATAAACACAACAGAATTCAAACCATTTTATCTATTTATGAATCTAACGATAAAACAATATGGATAGGTACTGATGGTCAGGGATTGTTTAGTTATAATAAAAAAAATAAAGTCTTTTCAAATTATGATGATTTTCCGGGTTTTACAGAAAAATCTGTTCGTGCTATAATTTCTGATAATAACAGTTCTTTATGGATAAGCGGCGGATCAGGTTTAACAAAACTTGATTTTAAAAATAAAATAAGCACCAATTTTAATAAAGATGACGGTCTTATTGATAACGATTTTAATAATAATGCCGTCTTTAAAGATGGAAATGGAGAGTTGTATTTTGGCGGTTATGAGGGCGTAAATTATTTTAATCCCAGCGAAATCAAAAAAACAGAAAAAGCACCAAGATTGTATTTCAGTGATTTTAAATTATTCAATCGGTCCGTAAAACCAAATGAAGAAAATTCACCTTTAACCAAAGTGATTTCTCAGACCAAAGAAATTACGCTCAACTACACACAATCAGTTTTTACGATTGAATATGTGGGGATTAACTATAATTATTCTAAAAAAAATCAATACGCCTATTACCTCGAGGGTTTTGAAAAAGACTGGAATTATGCCGGCAATAACAGAACAGCAACCTATACAAATCTGGCTCCTGGCAATTATATTTTTAAAGTCAAATCGGCAAATGCAGATGGCTCATGGAGTAATGATCAATTAGAATTAAAAATAAAAATTCTGCCTCCGTGGTGGAAAACCTTTTGGGCTTATTTAATATACGCCACTATTTTAATCTTCCTAATCAGGTATCTCAATACGATTTATCAAAATCGTTTTAAGGCGAAGCAAGCCATAATTTTAGAAAAAGAAAAATCCATTCAGTTAGAGAAATTAAACAATAAAAAATTACAGTTTTTTACCAATATCTCTCATGAATTCAGAACACCTTTGACCCTGATTATTAATCCTCTTGAAGATATTTTAAGAAGTAAAAAACTATCTCCCGAAATACACAATAAATTAAAAATTGTTCACAAAAGTTCTGACAGGCTTTCGAGGCTGATTAATGAGCTTATGGATTTTAATAAATTAGAGTTTAATAAAATTTCGCTTCAGGCTAAGAAAATAGAAGTCATAGCATTTACAGAAGGAATTATTGGCTATTTTGATGAGGAAGCTGCTGCGCGAAACATTAGCGTTAATTTTGAGTCGTCACTTGACGAGCTGGAAGACTGGCTGGATCCAAAAATGCTGGAAAAAATATTGTTTAATATTATTTCAAATGCATTTAAATTTACGCCCGATAATGGCTCTATAACTATTTCTATAGCTACAGCTGATCCAGATAATGCATTGATTATTTATGGAGAAAAAGTGCCTTCATTTTCAATAACAATTACAGATACCGGTTCCGGAATTCGCAAAAAAGATTTGAACAGAATTTTTGACCGATTTTATCAGGTCAATAATTTAAATAAAGATTATTACGGCAGCACCGGAATTGGTTTGGAGGTGGTCAAAGAATTTGTTGAACTCCATAAAGGAAAAATTGAAGTTGAAAGTGAGCTTGGTGAAGGCACAAAATTTAAAGTCATATTTCCTTTGGGCAACTCTCTATATAAGAAAAGTGAAATCATAGACGAGGTTTTTAAAATAGAAAAAAACAAAAATCACTTTGTATTTGAAGCTGCCAATAATCAAACCGATGAAGATGATTTTACGGACGAAACCATCGACAAATCTGCAGAGGAAAGCGCAAAATTATATACGATTTTGATTGTTGAAGATAATCCTGAATTAAGGAATTATTTAAAACAGGAACTAAGCAAATTATACAAGGTTATTACAGCCGAAAATGGTAAAAAAGGTTACGAACTTGCTGTGCAAAAGTTACCAGATTTGATAATTACAGATGTCATAATGCCGGTTATGGATGGACTGCAATTGTGCAAAAACATAAAAGGAGATTTAAAAACAAGTCACATTCCATTATTAATGCTCTCGGCAAAAGCAATGGTAAAAGACAGGTTAGAAGGTATCGATTCTGGTGCTGATATGTATTTGAGTAAACCATTTGAATTGGATATTCTAAAATCAAGCCTTGCACAGCTTATTACAAGCAGGCAGATTATGTTTAAGAAGTTTTACAGCGGCATTACCAAACAAGGCAAAGAAAAAACCACGTCTCTGGATAATGATTTCATTCAGAAAATCCTGCATTTTATTAATGAAAACATCAGCGAACCTGAATTGACTGTAGAGCTTTTGTCTTCTAAAATCTTCCTGAGCAGAAGTCAATTGTATCGAAAAATAAAAACCTTAACAGGTGTTTCTGTTAACGAGTTTATTAGAAATGTACGATTGGAAAAAGCAAAACAGCTAATCGAAAAAGGGAATAGTAATATTAATGAAATAAGCTATAAAGTAGGGTTTACTTCTCCCTCCTATTTTGCTAAATGTTATAAAATTAAATACGGCCATCTGCCAACCCAGGAAAACAGAACCAAGGAATAATCCATTAAAAAAAAATCAATTTAAAAGGCAATGTAATTACAAGAGCTTCGGTTATAAAACCCGAAGCTCTTTTTTTGTCAGTCAATTTTTTCAAAAACGGTTTCTTACAAAGTCCTAAAAAAATCACATATGCAAAATATAATTACAATATTTCTACACAAACAATATTTTTTACGCCTTTTTTTTATCAATACTTCACAGATGGTTTTAATGACCTTGGTTGCCTTTTTGAGTGATAATCAGGTGCTAACTATTTTTTTTGCATCATCTGTTGCACAATATGCTTCATCTGTTCTACAATGACACCCCTCTGGATTTTACTTTCGTTAAGAAATATTTAAGAAAAAATTTATTTGTTCTGACTCCAAAAATATGAGGATGCAAATGATTTACTATTAAGTGTTTCTCAGATTAAGATTAACCAATTATTTAACTCAAACTTAAACGACCAAATTTTATGCAGAAAAAAACATTAAAAAAATTATTATGTTTAATAGTATGTATGTGGGGAAATTTTTTCTTTGCTCAAACTGTTAAAGGTAAAGTAACATCAGGCGGAGCCAGCTTACCAGGTGTTAGTGTAATAGTACAAGGAACAAAGAATGCAACAACAACCGATTTTGACGGTAGTTTTGTATTAAATAATGTAGAGCCAACAGCTTCATTGCTTTTTAGTTATGTAGGATATAAAAATTTAATACTGCCTGCAAAACCACTAATGCAGGTGGCGATGGTAAATGACCTTGAAAAATTAAATGAAGTAGTGGTAATCGGATACGGAACTTCTAAAAGAAAGGATATAAATGGTGCAGTCTCCTCCATCAAAGCTTCTGAAATTCAGGATAAACCCTTCACCTCTATCGATCAGGCGCTTGTAGGTAAAGCTGCAGGTGTAAATGTTACTCAAAATTCAGGAACACCAGGAGGAGGAATTTCTGTTCAGATTAGAGGAATTACTTCTATTAATGGTAATGAGCCTTTGTATGTTATTGACGGAACACCGGTATTTGCAGATAAAAACAACGACTCATTTTCATTCAGCGCATTGGGCGGAGGAAACGGCCAAACTAAAAATTCGGCTTTATCTGGTTTGAATATTTCGGATATTGAAACTATTGATATCTTAAAAGATGCGTCTGCAACGGCCATATATGGTGCGAACGGTGCAAACGGTGTGGTTTTGATTACAACCAAAAAAGGAAAAAAAGGAAAATCAAAATTTGCATACGAAACCTATTTAGGAACGCAGCAGGTAACCAATAAGGTCGATGTTTTAAACTTACCTCAATATGCTAAATATCAGGCGAAAATTTTCAAATTAAATGGTGAGCCTGTTCCCTTTCAATACCAAAAACCAGATTTATTAGGAAATGGTACAAACTGGCAGGATGAACTTTTCAGAACGGCTACAATGTACAACCATCAGTTGTCGTTCTCGGGAGAAAAAGAGGGAACGCGTTTTTATACCTCTTTAAATTATTTTGATCAGGAAGGAATTGTTTTAAATTCAGATTTCAACAGATTATCGATGCGATTAAATGTTGATTCTAATGTAAAATCATGGTTAAAAATTGGTAACAGTTTATCTATAAGCAAATCTTCTCAGCAAGTAGTAAGAAATGATGACAGAGGCGGTTTGGTTATGAATGCGTTAAGACAATCTCCAGAATTACCGGTTAGATCTGCAGATGGTTCTTATGCAGGGCCAACAACTGGTTTGGGTTCTTCTGCAAATGAGGCTACAAACCCAATTGCTTTGTCAGAATACAATAATTCTACTACAGAAAGATTCAAGATTAATGGTAATTTATTTGCTGATTTTACGCTTATCAAAGGTTTGGTTTTCAGAACCGAGTTAGGGTACGATTTGAACTTTTCAAAAAGCAAAACTTTTGCTCCAAAATATACTTTAGGAAATGTATCTGAACTTTTAAATAAATCATTCAAACAGCAGGATCAAAGTTATTACTGGAACATCAAAAATTATTTAACTTATAATAAAACAATAAACGAGAACCATAATTTTACTTTATTATTAGGTCAGGAAGCTCAGGAAAGTCAGTATGAATACCTGAGTGGTTACAGAACCGGTGAGTTTTTTAATAAAGATTTTACCAACTTAAACATTGGTGATATTGATACAGCCCTGAACGGAAATGGTTCTGGCAGATGGTCGATGGCATCTTATATTTCGAGATTAAATTATAGCTTTTCTGATAGATATTCTTTCTCTGCTTCCTTAAGAGCAGATGCTTCATCAAACTTTGGGCCTAACAACAAATGGGGATATTTCCCTGCATTCTCAGGAGGATGGACAGTAAGTAACGAAAAGTTCTTTGAGCCTTTATCAAACACTGTAAATTACTTAAAATTCAGAGCCGGTTATGGTTTGGTAGGAAATCAAAATATTCCGGCAAACAGATACCAGACTATTCTATCATTGCTTTCCTCTCCGTTTGGAGGCGTGTCTCCAACAATTGACAATTTAGGAAACCCTGATATTAAATGGGAATCCCTTAAATCTTTCAACGCTGGTTTTGAATTGGCATTGCTTAATAACAGAGTAAAATTAGATTTTGATTATTACATCAAAAACTCATCTGATTTCCTGACCAAACAAATCAATGATGAATCGAATCAAAGTGCGCTTAACTATTACCTGAATACAGGTGAAATCGTAACCAAAGGAATCGAGCTTACTTTGAATACAAGAAATATTGTGACTGAAAATTTTACCTGGGACAGTACTATCATTTTTTCAAAATACAATAACGAGCTGACAAGCTTTCAGGGCGAAGGCAAATCTTTATTAGGCAAAGTACAATTTGATTTATACACCGTTACAAGAACTACAGAAGGAGAACCGGTAGGCCAATTTTACGGATATGTAACAGACGGTTTGTTTAAAAATGCTGCTGAATTAGCCGCAGGGCCAATTCAGGAAACAGGAACAGGAATTGGGGATATCCGTTTTAAAGATCTTAATAGCGATGGAAAAATCGATAGTAAAGATCAAAGAGCAATAGGAGATGCAATTCCTGATTTCACTTATGCCTTCACCAATAATTTTAGATACAAAAACTTCAATTTGTCAGTTGTTTTAACCGGAAGCCAGGGCAACCAGATTTATAATTTCACACGTCATTATACTGATGGAATTTATCCTGGATTTGGAGATAGATTCGGAAACGTAAGCACTGAGGCCATGCACGCTTTTGAACCTGGTGTGAACGAAAATACAAATGTGCCAAGAATTACACTTAATGATCCAAATGGTAACGGCAGAATTTCGAATCGATTTGTTGAAGACGGTTCTTATTTAAGAATTCAGAATGTTTCTTTAGGGTATGATTTGCCAAATAAGATATTCGATAACTCTTTTATATCCAAAGTAAGATTGTATGTAAATGTTCAGAATTTATACACGTTTACAAAATATACAGGCTTTGACCCTGCCCTTGGAAATTTAGATCAAAATATAACACTGAGTGGTATTGATTTAGGACGTTATCCTGTACCAAGAACAACTTCTATAGGAGTGAATTTAGAATTCTAAGATTTATAAAAAACATATTTAACGTAATGATTTATAATCGTTAACATAAAAAAATAGTTATGAAAAAACTTTTTAAACTTTTTATGATGGGAATGCTGATACCATTGCTGTCTTTATTTTCCTGTTCAGATGAATTTTTGGATGCACCATCAGAAAATCAATTAACACCGGGTGATTTACCGGAAGGAGTTACGGCTTTTGACGGAATTGCTGAGAGTTTGTACTTTAAGCCCTGGTTTACTTTTAATGATAAATTTCTAATTGCGGTTGGAGACATGTATGCCGGCAACGCTTTTACATTTGACGGTGCTTATGCACAGTTTAAGGATGCTCAGGTAACCTCACAAAACCCAATCCTGACAGAAGGGTATGTTTCGTTGTTTTCGGTAGTCGATCAGTCCAATAATTTAATGAGTTTAGTCGAAGAAAGAAAGAGTGAACTGCCAGAAGCATCGTATAAAAAAGCTATCGCAATATCCCGGTTCATGAGAGCAAATGCTTATTTCTATTTGGTAAGAACTTTTGGAGCCGTACCTATTATAAGCAAAGCAGGTTCTGCTGCACAGCCAAAAAGAAATCTTGTTCCGGATATTTATAAATTCATCAAGCAGGATTTAGAATATGCTGTTGAAAATTTACCGGAAAGAGGAGCAAAGAAAGGATATGTCACTAAATATGCTGCTATGGGTATTCTTGCAAAAGTGCATTTAACCTTAAATGAATATTCAGAATGTGCCGCTTTGACCCAGAAAATTATTGGAAACCAATATACTTTAATTCAGGATTACGGAAACTTGTTCAGCAGTCCGGAGAATAACAACAGTGCAGAAAGTATGTTTGCCTTGCAATGGAAAGCTATTGCTACAGAATGGGGAACACAAAATACAAATCAGGCCTATATAGTTCCCGGAGGTACAGGTATTACAGGCGGTGGTGACGGATGGGGAGTTTATCTTCCTTCAATCTCATTACAAAATGGATTTGAACCAAAAGATACCAGAAAAAAGAGTACAATCATGACTGATGGGGACTATTACCCTGAATTATTAAAAAGTCAGGGCGGTTTTCTGTATAAAAAAATATACTCTTCTACAGCAGCTAATTTCAGAAAATACATTGTAGGTTCTGCAGCCGAAAGAAACGATGTGTTTTTTATGAGAACTTCTCAAAACACAATCATATTAAGATATTCTGATATTTTATTAATGAATGCTGAGGCGATTTTAGCGGGAGCCGGTTCAACAACTTCTGCAGCAGCTTTAAGTTCATTCAATGAAGTAAGAGCGAGAGCAGGATTACCGGCTAAAACTGTATTAACAAGAAACGAACTTTTTAATGAAAGAAGGGTTGAATTTGCACTTGAAGGACAATATTTCTTTGATTTGAAACGCCGCGGCCTTACCGAAGCAACAGCAATCATTTCGCAGCAGGAAGTTGGTTTTTATTCAGATGATGCCAGAACAGATTTGATTTCCAGAAAGATAACTCCGGGAAGCAATTACTTTGAACTGCCATTACCACAGTCTGCTATTGATACTAATCCATCATTATTAGAGCCTCCGGTTCCTTTTAACTTTAACTAACTTATACTATGATCAATAAAATAAAATATAGAATTTTAATTCTTTTCGCATTGGCTTCTTTTACT
>Ga0307406_10000482_pt1 | contig 23030 bp, 17 predicted proteins | sample 322Cmetagenome_3_FD_203706 | JGI IMG/M metagenome (GOLD analysis project Ga0307406, IMG submission 203706) | Maize rhizosphere microbial communities from greenhouse at UC Davis, California, United States - 322HYB-C-2 | ecosystem: Host-associated > Plants > Roots > Rhizosphere > Soil | place...
CCGAGCGAGGTCTCCGGCAGGGTCCAGAAGAAGTCCACGTCCCAGCCGGAGGTCTTGATCGAACCCAGGTTGGTCAGCTTGTTCTCGAAGGAGTTGATGCCGCCGACGCTGGAACGGGTGATGCCGTTGCAGTAGGTCGGGTCGAGGGTCTGCACGCACAGGTTGAGCTGGGTCTGGGCGTCGATCGCCTGCACCGCGCCTTCCAGCGAGTGGCGGTAGAAGGTCACTTCGAAGTCGAACTTGTCCGACCACGGCACGCCCGCGGCCCAGGCCGGGCTGTAGACGAAGCCGGCGGTGAAGCTGCGCGCGGTTTCCGGCTCGAGGTCCGGGTTGCCGCCGGTCTGCACCGAGATCTGGCTGTTGGCCTGGGTCGCGCCGGCCGGCACGCCGAGGGCGGCGCAGTTGGCGCGGTTGCCGGTCGCCGGCGAGCCGGTGATCGAGATCAGGCAGGGGTCGCTGAGCTGCAGGTCGGCGCGGCTGGCCGAGCCGAACAACTCGCCGATCGACGGCGCGCGGAAGCCTTCGGCGTAGGTGGTGCGCAGCAGGAATTCATCGGCGACCTGCCAACGCAGGCCGTACTTCGGGGTGAACTGGCCGCCGAAGGTCGAGTAATCCGAATAGCGCCCGGCCAGGCTCAGGTCCAGGCTCTTGCCGAACGAGCCTTCCTTGATCAGCGGCAGGTTGAGTTCGACATAGGCTTCGTTGACGTCGTACTCGCCCTGGGTCGGCAGCGACTGGGTGCCGTTGTAGAAACCGGCCACGGTGATCGCATCGGGCGAATAGAAGCCTTCGTACTTGCGGTATTCGTAACCGGCGGCGAACGACAGCGGGCCGGCCCAGGCTTCGAACAGGTCGCCCGACAGGTTGGCGGTGAAGGTCTGCAGCTTCTGCTCGCTGCGGTCGCGCACGATCGGGCTGATCCACTGCAACATCGCCGGAGTGATCGTGCCCGGGCCGCCGAACAGGTTCAGCGGCACGCAGCCCGGGGTCGCGGCGCACACGGCCGGGTCGCCCACGGCGATGTTGATGTTGCGGATGTTGTAGCTGCCGCGGTTGGTCTGTTCGGCTTCGTTCTTGTTGCTGGCGAAGTTGACGTCCCAGAAGAAGGTGCGGTCGCCGGCGTCGAAGCTGCCTTCCACGCCCGCGGCGATGTACTTGGTGTCGACTTCCTGCTCGAAGATGCGCGGGCCGCCCTCGACCGGACGACGGCCGATCAGGACCAGGTTCGGGTTGGCGCCTTCGGTGGTGAGGTCGAAGCCGAACGGGTTATACGGGTTGAGGCGCGAGACGGTGATGTGCTCGGACCAGGGATTGCCGGTGCCGGCGTCCAGACCCAGGAACAGCGGTTCCGGCGCGGCCTGGTTGACCGACTCGCGACGGTTGTACAGCGCCTTGACGTAGGCCTGCACGTTGTCGTTGAAGTGGTAGCGGAACTGGCCGAACACGCCGGTGCGCTTGGACGGCGTCAGCAGCATGTTCTGTTCGGCGAAGTTGTAGCGGTTGGCGCCGGTGAAACGGATGAAGTCCTGCGGGTAGCGCACGCCGTTCGGGAAGCTGCTGCCGTTGGGCGTGGTGATGTTGCAGAACGGGATCGACGGCGTGCTCGGATCGTCGTCGACATCGGTCAGCGGGCACGCGGTGCTGGCGGTCGCCGGGGTGATGATGAAGCGGCCGTTCGGCGTCGCCGAGCTGCCGGTCTCCACGCCCAGGCCCGGCACCGGCACGCGCGAGAGTTCGCGGTCGCGCGAGAACACCGGGTCCTGATCGACGTAGCTCAAGCCCAGGAACAGGTTGGCGCGGTCGGTGTTGTAGCCCCAGGCCGCGTCGAAGCCCTTGAGCTCGCCGTCGCCTTCGCCGTACTGGCCGTAGTTGAGGGTGATCTGGCCGCCGTCGAAATTGCGGCGGGTGATGATGTTGACCACGCCGGCGATCGCGTCGGAGCCGTACAACGAGGACGCGCCGTCTTCCAGCACTTCGATGCGCTCGACGATGGCCAGCGGGATGGTGTTGAGGTCGGTCGCCGCGCCCACGCCGGAAGCCGAGGACTCGTTGACCCAGCGCATGCCGTCGACGAGGACGAGGACGCGCTTGGGCCCGAGGTGGCGCAGGTCGACCTGGGCCGAACCGGCGCCGACGCCGTCGCCGTTGGGCGAGAAGCCGAAGTTGCCGGAGGAGTTGAACTTGGTGTTGAGCGCCGAACCGGCGCCGGTGAGCTCCTGCACCACGTCGCCGATCGAGGTCAGACCGGTGCGCTCGATGTCGTCGCGGGTGAGGGTCTGGACCGGGACCTGGCTTTCGATCTCGGCCTTCTTGATGCGAGTGCCGGTGACCTGGACGGTGTCCAGCGTGGTGGCGTCTCGGGCAGGCGCTGCTTCCTGGGCGGCTGCGAGCCCCGGCAGGGCGACCAGCAGGGACAACTGAATGGCTTTCGCCAAGGCATGACGACGCGACACTTTCATCGACTCTCTCTCCCTCAAGAATGTGGCTGTAGCTCTGATGGCTATTGGCACGCCGTCCATCCATGTCGGACGGCACCGGGAGGTTGTAAACAATTCGTGAATCCGCCACAAGGCGCAAATAGGGACTACTTGCCAACTCGGTCCCATTTCTGATCGGGATCGGCTGCGGGCTGAGACGTACGTCGCCTATGGGCGAACGACCGACGCCTGTTCAGTTAATACCCGACGACGGCCGCAGCTCGTGCCGGCCAGGCGCGAAAACGCGACCGCGGTCGCGCTTCAGCCGCCGAGCAACAGGCTGACCGCAACCAGGATCAGGAACGCCGCGAACACCCGCTTGAGGGTGTCGCCGTGCAGCTTGTGGGCGAGCCGGGTGCCGTAGGGCGCGGCGAACACCGAGGCGATAGCGACGCCGATCGCCGCCGGCAGGTAGACGTAGCCGATGGCGTGCTCGGGCAAGGCCCCGGCCGGTGCGTTGAAGGCGTAGCCGACCGCACTGGCCAGGCCGATCGCCACGCCGCAGGCCGAGGAGGTGCCGACCGCGCGCACCGGGGCGACACCGCGCCAGACCAGCAAGGGCACGGTCATGCTGCCGCCACCGATGCCGACCACCGCCGACACCGCGCCGATGCCGACGCCCGCGGCCGACAGCGGCAGGCCCTGCGGCGACGGCGCATCGTCGGCGAGCGGCGCCCCGTTCTTGCCGAACAGCAACTGCGCCGCGGCGATCAGGCAATAGCCGGCGACGATCAAACGCAGCCAATCGCCGTCGACGCGCACGGCGACGAAACTGCCGAGCCAACCGCCGAGCAGCAGCCCCGGCACCATCCAGCGCACGGTCGGCCACATCACGCTGCCGCGCTTGGCGTGCGCGCGGGCCGAGGCGGTCGCGGTCAATACGATGCTGGCCAGCGAACTGGCCAGCGCGGTGTGCATGGCCGCTTCCTGCGGAATGCCCATCAGCGGCGCCAGCCAGGCGAGCGCGGCGACCAGCACCAGACCGCCGCCGATGCCGAGCAAGCCGGCGAGCACGCCGGCCACGGCGCCCAATGCGAGAAAAACCAACCAGGCTGTCACCGTCGAATGCTCCGCAAGATCAGGGTCGAGCCTACATGGTCGCAGTGCCGCGCCGCGAACGCCTGCCGCGATGCGCCGGTTCGCAGGCACGTCCGCAAGAGCAACGTGTGACAACGATCGACTGCACGAGCCCGATCGCGCCGAACCTTCGCATCGCCTCCACGATCCTGAAGCAACAACGGCGCGGCATAACGGCGCGAATGCGCAGGCCAGCCTTCGAACGAGCGCCGGGCAAGCTGCGACGCGCTTCGCAAGCAGCGCATCGACAGCGAATGTTCACATAAGGCATTCATGCGTGCTGGGCTATAGTCCGACGATGCTGCCACGCCCCTACACACTCGCCATCGCCGCGCTCGCCGCGGCCCTCGCCACCACCGCGTGCGCCCAGACCCCGGCGTCGGCGCCGACCCAGGTCGCGGTCAAGCCGGCGCCGGTCGTCAACGCCTTGCCGGCGCCTGCGGTCGACCCGCTGCTGCCGCGCCTGCGCGCGGCGATCGAAGCGGCCGAGCGCGGTCCGTTCGACAGCGGCCAGTACGCCGATCTCGCGCGGCATCCGCTGTACGGTTGGATCGAATATGCCAACCTGCGCCGCGGCATCGACACGGTCAACAACGGCCAGGCCCAGGATTTCCTCGCCCGTCGCGGCAAGGAAGCCTCCGGCGAAGCCTTCCGCGAAATCTGGCTAGCGGCGACCGCGCGTCGCGAAGACTGGCCGAGTTTCCTCGCCGCGTGGACGCCGAAGAGCGCGACCGGCAAGGAACGCAGCGTCAGCCTGCGCTGCGCCGAATTGAACGCGCGCCAGGCCCTGGGCCGCACCGACGCGAGCTGGACGCGCGAAGCGCAGGCGATCTGGCGCAGCAGCGGCAAATCCCTGCCCGACAGTTGCGACGGCCCGTTCGCGGTGATCGCGGCCCAGGGCGCGCTGTCGCCGGAGTTGCGCTGGGAGCGCATCGAGGCCGCGGCCGCCGAATGGCAGCCGGCAGTGATGCGTTCGGCCGCGCGCGGATTGCCCGCCGCCGAACTCGCACAAGCGAACGACTACGCCGCCTTCCTCGACAGCGTCAACGAACGCGCATTGTCGTGGCCGAAGACCGAACGCAGCCGCAAGATCGCTTCCTACGGCCTGGCCAAGCTCGCCAAGGCCCAGCCGGCCAGCGCCGAGCAGCAATTGCCCAAGTACGCCAACGCGCTCGGCTTCAGCGACGCCGACCGCGGCCGCGTGCTGTACCAGACTGCGCTGTGGTCGGTGGCGTCCTACGAAGCCGAATCGGCGCGCCGCCTCAACGCCGTGCCCGAGGTCGCCTACGACGAACGCCTGCACGAGTGGCGCGCGCGCGAAGCGATGGCCCGTTCGGACTGGGCCGGCGCACTCGCCGCGATCAAGAAGATGGGCGCCAAGCAACGCGGCGATTCGCGCTGGCAGTATTTCGAGGCCCGCCTCAGCGAACGCGCCGGCGACAAGGCCGGCGCCGACCGCCTCTACCGCGAAGCGGCGAAGAAGACCGATTTCCACGGCTTCATGGCTGCCGACCGGCTCGGCGCGCCGTATGCGCTGTGCCCGGTGCAACCGACCGACAGCGCCGCGGCCAAGGCCGCGATCGCGCGCGACCCGGCCCTGTTGCGGGCGATGGGTTTGTTCCAGATCGAACGCACCGGCTGGGCGGTGCGCGAATGGGACGACGCGCTGAGCCGCTTCGACGACACCCAGCGCCGCATCGCGATCGAAGTGGCGCAGAGCTACAACTGGTTCGACCGCGCGGTGTTCTCGCTCAACAAGACCCCGCAGGAACAGCGCCTGTACTACCTGCGCTTCCCACTCCACCACGGCGACACGATCCGCCGCGAGTCGGCCAAGAACGGCATCGACCCGGCCTGGGTCGCCGCCGAAATCCGCGCCGAGAGCATCTTCAACCCGACCGCGCGCTCGGGCGCCAACGCGATGGGCCTGATGCAGGTGTTGCCCGGCACCGGCGCGGCCGTCGCCAAAAGCCTGGGCCTGCCCTGGGGCGGCGCCGCCAGCCTGTACGACTCCGACACCAACATCATCCTCGGCACCGCCTATCTGCGTCAGTTGCTCGACAAGTACGGCGGCCAGCCCTACTTCGCCATGGCCGGCTACAACGCCGGCCCGGCGCCGCTGGCGCGCTGGCAGTCGCAGCGCCCGGGCATGGAGCCGGAGTTCTGGATCGAGACCATCAGCTACAAGGAGACCCGCGAATACGTCGCGCGCGTGCTCGCCTTCAGCGTGATCTACGACTGGCGCCTCAACGGCGACGCCCACAACGTCAGCGACCGCATGCGCGGCATCGCCACCGGCAAGCGCAAGTCCTTCGCCTGCCCGGCGGCGAGCGCCGCCGCGACCGCGCCGGCGCCGGCGCCGGCCGAACAAGAGTGAGCCTGCCGCCATGCCCCGTCGTCATGTTCTGATTCTCGGCGGTACCGGTTTCGTCGGCCGCCATCTCGTCGAACATCTGCTGCGCGAGCAATACCGCATCACCGTGCTGAGCCGCGGCGTCGACCCGGCCAAGAAAAAACTGCTGTCGCGCGACGCCAGCATCATCGAAGGCGATATCGGCAACCCGGATTTCCTGCGCGCCGTGCTCGACGACGTCGACGCGGTGGTCAACCTGGTCGGCATCCTCAACGAGCAGGGCGACAGCGGCGCCGGCTTCGAGCACGTCTACGTCGAACTGCTGGACGCCTTGCTCGAAGCGATGCGCGACATGGGCGTGTCGCGCTTGCTGCAGATGAGCGCGCTCAACGCCGGCACCGGCCACAGCCATTACCTGGAATCGCGCGGCCGCGCCGAGCAGCGCGTGCGCGCCTCCAAGCTCGCCTGGACCCTGCTGCGCCCCTCGGTCATCGCCGGCCCCGGCGACGGCCTGTTCTGCCGCTTCGACGCGCTGCTGCGCTACGCACCGCTGTTGCCGATGGGACGGGCCAACGCGCGCTTCCAGCCGGTCTGGATCGGCGACGTCACCCAGGCCTTCGTCAACGCGCTCGCCGACGACAGCCACGTCGGCCGCAGCTACAACCTGGTCGGCCCCGAGGTGATGACCCTCGCCGAGATCGTGCGCGCGACGGCGCGTGCGCGCCGACGCCTGCGTGCGGTGCTGCCGCTGCCGGAATCGCTCGGCAAACTGCAGGCCGAGATCGGCGAGTGGCTGCCCGGCAAACCGATCAGCCGCGACAACTGGCGCTCGCTGCAGACCGACTCGACCAGCGTCGAGAACGGTTTGCTGAAGCTGGGCGTCAGCCCGACGCCGGTGCTGGCGCATCTGCCGGAAATCCTGGGGCTGACTGCACGCAGCGATTGAGCCACCTTCTCGCGGCAACAACGGCGCCACGGCTTTGTAGGAGCGACGTCAGTCGCGACCCACCGCAGAGGTGAGCGAAAGCGTCAGGTATCCGAAGCCCGGACAGACGCTCGCTTTCCGTATCGGTCGTGCCGTTTATCGAGTCTTCGTCGAGGGCGCTTGCGTACACCTCCGCGGCGGGTCGCGGCTCACGCCGCTCCTACAAGGGAAACGACGCCGCGCTTTTGGGTAGGAGCGACGCGAGTCGCGACTGCGCCACTACCCGAACCTGCGACGCGATCCTCAAGCCCGCAGTCGCGGCTCGCGCCGCTCCTACCCTTAAAGCAAGGCGTCATCGCCGCCGCCGCCAGCGCGCGCTAGGATGCAGGCCACTGCCCATCACAAGGAGATCCCCATGGGGCTGCTCGACACCTTGCTCGGCCATGCCGGCGCAAAATCCGCCGAGAAGGTCGGCGAAGACTTCCAACCCCTGCTCGCGCCCGGCGAAACCGTGCAGCGCGCGTTCGGCGAGGTCCGCGACCTGATCGTGTTCACCGATCGTCGCCTGATCCTGGTCGACAAGCAGGGCGTCACCGGCCGCAAGACCGAATTCCTCAGCCTGCCGTATCGCAGCATCGTGATGTTCTCGCTGGAGACCGCCGGCCATTTCGACCTGGAAGCCGAGCTGCGCCTGTGGGTGTCGGGCCAGGCGACGCCGATCATCCGCCACCTCGGCCGCAACGCCGGAGCAGAAGACATCGTCGCCCTGCTCGCACAGAACTCGCCGCGCTGAGCGACCGGGAATCGGGAATCGGGAATCGAGAATCGAGAATCGCAACGGCTTGCTTGCAGACTTTCACGGCAAAGGCCGGTCCGCTTCAACGATTCCCCATTCCCCATTCCCCACTCCCGATTCCCGATTCCCCATTCCCGCCTGGAGACGACCATGAAGACTTATCTCGTCGGCGGCGCGGTCCGCGACGCCCTGCTCGGCCTGCCGGCCGGCGATCACGATTACGTGGTCGTCGGCGAAACGCCCGAGGCCATGCTGGCCGCCGGCTTCAAGGCGGTCGGCCGCGATTTCCCGGTGTTCCTGCACCCGAAGACCGGCGAGGAATACGCGCTGGCGCGCACCGAACGCAAGTCCGGGCGCGGCTATCGCGGCTTCGTGGTCGACACCGATCCCTCGGTGACGCTCGAAGACGATCTGGTCCGCCGCGATTTCACCATCAATGCCATCGCCCGCGCCGACGACGGCGCTCTGGTCGACCCTTACGGCGGCGCGCGCGATATCGAAGCGCGGGTGCTGCGCCATGTCGGCCCCGCCTTCGTCGAAGACCCGCTGCGGGTGCTGCGCGCGGCGCGCTTCATGGCCCGCTTCGCCGAGCACGGTTTCAGCGTCGCCCCGGAAACCATGGCGCTGATGCGGCAAATGGCCGAATCCGGCGAGCTGTCGGCGCTGGTCGCCGAGCGGGTCTGGCAGGAACTGCGGCGCGCGTTGACCTGCACGCGGCCTTCGGCGTTCGTGCGCACCTTGCACGACGCCGGCGCGCTGGCCGTGGTGCTGCCGGAAGTCGAGGCCTTGTACGGCGTGCCGCAGCGCCCCGAATACCATCCTGAGGTCGACACCGGCATCCACACCGAGATGGTGCTCGACATGGCCGCGCAGCTCGCGCCCGGCGACGATCTGATCGGTTTCGCTGCATTGACCCACGACCTCGGCAAGGCGCTGACGCCGGCCGAACTGCTGCCGCGCCATCACGGCCACGAACACGGCGGCCTGGAGCCGCTGCAGGCCGTGTGCGAGCGCCTCAAGGTGCCGACCGAGCATCGCCTGCTCGCCGAAGCGGTCTGCCGCGAACACCTCAACGTGCACCGCCTGGCCGAGATGCGCCCGCGCAGCGTCTACGAGCTGATCGCGCGCTGCGACGGTTTCCGCAACCCGAAGCGGATCGAGCAGATGAGCCTGGTCTGCGAGGCCGACAAGCGCGGGCGCCTGGGGCTGCAGGACGAACCCTATCCGTCGGGCGCGGCCTTGCGCGAAGCGGTGCGCGCGGCGATGAAGGTGCGCGCGAACGACGTCGCCCCCGGCCTGGCCGGACCCGAAGTCGGCGAAGCGGTGCGGCGCGCGCGGATCGCCGCGATCGCGGCGGTTCGCAAGGCGGCGGCGGAGTAATCGCGAGCTTTTGTAGGAGCGGCGTAAGCCGCGACCAACCGCAGAAAGTTACGCAAGCGCCCTGACCGAAGACGGGACAAGCGCGCCAGCGATCCAGAAAGCCGTTCGATGGCCCGAGCTTCGGAGGCTGCGTTTGCATACACCGCTTCGCTTGTCGCGGCTCACGCCGCTCCTACAGAAAGCAAGAAGCCGCCGCGCGGATGCGCGGCGGCTTCGGTGTCGCAAGGGTGCCGCTATCAGAACCGGTAATCGATCCGTGCGTAGTAGCTGCCGCCGTTCATGCCGAACGGCAGGGTTTCCCAACCGTACTTGAAGCCGAGCTGCGGGAACGGCGCACCGGTGACGGTGTCCCACTTGTCCGGGTAGGTGTCGAAGATGTTGTTGCCGCCGACGGTCAGGCTGGTCTTGGCGTTGAACTTGTAGCGCACGGCCAGGTCGCCGAGCCACTTGCCGCCCCAGCGCTGCTTGGTGCCGGGGGTGAAGCCTTCGCCGGCCACCGAACCGTAGTAGTTCGCACGCGCCGTCCATTCCCACTTGCCGATCTCGTACACACTCTGCAGCACGTGGTGGGCGCGCGGCTGGCCGTCCTGGATCAGGGTCACCTGGGTGTCGTCGAACAGCGCTTCCGGCGACAGGATCGCCGACTGCGAGCGGCGGTCCTTGACCTCGGTCTTGTTGAAGTGGACCAGCGCGGTCAGGTTGAGCTTGGAGCCGCCGGCGAACTCGGTGTTGTGGCTGGCGACCACGTCCAGGCCGGTGGTGCGGGTGTCGATGGCGTTGGTGAAGAACAACACCTGGCCGACGCCGATCGGATCGAGGATCGCGCGGATCGGGCAGTTGCCGTTGCCGGGCGCGCACGGCTGACCGTTGGTGCCGACGCTCTCGGGCTGGATGTTGCTGGAGAAGATGATGCGGTCGTCGATGTCGATGCGGAACACGTCCATCGTCAGCGAGAAGCGGTCGTTCGGCTTGAACACGAAGCCCAGCGAGGCGCTCTTGGAGGTTTCTTCCTTGAGCGGCTCGATGCCGAAGGCGCGCGTCACCGCGCTGTCCTGGCGCGCGGTCAGGGTGTCGGTGAGCACGCCGGCGGCGTTGAGGTTGGTCGAGCGCTGGCTGTAGAACAGCTGCTGCACGCCCGGCGCGCGGAAGCCGGTCGAGACGGTGCCGCGCACGGCGAACTGTTCGGTCGCGTCGAAACGCGCCGAGAGCTTGCCGGTGGTGGTGTTGCCGAAGTCGGAGTAATCCTCGTAACGCACCGCGCCGCCGAGCAGGAAGCGGTCGGTCAGGTTGGTTTCGGCGTCGAGGTAGACGGCGTAGTTGTGGCGGCCGTCGTCGACGGCTTCGTTCGGCGAGAAGCCCGGGAAGCCCTGCATGCCCGGCTGGGCGGTGTCGCCGGTCTGGCCGAAGATCGGGATAGCGCGGTTGTTGGTGCGGCCGTAGGTGTAGGTCACCGGCGCGCCGGGGCGGATCTGGTAGTCGTCCTGGCGGTATTCCACGCCGGTGCCGAGGTACAGCGGGTTGTCGTTGAAGCCCTTCAGGGTGCCGCGGAAATCCAGGTTGAAGGTGGTCTGGTCGAACTGCAGCGTGCCGGTGTCGGCCTTGGTCGGCGACTCGGCGTAGATGCCGCCGCCCGGCTTGGGCTCGTACCACCAGCTGACGTTGACCGAGTTGCTTTCCTCGAAGCCGAACTTGCTGCGGCCGCGGTTGATCGAGATGTCCCAATCCCAATTGTCGTTGATCGGGGCCTTATAGCCGACCGCGAGCGAGTGGTCGTCGACGGTGGTCAGGATGTTCGGCAGGAAGCCGTTCGGGTACAGCGCCGGCACGGTGCGGTTGTCGCCCGGGCTGCGGAAGAAGCCGGAGGAGTCGCCTTCGCGCCTGGACAGGCCGCCGAACCAGTACAACTCGCCGTTGCCGACCGGCAGGCCGCCGTTGAACCAGAAGTAGGCGTCGGTGGCGTCGGCGTCGCCGAGGCGCTGGGTCACGCGCGGCGGGCTCACACGCAGGCTGTCGGGGCCGGCGCGGTTGGTCTCGGCGCGGTCGCGGTATTCCAGCGACAGATTGAGGTAGCCGCCGTCGCCGCCGAGCTTGACGCCGGTGTTGACCGAGCCCTGGTAGTTGGCGCCGTCGCCGGCGTAGTACTTGCCGGCCTGGAACGAGAGCTGGGTTTCCTCGGTCTGCTTCTTGAGGATGATGTTGATGACGCCGGAGATCGCGTCCGAACCGTACTGCGCCGCGGCGCCGTCGCGCAGCACTTCGATGCGCTCGATCGCCGACAGTGGAATGGCGTTGATGTCGGTACCGGCCGAACCGCGGCCGATGGTCTGCTGCACGTTGACCAGCGCCTGCTGGTGGCGGCGCTTGCCGTTGACCAACACCAGCACCTGGTCGGGGCCGAGCGAACGCAGCGTCGCCGGACGCAGGATGTCGGTGCCGTCGCTGACGAAGGTGCGGGAGAAATTGAACGAGGGCTCCAGCATCTGCAGGATCTGACCGATCTCGGTCGCGCCGGTGGCGTTCAACTCTTCCTTGCCGATCACGTCGACCGGGGCGGCGGTCTCTTCGGCGGCGCGGCCGCGTGCGCGCGAACCGGTCACCTGCACCGCATCGAGAGTCGTCGCCTCGCGGCTGGTCGGAGCGGCGGGTTCCTGGGCGAAAGCGGAGGGGACGAAGGCGCTGGCGGCCACGGCGGCGGCTACGGCCAGCGCCAGACGGTTGCGGTGCACTACGGACATGGTCGGTTCCTTGCGAGGATGAGGTCAGGCTCTGCAGAGCCCGCGGCGAGCCTCACAAATATTTAACCTTTGCGCAAGCGGCCATGTGACTGTGCCGAATGTGCCTTTGTGACCGTCCTCTACTAACCGATACAGCGGTAACCAATTTTTTGAGCCGGCCATGGGCTCGACGATCCTGAACAGCAGTGGCCCGGAGGCCGCCGAGCCGCCCTCCGCCGGCCGCGGTGCGCGAAACCTCAGGTGCGCCGACGCGCCAGCCGGCGGTCCAACCGCTGCAGCCAGCGCGAGGCCGGGGTCAGCGACACGAACAGGCCGGCGAACACGCCGAGGCTGTTGGCGGCGGCGTCGATGGCGTCGCCGGTGCGCGAATCGGTCAGGCCGGCCTGGGCGAATTCCAGCGCCACCCCGAGCGCGATCAAGCCGGCCGCAGCGATCGCCTGCGGGCGCAGGCGCGCGAACAGCATCGTCGCGTAGGCCGACATCGCCGCATACGCGGAAAAATGTTCGACCTTGTCGAAACCCGAGAACGGCGTCGGCGGCAGATCGTGCGCCGGCAACAAGGTCGCGCAGGCGACCGCGGCGATCATCGCCACGCCGATCGCGCACCACAGCGCAGGCCGCTCGAACCCGCGCAGCACGCCGCGCGTGCCAAGCTCGCTCACCCCGCTCACAGACGGAAGCTCAGGTCGCCGGCCATGAAGGCCACGCCGAACTCGACGCCCTTCTCGAAGCCCATGACCTGGAAGCGCTCGCCCATTTCGCTCGGCAGGGTCAGGCGCTTGACCTCGTTGAGGCGGCGCTGCTTCTCGAGTTCGTCTTCGATCTGCTCGATCCGCTGCAACACCCCGGCCAGGCCGTTGCCGAGCAGGAAGCTGGCTTGCGAGCAGTAACCGGACAGATCGAAACCGGCGGCGACGCCGGCCTCGACCAGGGCGGTGAAATCGACCGAGGCGGTCAGGTCCTGCAGGCCCGGCCACAGCAGCGGGTCGCCGTGCATGCGGTGGCGATAGAACGCACGCAAGGTGCCGTCGACGCGATCGGGCGCGTAGAACTCGGCGCGCGCATAACCGTAGTCGACGAACAGCATGGCGCCGTTGCGCAGGCCGCCGGCGACCGCCTGGATCCAGTACGGCAACTGCGGCAACAGCTCGGAGCGATAGCCCTCGGCGAGCGGGCGTTCGAGGCGGCGCTCGGCGATGCGCACCGCCTGGGCGAGGAAGTCGTCGGCCGGGCGCAACTCGCGCGCGAAACCGTCGCCGTCGATCACCACGTATTCCTCGAACACTTCCTCGTCGCGGATCGCGAAGCGCGGCGTCGGCAGGGCATCGATGACTTCGTTGGCGAACAGCACGCCGTCCCACTCGTCGCCGAACGGCCCGTCCGGCCATTCGAGCAGATCGAACAGCGGCGGCACCAGGCGCTCGCGCAGGCGTTCGCGCTGGCGATGGCGCAACTCGGCGCTGGGTTCCAGGATCGCGTAACGGTCGGGCAAGGCGTCCAGTTCGAGCAGGCGCTTGAGCGCGACTTCTGCGAACGCGCCGGTGCCGCCGCCGAGTTCGAGGAAACGCGCCGACGGCCCGATCTGCTGCAACACCGGCGCCACCGCTTCGGCCACGCAGGCGGCGAAGATCGGCCCGATCTCCGGCGCGGTGACGAAATCGCCGCTTGCGCCGAACTTGCTCGCGCCGGCGCTGTAATAGCCCAGGCCCGGCGCATACAGGGCCAGTTCCATGAAGCGCGAGAACGGGATCGCGCCGCCGTGGGCGAGGATCTGCTCGCGGATCAGGGCCGCCAGGCGCGCACTGTGGGCGAGCGCATCGGCATCGGGAGTCGGCAGATCGAAGGAATTCACGTCGTTGGCGGCGTCGCAGGCGCATCGGAAACAGGCCGACAGGATACGACCCCGGCGCAGTCGCGGCGAATCGCGAAGGTCCGCGCGGTGCAGGCTGAACGCAGGCTTGCGCGAGGCTGCCGCGCTTGCCGCGCGTCGGCGATGCGGCCGTGGTCTGGTTCTACCCGGACCGGGCCGACGCCGAGGACCGGATCCTGGTCGGTTTTGCGAACGGCGACGAGCCGGTCGCCTGAGCGCGGCTCAACGGCCGCGCGCTTCCAATTGCAGGCCTTCGAAACCGGCCGGCATTTCGCCGTCGACCGCATAGCGGTACAGCGCCGCCGAGTACACGCCGCCGAGCGCGCTCTGGTACACGGCCAGGGCCAGCAGGACGAGCACGGTCACCGCTCCGAGCAGCACCGCCAGGGCCGAAGACACCAGACCGAGCAGGTAGGCCAGGCCGAAACCGACCACGCCGACGGCGACCATCGCCAGGCCGGTGGCCAGGCCGATGCCGACCATGCCGGCCGCGCTTTCGCCCCAGGTGCGCTTGAACATGCTCACGCTGCGCTTGACCGCATCGATCGGGCCGACGTCTTCGGCGACCAGCACCGGCACCACCAGGAAGGTCGCCATGGTCCACGCCGCGCCGAGCGCGCCGCCGATCATGCGCACGATGAAGTTGTTGTCGCGGTCCTTGAGGGCCTGCAGGATCATGCCGACGGTCGCGGCGATCGCGGCGTAACCGGCGATCGTGGGCAGGCGCGAAGCGGCGGCGCGGAAACCGTCGCCGACGGTCGGGTCGCCGCCTTCCAGGCGGATCATCGCCGCGCTGACCAGGGCGCAGTTGCAGAAGATGATCACGAAGTACTGGCAGAAATAGAACGCGAAGCCGAACAGCGCGGCGCCGGGACCGAAGCCATCGGAGAAGATCTCCAGCGCCGTGGCCGGAATCAGGAAGGTCGCCAGCACGATCAACACGCACACCGCCGACACCACCGGAAACACCAACAGCTCGCGATCCGAATTGAGCACCGAGGCGCTGGCCTTGGCGAGTTCCCAACTGCGCGAAAGTTTATCGAACATCTCATGCCCCCATGATGGATCCCGGGGGCATCCTCGAACCTGCGGCGGAAAATCGCAAGCGCGGCCGCGACGGAGTGCAAATCCGGGGGCGTGCGGGGCGCTTGTGCGCGGCGGCGGCCCCTGTCGAGAGGCCTCAGCGGCTGCGTTCGATCATCACCCCGACCGCGCGCGCATTGCGGATCGCGCTGGGCTTGCTGAGCTTGAGCCGCACCCGGCGCACGCCGAATTCCTCCAGCACGATCGCGGCGACGCGTTCGGCCAAGGTCTCGACCAGGCCGAACTGCGATTGCGATGCGTACTCGACGATGCGGTCGCTGACCGCCTTGTAGTCGAGGGTGTCGCCGATCGCGTCGCTGGCCGCGGGCACGCGGTTGTCGAAAGCCATCTCGAGATCGAACACCAGGGGCTGGCGGATGCGCCGCTCCCAGTCGTAGATGCCGATCACGGCCTCGATTTCGAGGCCTTCGATGAAGACGTGGTCCATAGGGGCCGGGAATGGGGAATCGAGAATAGGGAATCGTAAGAGCAGGGATGGTAGGCGGGATCGCGCGCCTTTGCGATTCCCGATTCTCTATTCCCGATTCCCGAACGAGCTACACCGCCTGCAACAACGCCATGTCCCAGCGCGGGGTCACTTTCACCGCCGCGCTCTCGAACTGGCCGGCCTGCAAGCGCAGGGCGCCGGCGTAGGCGATCATCGCGCCGTTGTCGGTGCAGAACGCCGGGCGCGGAAAACAGACCCGGCCGCCGCGCTTGTCCGCCATCGTCGCCAACTTGGCGCGCAGGCGCCGGTTGGCGCCGACGCCGCCGGCCACCACCAGGGTGTTGCAGCCGGCCGCATCGAGCGCGCGAGCGCATTTGATCGCCAGGGTGTCGACCACCGCGTCCTCGAAGGCGCGGGCGATGTCGGCGCGGGTCTGTTCGCTCTGGTCGCTGTTGCGCCAGGCCAGCAGGACCTGGGTCTTGAGGCCGCTGAAGCTGAAGTCCAGGCCGGGGCGGTCGGTCATCGGCCGGGCGAACTTGAACAGGCCGGGGCGGCCGAGCTCGGCCTGGGCGGCCAACTGCGGGCCGCCGGGGTACGGCAGGCCCATGAGCTTGGCGGTCTTGTCGAAGGCCTCGCCGGCCGCGTCGTCAAGGGTCTCGCCGAGCAGGCGGTACTGGCCGATCGCGTCGACCGCGACCAGCTGAGTGTGCCCGCCGGAGACCAGCAGGGCCACGAACGGCGGCTGCGGGCGGCCGAGCGGGTCGTCCTCCATCAGCGGCGCCAGCAGGTGGCCCTCCATGTGGTGGACGCCGATCGCCGGCACGTCCAGGGCCCAGGCCAGCGCGCGGGCCACCCCGGCCCCGACCAGCAAGGCCCCGACCAGGCCGGGGCCGGCGGTATAGGCCACCCCGTCGAGCTCGTTCACGTCCAGGCCGGACTCGGCCAGGGTCTGGCGGATCAGCGGCAGCAGCTTGCGCACGTGGTCGCGGCTGGCCAGCTCCGGGACCACCCCGCCGTACTCGGCGTGCAGGGCGATCTGGCTGTACAGCGCATGGGCGCGCAGGCCGGCGTCGGTGTCGTAAACGGCCACACCGGTCTCGTCGCAGCTGGTTTCGATGCCCAGGACTTTCATCGGCACCCTGCTCGGCGCGCCGATTTCTGGGAGAATGTCGGATTCATGGGTGCCTATGTTGCACCTTCCGCAGGAGCATCGCTATAATGCGCGGCTCTCCCGGTCTGCCGGGCCGGTTCCCGTTAACGAGATTACGTATGCCCAGCGTCAAAGTCCGCGAAAACGAGCCTTTCGAGTTTGCCCTGCGTCGCTTCAAGCGCACCTGCGAGAAGGCCGGTGTACTGGCTGAAACCCGCAAGCGCGAGTTCTATGAGAAGCCGACCCAGGAGCGCAAGCGCAAGGCCGCCGCGGCGGTGAAGCGCCAGGCGCGCCGCGCGTCGCGCGACGTCACCAAGCGCCAGCGCTTGTACTGATCGTTCGTTCCGCGCGACCCGGCTTCAGCGCCGGCGCTCGTGGGGAACGACCATCAAGCCGGCTGCGCCTCGGGCGCTGCCGGCTTTTTGCGTTTGCGCCCCGCAAACGGAACCGCATCACGCTGTCGCGTCCGCGCACCGCCGAGCCCCGTGGCCGGCATCGCACCCGCCGGCGGCCCTCCCCCTTCCGCAACACTAAGGTCAGACCATGAGCCTCAAGCAACGCCTTACCGACGACATGAAGGCCGCGATGAAGAGCGGCGACAAGCAGTCCCTCGGCGTGATCCGCCTGATCAACGCCGCGCTCAAGCAGAAGGAAGTCGACGAGCGCATCGAACTCGACGACACCGCGGTGATCGCGATCCTCGACAAGATGATCAAGCAGCGCCGCGACTCGGTCAGCCAGTACGAGGCGGCCGCGCGCGAGGACCTGGCTTCGATCGAACGCGACGAGATCGTGGTGATCGAGCGCTACGTCCCGGCCAAGCTCGGCGAAGCCGAGATCCTGATCGTGCTGGAGGAAGTCATCGCCGAAGTCGGCGCGGCGGCGCCGTCCGACCTGGGCAAGTTGATGGGCCCGCTGAAGGCCAAGCTGGGCGGCAAGGCCGACATGGGCCTGGTCTCGGCGCTGGCGAAGAAGCGTCTGGCGGGCTGAGTTCACTCGATAGATGAGGGGCGGGCTTCGGGCCCGCCCTCACCCCAGCCCTCTCCCGCAAGCGGGAGAGGGGGCTGTTCGGCCGGAACGGCAGATAACGACTCGGCTGAAGGCCGCTGAAGGCCGGCCGGCTTCGATCCGCCACAGCCGCCCTTACCGAGCCTCTCTCCCGTTTACGCAGAAGGGTTGGGGCCAGCCAAACAAAACCCGCAACACCAAGCCCCGCCCGCAAGGGCCGCACATCCGGAGGTGCACCATGAAGCGTCACGACCCCAACGCCCGTTGCTTTCGAGCCGACCCGCGAAATCACGCGTAAGCGCCGCAAGGGCTTCCCGTCCGAAACCCACGTCAAGCGCGGCCAGCGCCTGGTCCACGGCGACAAGGAACTGCTCGAGAAATTGGGCCGCAACGATCCCTGCCCATGCGGCTCCACGCGGAGGTTCAAGGAACTGTTGCCTGCGCGACGGCCGCTACGAAGGCTCCGAACGCGATCACTACTTCCGGGACTGACGACGGCCGTCCACCGCTGTCGGTGACCGCCCTCGACGAACGGCCGGGCTTGCAGCCCGGCCGTTTTCGCTCCGGCGCCTCCACACCGTGCCCACGCCTCGCTAACCTGGACCCCGGATACTGAACCCGGCGATCCACGCGCCGTCATCGTGAGCCGCATGCCCCCGACCCCGACCCCAGCTTTTTCCAGCGAGCGCCCGCCCGAGCGCGACGTCGCCGTGGCGGCCGTAGCGGCCGTAGCGGCCGATCATGGCCCGATGCAGCGCATCCACGCCCTGCAGGCGCGCCTGGAGCAAAGCTGGGTGGCCAAGTTCGCCCAGCGCTTCATCGACTACGACATCCTCGCCCTGGCCGCGGCGCTGTCCTTCTACACCCTGCTGTCGCTGGCGCCCTTGGTGCTGATGGTGCTGTGGCTGACCACCGCGCTGTACCCGTCGGCGCAGGAAGAATTCTTCCGCCAGATCGGCCTGCTGGTCGGCGACCAGGTCGAGAGCACCGCCCGCCTGATCGTCGCCAACGCCGAAAACCGCCCCGGCACCGGCTCGCTGGCGGCCCTGCTGGGCACCCTGGCCTTGCTGGTCGGCGCCTCGGCCGTGTTCGGTCAGTTGCAGGCCGCCCTCAACCGGGTGTTCCGCAGCGACGCCAAACGCCTCGGCGGCCTCGCCGCCTGGCTGCGCAAGCGCCTGCTGTCGTTCGGCATGGTCATCAGCGTCGGTTTCCTGCTGGTGGTGTCGATGGCAGTGCAGGCGGCGCTGCAGTTGCTGATCGCCTACGTGCCCGACCTGCTGCCGGTGTTCGCCGCGATCGTCTCGTTCGCGCTCTACGCCCTGGTGTTCGCGGCGATGTACCGCTGGTTGCCGGATCGCCCGGTCAGCCGGCGCCGGGCCCTGTTCGGCGGCGCCCTGACTGCGGGGCTGTTCATGCTCGGGCGCAGCGCGATCGGCTTCTATCTCGGCCAGGCCAGCCTCGGCACCGCCTACGGCCCGGCCGGGGGCCTGGTGATCATGCTGGTGTGGATGTACTACTGCGCCGTGGTGTTCCTGCTCGGCGCCCTGATCACCGCCATGCTCGACGAACACGCCCGCGTGCGCCGGCGCCTGGCCGACGAACGCGCCATCGCCGGGCTGGATGCGTCCGGCGCCTGAGCAGCCACGCCGCGAACTCGGCGCTTAGAGCGACGACTGCGCAGATTCGATACCCAGCGGCCACGACCCGAACCGTCGCGGGCCGGCCGCGCATGGCATCCTAGACACCGTTAGACCACGACGAGCAACGCCGCCCCTTCGCGGGCGCCCTACGCATGGCCCGCATTCCCGACGGTTTCATCGACGACCTCCTGGCGCGCACCGACATCGTCGAGGTGATCGGCACGCGCGTGCCGTTGAAACGCCAGGGCAAGGAATACTCGGCGCGCTGCCCGTTCCACGACGAGCGCTCGCCCTCGTTCACGGTCTCGCCGACCAAGCAGTTCTATCACTGCTTCGGCTGCGGCGCGCACGGCACCGCGATCAGCTTCCTGATGAACTACGACCGCCTCGAATTTCTCGATGCGGTCGAAGAACTCGCCAAGCGGGTCGGCGTCGAAGTGCCGCGCGACACCCGCGCGCGCAACGAAGACTCCGACACCCAGGAGTTGTTCAGCACGGTCGAGGCCGCCTCGCGCTTCTTCCAGAAGCAGTACGGCCACAGCGGCAAGGCCCAGGGCTATCTCGACAGCCGCGGCGTCAGCGCCGACATCCGCGAACGCTTCGGCATCGGCTATGCGCCCGACGGTTTCAACGCCTTGCGCGACGCGCTCGGCACCGACGATCGGCGCATGAAACTGCTCGAACGCGCCGGCCTGTTCTCGAAGAACGACAGCGGCCGCGTCTACGACAAATTCCGCGACCGGGTGATGTTCCCGATCCACGACCGGCGCGGGCGCACCATCGCTTTCGGCGGCCGCGTGCTCGACAAGGAAGACGGGCCCAAATACCTCAACTCGCCGGAGACGCCGCTGTTCCACAAGGGCCGCGAACTCTACGGCCTGTGGCAGGTGCGCCAGACCCACAACAAGATCCCGCGCCTGATCGTCGTCGAAGGCTATATGGACGTGATCGCGCTGTTCCAGCACGGCGTCGACACCGCCGTGGCGACCCTCGGCACGGCGACCACGCCCGACCACGCCGAGCTGTTGTTCCGCAACGCCGCCGACGTCTATTTCTGTTTCGACGGCGACCGCGCCGGACGCGGCGCGGCCTGGAAGGCGGTCGAGTCGGTGCTGCCGCGCATGAAGGACGGGCGCCAGGCCTTCTTCCTGTTCCTGCCCGACGGCGAGGACCCGGATTCGCTGGTGCGCCAGGAAGGCGCCGACGGTTTCGACCGGCGCCTGCGCGAGGCCACGCCGCTGTCGCAATTCCTGTTCGATTCGCTCGCCGCCGACGTCAACCTCAATACCCTCGAAGGCAAAGGCCGCCTGGCCGAGCGCGCCAAACCGCTGCTCGCGCAGATTCCCGACGGCGCCTTCGGCGACCTGATGAAGCAGCGGCTGACCGAACTGACCGGCGTCGGCGCGCGCGCCTCGACGCCCGACACCCACGTGCCGACCCAGCGCGCGCATGGCGGCGGGCGCCACGCGCCCACGCCGAAGCGCAGCCTGGTGCGCAGCGCGATCTCGGTGCTGCTGCAGAAGCCGTCGCTGGCCGCCGCACTGACCCCGCCCTACCGTTTCGCCGAACTGCGCCAGCCCGGCATCGAGCTGCTCGTCGAGATCGTCGACCTGGTCCAGCAACGCCCGGAAATCAGCACCGGCGCCCTGCTCGAACAGTTCGCCGGCCACGAACAGGCCGGCGCCCTGCAAAAGCTCGCCAGTCAGAGTTTCCCCGGCGACGACGACACCTTGCAGCGCGAGTTTCTCGATGCGGTCGCTCAACTCGACAAACAGACCATCGAACAGCGCCTGGCCGAGCTGCAGCACCAGCACCGCGAAGTCGGCCTGAGCACCGAGGAAAAACGCGAGCTGCTGTCGCTGCAGCAGGCGCGCCTGGCGAAGTCGCCGAGCCCCTGAGTTCTGGTCCTGTAGGAGCGACGTAAGTCGCGACACACCGCAGAGGTGTACGTCAGCGTTTTCCCCGATGCCCGGAAAAACCGGACGAACCGTGCAGATCGGTCCGATCAGCCAGGCTTCGGCCACCGCGCTTTCGATCACCTCTACGGTGGGTCGCGGCTCACGCCGCTCCTACAGTGGCTGCGACGCCGCGCCAGCGGCCGAAACGCCGATCCTCATCCCCACACCTCGCCCATCACCCTGGCGAAATTACCGCCGAGGATCTTGCCGATGCGCGCATCGGAATGTCCGCGCGCCGACAGCAACACGGCCAGGGTCTGGAAACGGTCGACTGTGTTGAGGTCGGGCACGAACAGATACACCTCTTCGCTTTCGCCGGCCGCCGAAATGCCGAGCCGGCGCCGTTCCTGGATCGCCTCGCGGTGTTGCTGCCGGTACTTCTCGCTCAAGCGTACCGGCGAGACGAGGTTGTCGGTGCCGATGCCGACATGGTCTTCGCCGCAAACCTTCAAGGCGTGTTCGAGGTGGCGGATGACGTCGGCGGCGGTGGTCTGGCCGCTCTCGCGCAGGAACGGCATCAGGTAGATGCCGACCACCCCGCCGCCGTCGGCGACCGCGCGCAGTTCGGCATCGGTCTTGTTGCGCGGCCTTTCAACCAGCGAGGCGCAACCGGTGTGGCTGATCAACACCGGCGCCTTCGACGCGGCGATCGCCTCGGTCGCGGTGCGGCGCCCGCTGTGGGCCAGGTCGACCAGGATGCGCCGCGCGTTGAGGCGTTCGATCAGACTGTGGCCGAAGCGGCTGAGGCCGGCGTTGCCGGGCTCCAGGCAACCGTCGCCGACCAGGTTGCGCAGGTTGTAGGTCAGTTGCACGGTGCGCACGCCGAGCCGATGGAAGTCGTCGACGCGTTCGAGCTTCTCGCCGATCGGCGCGCTGTCCTGGAATTGATAGACCACGCCGAGCTTCTTCTCGCGCCGCGCGGTGTCGAGGTCGGCGCGGTTGCGCACCGCCATGAATACCTCGGGATGGGCGAGGATTTCGTTCTCCCAGAAGCCGATGCTGCGCACCGTTTCCTCGTAGGCGCCTTCGTACTGGGCGACCGGGCCGACCGTGGTCTGGAGGACGCGCAGGCCGCTGCGGCGCGCCTCGTCGACGAGTTGCGCCGACAACGCCGCGCCCGGCGCCCCGTCTTCGCCGGCGATGAAGCCGCAGCCGTCGATCACCATCGCATCCGCATACGGCGCCCAGCGCGGCGCCGCGGCCCAAGTGCGGCCGCCGGCCCAGGCACTGGCGAGCGCGCCCGCGCCGCCGATCAGAAACGTCCTTCTGTCGATCATCGAATCCTCCCTGGATGAGCCCTCGCGCGCGGATGCGGCGATTCGTGCGCTTGGTCACGCGCTGTCGCGGCACTCTAAGGCAAACGCGCCAGCGCTCCAGCCGTGACTTTCGGGACGGATCGCATCGCGGTGGGCGCGCTAAGCTCGGTATGCGTGCGCCAGAATTCCGCTGCTGCGGCGCGCCCGCATCCTTCCCGGGAGAACGCCGATGTCGCTGCGCCATGCCTTGTCCGTCGCTGCGCTGGCCTTGGCCTGCGTCTCTCCCGCCCTGGCCACGCAGGCGGCCAAAGGCAGCGTCGTGCGCGAGCACGACGGCAACCGGATCAGCGAATCCGTGCCGGCGATCGCGCCGGCCCTACTCGAACGCCTCGAGCGCTACCAGAACACCCGCGGCGCCAGCCTGGGCGGTTGGACCGGCGAGGGCTGCCTGTTGATCGCCACGCGCTTCGCCGAAACCCAGCAGGCTCATCGCGTCTGCGAGCCGCTGGGCATGCGCGAACAACTGACCTTCCATCGCGAACCGCTCAACGGCCTGGACGCCGCGCCGAAACCGCTCGACGGCTTCGTATTCGGCAAGGACGTCGGCGGCAACGAGTTCTGGCAACTGCACTGGTTCGACCTGGCCACGCGCGAGACGGCCCTGCTCACCGACGGCAAGTCGCGCAACCAGGACGCGCGCTTCTCGCACGACGGCAAGCAACTGGCCTACAGCAGCACCGCGCGCAACGGCCGCGACATCGACGTGTGGGTGATGGATTTCGCCAGCCGTAAGGCGCGCGCGGTGGTCACCGAGGGCGGCACCTGGAGCGCCGCCGATTTCTCGCCGGACGGCAGGCAGTTGCTGGTGATCAAG
>Ga0307406_10000483_pt1 | contig 22955 bp, 24 predicted proteins | sample 322Cmetagenome_3_FD_203706 | JGI IMG/M metagenome (GOLD analysis project Ga0307406, IMG submission 203706) | Maize rhizosphere microbial communities from greenhouse at UC Davis, California, United States - 322HYB-C-2 | ecosystem: Host-associated > Plants > Roots > Rhizosphere > Soil | place...
GATTTGGAGTTATGATGCTGGGCTGCTTGTTTCAAGCCTTGGGTTTGTTCCGGAGGGTGTTATTACTCAGGCGGTTACGCAATCAATTGTTGTGTTGCTGCCGGCTATTCTTCTGCTTTTCCATGGCTATGCGTATAAGAATATGATTAGTCGGATCATTGGGTCGCTATTATTTATGATTCTTGCACTTGCCTTCTTGCTTGAGCCAATTGGCTATGCATTGCCACTCGACGGGCTCGGCGCTGACATTTATGGTACGGCACGGTACTACCGAGATGTCATCATAAGCGTCGGTGTTATTTTGGCAGTTGTAGACCTATTCTTTACAAAAAAGCCAGCGCCTCCTGAGAAATCAAAGAAGCACTAGATTGACACTGCACCCCTGTTGCTGTATAGTGCATAAGGTCACGCGGGACCATAGCTCAGCTGGTTAGAGCACCTGCCTTTTAAGCAGGGTGTCGTGGGTTCAAGCCCCACTGGTCCCTCCATATAAAGAACATCCCATATTCGCTACCGGGGGTGTTTTTTATTTGGCGAGACTTTTTGATGTCGTATTTTTCAGGTGATACTTAAAAATAAGTTCATTAGATATTCGTACCATAGAGATAGGATGTGGTGGTTTGGGCAATCAGTTCATAGTTCATGGGCATTGGCGCTCGCCGGGACATTATTTGTTGTGGGTGTTTTTCTCGCGCTTTGGATACAGTTGCCACTTTGGGTTGGACTCGTTGCCCTTCCTATACTCATCGCTTTATTGTTCGTGAGAAAAGTAGTTGCTTTACCTATTATTGGCTGCATGGCAATTGGAACGGGCATATCGTATGGCTCGGCGCACCTTATCGGCCGAAGCATTTATGAAGAATATATTGGGCTAACCGGAATTATAGCAGGTCGAGTAAAAGAAGATATTTCAGTAACGAGTTCTGGAAGTAAATCGATTCAACTTGATCATGTCACCATTAATGATAGGGCACTGCCCGGGTCAATCCTCGTAACTGCCCGTAGCGCAGGCGAGGCACTAAGGGGCGATACACTGGTAGTTGAGGGAATGATCCGGGCAGGGTTCGGCAGTTTTCCAGCAAGCGTTACGGCAACTCGTATTCTAAGTGTCGAGCGTCAGGGTCCTGGTGATCTTGGTAGGGTAGTTCGTGATTGGTTCGCGGCGAAAGTACGTTCGAATATCCCTGACCCGCAGGCAAGCCTTGGGATAGGGTTTTTAACAGGGCAGAAAAGCGCGCTGCCAACGGATTTATCCGAGGCCTTAAAAATCGCCGGCCTCAGTCACATTGTTGTCGCAAGCGGCTATAACCTCACTATATTAGTACGCGCTGCACGGAAGTTATTATTAAAAGTTTCAAAGTATCTTTCTGCACTTTTCTCGGGTCTCATGATAGCTGCATTTCTTGCCGTAACGGGGTTAAGTCCAAGCATGACAAGAGCGGGCCTCGTTTCAAGTATGAGCCTACTTTCTTGGTATTATGGCCACGGCTTTCACCCACTCGTACTGCTTCCAATTGCCGCTGCTATCACGGTAGCCTTTCAGCCAAGTTACGTATGGGGTGATATGGGGTGGCAATTAAGCTTCGTGGCGTTCGCTGGAGTAATGATTGTGGCGCCGCTTTTACAGGCGTATTTCTTCGGCAATAAAGAACCTGGCACATTTCGTCAAATACTCGGTGAAACTATTGCAGCGCACATCGTAACAATTCCTATTATTGCGATTAGTTTTGGTTCAATATCAAACGTCGCAGTTATTGCAAACCTACTTGTTGTTCCGCTTGTGCCTCTTGCGATGCTTCTTACATTCATATGCGGGTTGCTCGCAGTTATGTCGATACCATTCGCTTTTGTTATAGCCGTACCGACGACGTGGTTATTGACCTATATGACACAGGTGGCGACGTTTGTTTCTGAACTTCCTTGGGCGCAAAACCAACTCGAGCTCGCTCCATTCGTATGGATTGTTTACGGTGCCGTAGTGAGTATGCTTTGCTTTTGGATGTGGAGAAAAACGAAGTATAACTTTAGAAATGGAGAGGTGCTGTATTAGCGTGGACGATTTCGCGCAACTTCGCGGGCAAGGTCGGCGAACATATCATCGATAAGGTCATGACTAAAGGTACTGTATTTTCGCTTGACGGCAGTTTTAATGAGGAAGTCGGCAACAGCAGGGTTCTTCGGCAGAATTGAACCATGAAGGTAGGTACCAATAACGTTCTTATAGAGGGCGCCTTCGTGTCCGTCTTTTGCGTTGTTACCGGCGCCCCGAATGACCGTTGCGAAAGGACGAGCGTTCTCGCCAAGGAAGGTTTGCCCGCTGTGGTTTTCGTAGCCAATAATTTCACCGAACGATTCACTTGTGGTCACAATGTTACCGATTAATCGTTCATTCGTTCCATAGGTTTCAACATCTAAAATACCAATACCTTCAAGGGTTACGTTCTGGAGTGTACGGAAGAAGTGCCCGAAGAGTTGGTACAGTCCACATACCATGAGCATTGGCGTCCCGTCGTCTGCCCACTTCTTAAGAGCCGGTCCAATCTTTAGAAGGTCGGCGTGAATTTTCTCTTGCCCGCTATCTTGGCCGCCACCACCAATGACAATATCCACCTTTGTTGGCAATGTATCGCCTACGTTGTAGTGAATCACCTTCGGTGTGTATCCATACCATTCGAGCCTGCGAATCAGTACTTGTAAGTTACCGTTATCACCGTAAATATTCATGTCACGAGGATAGAGCTGGAGAATAGTAATAGAAGGGGTTTGTGTGCTCATGATACAACCTCCACACGGGTAATTTTCGAGAGTTCTTTACGTAGTGCAAGCATGGCAGTGTAGGTACAGTAAATGCGTTTCGGCGTGTCGGGGTGCAGCTCAATAAACTCAGCAAGTGCTTTTGGAAGCTCGGTCTGAACCTTTTCCATATTTACTTCATCGTACTGCAAACGTAGTGCCATGTCGTAGGCACGAATACCACCGACGTATACGGGGTGGTCGATGAGTTTTGTAAAATCAACGTCCCAGAGCCATGACATATCACGGCCATCGGCGTAGTTATCGTTAATGGCAATCATTGTTGCATAGCCGTCGGGGCTGTACGATTCAAGACCAAGGCGGAAACCGGCTGGGTTCTTCACGAGTACAAGTTCAAGTGGTTGGCCGCCAACGGTTAAGGTTTCCCCACGACCAAAAGCGGGTGTTACGGTTGAGAGCGCGCCAAGAAGACTGTTCACCGATGCTTCCGGAACAATGGCACGAACCAATGTAAGAGCTGCAGCACTGTTATAGATGTTATACACACCCTTTAGTTTTAATGGGGTCACGAAGTCTTTACCGGCAATGGTAAAGGCGGCACCTTTTTCATTAAAGTCTTTAAGCGTGACATCGGCATCGGGGCGTTTGACGGGCTTTTGTCGAGTGGCTGTACCGTGGAGTTCGTCATCGCTCGGGAACTGTGAAAGCAAGCGATCAGCAAGGCCGAAATAATGCACCGATGCACCATTTGAAAGTGAAGAGACGGCCTTTCGAATGCGTTCATCTTCTCGGTTAGCGGCAGCTGCTTCGCTTGTCGCGCTGGCGATTTTTTCAAGCATTCTACCTGTTGCATCAATTTCACCGAAGCGGTCAAGCTGGTCTCGCATAACGTTAAGCAGCAATGAATAGCGTGGAGGCACCACTTCAACAAATTTCACTGCGTGGGCTTCATCAAGTTCAAGTACCGCAATGTCGGCGTCAAGCTTTCCCTTAACATCGATATCACCAAGAAGGGCAGCGGCAACTCCACGAACAAAGTTGCTACCGGTACGGTTCGTGAAGACTTTTAGCCCTTGAGATTCAAGTAGCGCGACAACCATTTTTGTTGTCGTGGTTTTGCCGTTGGTGCCGCTAATAACGACGACACCCTTCGGAAGTTGGGCGAGTGTGTCGGGAACGAAACGAGGGCTGATGTGCTCGACAAACAAGCCGGGGAGGGCAGAGCCACCACCGCGCAGGCGCGCTGCATAGCGTACGGCTTTGCCGAGAATAATCGTTAAAGATTGAGGCATATGATCTATTATACCGCAAGGAGTCGAGCGCAAAGCAGCCTTGCTGACTTTTCCGAGCGATGCGGGTGTATATCTTCGGATATATCCTACTATTTCACCTCTATCCTGCTATAATAGGCACATGTTCTTGGTGGGACTCATTTCCTGGTGGTATGGCCGCGGCTGGATAAGTCAGTGGAAGCGCATTGCACAGCGCTTTTTAGCTACGCTCGAGTTCTTCTCAATCGGTCAGTTGTTCTCAACGCTCTTTGCCCCATTTAGGCAAATATCTGCAGGTGCATCGGGAAATGGTTCAATCGGTACTGCATTCCGTGCCATGATCGATCAGCTTATCTCTCGAGTGATTGGTGCCTTTGTACGATTCTTTACGATTATTTTCGGACTGATTGTTATTATCCTGCAGGCGCTATACGAGGTAGTGATTATGATCGCATGGTGGTTTTTGCCACTACTACCAGTCATTGGCTGTATTCTGCTTGCGATTGGATGGGTACCGACATGGATGTAAAAACCTATAACTGGTACTCACAGCGAGCGCGGCTAGCCCGCTACGGTAAGGCACTGTCTCCGTGGATCTTTGCATTCGAGCTTACGACTGCACTTATGATCGTCTTCGGCATCTTCTTCCTTGTTATTGGTATAGCAGCTGGCTGGGCACTTCTAGGAGTAGCTACCGTTCCGGCCATGATTGTTCAGTGGTACAAGTATGAACTACGAGACGTCCCTATTGACCTTTCAAAGCGTACTATCGATGCGCGTCTTGAAGCCGACTTATTGGCGCTTCTTCCGGCGCAGCCCACTCCGAAGCTCCTTGCACTCGCACTCATGAAAGCCAACGGTGGCCTTTTCTTCGAGGTTCGTTTTGGAATTGGCGGAAGTTTCTTAAAAGAAGTTGCCTCAGACTCAACGGAAGATGTGAATGCAATTTTTGAAGCAGCACTCGCCATTGCCGACACTATCGATGGACGCATCAGCCCGGGTGTTCTTATTCTTGCAATGGTGCGACAAATTCCAGCCCGCGATACCATTCTTGGGCATCTACAGCTTAGTGAGGATGATATTTTACGCGGTATTCAGTGGTACCACCACCTAACGAAGTTGGTTGAAACAAGTGCAGCTCGTTCGAAGCAACCGGGTGGTATTGGGCGCGACTGGTCGTTTGGTTGGATTCCACGACTTTCGCAGTTCGGCGTTAACATTACCCAAAGTGGCACAATGTCGCGAGGTGAAATACGACCTGAAGTATTGAATCAGCTCATGTCGAGCCTGAACGGCGATGGCGGTACGATTGCACTCGTTGGGCGCGATGGTGTTGGAAAAACTGAACTTGTTTACGAACTTGCCAGTCGGCTTATTCGCCCGAGCGATTCAGTGCCAAAGAGCCTTTGGTATCAACAGGTCTTCATGCTCGATGCATCGCGTCTGGTTGCAGCGGCAGGTGAGCGTGGTTCACTCGAAACACTCGTAAGCGCACTCCTTGGTGAAGCATTCGCTGCCAAGAACATTATTGTGTGTTTCGATAATGCCGAGCATTTCTTCGAAGAAGGCGTGGGGGCTGTCGATTTAACTGCGCTGCTTCTTCCAATAGTTGAAGCGCGTCGCCTTCGTATTATTATGACCATGGACGAACAACGCTTCCTGCAAATTAGCAAGCGAACACCCGCTCTTACTAGTTCAATGACTCGCATTAGCATTCAGCCAACGGGTGAGCCTGAGACGCTGAAGGTACTTGAAGACCACTTGCCACTAATCGAGCACAAGCGTAAGGTTACCTTTATGTATCAGGCGCTCAAAGAGGCGTATCGTCTGAGCCAGCGCTACGTATATGACGTTGCGATGCCAGGTCAGGCGATTACCTTACTTGACCAGGCGGCGGAATACCCAGAAGATGGTGGCTTAGTATCTGCACGTTCAGTTAATATGGCGATTGAACAAACGACGGGTGTGAAAACAGCAGCTCCGAACGACCAAGATGAGCGCGATAAGCTCCTGAATCTTGAGTCGCTAATTCACCAACGCATGATTGGCCAAGAGCGCGCAGTTGGTGTTGTCTCGGATGCGCTTCGTCGTGCTCGATCAGGTGTGCGCAACCAAAATCGACCTGTCGGAACTTTCCTCTTCTTAGGCCCAACTGGTGTCGGTAAGACAGAGCTTGCCAAGTCGCTTGCAGCTGTATACTTCGGCGGCGAGAAGAATATGATTCGTCTTGATATGAATGAATTCGTTTCGCCCGATGACGTTGCACGTTTGATTGCCGATGGTGCTGATGACCCAAGCAGCCTCACCGCACAAGTAATGAAGCAGCCATTTAGCGTAGTGCTCCTTGATGAGATCGAGAAAGCGCACTCAAGCGTGCTTACGACACTACTGCAGCTTCTTGATGAGGGAATTTTGCGTGATGTACGTAACCGCGAAGTAAGCTTTAGGGACACGGTGGTCATTGCAACCAGTAATGCCGGTGCTGATCGTATTCAAGAATACATTCAACGCGGCTATTCATTACAGCAATTTGAAGAGACCTTCCTGAACGAGCTTATTAGTAGTCACCTGTTCCATCCGGAATTCTTGAACCGTTTCGACGAAATTGTGGTCTTCGCTCCACTCGATAAACCACAGCTGCTTCAGGTTGTCGATCTCATCCTCGCAGATGTTAATAAGAACCTGGTAGAGCAAAAGATCACTATCTCTGTGACACCTGATGCCAAAGACTACCTTGTGGAAGCCGGGTACGACCCTCGCCTTGGTGCGCGTCCAATGCGCCGCGTTGTACAGCGCGCCGTAGAAAACACGGTTGCAAAACTATTGCTTTCAAACGCAGCCGCCCCTGGTAGTACGATTGAAATTACCCGCGAACAGGTTGAAGGAATACTTGCGTCAAGGTCTCGCGCGAACGAGCTTGCAAACGAGAATACGACAGAAAAATAAATACTCCCTCGTAAGAAGGAGTATTTTCATAAATTTGGGGCGAATGAAGGGGATCGAACCCTCTACCTTCGGAACCACAACCCGACGCTCTAACCAGATGAGCTACATCCGCCATACACATTTTGCTATAAAAATGACACTGTGGTACCGTGTCTAGCAATTGCTATTGTAACAGATTGAGCTTGATATTTAAATATGTTACAATACGTATCTATGCGGGCGTCGTATAATGGCTAATATGTCTGCCTTCCAAGCAAACGATGAGAGTTCGATTCTCTCCGCCCGCACCATAGAATTTTCTCAAAGCGTTCGACACTGTCGGGCGCTTTTGTATTCACACGCATGCCACGGTGCTAAAATAAAGATGTAACGTAAGGGAAGGATGTGTATGCAAGAAACCCAAGAGACGACAGAGGTGAAGGAATCGACAACACGTGCTGATGGAGTGCAGGTTGAACGGCAAAGTGTCAGTCAGGTGACAAAAACTCCAGGAATCGTTATGGCACAGCGGGCTATATGGTTTATTGTGGGGGTCATTAATATCCTCCTCATTACTCGGTTTATACTCCTATTACTCGGTGCCAATCTAGATGCCGGCTTCGTTGAGTTTATTTACAGTATTACGAATCCATTGGTTGCTCCATTTGTAGGAATCTTTGGAACGCCAACCTACGGTCAATTTATGCTTGACTGGAGCAGTCTCCTTGCGATTATCGTCTATAGCTTAATTGCCTTGGGAATTGTAAAGGCGATGACACTTTCTCGCCCGCACGACGAAGTGTAAGGTATTGCTGAAATTTTAATATCGTCGTACGGCAGGAACGAGAGTATACTGAAACTACTATGGCACACGGAATGAATACTCAAGCCCTTCGCCGATCATTAATCATTGCAGCATTTTTTCAAGTAGCCTGGATTGTAACCGGGCTCTTGTTTACTCTTTTTGGGGCCAGTGTAAGCTGGGTTCTGCTTATCGCAAATATGCTCACACTCTGGGCACCAGCGCTCCTGATTCTTATTACGCGTATGAATCTTTCCGATGGCTTCCAAATTGGCTTTGCCATTTTTATTACGGCGAGCTCACTAGTAGGAAGTGCGCTTGGTGGATACGCCACAATTCCAAACTGGGATACGATCGTACATGTCTATTCAGGCACCCTTCTAGCTTGGTTTGGCTTTGTCATAGCGGGCTGGGCGGAAGCGTCAATGAAAAAGCCGCTCCCTCTTTGGTTTAAGAATATTGTCGCGTTCATGACTCCATTGGCGCTTGCGTCTGTCTGGGAGATATACGAGTATGCAAGTGATGTCTTCCTAGGTACAAAGATGCAGGCAGGCGGTCTTGAGGATACTATTGTCGATATGGTGGCAGCGCTACTTGGTGCAGGTGTTGCATTAATTGTGAGTACACTCTGGTATTCAAAACACAAAAATCGTAGCAAAAAGTAAAGAAGTATATTGCTATACTGACACTATGACGAAAATCTTTCTTGTAACCGGAAATGCCAATAAGCTTGAAGAATGGCGACGACAATTACCTTCTGATATTGAAATTGATTCGGTCGATGTTGATCTACCTGAAATTCAGAGTATCGACCCCGAGGAAATTATGGCTGATAAAGCCAAGCGCGCGTACGAGGCAACTGGGAAGCCTGTGGTTGTCGAGGATGTGTCCGCGGGGCTCGAGAAGCTCGGTGGCTTGCCTGGGCCATTCGTAAAGTTTTTCATCAAGAAACTAGGTGATGACGTATTATTCCAGCTTGCAGGCCAAGAAGGTGAAGTGGCGACGGTGTCATGTTCCATTGCCTACTACGACGGCAACGAACTCCTTACGGTGCGTGGAGACGTGAACGGGACAATTGTTTCGAGCCGTGGAGAGAACGGCTTTGGTTTTGACAGAACGTTTGTGCCTGAAGGACAAGACCGCACCTATGCAGAAATGTCGAGTGAAGAAAAGGATAGTGTGAGTCATCGCTCAGTCGCTATTAAACTTTTTGTTGATGCGATAAGGAATCGTTAGTATTGGCATGTCTCAGTCTTTAGAATTTACGGATCAAGCTGATCAGGAGCCAAAAAAGGAAATTCTTGATGATAACGCACGGAAATTCATTGTTAATTCACTTGACCCCGGTTTTTTAAAAGAAAATAACGCTACTTCATTTATTATGACTACCGATTGGCTCGAAACGGGCGAAGATAATGAGAAGAAGCTGGCGTATAAAAAGTTTGAAAATGGGGATATCCAAATAGTACTCATTGCGAAGAGTACGAAGAATGGAAACAGGACTTCTGAAAAGGAAATGATCAACGAGGCTCAGTATGCATCACTCCTAGAGAAATCAGTTCGTCGTCTTGAAAAGCGAAGGTATGAACTTACGTATATCCAAAATAAGACGGAATTTACTTTAAAGTACGATGAGTTTGCCAATTCGCAGCTCCGTATACTTGAGGTGGATGCTCCAACCGAAGATGAAAGAAATTCCTTCAATGCCCAGTCATTCCCCGCTGTATTATCTGAAGTGACGGGTGATCTACGTTATTACGGATATAGAGTGGCTGATACCGTATAGTCACGGCATCTTTTTTCTTTTGCTTCCTTCATGCTATGATGCACTCATATGAAAAGCATTAAAAATCTACAGAAAAATCAAAAAATCTTTATCTTGTTCGGAACGGTTGTTCTTGTGTGGCTCGTACTCCTTACCGTATTTGCTATATGGGCATGGGAGATACACATTTGGCAGGCTAGGGTTGATAGCGAGTCAATTTTCCGATTGATGGTTGAAAATGGTGAACAGCAAATAGAAATAGACGCGCTAAAGAACCGAGGATAGTTTAAAAGGTTTCTGGGTAGGTTGGTCCGGTAGATGCAGAGTTATTTGCCGCACCGGTCCATGACCATCCAGCGCTTGTGCCATCTCGGTATTGGTAGACAGTCGAGCCTTGAGTGAGCATGAAGCTGTCGAAATCAAACGTGTCACCAATTGACCATGATTGACCTGGCGCCGTGACAATGCGCGCCTTTACAGTTACCGGAGCGGAAGCTTGGCCGGTGAGAGCGAGGGTTGTCCATTGGTTCGCTGGTGTTACGAGGGTTTCGGCTGCATCAAGCGTGGTGGTGCCACCGCCATCGGTCCAAGAGAACTGCGCATCAAAGGTAATGTTCTTCGATGAACGAAGTTTGACGCTTAGAGTATAGGGAGTGTTCGGAAGTAGCGTTGAATCGATACTTGTTGAGTTTAGGATGTACTCCATAACTGATCCACCCGATGATGTAAGTGTAAGGCGCGTGTACGTCGTGCCACTATGTGCAGTGCTATCGTTAATGAGGGCGAAGTCACCGGTGACACCAGTCATTGTCATGCTTGCTGTAGGAAGAACGGTGACATTCGGATCCTTGATGCGGTTTGTGACAGTAGTAGCAGGTTCCACCGCATCGCATGGGCCTTCAACCGTATCGGTACTACCATCTGTAATGTGGTAGGTCATGTCGTGGCCTGCGGCTTCGAGGCAGTACCCATTATCACCAGCACTATAGAAGTATGTGTAGGTTGTATCGCCACTTGTGTTGGCGTTCTTAATGCTCGATGTAAATACCCCCGAAGACGACGGGAAATTTCCGTTCTGATTCTTGTATTTCGTAAGTTCCGAAGCGGTAGTCTGAAGATCGGTGCTGACTGCCTCGCCGTTCGCGTTATCTTTAATACTATTATAGGAAATAACTGTAATAGATGCCAAAATACCGATGACAATAATAACGATAAGAACTTCAACAATTGTGAAGGCCTGGTTGTGCACGCTGGTTTTTTTGATGCCCATCAATAAATACCCTTATATATCTTACAAAGGACTATGAAGCATAACGGGGATGAGGTCAAGTCTTAGTGGTGCTCGGCTGCTTCGGCGTCTGCCTTGGTTTCATGCACTGTGCCATGGGCATGCTCGGGTGGTGCGTAAATAGAGTAGAGCTTCAAGGGCTCACTACCGGTGTTAGTAACGTTGTGCCATACGCCCGATGGGACGAAAATAGCGAAGTCATCTTTGGCCTCCCAGGTTTCAAGGCTATCGGCATCCGGGCCCATCTCGACAACTGCTGTGCCGGCTTCAATACGAAGGAATTGGTCATGGTCTTCGTGGACTTCGAGTCCAATGTCATCGCCTGGCTGAATGGCCATGAGAGTCATCTGTAGGTTACTGCCTGTCCAAGCGGCGGTGCGGAATGTGTCGTTCGATACAGTTAATTCTTCAATATCAACAACGTACGGGGTTGGTCCATGATCTTGCATTATTGCCTCCTTCATCTAATCACCTCTTATTATACCGTAGGTATTTGGTATAATGACAGGGCGCCTCGTATGCGCAGGTATGCCCCGGTAGCTCAGTTGGATAGAGCAGAGGACTTCTAAGCCTAAGGTCGCAGGTTCAATTCCTGCCCGGGGTACCAAACGAATACACTAAAACCATTAAACTCAAGTTTGATGGCTTTTGTTATTATATAGGTATGAATATAAGCAACGTAATCTCAACGACCGTAGAAGACCTGTTCCAACACTTCGATTACAAAATTAATCCATTAACGGTATCACGGGCTAGGCTAATTGCATATGAGTGCACAGTAAATAGTAACACGCACGATGTGTACGAACTTGTTATAGAAGGTACCCCTCGATATTTTGGTACGGCAATTGTTGAATATGTTCGCAATATTGAGGACGAGGTCGCCTATATGACGTCTTGGACTAAACCTAAAGGCATTAAATTGTTAGAACATCATAGCCAAGGGCCTGAGAATATCTTTTTGTATGAATTAGACTCTCCTTTTTTTAGATAATAAATTTACAAGATAAACATTCGCCTACCGCTAAAAAGAGCTGCCTAGGTTTTAACCATGTCGTGAGTCAGAGCAACATCTCAGGTGCACAACCAAATAGCTATCACAAGCAATTTGCTAACTGGCCAAAATATTTCTAACTTCGACCAAAGTGCTGTACCATAATAGCTATTACAAGAAAGAATGCCCCCGAAGGGGCATTCTCTTTCATTCGATGAATGAAGGTGAGCGCCTCCTTCGAGGGTGTAGTGCGCGTCAGCGTCGGAACAGGTTGAATCCGAAGAAGCCGACACCAGCGCCGAGCACCAGGCCCAGCATGAAGCCAATGTCGTACCAGAGACCGGCTCCGTCCTGGTAGATGTCGAAGTGGCCCCAGTTGAAGGCGTACGACAGCAGGTTCCAGAGCGCCACCCAGAGGATGAACGCGCCCTGCAGAAGCCCGGTGAACAGGCTACCGATGGGTGGAACGGGGATCGCAGCGCCAATCTGATTGGCTTGCGGCGCGCAGCTGGTGAGCACGAGTACGAGCACGACCGCGACTACCGCAGCGGCAGGTGCCGTCTTTCTGGTCTTCACTTTTCTCTCCCAACGCTTGGGCGTCATCCACGTCGGTTGGCGGGATGTGAGGATATTATGCCATAAAATTGAAAGAAATAACAATCATTCCGTTTCACGAGAGTGCCTTTTGCTATACTTGTGAGTATGACGAGATCATTTGAGATTCAATGCGCAGGGTATGCAATTATGGCTGACTGGTATGAAGGTGAAAGTACTGATCAGGTAATACTTATTCTTCAAGGGTTTACTTCATCGCGCCAAAGGCAAGAGAAGTTCACGAACTATATGAGTACGGCTACAGGTGCGTCGGCGCTTGTGATTGATTACACTGGGCACGGTGAAAGCCCTTACGAGCTAAAAGATACTCGTCCGGCACAGCACGTACTTGAAGTTGTCTATGCATTTGAATGGATTAAGCAGCACTATCCAGATGCTAAGATTACGGTGATAGGGAATAGCTACGGTAGCTTCCTGGCTACACACCTTACGCACTATAAAAGTTTTGAAAAACTCGTACTCAGGGCTCCAGCGATATATAGACCACAGGCTTTCTATGATTTGTGGTCGGTACGGTTCAAGGACGAAGACGCTTATAGGGAATCGATTCAACAGTACAGGAACGATCCTGATGCTCTAAAAAGCAACCCACTGCTTGTTAATGCGAATGCGCAGTTCATGGGCCCGACGCTGGTAGTTGCTCATGAGCTCGACCAAATTATTCCACGTACAACCTCCGATGCCTACGTTGAAGCATTCAACGCCGATACCTTCGTCGCCGAGGGATTTAGTCATGCGGTAAGCGAGAGCGATATTACTGAGCAACAAATTGATGCATATCATGAGCGAATTGCTCAGTGGTTACGTCTGTCTTAATACGGGTTACTTTTTGCCGTTCCATTCATCAAGGAATTCTTCAAGAAACAAGCGCATGAATGCATCGCGTCGATTTGCGATTTCCTTAGCCGAATCGGTATTCAAGCCATCTTTTAGTAGCAATAACTTTTCGTAAAAATGGTGAATCGTAGACCCCTCTGCTTTTTTATAGGCTTCACTTGATGTAAATTCCTGAGGTGTATACTCCGGGTCATACAATAATCGTGAGCGACTTCCACCATATGCAAATGCGCGACCTACGCCGATTGCACCGATAGCATCGAGCCTATCGGCATCTTGTACGATCTGGAATTCAATCGAATTGTCTTTTTCTATATCGTCAAAAGATTTGCTGTATGACATTGTCTTGATGATGGCCATCACCTTGTGAATCATTTCAGTCGGAGCACTTTGACTTATAAGAAAGTCTTCAGCGATTGAATAGTCGTCATCGTCTTTGTTGATAACTTTTCTATCACCAACGTCGTGTAGTAAGAGGGTAATGTGAACCACAGTCCAATCGCCACCTTCAGTCTCGTGGATCTTTCGGGCGATATTTACCACGCGTACTACGTGCCACCAATCATGACCCGTTCCCTCGCCGTTTAGCCTCGCTTTAACAAAGCGCTCGGTTTCTTCAGTAAGAGTTTTGATATTCATGTGTTTAGTATACTTAATCGTCTTCCGAAAAGTAGCGATAGTTTTTGGTTGAATTATCTTTACGAACGCGGGCATTTTGCTGTTTGGCACGTTCAGCGTTTTTTACGCCAAGCTTCGATACCTCTGACTTCATTTTCAAGTAATTAGCATAATGATTTTTATCCAGCATATTGTTAGCGAGCGCTTTATGAACAGCGCACCCCTTTTCGTGTTCGTGCCTGCAGTTGGTATATTTGCACTTTGTGGCAAGCAGGGCGATATCATCAAAATTTGCGTCAAGTTCTTCTTCGGTTCCCCAAAGCTGTAATTCACGAATACCTGGAGTGTCGATGAGAATGCCGCCATTAGGCAGAATAAATAGCTCGCGGTGCACGGTTGTATGCTTACCGGTAGAATCAGATGCGCGCACCTCTTTTGTTTCTTGAGCTTCGCGACCAAGTAACTTATTTGTAAGCGTTGATTTTCCGACGCCAGATGACCCAAGAAGAATTGCCGTTCGGCCAGGCTTAATAAGTGCCATGAGTTCATCAGCCTTCGAGTCATCGGTTGCGATGGTTACGATAACCGGTACGTCAAATAGTTCTAGCTGTGTAATGTATGATTGCAGGTCATCGGTTTTATCGGCTTTGTTAAGCACAATTGCCGCTTCGATTTTATTTACTGAAAGTTGGAATAAGAATCGCTTAAGTCGTTCAACGCTAAAGTCGTTATCAAGCGCGAGAAGTACAAAAGCGATATCAACATTCGCGGCAAAGATTTGTTTTAGTGCGCGTTTGCCCGCCACTTTTCGAGCTATTTCATTTGCCCGCAGTACAACCGACTCCACGACAGCGCCATTATCTAAAATTCGCACCGCAACCCAGTCACCAACTTTTGGTGTTTCGTCTCGGCTTGAATAATGGGCGAGTTTGCCCGATAGCTCTGCAGTGATGATTTCTGGAGTAGCAAGTTTAAGAGACGTGCCGAAATCGGCAACAACACGGGCGGGCTGAAGATCTTTGAATTCTAAAGCATCCCAGTCGAGCTGGTTCTGCTGTGTCCATCCAAATTGCGTAAGACTGTTCACTGGTGCCTATTATGACACGGTTAGCAAGGGAGCGCACCTCTTTGGAAATATGTCACACAAAGCATTCCTCAGATTTTCAGCTAAGAGAGTCTAATCTGGACTATAATTGTCAGTATGGAAAAATTTGTACTAAAACCAACACTGAAATATTACTTTAAGAATGGTGGCTGGCTCCGACTTGGAGTTGCGGCTGTTTTTCTGGCTCTTATTGTAGTTTTTGGTCGCGAAGGCATAGCGCAGTGGGTTATTCCATCAGTTGTTATCTTGCTGCTTCTTGTGGTTATTAATTTGTATTGTCGCCGCATTGTCATTGAGAATAATCACCTAACGTATATTGGTTGGTTTGGTAAGCGGGTCTCAGTTCCGCTTAAAGATATTAATCATGTAGTGCATGCATCGAAGTATCATGAATATAACTTTGGCCAAGCCGAGCGTATCTTTTTCGTGAATGCTTCCGGTGCCGCCTATTTTTCAACCGTTAGCCCATATTGGGAAGGGGGTGATTTTAAGGCCCTGCTTGCACACCTGAAGGGACGGGGCGTAAAGATCGTCCACGAAGATGACCTAACTGATAGCCTGTTCTTTATCAAAAAGCATCCGAAGCTTACGACTTTTGTTGAGCGACGTCCTTTTACGCTCACTTGGATAGTCGTTGGTGGAATTGTTGTCGGCTATGTTATTTGGTTCATGATATTCCAACTGCCTCACTATTAATATGCTTTAATGTATATATGAATGATGGTGGGCAACCTATCTACAGACTTCCTCAAATGGCCGTTTTTGATATTGACGGTACTATTACGACTCCGCACAGCTCAACGATTCCCGATGAAGTAATTCGAGGATTTGAGCACCTTCGTCGTAATGGTGTTATCACCACTATTTCTACTGGGCGGCCATACGTGCGTATGAAAGAAGCGCTTGGCGAGCATTTTGAAAGCATTATTGATGATAAGGCGCTGATTTCAGTTGAGCACGGTGCGAAAATTGTCGATAAATGGGGGAATGTTGTTGTTGAGTCTGAGTTTAGCTCAGCCGATATCGACAAACTGACCGAATTTACTGGCCTTAATATTGATATGGTGCAGTTCCTTGCCTTTGCCCCGGCCGACCTTGAACGAAAGATGCAAATTTGGTGCCCAGAACCTGCTGATGTTGAAGCGACGCGTGAAAAACGTGGCTATTACGCCGATGTGTACGCTGGTTCGCTCATTGATGTAAAAGAACACCTCAAGCAGCAGCCGATTAGCAGCGTATTCATTAAGCTGAAAAGCTTTATTCATGTTGAGAACCTCAAAATTGAATTTACCGGAGGCTCTATTAAAGCCATTTTCCAGGATGGCGCTTTGGAATATATGAAGAGCAAGGTCAGTAAGGCGCGGGCTATTTCGTATATGTGTAAATATTTTGGTATTTATGAACATAACGTACTTGTTGCGGGCAATGCTATGAACGATGTTGATATGTTGAACATGGAAACGAAGTACCGCGTACTTGTGGGACCAGAAGGTAAGCAGCGCGAGACAATCCTTGGCTATATTTATGCGCCCGACCTCCTCACCTATGTTGACACTCCTGAAGATTTGGGAAGGTTCCTTCAGACGCTTTAGTATAGCCTTGCTATACTGAAACATATGGAATACCTCCCCGCCATTCTCAGTGTGGCGTTCATTCACCTCTTAGCAGTCGCCAGCCCGGGGCCGGATTTTGTGATGATTGTTCGTAATAGTCTTGTGTACTCGCGACGAAGTGGGGTCTATGCGGCAATTGGGCTTGGGCTTGGTATATGTTTACACATTGCGTATTCACTGGCAGGAATTGCGCTGATTATTTCGCAGTCGGAGGTGCTGTTTAATATTATTAAGTATCTTGGCGCCGGCTACCTTATTTATATTGGAGTGAAGTCGCTATTCGCTAAGAAGTCGACCGAAAGCACTGATGAGCACCATGAGAAAAAAGATCTTACCCGATTGCAAGCGATTCGTTCTGGGTTCATTACAAATGCAACCAACCCGAAGGTGACGCTATTCTTTCTGAGCCTCTTCACACTCGTAATTGAGCCAACAACACCGTTTGCTGTGAAGCTTATTATGGGTGCGGAGATGGCAATTGCGACGGTGCTCTGGTTCTCACTTATTGCCGTGCTTGTTTCGCACCGCAGGGTTCGTTCACGAATTACGAATATTCAACACTACGTTGAACGCGCCATGGGTGTTGTGCTCATTTTCTTTGGTATTACCTTGGCGCTTGCACAAATTAGTTCGTAGCGGGACAAGTTTTTTCCCAGGAAATCTTCTGTATACTAAAAAGAGCAAATAAGTATAGGTGGTGTAATGAATCCGAAGAAACGACTTCATCCTGCAATCGCTGCGTTAATCGTAGTTGTCCTGGTGGGAATGGTGGCAAGTGCCGTTATTATTATCAATAACAATAAAAGTGACACAGCAGAAAAAACTGTCGATCATTCAACTCACGATCATAGCGACACCTCAAGTACGGAGTCAACCGATACTTCAGAGTACGAAAACGGTACCTATAGTGCTGTTGGAAGCTATTTTTCGCCTGGCGGACGCGAATCAATTGAGCTGACGGTTGTAATTACCGACGGGGTTATTACCGACACAACAATCGAGAACCAGGCAACCGACCCTGAGGCAAAAGAGCACCAAGAACTTTTCTCGAGTAACTACAAGGCCTTAGTCGTGGGTAAAGAAGTGGGCTCAGTTTCGTTATCACGTGTGGCGGGTTCATCACTGACTTCTAATGGATTTAACGATGCCCTCGACCAAATCAAAGACGACGCCCGCGTATAGCTGGCAGTTTGACGGGATTGGCACGAAGTGGGAGATTGCAAGTGCCCGTGAACTTAACGCAGCGCTGAAACAATATATTGCAGATGAGATTGAATCGTTTGACGCTGTCTACTCGCGATTTCGAGCTGATTCACTCGTACAAAAAATTGCACAGGCGCCAGGGGAGTACACATTTCCTAAAAGTGCTGAAATTCTCTTCGATTTTTATGATGAGCTGTGGGAGGTAAGTCATGGCTCGGTGAATCCATTAGTTGGTGACGCACTCGTTGCTGCGGGGTACGACGAGGTCTATTCGTTAAAGCAACGTAGCGGCGCAGCTCCGGCGCTCGACTACAACAAGACACTTCAGCGCAGCGGTTCGAAGCTACTGGTGACTGAAAAAACAGTGATTGATATTGGTGCAATTGGTAAGGGATTTTTAGTGGATTACATAGCCGAGCTTCTTAAGAAGGCGGGCCATGCAGACGTCGTTGTAGACGGCGGCGGCGACATGCGGATTTGCGGCACGATGAATGAGAAGGTAGGACTTGAACACCCCCTTAATACTGGGCAGGTAATTGGCATAGTCGACATACAGAACAAGGCGCTCTGTGCATCGGCGACGAACCGACGAGCCTGGGGCGACTGGCACCATGTTATTAACGCGCAAACCGGAAAGCCTACTGAAGAGATTATTGCGACGTGGGTGATAGCGGATTCCACTATGATTGCCGACGGGCTTGCAACGGCACTCTTTTTTGTTTCCCCGCAAACCTTTGCGGGCAGGTATACTTATGAATATATGCGCATGCATGCGGATGGCAGTGTAGAGTACTCAGATTATTTCGCAAAGGGAGTGTTTTCATGAAATTTCTAGAATTTATTAATAATAGTATGCGTCCGTATTCGATGTATAAAGGGCTTTCGCTTGGGCTGCTTGGTATCTGGTTTGTGGCACTTATTCTCGCTTTTGTCGGTCTACTCGCCTTTTCTCCTGTCGCGATGATTGTGAGCATGCTTGTACTCGTGCTGTCTACCTATGGAACGAGCGTACTATGTGGACTACTCTTCGGGGTAAAAGCACACGGCGAATCATCACTTATTACTGGTCTTATTTTGTCGCTACTCTTTATTCCAGTCATTGATGTTCCGAGCGTGGTGGTTCTCGCGTTTATCGGTATGATTGCCGGTGCCTCGAAGTACATTGTGACGTGGCGTGGCCGACACATCTTTAACCCAGCTGCATTCGCTGCCGTGGTTATTGGGCTCACCGGACTTGGTGCGGCTCTTTGGTGGGTGGCAACGCCGCTACTTACGCCAATCGTGCTGGCGGTGGTGTTGGTTTCACTCTATCAAAGCAAACGATTCGATGTTGCGGGAGTATTTCTTGCCGTCTCTGTACCAATCTTTCTTATCCAGTGTTTCGTATTTGGAGCAACTATTCCTGAAGCGCTATGGATGCTCCTATCCTGGCCGCTGCTCTTCCTGGCGGGTATTATGTTGACCGAGCCAATGACATTACCGTCTCGCAAGTGGCAAATGTATATCGTTGCTGCAGTCGTTGCGGCGGTAAGTTTTATCCCACTCCATATTGGGCCGCTGCACATGAGCCCAGCGTTGGCGCTGCTCATTGGTAATATCGTTGCCTTAATACTGGCAAAACGCCGTGCCATCGAGCTCACGTTCAAGGAGCGTAGGGCGCTAACACCGACAACCGACGAGCTTATTTTCACAAGTGATAAACGATTCCCTTATACACCGGGTCAATACGTAGAGCTAAACCTGCCTCATAAGAAAACAGATTTTCGCGGGTCACGTCGACGCTTCAGCGTAACCTCACTTTCTAATACGAATGAAGTTTCATTTGGTATTAAGTTCTATGAACCCTCAAGTAGTTTCAAAAAGACGCTGAAGCACATGAAACCTGGCCAGTCGCTACTTGTGACGCAGCTGGCTGGTGATTTTGTATTGCCGAATGACTCAACACGGCCACTCCTTTTTGTGGCCGGCGGAATTGGCATCACACCCTTTGCAAGTCATCTGCGCTGGCTCGAGACTTCGCCGAAACCACGTAATATCGTTTTGGTATACGCAGTCAGCCACCCAGACGAGATTGCCTATAAAGATTTGCTCGAAAAAAGCGAGGCGCGAATTATTATTGTTTCACCGAAGCGTCCTCAGCATATGCCTAAGAGTTGGGCGTACGTTGAAGGGTCTCGTGTTAATGTTGAAACGCTTTCAGAACTCATTCCTGATATTGCATCACGGTGGGCGTATGTGTCGGGGCCGACGCCATTTGTTCAGACAACAAAGCACGCCCTGAAAAAACAAGGCGTGCGAGGCGTAAAAACTGATTACTTTGCCGGGTATTAATTACTCGGTAATATCACGAATGACGGTGATCTTTGCGCCAATGCTATTAAGGCGGCGGGCAAGATCTTCGTAGCCACGGTTAATTGAGTAAACGTTGCGAAGCGTTGAAACACCAGGAGCGGCAAGCATCGCAAGCATGATAACTACTGCTGGGCGAAGTGCTGGTGGCGTAACGATTTCAGCCGGCTTCCACTTTGTTGGACCTTCAACGTAAATACGGTGCGGGTCAACAAGTTCAACCTTAGCGTTCAGCTTCGTTAGCTCTGTAAGGTAAATTGCGCGGTTCTCGTATACCCAGTCGTGAATAAGCGTACGACCCTTAGCGGTTGCGGCAATGAGCGCAAAGAAGGGGAGGTTGTCGATATTCAGCCCAGGGAATGGCATTGGGTGAATTTTATCGACTGATGAAACGAGCGCGCTTACCTTTGTGGTAATGTCGACAAGTCGCGTGCGGCCGTTAAGTGCTGTGTATTCTTCAGTCATTTCATACTCGAAGCCCATGTTCTCAAGGAACTTGAGGTCAATTTCAAGGAATTCAATCGGTGCACGTTCAATGGTAATTTCAGACTTAGTGACGATAGCCGCTGCAATGAGGCTCATCACTTCAATTGGGTCTTCTGCCGGGGCGTATTCAACGTTCTTGTTGATATCGCGAAGTCCGTGAACCGTAAGGGTTGTGGTACCGATACCTTCAACTTTAACGCCAAGTTTTTCAAGGTAGAAACAAAGGTCTTGGACCATGTAGTTCGGGCTCGCATTACGAATAACCGTTACGCCGTCGTTAAGGGCTGCTGCCATGAGGACGTTTTCTGTTACGGTGTCACCGCGTTCAGACAGGACAATTGAACGTTCAGGCTTAAGGCCACTGGTGTGAGCCTTGTATTTACCGGTGACGGTTTCAACTTCAAGGCCAAATGGCTTCAGGCCATCGAGGTGTGGTTCGACGGTACGTTCACCAAGGCTACAGCCACCAGCAAAAGGAATTTCAAATTGCTTGTATTGGTGAAGGAGCGGGCCGAGGAACATAATAATACTTCGGGTCTTCTTTGCGGCTTCAATATCCATAGCATCAAGCTTCAGACGGGCAGGAGGGATAATTTCAAGGTCGCTTTCGTTGAACCAACGAGTTTTTACTCCAATACTATTCAGTACTTCAATGATACGGTTTACTTCTTCAATGCGTGCAACGCTACGAAGGGTAGTGGCGCCTCGGTTGAGTAGGGAAGCACAGAGGAGTGCTACGGCAGCGTTCTTACTTGTTTTCGTCGTAATACGACCAGATAATTTGTGGCCACCTTCAATCCGGAAATTGATTGATCCAGTTTGATTAATTGAAACAATTGGGCTTGACAAGACGTCGCTAATGCGAGCGAGCATATCAAGGCTGATATTTTGTCCACCCTTTTCGATACGGTTAATAGCGCTTTGGCTTGTCCCGAGTTCTTTGGCGAGTTCTGACTGTGTCATCCCTCGTGATTGACGGGTTTCTTGAATTAAAGTTCCAATTTTGGCGGCGTAATTTTTCGATTCCATACCGTCTATGATATACCATTGGTGATATATTAGTCAATACGTTACTACTCAGCCGACCCCTGTACTATAATAGAGGTAACGAGGAGATAGAAAATGTCAGACACAAACCGACCGTTCATTACGAATGATGATACCGTAGCTCAGCTAATTGCGGGCGAAGAAGCACGTCAGCACGACGTTATTGAATTGATTCCTAGCGAGAATTACGTGAGCGAGGATGTCCTGGCGGCACTCGGCAGCGTATTCACAAATAAGTACTCTGAGGGGTATCCAGGTAAGCGCTACTATGGTGGCCAGAAGTATACCGACCAACTCGAGCAGCTCGCTATTGACCGCGCTAAGGCTTTGTTTCGCGCCGACCATGCAAATGTGCAGCCGCACTCAGGTGCCCCGGCAAATGAGGCTGTCTATAGCGCGTGGCTTGAACCAGGCGATACCGTCCTTGCTATGGATCTTAGTCACGGTGGCCACCTTACGCATGGTGCACCGGTAACGCGTAGCGCGAAGCTATACAACTTTATTCGCTACAAGGTAAAAGACGTCGATACAGCCGAGATTGATTATGACGAGCTTCGTGCACTTGCACTTGAGCATAAGCCGAAAATTATTCTGGCTGGCTTTAGTGCGTATCCTGGAGAACTCGACTTTGAGAAGTTTGCCAGCATTGGAAATGAAGTAGGCGCGCTGCTCATGGCAGATATGGCGCACATTGCGGGGCTTATTGCTGCCGGTGTTACCAAGAACCCACTCGACTACGGATTCCACGTCATGACAACAACCACGCACAAAACGCTTCGTGGACCGCGCGGTGGCCTTATTCTTTCAAAGGGTGTTGTTGGCAATCCCCTGAAAGCCCCGGAAAAGACCATTGAAAACATTCCAACTCTTATTGATCGTGCTGTTTTCCCTGGTATGCAGGGTGGCCCACACATGAACACCATTGCTGCTAAGGCTGTGGCGCTTCACGAGGCTGCGCAGCCAGCCTTTAAGGAATATGCTGAGCAGGTAGTAAAGAACGCTGCCGTACTCGCTGAGGAGCTTAAGAACGGTGGCCTTAAACTTATCGGTGGTGGCACAAAGAACCACCTTATCCTCGCGAACGTTTACGAAAGCTTTGGTATTGATGGTAAAGAGGCGCAAGACCGTCTTGAAGCGGCCGGCATTACGGTGAATGCCAATGCGATTCCCGATGATACGTTGCCTCCGTACCGACCAAGCGGTATTCGTCTTGGAACACCTGCAATTACAACACGCGGTGCAACAGAAGGTGACATGGTTGAGATTGCTCAGAAAATCCTTAC
>Ga0307406_10000484_pt1 | contig 22950 bp, 28 predicted proteins | sample 322Cmetagenome_3_FD_203706 | JGI IMG/M metagenome (GOLD analysis project Ga0307406, IMG submission 203706) | Maize rhizosphere microbial communities from greenhouse at UC Davis, California, United States - 322HYB-C-2 | ecosystem: Host-associated > Plants > Roots > Rhizosphere > Soil | place...
AGTTGGTAGAGCAGGGGATTGAAAATCCCCGTGTCGGGGGTTCGATTCCCTCCCCGGCCACCATTTGCATCAAGGGCTTAGCGTTCGCGCTAGGCCCTTGTTTTTTGGAGTTGGGCCTTTTTTGTGCCGGAATCGATTCGGACGATTCCCTCGACCCGCGCAGCGTCGTTGGCCAGGTGCTCCGGGGAAAGGTGCGCATAACGAAGGACCGACTTGTAGGACCGCCAGCCGCCAAGCTCCATCAACGCGCGGAGGCTCGTACCGGCCATCACGTGCCAACTGGCCCAGGTGTGGCGCAGGTCGTGCCAGGTCAAGGGCGCAATCCTCGCGCGGCGCTGAGCGGCTTTGTAGCCACTGTTGTTCGCCCGGTCGAACGGCTCGCCGGCTTCATTGGGGAACACCCAGCGTCGATGATTGCCGAGCTGACCTCGGAGGATCTCGACTGCGTCCGAATTTAGCGGCGCGCCGATCGCGCGCTTCCCCTTCGTCTGGGTGCCCTTGACCCAAGCCACCTTGCGATCGAGGTCGACCCGAGACCATTCCAGGCGGAGCACGTTCTGTTCACGCCAACCGGTCGCGAGCGCGAAGCGAAATAGGGGCTTCAGATGTTCGGCCAGTTCCGCATAGAGGATCTCGGCCTCGTGACGCGACAGCCATCGATAGTCTTCTTCGTCCTTGCCGCTGACCTTTAGCTCAATCTTCGGGATCGACGAGATCCAACCCCGCTGAACGCTATCGCGCAGCACGGACCGAATCAGGGCCAGCATCTTGTCGACGGTCGACTGCGATGTTGGGGCGTCCGTGTAGTAGGTTCCGTCCCGCCGCTTGCGCTTGATCCGCGGCTCTGAGCGACGAATCGACGCGACTTCATCGAGTAAATCCGATGTGATCTCGTCGAGGTATTTATGCCGGAAATAGGGATCAAGCCAGCGGAGATTGTGCTTGTCCTTGCCGAGGCTTCGCTTGGCCCCGTGGTCTAACAGCCATTGCGTCACCGCCTCCGCCCAGCTTCGTCGAGGCTTCTCCCCTAGTCGTCCGACCCTGTAGACCTCGGCGTGGAATTTCGACGCCCACTCGGTGGCGAGGGCTCGGTTTGCAGTCCCAGTGCTGCGACGTATGCGGCTTCCGCTTGGGGCCGTGAACCGAACCCAGTAGATGCCCTTCTTGCCGCGGGGTTCGAGTTGGTAAGGGGCGGGTTTTCGTGCCATGTGGGCGGTTTCTGTCCGGTGAGGTATGCATCAAGTGCCGCGCGAAGAAAGCGCCAGCGGCCGCCGAGCTTTCGCCCTGGCGGTCCTTCTCCCTTGCGTTTCCATTCGCGCAGGGTCACGGGGTGAACTTGGAGGTAGGCAGCCGCAGTGTTGAGATCCATCACGTCGGGCCAAAGTTGTTCTGCAGCGCCCATCACGTCTCCCCGCGCCGAACGCTGGTGTCGAACTGCTTGAAGTCGACCATCCACACCCACGGGTTCGCGTCCCAGCTGCCGGCGCCGTTGATCGATTCCCACAGCTCGCGGTACGGATCGACTGCGGCGCGTCGGTAAATAGCCGCGCGCTCTTCGGGGTCGGCTCCGTAAAGCCAAAACTGACGAACCTCGCGCGGTGTAATGCCCTCAGTCTTTGCGTCAGCTTCGCTAATCGCCTGTAGCCGCTCGACGCGCACGCCGGTGACCTCAAGCGTGATCCGTGAGGCCCAGCGCGGCATCAAGCGCGCATGCCGGTAGCGCCCCGGCTTCGCAGAATTCGGAGTGGATCCGAATTCGAGCCAGTCCATCGCGCTGTTGCGCGAGCCGCAGGCTTCGTACTGGATCGGGCACCAGGGTGCAACGTAGCCCGCGTTGAGGCACGCATCGGCGATGCCCTTCGGCGACAACTCGTCGAGCGCGTGCGGTGCGCGCCACGATTCGCGGACCCACAGTCGATCGCCGGCGACGCCGTAGGGACATGCAACCCAGCCATCTCCGTCGCCGCCAGTGACGTAATCGGGATACCAGGGCCACGTCGACCCGTCATCGCGCTCCGCGATCTCGCATGGATATCGAGGCTTCACAATCCGCCGCGTTTGCGTCTTGCTGCCGTCGAGCACCGCGCGCACCATCGGCGCGTTGAAGGGGATCGGGCGCTCACGCGGCATGGGAGTACTCGTCGGCTTCGGCAACAAGGTTCGCCCGCACGATCGCGCGGAGCGGCGGCGGACTAACGCTGTTGCCGACCATGGCCACCGCGCGGCTGTTGCTGACCCGTCGGCCGTCGGCGGTGCGGTCGATGATGTAGTCCGCCGGGAAGCCCTGGGCGCGGAACAGCTCATGCGGCTGGAGCATCCGCAGGCCGATGTCGACGATGACGTACGGCGTGCCGCGGATCAGGACCGTCACAAGGGCCAAGCGGTCCTTCGTGGTGATCGTCGCGGCCGGATTGCGCAGGTCGCCGTGCTGGCCGCCCTCGCCGTAGTAGCGCATGAGGAACGAAGCGACGCGCAGCGCGCCGGCCTCCTGTTCCGGGCTGAGGGCGTACTCGACGACGGCATGATGCTCGGCACCGGCGGTGATCGTGCGGACCGGTTCGTCGACGCCCGCACCATCGCAGTTGTTGCGCAGAGTGACCATGTTTGCGCTGACCAATCGCTGGTAGCTTCCGTTGGCGCAAATCGTCGGCACCGGTCGACGGACGTCGACCCCATCGCCCTCGTAGAACCCGCCGTTTGCCTGCTCCAGGTGCGCCGCGACAGCGCCGTAGCGCGTTGCGCCGGCGAGGATCGTCGGCAATGGCTTCTCTGGATCGATGCCCGGGACGTTCTGCGCCATCGCCGTCAGGTGCGCGCACATGACCCCCAGCGCGTGCGCGGCACCCGCAGGCCGGGCCGCGCCGGCGCCGCTGGTGATCGTCGGCATGGGATCGCCGGCAGCGGCGCCGTCGCTGCCCGCCCGGAACTTAACGAGGCTGGCGGCCGCCAGGGCGATTTCCCCACGGTTGGCGCCGGTGATCGTGCGCAGCGGCTCGGCCGGATCATTGCAGCGGTCGCTGCCCTGGTGGGTTACAGGAACCAGCGTCGGCGCGGCGAGCGCGTGCGAACCGCCCCTAGGCTGCGCGGTGATGGTGCCGAGCGGGGCGGCGCCGTCGCCGACACCGTTGGCGCTGGCGTTCGCGCACTGAACCAGCGTCGGCACGCACACCGCCGAATCGGCCTTTGCGGTTATGGTCTGTGCCGGTTCCGAGACCGGCCGTTCGGCGGATTGTCCCATTCGGCCGCCGACGCCGACGATGTAAGGGTCGGCCGCGTCCAGTACGTAGCGCTTCAGGCCACGCGCAATGCGCTTCATCGTTGCGTCGGCGAGCGGCCGCGACCGGGTGAAGATCGACGGACACGGCAGCGACCAATCTATGGAATCAGCTGCGGTCACGAAAGGCTTTGCTCGTCCGGGACCGTGGGTCTCTTCAGGCCAGCAGATCGGCAAGCCGTCGCACCGGAAGATGGCGTACAGGCGCTCGCGTGTCGTTCCTGCACCGTAGCCGCAGGCCTTCAGCTTGCGCCATTCGGCCGTGTACCCGTGACGCCGCATGACGCGGATGAACTGGCGCCAGGTCTGACCTTCACGGCGCTTGTCCGGAATCAGGAACTGTTGCTGCAGTGGGACGCGTTCGCCCTTGGCGGCTACCGAGCCGTCCAGCTTAATGACGCGGCCGGTGACCTTGTCGCGCTTCGCTACGAGCTGGCCCCACTTCAGCATCTGGATGACGTTCTCCATGCTGATGATCCGGGGCTGGAGTCCAAGCCGCTTCAGCATTCCAACCCACTTCGGAATGACCCACGCCAGGGAACGTGTGGCGCGATCGCGCGGTTGGCCACCCTTGGCTTGGCTGAAGTGTGTGCAATCCGGCGAGGCGTGCATCCACCCAACTGGCTGGCCGCGACACTCGACACGCGGGTCGGCCTCCCAAACGTCCTGGCATAAGTGCTTGGTGAACGGATGGTTCGCCGCGTGCAGAGCCACCGCCCAAGGGTTGTGATTGATCGCAATATCGACGGCACGGCCGAGTGCTGTCTCCAGCGCGTGGCTAGCGCCGCCGCCGCCGGCGAACAAGTCGACTACGATTTCACCCGGGCGAAGTTCGGACCGCGCCGCGTGACGCGGAAAGTTGAAACCACCTTGCGAGCCGTCAGCCATTCCAGCGTCTCCTGTTACCTGACTCCCAACGCTCTTGGCGCTGGGTGTCGGTGATGTTGGGGTTATGGATGCACCAGCCGCTTCCTTTGCGGTGGGGCATGTTGTTGCCGTCGCGGCCGATGTACTCGCCGCAGCGGCAGGGCCGCGGCGCCGCCGGTCCACGCTCCCGGGTTTGTCGGTAGCGATCGACGCGGTAAGAGCGCGATCTGCAGCCACCGCCGCGGCAGCGTGGCGGCGAGCGGCGGTAGGCTTCCGGAAGGCGGCGTAGCGTACGCCTGGCTCCGCAGCAACGGCATCTGCAGTGGGGCATCAGGAGGCGCCGATCGGATGCGCCGCCAGGTCCTCGGCCGTGACCTTGTGCCTGCCCACATTCTCGACTTGATAGAACTCGACCTTCAGATGCCTACTGGCCCAGGCGCTCAGGAAGTCTTCCAGTTCCCTGCGCGCTTCCTGGGTAACGTCGCGGCCGAAGTCCTCCGCAAACTCGCCGCCGATGTCGTATGCCTTGTCCGCTGCAACGTCGAGAACCTCCGACGCGCTCGGCATAAAGTAGGCCGGCGACTTCTTTACGCACTCGCCATAGAAGACGACCTGTCCCACCTGGACGCCTTCGTCATCGTTGAGAAGTTCGCCAAACGAAGCGTAAGGCCAGTCCTCTTCATTGAGCGACCATGCGTAGTGGCCTCGGCCGGGTTGTAGCTCAGGGTAGTCAGTCATGGCGGAAGGCCTCCACGACGTAGGCATACAACTCCTCGGGTGACAGCTGGAACCGGTCGAAGTCGTAGTGAAAGTCGTGACCGGTGCGAATCACGCTGTTCGCGTGGATCGAGCTTTCATCGAGCTTCTGCATCACCGTGATAACGACGCCGTCGTTCGGGGTGTAGTGATACTCGTGCACCGGCATGTGGTAGCCCTGCCCGGGGTGGTAGAACTCGACCTCGCGCTCGTGCACGTTGCATTGGGCGACCGGGTAGCTCAGGCGGCCGCCCTTGTCGCTACGCGGCCCGTTGTGGCTGATCACGGTATGAGTGCCGTCCTTGACCAGTTCCAAGTCAACGCGCACGTTCCGCTGCACGCCTTTGAGCACGCGGCTGTTGAAGCTGAAGCGGTGGTTGTGGATTGCGGAATGGTCGTAGCAGTCGCGCCGGGGCAGCTCGGGGTGCCATACGTGCAAGCGTTGGCTTCCGGGAAGCACGACCTGGATAAAGCCGAGGCCGTGCAGGCTGATCGTCTCTTTTGTCGGTGTGAAATCTTTCATGATCACTCCCGCTGCTTCAGCGCGGCGGCGAGGGCTTTAGCAATCGCCTCGCGGGCGTAATCCTGCATGTCCTCAGCGTCGTAACCCCACTGATAATCGCCGTTGCGTTCAGGCGGCATGACGCGCGCACCCGGCAATTGCGGCAGCGCCATCGCCTCATCGACCACCACCGCAGACGCAGCGGCAGACGCAGCACGAATAGCCGCGCTCGTTTCCATCATGGCGCCGAGCACCATCGCTGAAGCGGTCTTCTGCTGATCTTCGTCCAACACGTTGCACAGCCAATCGCCAAGCCTGCGCAATGCCTCCGGTGCGGCGTCAACTTCGGCGGCGATGAACTGCTCGCATGCGTCCTCGGCCGACCAATCCAGCGTCGCCACCTGCGCAGCGGCCGGCGGTTGATCCGGCGTAATGCCGGTGTAGCCGAGCTTGCGCAGTTCCGCCTCGGCTCGCTGCCCGCGGCCCTTCCAGTCCAGCAAGTCCTCTCGAGCGCCTTCGTAAGCGTCTCGGTAGTCGGCCGCGACCTGCGCAGCGGGCGCGGCGGCCTCTCGCAGCAGCACCCACTTCACCTGGTCGAACGCCTCGTCGAGGGTCGGTGCGGGCGCAGCGGGCGCGGCGGCGAGCATGGTGCCGACATATCGGATAGCAGCGGACCAGCCTTGGCGGGCGGCGTAGGTCTCCCGGTCGAGGAATAGCCAATGCAGTGGGTGGGTCTTCATGCCGTACTTTTGCGACTTGGCCCAGGCCTCGAACGCATCCTGTTCCTTGCCGTCACACGGCGTCGGCACCAGCACCATCCCGGCCGGCGCGGGCGCGGTGACAGGCTGTCGATAGAGCGGGACCGTGTGGTCGTCGTACGGTCCGTACATGCCGCTACCGACTTGCTTCCTCTGGTGGTCTACTACAGTCGGGGCGCCGTGATTCTCATCGAGCCAGAAGGCCGGCTCTCCTCTGTCGTCACCAAGAAGTGCCGCTACGCGCACCGCCCACCCCTCGACAGTCGCGGGACGCGCGTCGACGTCGCTCTGTGCGTGTGCATGCATTTCGCGCAAGACGGCCGTGCGGTGGGCGCGGGCTTCGTACGATTCGCGAGCCGGTGCGTGCGCCAGAAGCGCGCCGCGGTACTGGCCGACGGTCGCGAAGGCCGCGGCAAAGGAGTCGTCGCAGACGAGTGCGCGCAGGCCGGTCAGAGGCAGGTTGCTCATCGTCAGAAGTCCTCCGCTGCGAGCATCCTCGGGAACTCGCCGCCGGCGCCGACCTCGATGCCGAGCTGTTCACCGAACGTGCGCGACGTGCCGAGCAGATCGCCGTTCTCGTCGGAGTCCTGAAAGCGGTGCTCGTTGAGTGCGGTGTCGGTCAGCAGGACCGGTTCGCCGTAGCTGTCCACGATGTGATGGCGCGCCTGGCCCCACTCGACGACCAGCGCGTCGAGCACGGCATCGGCGGACGAGCCGATCCAGTACTCGCAGTCGCCGACGCTGTAGATCTGCAGCCCGGACGCCGCCCCCAGATCACAGCGAGCTTGCGCCTGGTGCTGCTGCCGGTACTGCCGGCCCGACAACGGTTCGGCCAACGGCTGCGGATTGCCGTTGATCACGATCGCGTCGACGGTCGCGCCTTCGAGGACGGAAATCGAGAGCACCGCGCACGCCCACGACTTGCACTTCGGGCCGTGCGTGTGGAGGCCGGAGGAGGTGAGATAGCGGATCTCGTAGACGTCGCCCGCGAGATCGGTTTGGGTGATGGCGTTCATGGGTATCCCGGTTACTTGCGGTGGTCGGTCGGGGTGATGGCGTGTGTCCTGCGCGCCGACTGCCGGCGATCGCCGTTGGTGTGCTGCATCGGCGGCGGGCTCTTGGCTTCGGCCTCTTCGCGGGCTCCCAGGTCTTGCCGCCACTGCTTGGCGCGTCGCCGGTATTCACTCGCGTTGATGTCGTTCCCGTTGGCCGCCTCTGCGTCCGCGACGCTGTCGAGGAAGTCGGGGCCGGGCAGGTGTTGGTAGTCGTGTTGCATGATGGCTCCTGGTCTCATGCCGCGGTGGGAGTGCGGCGGCGGCGGTAGGTTTGGCGCAACGCGGCCTCGCGCTCTGCGATGGAGGCGGCGGTCTCGCCCTGTGCGAAGCGCTGGATCTGTCCGCCGCGGCCGAGGAACGCGTCGAGGGCCGCCGCGATCTCGTCGCGCTCGTGTTGCTTGGCGTCGACGGCACCGCCCAGCTGCATAGAGCGGACACGCGGTTCGAACACCGACGGATGGCGTGCGCCGGTCGATCGCGGCGGACTAGCCGACGGTGCGCTCGGGCGGCGGCGCGCCTGTGCACCGCGGGCGGCTTTCTGTTTGGTCAGGTCCTGGCGCCGCTTGCGCTTCGGAACTTGATTCGCCTTGATACGGCGGTCGACCAGCGCCAGGTCGGTGGCGAAGAAGGTCGTGGTGCCATTGATGGACTCGCGGCGCACCTTCTGTTGCTGTTCCAGGGTGCAGACGGTGCCGGCCATGTTGGCCGGCTTGCATCCTGGCTCCAGCGCAATGACCAGCGCTCGCAGCGAGGCACCGCCGGGCGTGTTCATCAGGTACTCGCAAACGCGCCTGGCCCGACCGGTGTGGCGGATATCGATCGTCATGCGGTACCGCCTTGCACCTGGTCGGGGCTTTGCCCTTCGACGATCTCGGCGACGGCGGGGTGCCCGACTGGGAAATGGGCGTCCACCAACCAATCGCGCGTCCCATCGATGTTGAAGCCCGCGTGGGTTTGGTTGAAGTCGTCGTGCAGAACGTGCGTCACCCAGACGCTTAGGGCGCCTTCTTCCTTGAACCAGTTGGCTACCATTTCAGCGTCATTGAACCCTGCGTCCCAAATGCAGAGCGCGGCGCTCACGACCACGCGGGGGCCGAGGAAGGTCAGCCGTTCAACGACCTCGACAAGTGCCGGGCATTCGCCCAGCGAGCCGGCGGTCGGGCACGCGCCGTCATGCATGCGGGCGTTGATGTTTTCCAGCAGCGCGCACTTCATGCAGCACCGCTTTGCGGCTTGGCGTCGGCCGTGGCTTTGAGGTTCTGGGCGAGGGCGAGGCCCTTCCGCGTAAGCGGCGCGCTCTCGGCGAACTCGTCGGTGAGGTCGACGAGCCAGTCGCGGCTCATCGCTCGGATGAGGCGTACGGTCACCTGCACGGTGGTGCCGTCCGGCAGGTTGGCGCCCCAGCCGCCGCGGACGCGACGGAAGGCATTGCCGGGAGCTGCGAGCGCGGCCAGCAGTGCTCTTCGCTGCTGGGGCCCGACCTGTTGGAATTCGGTCATAGATGCCTCGAAGTTGGGCCGTCAGGCGGCGCGGTGGGCGGCCAGGGCCGCGCGGTAGCGGCTGAGGTCGGAAGTGGTGATGAGCTGCTGCGGCTTGCTGAAGCGCCAGCGGGTTTCCGCCATGGCCCGGCTCTGCGTCGGGGCAGTGGCGACGCGGCATCGCGCGCACTCGATGTGCCAGGTCGTCGGCGCTGGTGTGCCGATGGGGTGGCCGTGCGGCGCGCCGCGCGTTTCGACCAGCACCGGGCGGTGCCCGGCGGCGCAGGCAGGAACGTCGGCGGGCAAAACGTGATCGATCTGCATCATCGTTCGGCCCATCCGCGAAGGCGGCCGGCAAGCCGTAAGAAGCGGTCGCCCAAGCCATCGATCCAGTCGGCTGCGGCCGAAACGGCGTTGCGCGAGAACGCGTCGATGCGATTACTCGGCATGGCGGTATCCCTCCAGGAAAGCGCACAGCAGCCAAGCCAGGCCGGCGATCGCGGCAGCGATCATTGCAGCGGTCGCGGCCGGTTTCGGTGCCTTCGTGAGTAGGGCCCAGGCGGCGACGTTTGTAGCGACATAGAACGTCGCCATAGCGACGTAGCCGAGCCCCGTCATCGTCAGCGGCGTTGACAGCTCGCGGCCCTCGCGCGGGCTCGGTTCGATCTGGGCGGTCAAGTTGCACCCCCGAAGCGGGCAAGGGCGTTAACACGGCGTACGAGCGCAGCCTCGAAATCGGCGGCAACCTTCATGCGCGTGCGGTCGGAAATTCCCTCCCACTCGCTATAGGTGCCGTCGTCCCAGGCGCGCCGTGCCTTGTCGTACTCCCGATCCGCCTCGACCAGCTCGGCCACGGCCGCGTGCACGTCGCGGAGCATCGCCGGGTGGCGACGGGGAGCGCCGTTACGCTGCTGGTAATTCGCGATTGCGGTCAGCGCCCGCAGAGGATCGATGGGGCCGTAGTCCACCTTGTTCGCGGGGGCGCTCATGCCGCACCGCCTTCACCAGCCGCCGCGGCAACCCGCGTGCAACTGGTCAAGTCGATGCCGTAACTGACGTTCAGGCCGATCAGGTAGCCGTGTCGCATAGTCGGCTTCAGGCAGGTGCCCTTGTTGTGCTTTGCCTCCCACGTACTCTTGACGACCTTCGGTTCCTTTCGGAACACGATGGCGAGCAGTGATGACCACTTCTGAGCAGCCTTTTCGCCTAGGCAGCGCACGTGCACGCTGACCCCGATGGCGCCAAACACCTGCACGGATTCGAACGGGATGCCAGCTTCCTTCAATTTGGCCTCGAACTTGGCGTTAAGTTCGCGGCTGTCATTCACCAACTCCGGGAGCCGCTCGTCTGTGTTGATCCAGGCGCTCATGCCTGCCACCCGAAGCGCACTAACGCGACTGCGGCGGGGACGAACAGATAGCTGACGTAAACGAGGGCGAGGATCATGCGCAGTCCCCTGTGTTGGGTGCGGAGAGGCGTGCCAGCTGCAGCTGCTGGGCGACGGCGTAGCCGGTGCGGCCGGAGGCAAGCTCGGTCAGCACGGCGCGGATGAAGGGAGCACGGCCCTGGGCGTTGCCCGAGCGCGCGGCTTGGCTGAGCGCGTTCTTGAACGGGCGCAGCGGGATGACGTTGGAGGCTGGCGCGTGCATTAGGGCGCGCCCTCCTGGAAGTCCACCGCGTGGTCGGCGAGGAAGCGCCGGATGGTCTCGTGCTTGCTGAGGACTTCGAAGGCGACGCCGTCGACCCACAGCGCATCGTCGGTCAGTCGGATGGGCTGGTGTTCGGCGGTAGTGCAGGCGAAGCAAAGAAGGGTCCAGGACTGGGCGCGCACCGAGTGCAGCGACGCCGCGAGGAAGCGCCGGGGGTCGACCGTGAGCACGAGGCGGATGCCCGAGGTCATCGCGATCTCGGTGCGTTGGGCCGGCGCGGCCGAGAGCGAAGCGGCAGCCATCAGCGGACCTCCATCACGAGGTCCGTGGCGCGGGCATCGGCCAGCAGCGCGCTACGGCGCAGGCGGTCCGTGCGCGGCGTGCAGCGGCGGGTGAGGGGGCGCAAGCCCGTGTTGCGGTGTCGCTCGGCGTATGCGTGATCGCGATGCGCTAGGTGCAGCAGGGAGCGCACACACAGCAGGGCGAAGCCGGCGGGTTCCCGGTCGAGCGGGGCCGCGAACACCTCGATTGCAAAGTCCATGACTGCCTCCGGTGGATTCGGAGGGCAGCCGGGCCGCGGCGCTGGGGGGAGGTTAGCGCTGCGGCCCGGTTATACCGTCAGCCGGCTGGGAGGACCGGCGGGCGGTTGCCCTGCCGGCGGGGAGCCGGCGAGGCAAGTCAAACACAGTGGACAAGAGAAAGTCAAACACATTTGTCGTTTGCTTGACTAATGTCGTTGCCGGACCTCGGCTCGCACTGGACTGCGCCCATGAACCCCGTCGTGAAAGTAGCTTTATGCTTTGGCTTAATTGCACTCGCTGTACCGGCTGAAAACGCGCACGCCACCCGAAAGCGGGCTGACGGAGGCTCGCTGGCCGTGAGTAGGGCAACGTTCAAGGGAGATTGGCCGTTGGTCGTACAGACGGCTACTTTGCGATGCGCTCAGTTGCCAGGCACCGGGGGAAGGCTTCAGATCGCTACGGTCGAAACGTCCATGGGAACGTTCGCTCTGAACGGCACCGCGAAGGGGCAAGGCTATCGGGAGTTGGGCCCACTTTGGCTCGAAAGTGAGACGAACCCGGGTGCTCGCGTATCGGCCAGCGACATGATCAATGCTGCGCTCGCGCTGTGTGGCCGCAAATAGTTGCCTAATGCTTCCGCAGAGTCCACCAAGCAACGACTTTGCCCGCAATGTGTAGCGAGTCAATCTCTGCGGGAGTTATTTCTTCCGGCGGGTACGCGGCCGCATTCGCCGAAAGGATTTGCAGGTTGCCAGTTCGAAGGTTCGGCGCGAGACGCTTGATCAACGCTCGTCCTTGCCAGTTGAAAACGTAGATGCCTTCTCCCTCATAGAACGTAATTCCAGCGTCTACGAACACGATGTCGCCGTGGTTGATCACGCCGGACATGCTGTCGCCGCGTGAGCTGATTACCTTGATCCGATCTCGCTTGTTTGGGAGGTGTTGCTGCGCCCACCACTCCGCAACGTCCAGAAACTGCACGACTTCGTTTGCCTCGTCACTAGCTGATCCATAGCCCATTTCGCCCTCCATATTGAGCAATGGCAGGCGAACGTATCCCGGCGCGGTCTCAGTTCCTGCGAGGGCGACTGCTTCCTGTGGTTCAGTTCCGCCGGCTCTGTCCCCCCGCCCGGTCAAGAGCCAATGCGCCTTCACATTGAGTCTGCGGGAGATGGCTACGAGGGTGTCGTGGTCAGGCGTCTTTGTCTTGCCGGTTTCGATTGCCGAAACCGTTTGCTTTCGCACGCCAGCGGCCGCCCCTAGGGCGTCTTGCGACAGCCCAAGCGCGGTACGTTCCTTGCGAAGCCGGTCAGCTATGGTGTCCATGTCAATCATTTTTGACCGAATGTCGGCAAAGCTGGTTGACGATTTGCGGTCAAACGTGTTTGACTTGCCGCCGTGAACATACCCCCCATTACTAAGACTCAGGCGGTTGCCGCATATGGTGGCAATCAAGCCGCGCTCGCGCGCGCTCTCGGGCTTACTAGGCAGGCCGTCAGCGCTATGCCCGATGGGCCCCTTTCGGAGCTTCATGCTCTGAAGCTCAGGTACGTCTTGCGACCAGAGCTCTTCGGTGCCGACGATTTGATCGGCGATGGGGAGGCTCGAAAGAGCACTGCAGCTACTTCGCCTGCACCGACGGTTGCGTCGTAATGGCGAATGGATTGGAACGTCATCGGACTTGGCGCTTGGTTCATAGCGCCAATTGTTGCGGGATCCGGGGCCGCGCCGCATGAAGCGCGAGTCTCAATTTCAGCCGCCGCGCCAATCGGTGATCTTCCGCTATACCCGGCAGATGCTGGACGAGACCGCCACTAACGCGAACTCATTCGCAATGGATGTGGCAGAACGGTACACGCGCTCGGTCGCGCCCGATGTTCGACATGCGGCATTCCGCATGGGCGAGGGTGACGACCTGATTGCTGCGCTGCGAAATAACGGTCAGGTGCTGCGACGCTTCATGGATGGGTCGGTGAAGACGCTACCGGCCGATGTCGAGGACGCTTGGGTAATGGCTCTACCGGAGCCGTACCGAAGCGACTGTGAGCGCGAGCTTGCGCAGCGCCGTGGTCGTTGGTCAACACCAGAGCTGCCAGACACCGAGAGCGGCCAGGCTATCGGCCTCGCACAACTAATGGCAGATGTGGCCCAGCTCTTCGAGGCATTGGCCCCTGCGTTGGCGGACGGAAAGATCACAGCAGATGACCTGCCGCATGCCCGACGCATCCTCAAAGAGTCCGATGACCTGATCGCTGGGGTCTTGGCGGTGCGTCGGATGGTCACCGAGTTGCTACCGATAGGTGATGCGGCCCGCCGGGCAGGGGGCGCTTGTCGTGGCTAACAACGCAGCGAGACGAGGTCCCTATGCGAGATCGCGATCAACGCCCATGCCGTCGTCGCCGACGACGCTATGCCCTGGCGAAGCCGGGGTGGCAGAACGGATTGGCTGCTGCACGTGCAGCGCTACGCGGCGACGGCGCTCCCCGGTCGGCCACGGAGTTTGTTGCCCTGCAGGCTCAGTGGACCGCAATGGACGTGGCGCGCCGGGCGGCTCAAGGCGCGCTCCCCTTCGACGATCCGGAGCCTGCCCGACCCCGGCCCCCTGGTTGTTAGCGGGGGCGTCGCAGCGCGTGACGCGACGCTGGCAGCGACGAGACGCGTTCAGGCTGTTCAGGTCCGGGCGCGGGTCCTCCCTGGGTTTCCCTCAAGCGGGTAGGCAGACGCGCGATTGGTGTGTAAACAGCGGCGCTGGAAGTTACTGAATGGCTGAGAATTACGACAGCGTCCTGGATCAGCTGCACGCCGCCGGCCTCATGGTCGAAAGCCTGCAAATCGGCCGAATGGTTCGGTGCAAAGTTGAGGGGGACCGCGAGAAACGCGGGTGGTACAGCCTGCACGAGATCACCGCGACCGGCAGTCAAACCCTGATCGTCGGAAGCTTTGGCGTCTGGCGCGGTAGCGACAACAACGCGCAGAAGATCGAGATCACGAAGAGCGCGCTCTCGACCGAGCAACGCGAGAGCATCCGCCGGCGTCTCGCCGAAGATCGCAAGCGGGCCGAGTTTGCCCGCAAGCGCGAGAATGAAGCGGCGGCGTTGCGCGCCTCGAAGGCGTGGGCCGCTTGTTCGCCAACGGGCGAACTCGACTATCTGGTGCGCAAGGGCGTGCACGCGCACGGCTTGCGCTTCTCGCCGTCGGGTGCCGCGGCGATCCCGATGCTCGACGCGGCCGGCAAGATCCACGGGCTGCAGATCATTCGAAGCGATGCGAAGGTCAAGGCCGATGGCCGCATCCAGAAAGAGTACTGGCCGGCCGGCCTGGCCAAGAAGGGGCACTTCCATCTGATCGGCACGCCGGTATGGGTGGTGCTGCTGGCAGAGGGCTACGCCACTGCAGCCACGTTGCACGAGGCGACCGGTCTGCCCGTCGCGGTCGCCTTCGACGCGAACAACCTCGCGCCGGTCGCCGCCGCGCTGAAGGCTCGGTACAAGAAGGCCCGCGTGTTGGTGTGCGCGGACGACGACATCTTCGCGAAGTGCCCGAACTGCGCCGTAAAGGTGGTACTCACCGTCGACCCGGTGCAGTGCCCGTCCTGCGGCAAGGACCATACGCGCAGTAACGCCGGCGCCACGATGGCGAGCGCGGCGGCGATCGAGGTCAGCGGCGCGTGGGTGCGTCCCGAGTTCGCCGACACCGCGGCGCACCACGCGCAGTTTCTCGAACGCGGGCGCAAGCAAACCGATTTCAACGACCTGCACCTGGCCGAAGGCCTGCACGTCGTGCGCGCTCAAATCGAGGCCCGCCTGGCCGAATTGGCGTGGCGGCCGGCCTCGCCGCGCCCGCCCGCCGTACCAAGCCAGGGGGAAGGGGCGGCGGACCTGCGCCCGATTGAATCCCTCGACGAGCTTCTCGAACGGTTCGCGCTCGTGTACGGCCAGAGCGGCACCGTGTTCGACCGCCAGGAGCACTGCCTGCTATCGCTGTCGGATATGCGCGACGCGTGCATCAGCCGTGAGCTGCATCGGGCCTGGGCCGAGCACCCAGAGCGGGTGATCGTGCGGGTGACCGAGGTCGGGTTCGATCCGGCGGGAGAGGACCCGCGCATTCGCTGCAACCTGTGGGGCGGCTGGCCCACGGTGCCGAAGGCCGGGCGGTGCGACCGGCTCCTGGAGCTGCTGCGCTACATGTGCAGCGCCGAGGAGAAGACCGAGGAGCTGTACCGCTGGGTGCTGAACTGGGTCGCGTATCCAATCCAGCATCCTGGTTCGAAGCTCAAAACGACATTGGTCCTGCACGGTCCGCAAGGCACCGGCAAAAACATGTTCTTCGAAGCACTCATGGATATCTACGGCAGCTACGGCCGGGTGATCGACCAGAGCGCGATCGAGGACCGGTTCAACGACTGGGCGAGCAAGAAGCTGTTCCTGATCGCCGACGAGGTCGTCGCGCGGTCCGACCTGTACCACGTCAAGAACAAGCTCAAGGCCTTCATTACGGGCGTGTGGATACGCATCAACCCGAAGAACATGGCGGCGTACGACGAGCGCAATCACGCGAACGTCGTGTTCCTGTCCAACGAGGCCATGCCGGTCGTGCTCGATGAGGACGATCGCCGGCATACCGTGATCTGGACGCCGGAGAAGTTGCCGCCTGACTTCTACGCGGCCTTGCTCGCGGAGATCGCGGACGGCGGCGTAGCTGCGCTGCACGACTACCTACTGCATCACGATCTAGGCGATTTCCACGAGGGAACACTGCCGCCTTGGACTGATGCGAAGGCGGAGCTGATCAACCTCAGCTTGGACAGCACCAGCCGGTTCTTCTATGAGTTCACGCAAGGCGACATCGGGGGCATCACGCCGCGTCCGGCGCTAACCCGCGACATCTACGAGCTGTACAAGGCCTGGTGCAGTCGGTCCGGCCACCGAGCCGCACCGGAGCCGAAGCTGGTGAACGCCCTGGATCGCAAGCACCGGACGCCATCGGTGCGCAAGCGCTACCTGGACGGCAGCACGATCAAGGGTCCACACGCGACGCTCAGCTTCGGGTTCGAGGTGCCCCCGGGCGAGAACGAATCGACCTGGCTCGGCACGCACATCACCGCCTTCCGTAACTCCCTGAATGACTACCGAGGGGGCATGCATGCGTGAACCTGCGCCCGGCGCTGTGCGGTATGTGCGGCATGGTGTGCGGCATCCCGTGCGCCATGAAAGCCTTGCGGCACAAGGGCTGTGCGGCATGTGCGCCATAACGCCCTTAGGTGTGTGCGCCCGCCCGCGCGCACCCGCGCCCGCGCACACCCGCGCAGGCACTAACGCATGCCGCACATGCCGCACATGCCGCACAACCCATACGCGGCGCGGGCTTCATGGCGCACACCATGCCGCACACGGCCGGAGTGATGCCGCACAGGCGCGGTCGCGCGCGCGCGAAGTCCTTTCTTTCGCCTGTTCGAAAAAAATGGAAGTGGAGGGATTCCGATGACTGAGGGCGAGACCATGAGCTTTGCCGACTTCGCCCGGCGTCTGGGCGTCAAGCCGAGCTACGTCAACCGGCTCAAGGCCGATGGGCGTCTGGTCTTGGCCGACGACGGCAAGCGCGTCCTAGTGGGTGCATCCGAGGCGCGCATCGAGGCGAGCCGCGACCCGGCGAAGGCGGCCGTCGCTGACCGGCATGCCGCGGCCCGCCCGCCCGCGACCCTCCCCGCTCCGGAAGCGCGCCCGGCTTCTACGGTCGAGGAGGGGGAGGAGGGCAGCGGCTACACCTACTGGCGCGAGCGCAACGAGAAGGCGAAGGCGCTGGCGAGTGAGCGAGAGAACCGCATCGCCGAAGGCGAGTTGCTCGACCGCGCCGAGGTCCTGTCGGCCATCGCTACGGCGGGCGCGCAGGTACGCACCTCGCTGGAGGCCTTGCCGTACGACCTGGCCGCCGAGCTGGCGCCGATCACCGACGAAGGGCGTGTGCGCGCGGTGCTGGTGGACCGGATCGAGCAGACCCTGACCGAGCTGTCGCGCCAACTCGGTAAAGCGACGCCCGAGGTGACGGCATGACGGCGCCGGCTGGCCCGGCCGTGTTCGGCACGCTATCGCGCGTCGTCGCGCCACGTTCGCCGTTGACGGTATCGCAGTGGGCGGATAAAGAGCGCGTGGTGTCGTCGAAGGGCAGCAGCAAGCCGGGCGAGTGGCGGACCGATCGCAATCCGCCGCTACGCGAGCCGATGGATTGCATGAGCTTGCGCAGCACGATCCACGAGATCGTGTGCATGTTCCCGATCCAGATCGGCAAGACCGAGATCGCCATCAATTCGCTCGGCTACGGCATGGACTACGCCCCGGGCCCGGTCATGGTCGCGCTCCCGGGCGAAGTCTCGATGAACAAGTGGGTGGCGCAGAAGCTCAACCCGAACCTGGAGGAGGGGCCGGGAGGAACGCCGGCGATGCGCCGCGCGTTGACCAGCGTGGCCAGCCGCGACGCGGCCAACCAGCGCACGTTCAAAGACTTCGCCGGCGGGCAGCTCTACATCGAGCACGGCGGTAGCCCGCAACGGCTGAAGTCCACGAGCGTGTGTCGGCTGATCGTTGACGAGCTCGACGAGTTCGCCGCGAACCTGAAGAGCGGCGATGACCCGGTCAAGCTGCTGGACGGCCGCACGTCGGGATTTCCGTCGACCTACAAGCGCCTCTACATCAGCACGCCCGGCCTGGAGGGCGTCAGCCGAATCAAGCAACTGTGGGAAAAGTCCGACCAGCGCCGGTATCACGTGCCGTGTCCGCATTGCGGCCACGAGCAGCCGCTCGAATGGTCGGGCCTGCACTGGAACCCCGATGTCACCGAATGCTGGTACGGCTGCCGCGAGTGCGGCGCGTGCATCGAGGAGCACCACAAAACCGAGATGATCCGCGCCGGCCGATGGGTCGCGACGCATCCCGACCGGAAGCTGCGCGGCTACCACCTCAACTGCCTGTACTACCAGTTCGGGCTCGGGCCGCGCTGGCTGACGCTGGCCGAGGAGTGGCGCGATGCACAAGGCGACCCGGCCAAGCTCAAGACCTTCGTCAACGACCGATTGGCCGAGACGTGGGAAGACCCGGCGATGCGCGCGGTGAAGCACAACGTGATCGCCGACCGCGCCGAGCCCTACCGCCTGCGGAGCGCTCCGCTGGGCGTGCTGGCCGTCACCGCCGGTGTGGACACCCAAGACAATCGGCTTGCGGTCCACATCATCGGCTGGGGTCGCGGCCTGGTCGCGTGGACGTTGGATTACGTTGAGCTCCCCGGCGACCCGGCCGACGACGCCGTGTGGACCGCGCTGACCGACCTGCTGAATCGACCAATCGAACATGCTTCGGGCGTTTTGATCCGCGTAGAGGCGGCCGCGATCGACGCCGGCGGGCATCGGACCGAAGCCGTCAAGTCCTATGTGCGCAGCGGCATGATCCGTCGGCCGCTGGCCATCTTCGGCGCGGTTCCGAACAACGCCCCGGTGCTTAGCAAGGGCAAGCTGCAGGACATCAACTGGCGCGGTCAGGTCGACAAGCGAGGCGTCATGACCCACCACGTCGGCACCGTGGCCATCAAGCATCTGCTTTACAGCCGCCTGAGCACCGATACCGACAAGTCGACCGAGGCGCGGTTGGTCCACCTCAGCGAGGATCTGCCGAATGAGTACTTCGGCGGCCTCGTCTCCGAGGCCTACAACCCCGCAAAGAACCGCTTCGAGAAGCGCCGCGGCGCGCCGCGCAATGAGCCGCTGGATACCTGGGTGTACGCCTACGCGGCCACCCATCACCCGGAGCTGCGTCTGCATCGGTTGACCAAGGCCGAATGGGACCAGCGCAGCGCATTTCTTCAGACCGCTCCGCTGGCGGCGAATGATTCCCGTGAAACATCGAGCATCGGCGTCGAGCCTTCTGTACCGACAACCAAGCCGGCCGCCGCACGGAATGATTCCCGTGGAACATCCTCCAGGCGAGGCGGGTTCGCAACGAAGGACGGGTGGGGCCTCTGATGGCGAAGAGCGAGACCGAAGCGCAGCTGCGCAAGCGGATTCTGGCCGCGCTCATGCGGGATGTCGGCATCAGCGAAAAGATGGCGCGGCCTTTCGTCGACTCGGTGATGGGGTGCTTTGCAGGCGGGCGCCCGTATTTCCCAATCGAACCGCGAGGTCCTTACCCCGTGGACGAAATCCGTGCCGCGCTGGAGAGCGGGCTCAGTGTTAAGCGCGTAATGCGCGAATTCCACGTTTCGCGCTCGACCTTGCATCGGCTGTTCCCCGGCGGGCTTCCAAGACTACTTGACGGCGGGTTGTCTCAGGTTTTGCCAAAAGCTGAGACAAATTAGTTTTTCGGCCCTTTAGAATCAGTCGCTTGCGAGTGGGGTTGTCTCAGCTTTTGCCTAGTCGTGAGACAACACCTTCTAGACCATGGTCTCCATGGCCACGTCGCAAGAAATGCTCAACTTCTACCTGCAAGCGGAGATCTCCGTGCTGCAGGGGCAGAGCGTCCGCTACGGCGAGCGCCAACTGACCCGAGCCGACCTCGAACAGATTCAGGCCGGTCGGCTGTTCTGGCAATTGCAGGTGGATCGTGAGACCCGCCCGCGCGGCGCAAGCCGCGTCGGATTGGCCGACTTCGGCGGGACGACCTGATGGCTACCGCCGCCATCGCACGCGATCGCCTGAAGGTCGCTGTCGCGCTCGACCAGCATGCGGCCCAATCCGTGCCGGCGCCGATCAAGGCGCGTGCCCACGAAGTGACCCGACCGTCCCGACAGCGGAAGCTGGCGCGCGACTGGGGCAGCGGTAACAACATCGTCGGCATGGATGCCCGGCAGCTCCGGGACCAAGCGCGGCACCTCGAGCGCGACCTGGACCTTGCGGACAACGCACTCAACATCCTGGTGCAGAACACCGTCGGCAGCGGCATCGACGTGCTCTCGGCGCCGCGCCTTCCGGGCCAGCCGATCGTCCGCGAGTTGGCGCTCCAGCTCGACGACCTGTGGGACCGCTGGTGGGATGCGCCGGAAGTCACCGGCCGGCACGACTACGGCGCCAGCCAGCAGCTGCTGTTCCGTACGCGTTGCCGCGATGGCGAGTCCTTCTACCAGCATCTGCTGGGACACGTGCCGTATCTCGAGCACGGCAGCGAAGTGCCGTACAGCATCGAGCTGATCGAGCCGGATCTGATCCCGCTCGACTTCACCGACCCGTCCCGCCGGATCCTGCAAGGCGCCGAGCGCAACGCGTGGGGCCGGGTCATCGCCTGGCACATCTACAAGAACCATCCTGGCGACGCGTTTGGCTTGTCGACCGACACCAAGCGGGTCGACGCCAGCGTCATCGGTCAAGTCGCGAACATCAAGCGCCTGCATCAGGTGCGCGGGCTGAGCGTGTTCGCCTCGGCGATGTCGCGCTTCGAGGACGTAAAGGACTACGAAGAGTCCGAGCGGATCGCCGCCAAGGTCGCGGCCTCGCTGACGGCCGCGATCACCAAGGACAAGGACGTATCGCCAGGCGCCGGGTCGCCGTTTGCAGCACAGGCGCTGGTGCAGGACGGCATTCCCATGCGCGATCTGCGGATGGCGCCCGGGATGATCTTTGACGATCTGCTGCCTGGCGAGGACATCGCCATGATCGCCAGCGATCGGCCCAACCCGGGTGCCGCGACCTGGCGCAAAGAGCAGCTCCGCGCGGCCGCCGGCGGCATCGGCGTGAGCTACAGCAGCCTGTCCCTCGATTACAACGGCACGTACTCGGCTCAGCGCCAAGAGCTGGTCGAGAAGTGGGGCGGCTACCTGATCCTCGCCGAGGAGTTCATCGCCCAGGCCGTGCGCAAGCACCGGCTTCAGTTCGTGCACGCCTGTGTGCTCGCCGGACTGGTTCGCTTGCCGCATGGCTGGAATCTGCGGCATCTGGCCGCGAGCACCTACGTCCGCCCGGTTATGCCCTGGATCGACCCGCTCAAGGAAGCCTACGCCCGAGGCGAGGCCGAAGACCGAGGCTGGGTCTCGCCGCAGCAGAACACCCTGCAGTACGGCAACAACCCCAACGACGTCATGACGCAGACCGCCGACTGGCGCCGTCTGCGTGAGGCGAATGATCTCGGTGCCGATGAGCAAGCGAGCCCCGCCCAAACCGAGGCGCGGGCGCAGGTGCGCGCTTCGGTCGTGCAAGAAATGCTGAAGTCGAGGAGCTGAACTTATGCGCCATTCCCTGTTGACCGCTGGACTCGGGCTGGTTCTGGCCGATGCCGGATCGGACCCACTAGGCCCGTGCTTCCTGCGCGTCCGCGCGGATGCGGCCGCCGACACCGCCGAGGTCTTGATCTACGGCACCATCGGCGACTCGCCCTGGTTCGACTCGGTGTCGGCCTTGGCCTTGGCCGAGCAGATCCAACAGATCAAGGCCGGCACGATCAACGTCCGCATCAACAGCGGCGGCGGCATCGCCGCCGACGGCATCGCGATTTACAACTCGCTGCGCGAGCATCCCGCGCGCAAGGTCATGCACGTCGACGGCCAGGCGGCGTCGATCGCCTCGGTGATCCTGATGGCCGGCGACGAGGTGGTCGTGTACCCGACCTCGCTGATCATGGTGCATGCGCCGCACACCTACGCCGGTGGCAACTCCGCGACGTTCCGGCAGATCGCCGAAGCGCTCGACACGCACAGCGCCGCGATGGTTGAGGCCTACGTGGACAAGACCGGCAAGCGCGAGGAAGTCACTCGCCTCCTCGCCGACGGCGCCGACCATTGGTACACCGGCGCGCAGGCGGTCGAGTTCGGTTTCGCGGACACGCTCCGCGACTCGACGGCCGCCACCAAGGCGCGCGCCATTGCCCCGACCGTGTCGGCCGTCGCGCTGACCGGCTATCTCGGGGCGATCCCGAACGCCCCCACCGACGTGCAGGCCTCGTTGCGCAAGCACATCGCCGGCGAGATCTCGCCCACCGTTTTCGCCTCCCTCCCCGAGGCATATCAGACGGCCGTCATCGGCCACATAGAGGATCTCCAAATGCAGCAGCAATATCGTCGCATCCTCGCGAACGCCGGTGGCCAACAGCCCGCGTCCGGTCAGCAGCCCAATCCGCAGCCCGAAGCTCCCGCGCAGACGGACGCTCCCGCCGCCATCCAAGCGGTGCTTGCCGGCCTGAAGGCCCGCAATACCGACATCCGCGCGATGGCCGAGCCGCACCTCGGCAATCCCGAAGTGCGCGCCTATGTCGACCGCATCGTCGCCGAGTCCGATCCGGCCATCACTGCCGACAACGTGGGCCGCCATATCCTGTCGCTGGTCGGCCGGCAGGGCGAGCCCATGAACGGCAACGCCGGCATCGTCGCCGGCCGCGAGCAGCGCGACCTGACCCGCGGCGCGATGCTCAACGCCATCCAGGCGCGATCCGGTGTCGCCGCGGCGGAAAGCAACAACCCGTTCCGCGGCCATACCCTGGCCGAACTGGCCCGCGAGTGCGTGACCCGAGCCGGCGTCGACACGCGCGGCCTGGATCGCAAAGAGATCGTCGGCCTGGCCTTCACGCACTCGACGTCGGACTTTCCGGGCTTGCTCGGGGACACCGCCCGCAAGGCAGTCCTGAAGGGCTACGAAGAGGCCGAGGAGACCTTCGGCCAATTCACCCGGCCGGTCTCGGTCGCCGACTTCAAGCCGACCAATCTCGTCGGCCTGGGCGCCTTCAGCGATCTCGACATCGTGCGCGAAGGCGGCGAGTACAAGTACGGCACCTTCAGCGAGCAGTCGCAGGCGATGCAGATCGTCACCTACGGCAAGCTGTTCTCGATCACCCGGCAAGCGATTATCAACGACGACCTGAGCGCGTTCAACGACGTGCCGCGCAAGCTCGGCCAAGCGGCCAAACGCACGATCGCTAAGGCCATCTTCAACTTGATCAACAGCAACCCGATCCTGGCGGACGGATTCGCGCTGTTCAGCGCCGAGCATGGCAACCTGCTGCCCGGCACCACCATCAGTACGGCCAGTGTCGACGCGATGCGTCAGGCGATGGCCCTTCAGAAGGACAAGGACGGCAACATCATCCGTGTTCCGCTGAAGACCCTGCTGACGCCGGTTGCGCTCGG